>VOFF01000731.1_pt1 | contig 45134 bp, 74 predicted proteins | sample 5384061 | NCBI WGS metagenome assembly VOFF01 (sample SAMN12384725, study PRJNA508395) | human gut metagenome | isolation source: healthy gut E | host: Homo sapiens | reverse complement strand
CAGCCTTGATGACGGCGCAGCTTTCGAGCGATTTCTTAACGGGCTGCCTTTGGTGAACGCTCGGTGGCGGCACCGTGAAGTCGTTCAGGGCGTCGCGGATGGTCTCCTCAGCGCGAGGCCTCAACGGTCGTCACCAGTTGGCCGCCGGTACAAACGCGTCGTTGGCGCGTAGAACGCGGTCAAGAAGTTGGCATAGCTGCAGCTTGCGCTTTGGTGGCCCGATGGCGGCAACTTCGCTTTCTCACGACAACATCAAAGAAGCCGAGGAGCACAGCGGCCATCTTCTTGAAAGATGCCGCGCATCTTTCAGCGGGCACTCCGCCTTTACCACTCCGTCATCGGGCGGGTGCGTCCTCGTCAACTGTACTTGCCGAGCTTGCCGCCCATGGAGAAAAACCGGTGATTTGCTTTCTGGACTCTCCAATCCGGGTCGTCCACCTCGACGGTCATCATCATATTGCACTTTCTTGATGGCCTGCTTTCTCCGACGCTCATATCGCAAAGGCTTTCTCGACGACGGCGCCTTTTCGAGCTTGTCGAGGAAACGAAGTGCTGCACATCCACCTGATTGCCGTTCTTGGCGAACCAAATGCGGCCTTGGTGATTTCCTGCTCCGTCATGTAATTGCCGTGGGCGTCCTCTGTGAGGCTCATAAGAGAACAATGCCGGTGATAGTGACATCCACGTTGACGATTCGGCCGTAATGAAGCAAAAAGGCAGGCCGTGCTCCGCGCTTGGTGATAAGCTTTGTTTCTTGTTGACTTCGCACTTGTCTACAAGGCTGACAAAATCTTTGCATCTGTGGCGTATGCTTTTCTCGATTTTTGCTGCATGGTTTTCTACCTCACTCTCTACGCCTAAGGTAGGGCGTCAATGGTCGGCCATGCGTCCTTGCCGCTGCGCTCAGGAGACGTCAAGGAGCTTGCGGGCTATATCCTCAACGATGAATAAGCAAACGACCACCATATCTCATCGCACTGGGGCTCGTCTACGATGGAGAAGATGCGCCGGCTGTCCTCCGGTGGCTGCTTTCCAACTCCCAAGGCTTCGTCGATGGTAACTTTTCATGTTCACCAGTCGGTTTTTGAGAGCCTCCCAACTCGTTCGTCGATGCCTGCGCGCGCCTCATTTGTTCTGCGCGTCGAGCTCTTTCTCCCACTCGCCGTCGTCCTCCGCGATGGCCTGCGCTGGAGGGCCTGCCGCTCCTCAAGGGGAGAGGCCAAGCACCTCCTCACTAACTACCGGCTGCAAAGGCAATGGCAGTTGACGCTCTCTCTCGGCGGCAAAACAGACGTCTCATGGGGTCATGGGGTGGTAGGTATTTCCGTCAGCTCAATCAGGGTGAACGGCTGCCCTTTCGGGACGTGAACGCCGTCCATATCCACATGGTTCTGTCTCGGGTCGTTCCGGTATGCTCCGGTGTGTTTCCACATCTTCTCCTCGACGGCCGGGCTCTGGATGTAGCTTTCGAGCTGCGCATAGCCGTGCGCCCGGAGTACCCCCTTGCCGTCGTTCAGGCCCTTTTTCAGGACTGCCTCGATTTCGGTCTCGGTGTCCAGCTTCATAATGTCGGCGAGGTCGCTGCTCCACGAGCTTATCCAATCGGTTGTCCGCTTGGTGAGCTTTGTAACGGTGAGCTCTGCATCCGTTTTCTGGACGTAAGCCTCAACATACGTCGGCATGATGGTGGAAAACTGAGTATGGAAAACGTCGAAAAGGTCCTGCGCCAGCTTGCTCTTGTTCTTGAACTTCGGCCAGTTGTCCTTGAAGAAAGTTTCAAGGTCGATGGCGTCCGCCAGCTCCTTGAGCAGGTCGTCGGCGTTATCCTCGAGGAGCTTCGTCACGACCTCCTCGATTTCGTCCACGGTGTTCAGGCTCTCTTTTGCCTTGAGGTATCCCTCCATCGTGAGCTGCTCGTACAGGTCGTTTTCTGCTTTGGCGAGGTATGCGTCGATGGCCTTGATTAGGGGTCCGCAGCGTAAGCACTTCACTCCCGCGTCGCCCTCCTCCTGTTTCATGTCAGCCAGCAGGCGGCGGACCTCTTTCATCACGGCGACGAGCTCCGTCTCATTAGCGGCTGCCGCTTTCTGAATCTGGCCGTCGAGTTGTTCCTCCACGCTAGGCCCGCCCTGCTGGGCGTTCTGCGCGGGCTTTGTCTCCGGTTGTGCGTTTTCGCTTGCCAGCGTCAGAACCGCCATTCTGCGCCACGCTGGGGCTGTTTCCTGCCACGGCGATGGCTGCGGCCCGCTGCTGTGCGTTGGTAAACGCGAGCGGAATGTCGCCCCACTCCTCGGGGAAGTCCTCCGAGGTCTCGCCGAGGGCCTTGTACAGGACGCTCTTTGCCTTGTTCGGGGGTGAGGCCGCCAGCGTTGTTGCAGACGGTCAGCAGCTTGTACAGGTCGTCCGGGTTGGAAACGTCCCTTGAACTGATAGCAGTTGAGCAGCCTGTTGTTGATGGCCCACGCAAGACGCCGCCGCTCCGGCTGGAATACCTGTTTCTCGGTCACTTCCATGGCCGTCTGCGCCGTCGCGCGGTTGAAGTCCGTCGTGTATCCGGTGTACAGGTCCGGGAGCTGGAACGCACTCTGCACTTTCCGCCTGTTGTTTTCGAGGTAGTCTTGGAAAAGCTCATCCTTTTGCAGGATAGCTGCAAGGTCCTTGACCTCGACCTCCGGCCGGTTCTCGGCGTTGAATCCGGTGCGGTTGTCTGCCGCCTCCGTTTCCAGAACCATGAAACTGTGCTGGCCCGCCTCGCCTCGGATGCCGTTCATGTACTCCTTGAGCTTTGCGAAACTATCGTCCGTCAGGCTGCCGCCTTTCACCATAATCAGCAACGGGGTGTGGCGGCCGTTCAGGAAATAGTTATTGTTGAGGCTCTCCGCTCTCCGCGCTCCGTCTACGGTAAGGATGGAACCAACCCACCGGACCTTGCCGTATGTGGCAGTTCCGATGGCGAACTCGATTATTTCGTTGGCGCGGCTCTTGAACTCGAGCTCGGTGACGTACTCTCCGCTCGTCGGGTCCATGATTCGCGGGTCTCCGAACTCCTTGTAGTAGACCGTCTTGCCGTTGACGGTCTGCTTATACTTGCGGAACTTCCTCATGCGGTTCTCGGTGTGGTCCCGGTGGAAATACGTCACCTCGACGCGCGGGTCCAGCCTCCGGCTCTTTTCCACGCTGGGGGTGTCCTCGATGAACTCGAGCTGTATGACGTTCCCGTCCATATCCCGGATGACCTCTGCGTAGGCGCAGCCGTAGGTTTCCCGGGCCTCCACGATGTCCTCAAAGAGTTCGTTGCTCTCCTGCTCCATGTTGAGCATCTCGACGACCTCTGTCGCCCGGTCCCATTCCGCTTTCATCTCCGGGGTTTCGTCCGCGTCCGCAAAGTCGTCTTTGTACCGGATGTCGATGCCGAATCCGGCGATGTTCGACTTGTAGGCCCGGATGCACTGCGGGAGTATGGTGCTTTCGTCCACCATCTTGGAAAGCCCTCGGAGGTCAAACGGCGGTTTTGTCCAAATGCCTGCCGTGTACGCCTCCTCCGGCGAGATTTGCAGGGAGCCGTCTGCTTTGGAGATGGGCTTCATCCCGCCGCGCTGCTCCGGGTCGTCCGCTTTAACGATGCGGACGTTTACCCGCTGCTGGGCGGGCTGCTTCTTGTCGCTCACTTCTTAACGTCTCCTCTCCTCTTGGGTTTGACCGGCAGGCACAACAGGAGGATGCAGTCGGCCTCGTCGGGCGAGTGCATCCCGCGCTTTTTTCATGGCGTCCTTGCTCTCCACGCGGATTTTGGCGTCGTCGGTCATAGAATACTTTCGTGTGGAAAGCTGGCCGACGAGGTCATTATCGTTCGGGAGAATGAGCTGGACGGGCTTCTGTGCGCCCTCCGGCGTCTGGACGCTCATCATGTAGGTGGTGCTGTCGTAGTAAAAGTCATGGTGTATGCGCTGGCCGAAGTAAACGGGGATAATATCCATCCACCAGAACCGCTCCGGCTGCTCGCGCTTTACGCGCCGCAGACGGTCCGTGACGCCGCCGCCGAGGCCGCTGTCGTCTATCTTGATGGGGATAGCCTTGTCGAACCGGTACTTTTCCATGAGCTTTAGGCCGAGCTCCATAATGTCGTCGGCCGTCTGCATAAGGTCCTGCCCGCTCTTGCGCTTGTAGAACATGGCCTTTTCGTCCACCTTGTAACCGATGACGGTGCGGTCGTCACCATATCGGGCAACGTCGCAGCCGATGTCGATGCGGACAGGTTTTGCCGGTTCCGTCCATTCGGTCATAATGGATTTTTCGACGAGCGGCAGAGGGATGAAAACATCGTTCTCCTGCCGGGGAACTCTCCGGCGACACGAACACGGAAAACGTCCGAATCCTCGCCGTACATCTGGATGATGGTTTTGACGAAGTCGTCCGAGACGCGGCTGCTGTTCCGTCCGTCAACATGGAACGTGGTGTAACTGCCTATGTTCTTGTGGTGGCTGTCATAAAAAAAGCCCGACAGCTGTGTCGGGTTTCCGCACATGAGCAGCCGCGCTCCGGCGTCGAAAGTGCGCCCAGCACTGGCTCGAACACCTTGTCGTCCACGCCGCTGGCCTCGTCGATGATGTAGAGGATGTCGTCGGCGTGGAATCCCTGCAGGGCGTCCGGCTTGCTGGCCGTTCGGGCCACAGCGAACCACTCCCTCGGGGTACTGCTTCATGTAGACCTTTTCCTTTGTCCACATCAGCTCCCGCTCGAGGGCTTTATTGTTGCGCAGCCACTTGCTTATTTCAGCCCACAGAATATCGAATAGCTGATGCTGCGTCGGGGCTGTGCAAGGGATTTTTGGAATGGCCGGGTTGACATAAACCAGATAACGGTCCACGCCTCGACCGCGCTCTTGCCGATGCCGTGGCCGCTGCGAACACTCGTCATCTGGTTCTTTGCCACAGAATCCAATATGGCGCGTTGGTTCTTGTCCGGCGTAACGTGGAGCAGGTCCTCGACAAAATCAGCCGCGTGGTCTGCGTAGTACAGGATAGCCTCTTGGGTCATCATGTCTGTTCTCCTCGTTTCCGGTTCTCGTATGCGGCCGCGATTTCATCGGCGAGGGAGAGTGTGGTTTCCTCCTGCTCCTCTGCCGTCTTGCCTCCGGCCGTGACGCCTGCCTCCTCCATCCGGTTATTCCGCTCAAGTTCTGTGGCCTTGTCGAGGAACTGGATAATGTCCTTTGGCGTCATCGACCCGTCCGGCAGATTCTTGAGCTCCGCGAGGGCTTTCTCTTGGAGCTGCAAGGCGATGCCGATGTGGCGGGTCCTCATTTTTTTTGTACTTTCGAGTGCCTCTTGTCGGGCTACGTCATCCAAATGGTTGTCATACGCTCGGCAGCGTTCTCCCCCACTTTTTCTCGCGGCTCCAACGCTTGATAAGCGTGTCACTCTTGGATAACTGTTCGGCAACGACCCGTAGGCTCCTGTTTGAGCCCATGTCTCGGTAGATGGCAAATGCCTCGTAGGCCTGCGCGCTTTCGCCCGGTTGACGCTCCCAAAGGTCGTCTTTGGTCCTATTCGGCATTGTCCTCCTCTCCTCACTTTCAGCTCTGTCCCGGGCTGCGAGGCTCCGCGCCCGTAATCCAGAATAGGGTGCTTTCCGGTGCGATGCCGGAGCTTCTAAACCACTGCATCGTCTTTGCCTCGTAATGAGGATGCAGGCGAATGCCCCCCCCATGTAGCCGCTGCGGACTTCTCATAGACGAATCCGGGGCTGTGGAAAAGGTCGTGGTACTCAAACTCTCGGTCTGCGCCGTACTTTTTGAGGGTCTCATGGATGAATCCGCGCCGGTCCGGGGCCGTGGCTACGAGGTGCATCCTCTTGACCCGTTTCCCGTACCTGTGCAGTCCTATCATCACGCCGGTGGCGGTGATGCCGCTGCCGCAGGTCATCACGAGGTTTTCTATATCGTCCGGGAGGTTCTCTGTCTGCGCCGCAACTGCGGTTAGCAGCGTGTCGCCGTACCCGATGATATTGATGCCGTACTGGACAATAAAGCTGTTTTCCTGCGCCGCCAGCTCTTTTGCGCGGGCGTGTAAAATGCTGTGGCGGCCGGAACGTGCTGCGAGCACTATGGACGCCCCATATTTCATCGCCAGCCGGGGCATAGGCAGAGCTGCAACGCTCTCCCGGGTGGTTCCGCCGTACACGATTCTGCACGGAATCCCGTTTGCCCGGGCAACCGCTGCGGTGATGGGTGCTTGCGGGGAATGGATGCTGCAATACGTCAGCAGGCTCTTGTAGTCCTTCTTGACGCTGTTCACCAGCATCACGCATTGCCGGAGCTTTCCTCCGTTCACCTCTCCGGGGCCAAACGGGGCATAAAGGTCGTCCTGCTTGATGTGCAGCCCGTCTACCTCCTGAACCGGCGTCAGGCTGTACTCATTCATCCAGTCCAAACACCTTTCTGTGGTAGTCGGTCTTTTTGGCAAGCTCCTCCTGCATCAGGCCGTAAAAGCTCTGCTTTGCAATTTTGCGCCCGCTGCCTGCGCTCTGGTTCAGCGTCTTGAACGGTCCGCCCGTCCCGACTTCTTTCATCTTTTCCGTCGGCTCCGGGTTCTTACCGTTCATCAGCATACAGAGGTTATACTCGTTCGGCCGGAATCCGGGCAGGCCGTCAATGCCGCAGCAAGTCATGCTGTCGCCCATCGCGCGGAGCCGGTTCTCGCCGCTGTAGAATTTCAGGCCGTACCGATGGCACTCCGCCTTGATGGCTTCAAAATCGTGCCGGAGGCGGGGCAGCGGATAGCAGAAGTCACCGCCGATTTTCGTCATGCCGGGTTTAGCCTTAAAGAACTTCATGCCCTCTACGATGACGCCGTACGCTCCTGCCTCCGCGATGCGAGGGATGTTCTTCATAACGTCATGGAACACCTCGGGCATATACGGCTGGATGCGGACGATGGTGCGCTGCACTCTGGCCGATACCGTCTTGAGGATGGAGAGCCGCTCCTCGTAGCTGGGCGTCCCGCGTTCGAGGCGGTCGTACTTGCTGCACACCATGCTGATTTGCAGCACACAGTTGCACTGCGCCAACAGGTCGAGGTACTCCGGGTACGCAACGAGGCGGCCCTTTGTGCTCACCACAAACGGGTATTTCGTTTCCGCCAGCAGCTTGAGGCACTCGTAGCTGGCGCGAATCTGCTTTTTCGACCGGCTGGAACGGGTCACTCATGCCGCCCCAGTGGATAGGGATGTTCCAGTCGCACCACTCCGTTTCGTTGCCGCGCTTGCCCTCGATAAAGGAGCGCAGGCCGTCTACGCTTTCGTCGCGCTCGATGTGGCTGATGTCGTTTTTCTTCTGTGCGAAGCAGTACCGGCAGCCGTGTGAGCAGCCGCGATAGGTGTCGAAACGCACAGGCAGGTTGCAGAGAATAATCTGGCTCCCGCATTTGCAGCCCATTAAATCTCACCTCTAATCTTCTGGACGATGACGGCAACAAGGTCCTCTTTGCCGTTGTCCTTTATGTACTCTTTCAGGACGTCGCGGTCCTCCGCACTGAACTTGAGCGAGATGTTGAACGTCTCCTCGATGCTCTTGAGCTCGCTGTCGAGAAAGTCGCCGTCTACGAGAGCGTCCACGTTGTTTTCGAGGGCCTCGATTTCGTACAGGTCGAATCCGTCTCCGGGGCCGCGTCGCCGAGGCCGTCCAGCAGCTCCTTGAGCTTTACCTCGTCCCACTCGCCCGTCACTTTGTTCATGGCGATGTTGAGCTGCTTCTCTGCGGTCTCGTCGAGGTCAACAACAGATACGTCCGTCTCGGTGACGCCCTCGTTCATAAGCACGGTGAGACGCTGGTGGCCGGACACGACACGGTTCGTGCGCTTGTTCCAGATTACCGGGACTACCACTTCTCGTACTCGTCATCGCCGGGCATGAGCTCAACGCGAGGGTTATACTCCGCGCGCGCTCCATGTCCGCGATTCTCTTTTTGATAATTTCCATCAGATAAGCCCCTTTGCCTTGTTCACGAGCAGCTGCGCCAAGCTCAACCTTGCCTGCGGGGTTCTCGTCGATGTACTTGTCCATCGCCTCGTGAACCTCCTCGGGCAGGGTGAACGTCATGGTGTAGCTGTTCGGCTCGCTCTTTCCGGTGTCGGAGAAGTCCTCGTTCAGCAGGTCCTCGATGTGGTCGTATGTAACCTTGAGAGCATCGAGCTCCCAGTCATCAAAGCCGGTGAGGGCCATTTCGCCCTGCTCTTTCAGCTCGTCCAGAATCGCGGTGAGCTTCTCGTTGTCCCACCGGCCGGAGATTTTGTTGAGTGAAACATTGAGGATGCGCTCCTCCTGCTCGTTGAGCTCGACCTCTACCACCTGTACCTCGGTGTAGCCTTTCTGCACCAGCACCTTGAGCCTCTGGTGGCCGCCTACGATGTTGCCGGTGGTCCGGTTCCATACGATGGGCTCAACGTAGCCGAAGGTCTCGATACTCCGGGTCAGCTTTTCGTACTGCTTGTCGCCCGGTGCGAGGTCCTTCCTCGGGTTGTAGTCCGCCGGATGGAGGTCGCTCACCGGCAGAGTGACAATTTTCATCTGCCGTTCCTCCTTGACCCGTTTCGGGTCACTCCTGCGCATAAAAAAGAGGAGCCGCCCTGCGCAAGGCGGCTCCTGTCAAATAGGAGAAAAAATTATGGGTTTAGGGGATTTCTTTTTGCTGTTGGTATTCTACATTTTGTAGTTTAGCACTCGTATAGTGCCTTGTCAATGCCGTGTTTTTGCCCCGAAACGGGTCGCCCGTCTCGTGCCGTCAGGCTTTCTTGATGCCGTCAATGCCGAAAAATCAGGGCGGAGAGCGTGGCGCAAGCCGCATCCACATCCTTGTAGACCGTCCGCTTGTCGATTTTTTCCCGCTCCGCTACGGCCGTCGGTGAGAGCGGCCGGTCTCTCAGATAGAGGGCTTCGATGACGCGGTAGTGTCTCTGCTCGCCCTCGTCTACGCTGTTTTCGCATACGACCTTGTAGATTCCGAGCATCCTGTTCACATGGCGCATGATAAGCTGCGTCCGTGCTGCCGACTTCATAATGCTCTCGACCTTGAGATTCTCCTCGAGCAGCTCGTCCAGTGCCTCCACGATTTCCTCGACGCTCTCCTCTCCGGTGGCCGCGCTGGCCGCGTCGTATACTGCGTGGGAGCAGTTGGCGTTGAGCACGGTATAGTTCCGCAGCAGGAGCTTGGTATTGCGGAATCTCCGGTCGCTCCGGCCGTCCCGGAACTTCTTGCGCTCCTGCTCCACGGCCTTGATGCTGGCCTCCGCTCCGAGGCGGGCAGCGTCCGTCACAGCGGCCTCGACGCTCTCCTGTATCTCTTTCCCTAAGATGGCCCGAACGGCAGCGACAGCCGCCTTTGCCGCCACCTCTGCGGCCATCATCACAATTTCCTGTTCAGTCATCGTGCTCCTCCTCTTTGTTTCCGTCCGGCAGTTCGTCGAGTGTGGCCCGGGCGATTTTTGCAAAGCGTTCGCAAACTCCCGCCACTTCGAGCGCGGAGACGCCGCATTTCTTCATGGCCTCATTGAGCTTGCTTGCGCTGTCCTCCGTGATGGGAACGCCCATAAATGTGGATATCGGGTTTTCCATGTTCGGCTGTTCCCTCCGTATTTCGGTCACCGGTAGAAAGCGTTCCGGCGTCGTCCAGTTCATAAAGCGGCTAAATCTGTACACGGCCGCGCGCCACTCTTCCGTCTCTGGCTGCGTCCCGTAGGGCATCCCGCAAAACGCCGTGAGTACATCGCTCACGTTGGAAAGCGGGTTGATGTCGTACATCGTCGGGATGCCACGCAGTAGGTCCGGGGTAAATCCGGGCCAAACCGCACGGCGTACTCCTTGATGTCCGCCTCCGTGACGTAGTTCCTGCCATATCGCTGCTTCATGCTGCGCCAGACCGTCCACGGGATTCTGTATACTCGCAGCCCGTCGAATGTGGCAACGATGAAGCAGTGCGCGCCGAGGGCTGTGTAAGAATCGAGCTTTTTGACCTGCTCCGGTAGTACGCGGTCTTTGTTTAGCCTGCCCGTCCCGGTGCTCTTTGCCTCGAACATCACCGCGCGGCCTCCGAGCATGACGCCTTTGAAATCCGGTTCCGCCTTTTTGGTATACACCGCGCGGAACTGCCCTGACTTGTTCGGCTGGCTCACTGGTTTCATCGGCTCCGGCGTCTTGCTTATGTCGGCTCGGCCCGTCTCTGTCAAAAAGAGCGCACGAGGCTTCTATCTGTTCTTCCAGCCTCCCGCCCTGCGCGCGGCTCCGTGCTCCCTGTAAGGCCCGGAGCGGGTCCTTTACCGGGCCGCTCATTCGAGGTAGCCCTGCTCTCGGGCGAACTCTGCGATTTTGTAGGCGGTCGCGCTCTTGATGCCCTTGCACTCTCCGGCGTCGAGCTGCTCGAGAGCTGCGGCAGGGTCTTGCCCGGAGCCGGGGTCGATGCGCGCTTGGCCTCGGCTTCGAGTAGCCGGTGTTGTAAGCCTCCTCCCGGATGTGGTCGATGTGCTCCACGAGCTTGTCGTCGGTCATCTTGCGCAGCTTCACGGCGCGCTCATGTACATTCTTCTCCTCGCCGGTCATCCGGCAGTTCCTTTTTCTTCACTGGGTTCCCTCTCTTTCCAGCCGCTTGCAGCGGCCATTCTCATAGGCCATGCACTTCTCGCCGATGCACTTGCCAAACCTGTCCTTGTAGCTCTCCGCCACACGGTCCTGCGCTGTGCGCCAGTGCTCGCGTGAGCTTGCGCATGAACGGGCAGAATCTTGTTTCTTTACTCATGCGCCATCTCCTCCTCAAGCATCTTGCACCGGCCGTTGTTGTAGGCCATGCACTTTTTTCCGAGCACCAGCCGAAACGCTCCGTTGTAATCTCAGTCCGGCTAATCCACGAGTAGCTCACTTCCCGTTCGTGCTTTTTTTCTTGTACGGGCAAAACATACCATCATCGCTCATTGTGCTGTCTCCTATAAAACATTCATGTGAAGCGGCTGCCCGGTGGCAAGCTGCCGATGGATGAACTCGCGCTCGAGGCAGTTACTCACCATAACGAGGGCTCGCAGCTCTCCGGGGAGAATCTTGCTGTCGAGATAGAGCCGCTCAATTTCCGGCCCCCGCGCGTGGAGCTCCCGGATGGCCGCCTCCGCGTCCTCCCACTCGGTCAGGTCGTACAGCTCGCCGAGTGCCTTGTCGAACTCACTCTTTTCCGGCATTGTCCGCTCCTCCTCGCAACGCTCTCGCCGCCACGCTCATAAGATTTTTGAATGAGTGGACCGTCATCCCCATAACACAATCTCCAACCCGAAAGCTGCACGCGTTAGCACCGAGCGCGTCCAGCTCTTTAGCGATGTCCTCGTTCGTCGAGCCATCGAAATGAGGCGAGTGGGTTTTTTCGTGCTCCAAGCACTCCTCCTCGTCGTAAAACTCGAGGCGGCAATGTTCGCAGATGTATAAATCAACATTCTGGTGTATCATCTTTGCGCCCCTCCTGCTTTTGCTGCTTCTTTGTCCAGATTATCCTTGAGCCGGTCGAGCTTGTCCCATACGATTTTCGTGATGTTTACCAGCTCATGGGGGTTAAAAATTACAAAGAGCTGCACCAGCATGATGAAAACATCAGCCGTTTCCTCCTCGATGTTCGAGTACACTTCCTGCGTCTCCCGGTTGAACGGGGTGTCGTACTTGAGCTTGCACACTTTGAGCTTACAAAGGGCTTTAGTGAGTTCCGACATTTCCTCCACAGCTTTGGTGAGCTGGGCGTCTTTGCCGTAAGTGCCGATGGCGCGGTCGATGGTCTGCAAGCCCTCCGGCATAATCTCCGGGATGCGCGCGTCCTCGTAGTGCTTGAGCTTGTCGCGCAACGAGGCGAGAGCCCACGAGAGGGTGTAGTGCTCTGCCAGCAGGCCCTCGATGGTCTCCGGGCCGTCGAACAGGTGCTCGCACAGGGGTCATGTCGAACTCCTCCGGCGTTCCCTCGGTGTCAATATCTGCGTTGTGCGCCTTGATAAGCTGCTTCATGTAGTCGTTGAGGCTGATGCTCCGGCTGGGCATCTGCACCCAGCCGTCCTCGCCGCGCACAAACAGGTTGAGAGCCTGCGAGTAATTCCCATCCGGGGTGTCGGTCGTCATTCTTCTCTGCGGAAACATAAATTTTGTCCTCCAATTTTCAAATTTGATGGTTAAAGATTGAAATGTGCTTGAATCATTTTCAAGTTTCTGGGTTAGATTTTGCTTTATCGGTTCTGCTGTTCCACCTTTGATGTCGTCTGGCGTGTCGAGAAAAAACATCCCGAATCCCAAAACACAATCAGGCGTTTCGGGATGCTTCCAATACGTAATGCCGATATTACTACTTATCGCTTCACCGGTTTCGGTATTGACGACCTCCCTTTTTTTTTTCTGCAATACGGCACGGATTCGCTCCGCAAAACGGGCAGGGCAGGATTTCTACTTGTCTTTCTTTCATTCCTACCCATCCTCCGTGTATTTATTGTCGTAGAACATCCCGTCTTGCCCGATGGAAAAATCTTCATCTTCCCAGTATGCGCCGCAACCGTTTTCACAGGCCGCTACGCTCTCGCTTAGTTCTCCGCTTCTGGATACATAGCGTTTCGGAACTTTTCCGTCTTTTCGGATTGTGTAGTCCCGTGCGTTCTGGTAAAATTCCGAATAAATAATTTTCCCGCCACACCTCGGGCATCGGCCCCGAATGACTCCATTCACGTTTCATCCTCCTTTTTTTGTTTTCTTCAACTGGCGGCCGCACTCCGGGCAGAAGTTCAGCGGCCGTCTTTTTGTGAGTGTAGGTTGAGGCAAGCCCGCAGCCCTTTCTGAGGGTTCTCTCATAAAGGCAGACGTAATACTTTGTGTATAACTCTCTGCCGGTCTTTGGCCTGTGCTTCTTGCTCCACTCGTAATCTTCGCAAAATTGGCAGTTCATACGCTTTCCTCGATTACTTTGAGGTCATACCCGCTCTTGACAAACTTCATGCACAGCTCGTGGTTGATGCCGTTGCCGAGGTTGGTGTAGATGTACTCCATGTCCTCCGGCGTGAATTTGGTGTCGAGCAGCTTGTTGATGCCGTCGAGATGCTCCTTGCGCAGCGGCTTTGTGAACGCCTTGAACGCAAACCGCGATACACCCTCGATGACCTCAGCCTTGAACTCGTCCGGGGTGCTGCAATGGTTGAGGTTGATGTAGGTGTTCGTCCTCGGGACGAGAATCAGCTCGAAGTTCATGGTGATGTAGGCTTTCGGGAAAGCGCGCTGAATCTTCCCGCACCACGGGGCCGCGAACGGGCTAAACCACGGCAGCATATAGCTGCGGAGTCCCTGCTGGCTGACTGCTGGGGCGTCCTGAATGTGGTCGATGCAGCACTCAATGGCCTCCCGCTCTGCGAGGCTGTCCGCCTCCTCGAGCCAGCCGTTGAATACACGGACGATTTCCTCTGCGTTAATCGGTTTCATGTTGCTCCTCCGTTTCATCCTCCATCTTGAACCCGCAGACCGGGCAGAAGTTCCAGACCCAGCTGTCGAAATCGCTTTGCGAAATTTTGGCCTTGCAATGGGTACAACAAATTGCCGGTTCCTCGTGACTGTTGTTTTCATCATCAACGATGATAAACTTCAATTCCTTGTCCTTCACCCACTTGGCATGACCGCGCAGGCTCTCTGGGTCTATGGCGGGAGCGTTCTGAATCATCTCCGCAATGACATCGGCCGTTCCGCTATGGCGTCCCAGTACAGAGCCGTTCGATAGGCTCATCGGGTCAATCTTTTTTCAGCAGCTCGTCGCGGTCAATCATCGTCATACGGCACATCCTCCATTCTGAATCCACACATCGGGCAAAATGGCGTTTTGAGGCCACACGGGTTCGCCTCTCCACATTCCGGGTTCGAGCAACGAGTTGCTGGTACACACCATGAGCCGTTTTTCCCGGCACAGACCTCATAGGAGCCGGGGAATTTCCTCCCAGTGTGCCACAGGCCGCAGCGTTTTCGGGTCGATGGTGGGAGCCTCGTCCACGCTGTTCAGGGCATCCTTATAGCAGCATTCTTCAATAGTGAACGGATTGCTGGCGCGGAGGTTCATTTCAATGCGCTTGTGCAAAGCGTTCGCGTCAATCAATCTTACTTCTTCCATTTTTGATAGTCTCCTTTACAAACTTCAAAGCGCGTTCTTTGAGCGGGATGCGCTGGCAGAGCCTCCCTTTTCCGGCGTTCCGGGCTGAAATCACCGGCATAACGCCGACGACCTCGATTTCGTCACACTCGCGGTGTTTCTTCCGCCCTGCTTCGTGTCCGAGGTACTCTGCCTCTTTTTGGTCGTCTGCCATGACTGCGACGCCGAAGTAGCAGGTGGAGCTCTCTGTCCTGCCCTCAAGGAACACATCATATCTCGGCATCCGGTTCCTCCTCGTATTGGTGGACATCGACGAAGATGGCTTTCTTCCACGGGAGCGCGTTGTACGCCGCCCGCGTCTCCTCCTCCGTCATGTTGTCCACGAGCTCCGGGTCATAGTGTTCACAGAGGACGTCGTTCATCTCTGAAATATCGTCCTCCCGGTAGTAGGGTCTCTCTCTGCCGATGACGAACTCCTGAACCGCGCTCTCTACCCATGAGCCAAGCCAGCAGTAATACTCGTCGCCGCTGACCACATCCCCATCTACACAGGGGATGACCGGGAGCTCCGGGTTTGCCTGCATAAGCTCGAGGAGTTGCGTGAGCTTTTCGCTCTGTTTCATGTCATTCCATCCTTTCTTTTTTTCCGGGTCTCCGCCCGGGTTGCTTTTTCTGCTCGGCGGCCTTGTGCCATACATAGGCCGCAACAACTATTACTGACAAGGCGACGGCCGCAAAGGAAAGCCAGCAAGTTAAGGTTTCCAGCAGGTCGTCAAGTTCTAAAAGAACCTCGTACATAGTCACCACTCCTTTACCTGAATTTCTTCTTGAAACTGCGCACGATGGCCCGGTGCGTCCACCTACGGCAGTAGGGGTTTCGGACGCTCCCGTCGTACTCCTGTTTCATCTTCTGGTATGTCGCCTTGTTCTCTGCATACCGTTCGCAATGGTCGTGGCATCCCGGGTGTCTGTCCGGGCACTCTTTCGGGCAGATAGTCATAAGCCGAGCATAACGCTGGCCGTTTCCGGGCGGCCGTCATGGTTTCGTCGTACTTTGCTGCGCTATATACGGCGAGCGGAGCCACTGCCCGTCCTGCTCTGGCTCTCCTGAATATCTCCGAGTAGACAGCGGCCGTCTCGTATACGCTGGGGCCTCTGCCCGGTGTCGAAAGCATCCCCTTGCGGTCGTCGGTGTCGGTGACGCGGAGGTCCTCTTTGAGGGCGTCCTGTACGCATCTGCGCAGACGGTCGAGGGCGAGGTCCTTATCCTCTTTTTTCCCACTCGAGGTACTGCTTTGTAGTTGTTCATGGAGTTCTGCTTGAGGCGCGCCAGCCGGTCTCTCCCGTAGCCGAACGTCTCGTGGCAGGTGGCCGCCATAACAAGCCACGCGATTTCTGCGCCCTGATTACTTGCCATGCGGAGCTGCTCCTCCCGGCGTCCTCTCGGAGCTCGGTCAACCGGTAGCCGAACCTCAAAATCACAGATGCCTTTGAGGTTCTCCCTCATGGCATCCGTTGCGTTCTTGCTGCTGCCGTAGAGGATGGCCGTCTGGTATTTTTTCTCAAAAGCGTCCATCTCGTTACACGCCCGCAGGAGGCGGACGCGCCAATGCCGTCGTCTTGGTGCATGGAGACGACGATGCACCACATAAAGAGCTGGGCGGAGCGGTCGCGCTGGTCCTCGCGCTCCTGCTGGATGTTGTGTGTAAGCACTTTCATCATCCAGCCCTCCTCACGTCGTATAGCAACGCTTGGCCGGGTTCCACGTGAGCTTCGGGATGCTCCGGCCGCAAACGCAGGAGAACTTCTCGTTTACGATTTCGGCGTCCTCGACGTTCGTCCGACCGTAGCTCACTTTCTTGCAGTCCGGGCAGGTGAACTCGAACCGCGCCAGCGCATCCAGCGGGATTTTTGCGCCGCACTTCCGGCACTCGTTCGTCGTTTGCGGTTCGCGCAAGAACTGTACGAACTCGTTCTTGCATTTCGGGCAGCGCAGGTACATGAGGCCCTTGCGCCGGGGCAGTGGCGGGAGCCAGCTTACCGGCTTCTCGGGGGGGCTTTCTTGTCCGCCGTGGAAACTACCGGGGCTGCCTGCTTCGGCTCGCTGGTGACGCTCTTTTCCGCCTCCGGCGCGCTGTCGCCGTCGTACAGCGTCGTGGTCTTGGCGATGGTCTCGAGCGTTTTGAGCGCGGTGTTGAGCTCTGCGGGGCTCTTACCGGTCAGCGTGACGCTGACATCCGGTTCTCCCTGAAACTTGAAAATTTCCATTGAGACTTCAAACTTCGTACTTGCCATGTTGGTTATGCCTCCTGCTTCTTTTCTTTTCAGCTTGTTCGACGGGTCGAACTTCCTGCCATCCTCGACGCCGCGCCATGCTGCGTCGAGCTCTCCAACCGTCTTTGGCTGGGGCGTCTTTTTGAACTCTTTTCGGCAGTCCAATCTTTTTCGAGCTCGTCTTTGACCTCTTTCGGAACTTTCAGCACAAGGCCGTATTCTTGATTTTCCTCATTCTGTCTTGTGAACGCCTCGTATACGCCTCTGGCGAACCCATAACCGTAGGAATCACAGATTTTTGCAATCTCCTGCGGTGTGTAATAGTCCCGATGCTGTTTGCGGAGCTTCTTCTGCTCCGATTTAACGCACCGGACCGCATACCGGAATATCTTTACGCAGATTTCAAAATCGCCCTCTAAACCGATGAATCCGACGTGCCAAACGGTTGTTTTTGCGCTAATCTTGCATCGAAACGCTGAGCAGCAGTAGTTTTCTCCAATAATGATTGAGAGCGGGTCCATCCACGAGTTTGCTTTCTTGGAAAACGTCTCGCCGATGGCTCGTTTTATGACCGTCGTGTTCCGTTCCTCGAGGTCCCTCTCGGTGAGCTTGTGCTCCGCCATGAGCTTGCGGGCCTTGAGCAGGGCGAGCTTTGCCTCCTCCGGTTCCGGGCTCTTTGCGAGGGCGAGGAGCTTTCGGATTTTGTCCTTGTAGTCCATCAGGCTTCAACCTCCTGCGCTACAACTCCCAGTAGCTTACAGCGTGTAAGCATCATCTTCTCTAGCGAGGACTGGTACTTCTGATCTGGCTCCGCATAGCCTTCAAAACACCGTCCTGCGTACCGCCATGTGTCGCCATGCCTCTTGAATGTCAGGTAGGTCGGCAGCCAGCGTCCGTTGCCGTCCTTTGCGGTGCTGATTTCTCCGCCCACCTGCAACAGGCCTGCGCGGTTTGTGCGTGGCGGCAAGACGTCAAGAAAGTAGCCAATCAGGTCCGCGTCTACTTCGTCGCCCGGTTCGAGATAGTCCTCTGCGGTCGGCAGGCCGCTCTCAAACCATTTTCCAAGCGTCTTGAGGCCGGTTCCTGCGAGCTCTGCGCGCCGCCTCTCGACTTCATTGGCGATTAGCACCATTTGTGTGTCACTCAAAAAAAAAATGTCGCTGCCGTCGTCGAGCCGGAGATAAACGACGCCCGCCTCAAGGAGCGTTACGGGCAGGTCGAGGTACGTCGTTACCGCTCCGCTCCTGTCCACTACCGGGATGCTGATGCGCTCGCGGGCAGCTCGTCCTCCCCTGTGGTAAAGCATCCGGTCGAATGCGTACCTGCGGCAGTCGCATTTCTCGGTGCAATAATTGACCGCGTCGTCCGGCCACAGACCGATAATCATAAGTCGCTTCATGACGTCCTCCTCAAACATAATCGGTATACCGGGTGCTGATGCTCTGCACCCACTCTTTTGTCCAGCTTGTCGAGGTAAGTGCTCCACGCCTCCTCGTTACTGTTCCACCACCATTTCCGGCTCTTGAGTGCCACGATAAGCTGCTGTCGGGGCTTCATAACGAACTTGATGTACGCCCGGTCGCCCATCGTGTAGGCGACGAGGTTCTCGTCCTCGAAAAAAACTTCTGCCGGTTCAGGTTTGCGAGCTTGCCCTCTTTCCCGGCCGCATAGAGCTTGGCGATGATGCTGTTCTTGCGCCAGCGGTACTTTTCGTGGAGCTTCTCGTAATACTCCATAAAGAGCTCCGGGTCCTTGTTGGCGAGCTCGCACAGGCTCGCGGTAGGATTAAGCGTCGGCCGCTCGATGCAGAATTTGATGTCATCGACCAGCCGGGCAATTTCCTTGGCGTCCTTATCCTCGATGCGGCCCTGCCATACTTGCTCCTGCAGGCCGTTGAACCACTCCACGAACTCGGAGGAAAGGCGGAGAATGGTGTCGCTGTGGTCCAGCTTCTTCGCATTGTACCGCGCCGGTCCTGCGACGGCGACGCTCACATGGGCTGCCTCGTGCCGGAGCTGCTCGCTCCACCGGGTATAAATCTGGTCCACGATTTTCTGCTTGCGGCTGTCCGGGATGTTCCAGCTCATAACTTTCTGGCAGTAGACCTCGTACTCGTGGGCCGAAATGTCGCCGCGCTGGCCGTTCATGCTGTTGCTGTTCGCCCGATGAATGAGGCTCTTGTCCAGCTCCTTGATTTTCACCTCACTCATGGTCGGCCTCCTGTGGAGCCTGCACAAGCTCGTAATCAGAGACCTGCTGCTGGTCGAGCGGTGCCGTGTACTCGATGTAGCCCCACGCGGGACGGTCGATGTCCTTGCAGTACGTCCGGCCCTCCTCGAAGTTGACGATGGTTGTGATGCTCTCTCCCGGGTCTTTCGGGAACGGATGCCGCCCACCATCAGCGGGCGGAGGGTGCTGTAATACCTGTAAGCCATAATTTTCTTTCTGCCTCCTGTAATTCAAATGCGAGCTCGTCAAGCTCTTTTTTTGGATGTCCTCTGCATCTTTGCAAGCCTCCGCGCGCCCGGCACATCCTGTCTGCCGTTCGCTCTTGCCTCAACCCACATTTCGATATGCTCGTCCGGGTCAAAGTCGTCCGAATAATCCAGAATCTCGTCCGGGAAGTTCTCAACATTCACGCAGACGAGGAAATCTTCTCCGGCCGGTGACCACCACTCGAGCTCCACTTTGCCGTCGTCCGTATATCCGCTGACGCTCCACTCGCGCTTCTCGAGAATGTCCACATATTCCTGCCTCAATTCAGGCATTTCGTCTGCCTCCTCCTGCTCTGTAATCGTCCCATGCCATCGTGATGACCGTCGAGACCTCCCGCAGGCGGCTTATAATGGCCCGGGCTTTCGTGCCGTTGCCGCCTTTCGGGGTAAGAGCTCTCACCAGCTCGTCGGCGTTGTAGTTCGTCGTTATGATGGTCGGCTTCATGTCCTCGTACCGGTCGTTGAGAATGGCGTAAAGGGTGCTCACGCTCCATTCTGTGCACTGTTCCTTTCCAAGGTCATCCACAATGAGCAAATCGACCGTTTTGTACGCCTTGAGTATCTCGTACTCGGTGGCGTCTCCGCTGTCGAAAGCCTCCTTAATGTCGGCCAGCAGGTCGCCGGACGTCTTGCAGACGACCGGGACGCCGCAGCCTATGAGCTGTAAGGCGATGGCGGCCGCGAGGTGCGTTTTTCCGGTCCCGTAGGTTCCCTCTATGTAGAGGCCCTCGCCGCGTTCTGCGCGCTGCGGAAAGCTGTCTGCATAGGTTTTGGCCGTGTCGTAGCACCTCCGCCGCTCCGGGGTGTCCCGGATGAAGTTGGCGAACGTCCGCTGCTGGAAGCGTTTCTTGATGCCGCTCCTGCCGAGTAGCCTCTCGATTTTGGCGCGCCGTTTGGCCTGCGCCGCCTCTTTCTCGGCCTCCGCCTTTTGTCTGGCCTCCTCTGCGTCCGCCTCCGCCCACTTCGCCTTTGCTCGGTCACAGGTGCATCTCTGCGGGAACGGGGCAAACATGAGGACCGTTCGGCCCATCACGAGGGCCTCGTGGTACAGTTTCCGGCCGCAGAACTCGCACTCGACCGGCTCCGGGATTTCGCGCTGGCAGTTGTAACCACCAGCCAGAATATCCTTGCTTGTCGGCCGACGGTGCTGGGCGGTCTCAACCGAACGAGCCGAATCCGCCGGACGGAGTGAATCCAGCATAGCCGTCAGCGTTTCCACGCTGCTCACCTCCTGTGTAGTCGTTCATGTAGCCTTTTGCATTAAGCCAGCTTGCCGGGTTTGGCGTGAATTGCCGCTCCCGGAACCGGCTGTCATATTTCTTTGCGGCCTCAACCGCCGCGATGATTCTGTCGGTCGCCGCGTCGTCCGGCTCCGGGTTGATTTTGGCCCACGCCCGCTCTGCCGTGGCCCGGTCCACCTTTTTTCGGGTAGGCCGCGTAGAAGCGGTCAAACCGTTCGGTCTGCTCTGCCGAGAGGCTCCCGGCTTTACGCCGGGGAGCTTTCGGTTTGTCGTGCTCCTCCGGCGCGGGCTCCGGTACGGCCGGTGGCGTTCCCTCCGCCTCTGTGGCCGCTGCGGGCTCCTGTGCAGAGCTTTCCGCCATGCGGCCGGGAAAGTTATCGACCGACGGTTTCGTCGGTGCTGCGGTGCGCTTTGAGTAAAGCTGGCGGAGGTTCTCAAGGAGGGACTGCACCCAAATGACGCGGCAGCTCTCCCACAGCTCTTTGTCCACCTTTGCCCATGGAGGCGAGCGTGTTCAGGATGGCCTCCGCTGTTTCGGCTGTAACTCCAGTGACGGCGAGTAGGTACTCCCAGCCCATCTTGTCCCAGCAGTCGTAATACTGGCCGTCTGCCGCGCAAAGAAGTTCGAGCAGCTTAAACCAAAAGGCATACCCGTCGTTTCCCCCAGTTCTTTTCAAGGATGAACTTTGTCCGGCTCTTCTCCCCGACGTAATGGGGGAAGTAGTCGGCGGTCTGCCTGTTGCTTCTTCCCAAGTCTCGCACCTCCTTTCTGCTGGTGATTTCAAGAGTAGATGACCTTGCTGCCCTCCGCCGTCTTTACAACGTCAACGGCCTGCGGGAAACGGGCTTTCATCTCCGGGTCGTGAGTGATAGCCATAATCTTGAGCGAGGAATACCGTTTCTGGATGGCCTCAAGGGGCGTCGTCGCAGTAGGCCTGTACGCCCTTGTCGTCGAGGAATGGCGGTTCGTCAATAAACAGGAATCCGAGCTGCACTCCTGCGGTGCTGCACTTGAGCTCCGCCAGCGCAAGGATGACAGAGAGGGCTGCCTTAACGCGCTCGCCGCCGGAACGGCTCATGTAGGGCAGAGCTCCGGTCGCCGCGTCGTTTACGATGATGTCCAGCGCGGTGACCTCTTTCTTGCTGTTGCTCTTGAGGGTCTTTTTCCATGCGCATCTCGATGCTCATGTGGCCGCCTGACATCTGGCTGATGATGCTCGTCGCGGTCGCCTCGAACAGCGGGACGATGCTGCGGACGATGTTATGCGGAATACCGTCCTGAGAGAAAGCCCGCTTGAGCTCCTCATAGCCCGCTGCAAGCTGGCCCTGTTCCGTCGCCTGACGGCGAAGGACTTCGAGCTTTGCCTCTGCCGTCTCGATTTCTTCCATCTGCCTGCGGCTGTGTCCGGTCTGCTGGTCCAGCTCTTCAATACGGATATTGTCCACCGTGAGGGCTGCATCCGCCTCCGCGTACTGCTCCTTGAGTTCGTCAACATCAGCCTGCGCCTTTGCGAGGGTCAGAATCTCCGCATTGATGCCATCAATCGCCGTCCGGGTCTTTTCTGCGTAGGTCAGGAGCTCCGTGAGGCGGGTCTGCGCTGCGCTCTTTTTAGCCTCCGCTGCCGGGAGCAGCTTTTCCAGCTCGATGTATTTCTTAACGTCCGAGAGCTGCGCCTCAATGCTGGCGAGCTCCGCTGCGTTCTGCCGGAGCTTTTTCAGCTCGTCCTCAACGACGAAACGGTCTGCCTCGAGGCTCTCGATATTGGCCGGAATGGTTTCAAGCTCCTCGTCGATGGCCTTGATGCGCTCTTTAACTTCCGCGAGGCGTTCTTTCTGCGCCGTCAGCTTTGCGAACCGCTCCGAGGCTTTCCGCAGGTCTGCAACGAGGAAACGCTGGGCCTGCAAATCCTTGCGGCAGTTGAGGCCCGTTGCCTTTTTTCTTTGCGGCCTGATACTGAGCGTCGAGCTGCTCGGCGCGCTCCTCGGCCTGCTGCCGGTAGGTTTCCAGTTCCGTCTCGGCCGCAGGCAGTTTCTTTTTCGCCTCCACTGCATCCTGCAGGAAACGGCATTCCGGGTTCTCGACCGGGCAGCCGCAGGTCTCGAGCATGATGGCCCGGGAGCGGATATGTGTGACCTCGTTCTCTTTTATGTCGAGCCAAGACTGTATCCGCGCGGTTTCTGCGTTCTTGGTTTGGAGCAGCTTCATGGCCTCTTGGTCTGCTGCGAGATACTGCTCGTCCTGTTCTTCCAGCGCGGTGAGCCGTTCGCTCGCTCCTGCGAGGTCTGCCGCTTTCCGCTCGAGCTCGTCATAGTCCGCGAGGGCCTGCTCATAGCTCCAACACGTTGCCTGTGCAGAAAGTTTTTCGGCCTCGAGACTGCCTTTCTTTTTTCCGCTGGGCAGAGAGCGCGGCCATAACGTCCCGCAGCTTTTTCTTCCTTGGGCTGAATCAGGGCCGCCGTTCCCAGCAGCTCCTCCCGCCGTGCGGAAAGTTTTCCGTAACTCTGGCTGCCCGCCTCTACCTCCTCGCGCTTATCGAGGAGAGCCTGCGCATCGGAAATCTGCGCTCTACAAACAGTCTGCGCGCTGGCGTTCGCGTTCTTCTCCGCAATCCAAGAGCCGAGCTCGTCGGCGAGTTTTTCCGACCGCTTCTGTGCCTGCTTGGCAATGTCGAGCTTTTGTCTGCGCCTCGCTCATGGCCTTTGTGTGGATGGCCCTGTCTGCTACCGCGCTGGCCTTTTCGACGGCCGTCTTGTTCATGGCCGCCTCGACCGTTGCCTTGTCCGGCATCGTCCGCCCGGTCTCCTCCTGCAAATCCGCGATGCGCCGGAGCTCCCGGTTGGCGTCTGCTGCCCGGTTGGCCGCCATGCTCTCCATGCGGTCATAAATGCCGAGACCGAGGATGTTGCCGAGAATTGCCATGCGGTCCGCCTTGTCGGCCTGCAAAAAGAGGCCGTACTGGTCCTGCATGATAAGGCCGGTCGCCTTGAGCGTCAGGCTGTCCATGCCGATGGTGTTCTCGATGATGGCCTGCGTATCGCGGTATTTCTCCGCGCTGCGGTTCTGCCAGCTCGTCCACATACTCAGAGAGATTCAACGTCGCCTTGCCGCTCTTTGTGCGGGTGCGGGTAACGCGGTACAACTTGTCGCCGAGGTAGAATGTAAACTTGATGGAGCCGCTGCGGGCATCCGGGTCGTTGCAAATCCAGCCAGTGAGGTCGCCCTCCCGGGGCTCCTCAAAAAGGGCGTCCAGCATGGCGTCCATGAACAGGCTGGACTTGCCTGCGCCGTTTTCGCCGTTGATGGTGGCAAAGGAAATGCCGTCGTAGCTGAACAGCTCGTCGCGGTAGTTGCGGTAGTTCTTGACCTCTATCTCCACCGGCATAAACACGCCGGTCGGGGTCTCAAGGCGGCCTTTTTCCATTGCCTCCGAGATAATCGGACGGGCCAGCTCAATGATGCGCTGGGCGTCCTCCGGGCTCTTTTCCTTTTCGGAGAGGTACTCCGCGAGGTTCTGCTCCGGGCTGTTGTCGCCGTGGAGCTCGTCGCGGTTCACGCTTGTCGTGATTTCCTCCGGCGTGATTTCGGAGACGTAGAACACGCCGCCGTCATAGAGCCTTTTTCTCGAGGACGGCTTTGTTGAAAGCCTTGTTTGTCTCGTCTGAACAGGTATAGAGAACGCGGACGATTTTTCCCTTGAGGCGGTCAGGTACAACGACCCGCCCGCGCTCAACATTGTGCAGACATCGTCCTCGTTGAGGCGGATGGTCTCGAACTCCCGGTAGGGCGTTTCGATGTACTCACCCATGTCTCCCCGTCGTCGTCGATGTCGTGGATGTAAAAGCCTCGCGGCTGGCCCTCGTCGTTGAAGTTGAGGCCTGTAATGCTGCCGCAGTAGAACACCGCACGGCCTGCCTCCGGGAGCTGCTGCGGCCGGTGGATGTGGCCGAGTGCTACGAGGTCAAAGTCTGCAGCTTTCAGGGTGTCTGGGTAGATGACGGGCTCAAACTGTGCAAATAGCGCGGTCTGGCCGCTCTCCATGTTGCATCCCGGGACGGTGAAGTGCGTGGACAGGATACTCGTCACTCCGGGCTCGCACTGTGCCTTGAGACCGAGGACGACCTTTGCCAGCTCGTCTGTAAACACCTGCGTCTCCTCCTCCCGGGAGAGGCCCGGGTGCGCTGCCCGGTGTACGCCACGGTCAAAGCCCGGTATGCAGGCCACATCTACGCGCTGCCCGTGGTAGGTGTGGATGTGGAGTACCTCCGGCTCCGTTACGACGCTGACCGAATCATCTCCATAAAAGGCTGTCACCAGCATCTCGAACTGCTCCTCGCTGTCGTGGTTCGGCGTACCGCGCAGCACGACGGTCTGGGCCACGTTGGAAAGCCGCCGGATGTGGTCGATGGCCGTCCGGCTCTCGCGGAGGCCTCGGTCCGACCACACACGGGCCTGATGGAAGATGTCGCCAGAAACGACGATAAGGTCCGGCCGGTGCTCCTCCGCGTACATCGCCTGAAAATCGAGGCAGCGGCAGATGTCCTGAAAGCGGGCGTTCTGTCCTCCGACCTCCGGCCCGGGGAAACTTCCGATGTGCCAGTCTCCGGTGTGCAATACTTTCAGCATCACATATCCTCCTTGAGCAGCTCCTTGATGATGTCGTCGAGCTTGCCGCGCCGCGCTGCATCCTTACGAGACTTCGCGCCCTGAATATTCCGCATTTCATCTTCGGTCGGAACCTGCACAGAGCACTTGTGGCCGGTGCTGATGCTGAGAAATGTAGTCCAGCGCGAGCTTTGCAAGTTCGGTGCGGTCCGGGCTGCGGAACGTCCCGATAGAACGGCTGAATCGTGCGCCGTTCGTGATAAGGATGGTCGCGCAGAGCCGAGTTTCGTGAGGGAGCGTTTCGCTCTCCTTGACCTCAAACATCACCACGTTGTCCGAATTGACGGCGACCATGCCGTCCTGCGAAAGAATCATCATAATCATTTCCTCCATGTATGGTTTCTCTGGCAGTCGCGGCAATAAGCCACTCCGCCGAAATGCTTGCGGCTGTACTCTGCTACGTCGAGGCCGACCTGCTTACCGCAGTCCGCGCAGAACTCGCTGTCGCCGTTCCGGCCCTGCTGTCGGTTACTCGGCGCGGGCTGCTGCTGGCGAGGCCGCTGCGCCGGTCTCTCGGGCTGCTGCTCCTGCTGGGGCTGCTCCGGTACGACCTCAAAATCCGGCTCCGGCTGCGCATATCCCTCGTCGTCATCGTCCACATAGACCGTCTGGTTTTCGGGCGGCTGCCGTACAGGTCATTCGCCGCGCCAAACATGGACTTTACCGCCTCCTCACGGACGGTCGGATTGTCAAGGTTCGGGACGAGGTAAGCCACAACAAAGGGCTTTCCGAACTCCTCGATAAGGTAACTGGACTTAATCTGCATCGCGGTGCGGAGGGCGCGGTTGAGAGCCTTGCTCTCGCACATCTCGCTGCGGAACTTCATAAATTCTGCCCGCTGCTTCTCTGTCATCCCGGCCGTCACATCATCCACCGCAATTTCCTTATGGGCGACGATGGTGACGTTCTCGCCGGTGAGCTGCGGTACGCTGATTCGGACCTCGTGCTTGACGTCCTTGTTGGGGCAGCCTCCGCAGCGAATCGGCTTTCCGATGCTGCGGTTGACCTCCGCGCACTTCTGGCAGGTGGACGGGACGACCGGGCGGCTGGAAAGAATCTTGATGCCTGCGGCTCGCATGAGCTTTGTGAGACCCTTTTTGGTGAGGGCGTACTTGGCCGGGGTCGCTTTGGGACGTACCCCTTGCTGTCGCGCCACTCGTCCTTGGCTTTCTCCATCTCATAGATTTCGCCGTCATTGAGGTCGGTGCTGATTTTCACGGAGTTCATCACCGGCTTTTGGATGTCGGCAATCTCCGTCACGGTCTGCATCGGGACGAGGAGGTTGTACCGCGCGGGCGGGTACTGCTGCGCAATGGTGAGCGCAGCGTGTTTGTTTTGTTCGTTCATGATTCACGCTCCTGTTGACTTTTTGATGTGGAGCGAGATACAATAGGCTTGTCCGACAAGAGGGTCGCGCTTTCGAGCGCGGCTCTTTTTTTATGCCTGTGTATCCGGCTCCTGCTGCTCTGCCGCTGCTGCGGCCTCCTGCTCGTCCAACTCCTTGAGCAACTGAGTGATGGTCTTGCCTGTCTCCTTGCGGCAGCAGGTCGAGCCCATACCGACGCGACGGGCAGCCGCGCTGCGCAGCTTGCGCGAGCATCTGCCGCAGAGGCAGAAAAGGTTCTGTTCAGCCATGTGATTCACCTCCTTTCAGTGGTGCTTGAGCATTCCGAAAAATGCGTTGTTGATGGCGTGGAACGCAAGCAGCGTGACGCCGAGCACGATAAGCCACTCGCCGCCAAAGGCGAAGTAGCCGCGCGCTGCGTAGCTGGCCGGAATGAGTGCCAGCGCGGCGATGAATCCGCAGATACCGGCCGAGAGGACCTCTGCAATCCAGATGGCCGCAATGAGAATCGCTCTGTGAATCTTCCAGTCCATTTAGTGCTCCTTTCTTTCTTGAGGGCCTGCGCCGTCTCAATGACTGCGCGGCTGTATTTGCTGCTGTGCTGGCCCTTGCTCCACGCTGATTTCATGCCGCTGTCGCCCATGTTGTAGGCCATGAGAGCCTTGTCCGGGTCGTCGTACTTTTGGAACGCCCGCCCGAGGATGTATAAGCCAGCCTCGATGTTCTGCTCCGGGTTCATCACATCCGTAATTCCAAGCTCTTCGTAGAGCCAGCGGTGATTGCAGATGTTAATCTGCATAAGGCCGAAGTCTCCGGTGTCGCTGACCGCATCCGGCTGGTAGCTGCTCTCCCGCTCGATGACGGCGAGGGCGATTTCAAACGGGACACCCTGCCGCTCCGCCTGCTCCCGGATGTACCGTTGCAGCTCGTCGCTCACGGGCACGTCGTAGAGGAGCTCCGGCTCCTGTTCGGCCTCTGGCTGCACCTCCATGTAGGCGAGCGTCACATATTCCGTTGCCGGTGCTGCCGCTGTCTGCTGTGCGAGGTTTGCTGCGGCCGTCGTCGCGCAGGAGTAAGCCGCAATGAGTGCGGTGACTGTGCAGAAAAACGCAACGGCCGCAATCTCCATCTTTCTATTAAGCGCATCCATAATCAGGTGTGGCGACTGCCGTGAGCGAGCCGACCGTCCTCCGTGCGACGCGGTTGAGGATTTCTTTGACCTCTCCGCTCGTCCGGGTCCGGCAGAAGTCGTCGCAAATCTTGATTCGGGTGTTCCCGATGGTGAAGTCCTCCACGACGTTCCCGCTCTGCTTCGCCTCCAACACTTTTTACACCTCCTGTTTTCCGAATTGCTTTCTGTAAATGAGCGTCAAGGTCTGAGCCTTGTTCGTTATCTCGTCGAGTACCTCGAGGTACTGCTTCATGCGCGGCTTTTCTTTCGCGTCGATGACGCCGTCGGCCGCGATGTCGATGATTCCGTCCTTGACCTCCGGTAACGACTTCATTGCCGAAATGAGCTGCAATGTGACCCGCTCGAGCTCTTCCAGCTCAATCGGCGAAATCGTCCCGATGCCGAGCGGGCAGAGGTGCGAGCAGAAATGGTTTTGCAGCTCCGGCGCGTTGTAGGTGTCCGACAGCATCAGGACCTCCTCCGGGTGCGGGTTGATGGTTCCGAGCTCGATGTTGGCGAGCCGTGTCCGGTCGATGCCGGTCACCTCTGACGCGCCCTCTCTGCTGCCTAACCGGTCGTTCCACGATGCCGCTGCGATTCGTGCCTTGTAGAACACGTTATCTGCGGCTTTCGTTGCCATTTTAGGCATTTATCCCGTGCCTCCTTTCGGTTAAAATATTTACAAGGAAACGCCAAATGTTTGCTTTTGGCGTCATCATTTCGCATCAATGACGCGAAACGGGTCGCTTCGGGTTAAAAAAAAGGTCGTCGTAGGGATAGCCGAGGGCCTGCTTGATTTTCAGGCTCAGCTTGAGGGACGGATTCTTGTCTCCGCTCTCAATCTGTGCGTAGTGGCTCCGGCTCACGCCCAGTCGCTCGCTGAAAGTCTGCTGGGTATAGCCTGCGCCCTCTCGGAGCGTTTGCAGCTTTTTCCGCATTCCGCCTGTCTCATATAAGTCTTAGGGAGGTACGTCTGTATGGATAAGTTTTTCTGAACGGTTGGTCGCGCTCCGCAAGGAGAAAGATTTGACGCAGGCCGAGTTTGCCCGCCTCTGCGGTAAGCAGCGCACTACGGTCTCCGGCTACGAGACCGAGGGCAAAGAGCCAGATTTCGCCCTGCTCTGCCAGATGGCGGACTATTTCGGGGTAACCACTGACTATCTGCTGGGCCGCGAGGATGAGCGCGCCCACGGCAACGAGGCGTTCCGTCAGGACAATGCAAATTTCAAGCGAAGATATGACGCCCTCCCGAAAGAGCTCCGTGCTGTCGTCTCCTCGACGTTCGATTCGGTCTATGTGCTGCTCTCCCGGTGCATGAACGCGCAGAATGCAGCAGAGATGGCCCTGTATCGCGAGCTGTTCTCTGAGCTGCAAACCGGTCGCGGAGAGATAAAGAGCATCCTCGCTGATTGCGGGGGAGACCTGGCAGATGCTTTCCCGCAGATTATGGAGAAGCAGAACACGCTCAAGGCCAAGACCGCCTCTATTCTGGATAGTCTCTTGCAGGCCGATGTTGCGGCCTTAAAAGACAGCAACAAGTAACCTATTGGCCTGCGCTCCGGCGCGGGCCTTTTTTGTTTGGAGGTCATCATGGAGCAGTATCTCATATACCTGCGCAAGTCTCGTTCCGACCTCGAGGCCGAAGCGCACGGCGAGGGCGAAACGCTCTCCCGGCACGAGCACACTCTGCTCGAGCTGGCGAAAAGGCAGCATCTTAACGTGACTGATATTTACCGCGAGGTCGTCTCCGGCGACACTATCGCGGCCCGCCCGATGATGCAGCGGGTTCTTTCCGAGGTTGAACAGGGCGTCTGGTCCGGCGTCCTTGTCATGGAGGTCGAGCGTCTGGCGCGCGGCGACACCATCGACCAAGGCATCATCGCGCAGACATTCAAGTTCTCCGGGACAAAAATAATAACCCCTATAAAAACGTATGACCCTGACAACGAGTTCGACGAGGAGTATTTCGAGTTTGGTTTGTTTATGAGCCGCCGCGAGTACAAGATTATCAACCGCCGGTTGCAGCGTGGTCGTCTCGCCTCTGCCAAAGAGGGTAAGTGGCCGTCCGGTCTGGCTCCCTTTGGTTATCGTCGGGTAAAGCTCAAAAACGAAAAGGGCTGCTCACTCGAGCCCATCGAGGAGCAGGCCGCAATAGTCCGTATGATTTTCGACCTGTACACGGTCGGTTTGCAGGACGAGGATGGTTCCGCTCGCCCGCTGTCTCTGGGTTCAATCGCCACGAGGCTCAACGATATGCACATCCGTCTCCGTCCGGTTCGCAATGGGCAAGAATCACCATTCGCGGAATCATCAAGAATCCGACGTACATCGGCATGGTGCGCTGGGGCAGCCGTGAGACGAAGAAGAAAGTAGTTGACGGCAAGGTCGTTTCTGTACGCGGTCCTGCCGACCCAGAGAAAGAGTGCATATTCAAAGGCATTCACCCTCCGCTCATTCCGAAAGAAACATTTGAGCTCGCAAACGATAAGCTCACCCGGGTGAGAATACTTCCACGCACAAAGAAAAGGTTGTCCGGAATCCTCTGGCCGGTCTGCTCGTCTGCTCCGAGTGCGGCAGGCAGATGATGCGGATGATAAACCCTGTCCATCCAGATATGCCGGTCGTGCGCTGTCCTCGTCGCGGCTGCCCGAATTGTTCGAGCTATCTTCCTATCGTCGAGGAGCGCGTCATACAGGGTCTCTCCGAGTGGATGAAAGGTTATGAGCTCGAGTGGAGCTCCGCTGCCGCGTCGTCCTCCGTGTCGTCGGTCGGCGTCCGGGAAAAAAGCTCTCGCCAGCGCGGAGGCCGAGCTCCGCAAATTACAGCAGCAACTCGAACGTACCCACGACTTCCTCGAGCAGGGCATCTACGACACAGACACCTTTCTGTCCCGTTCCCGAATGCTCTCCGACAAAATCGCTGCCGCAAAGGATAGCGTCACCCGCTGCTCCCGTGAGTTGACCGAGGAGAAGCTCCGGGAGACCAGCCGCCGTGACATCATCCCTAAGGTTAAGAATTTGCTCGACGTGTACCCGCTGCTCGAAACGGCCGAGGAGAAAAACGCTCTCCTAAAAGAGGTGCTCGAAAAGGTCGTCTATCAGAAGCTAAACGAGAAGCGCAAAAAGAGCCCTGACGGCTTTACCATTGAGATATACCCGCGCATCCCAAAATCCGAAAAATGAAAAGAGAGGGCCGTTTCGGTCCTCTCTTTCTTATAGTTATCATGTTTAGCCATACTCTTTTCTCCTTCCAACAGCTCACGCTGTTTCTTTTTGTACTAAAGCCGCCCAGCACAAGCCGATAAGATTTTTCCAGCATCTCCCGCAGCAATGCATCCGGCACATTTCCCTCTGCTTTTACGGGTTCCAATGCACCTTATTCATATAGTAGCCCGGAATGATATCTTCATACTGTCGGCGCAGAAAATCGCCCTCGGCGGGGTCGCATATCGACCCATGGTTGCGCTTCTCGGGCAGCAGCACGCTTGCCATGGAACCGGCGCATTGCGGCCCATGACCTCGACCACACTGCAGCGGTCGTGGCTCTGGGTGGTGTCGCGCAGCTTGTCGATCATTTCCAGCGCGGTGTTCATGGCGGTATCGTAGCCGATGGTGTAATCGGTGCAGCCGATATCGTTATCAATGGTGCCGGGCAGGCCGATCATGGGGATGCCGCGGTGTGCCAGTGCGCGAGCGCCGCGGTAAGAACCGTCGCCGCCAATAACGACCAGCGCATCAATGCCCAGCTCGCGGCACTTCTCAGCGCCCTTATCCTGACCTTCCTTGGTCTTGAATTCCAAGCAGCGTGCCGTATACAGAATGGTGCCGCCAGCAGAGATGATATTAGAAACGCTGCGCAGGTTCATTTCAAAGCACTCGCCGTTCAGCAGGCCGTTGTAGCCGCGCTGAATGCCGATCATACGGAAGCCCTTGTGCAGGCCTGCACGGACAACAGCGCGAAGCAGCATTCATACCCGGAGCGTCGCCGCCGCTGGTCAGCACGCCAATCGTTTTGATTTGCTTTTCCATAGAGAGATTCCCTCCAATTTACAGTTCAGTTCGTCATTTACCCTATGGAGCACTTACCCTCTCTCTTTGGGCACCGGCTCCATCGCCTTGCAACAGCTTTGATTCGCCTTTAGATGATTATAGCACACTCCAGACAAATTTCAATACCTTTTTGGCACTTCGTTAAATTTATTAAAATTACAGGCGTACGTCTTGGTGTTCGTTTTTGGCAAATTTAAAATCGTCCCATGCTGTTTGAATCATTCCTGCACAAATCATGTCATTTTGTTGCAACATTTTTTCGCCCCACAACCGCTGCAGTTCTTCAAAGAAGAGCGGATGCCCGGAAGTGTACAGCCTGCGGTGCGCCGCCAGCTTCTGCTTGGTATCCTCCAGATAGAAGATCACCGGGATATCGCCATCAAAGATCTCCAGCAAATTACCACCTTGGCGTACTCCGGGCTGGTGCGGGAGGGCAGCCGGACGTAGAGCCGCCGGGCAGCATCCCGCATCCGATTGGGGCGGTTGTCCTGCGGGACGGGGTTATAGCCCTCAATGGGCAGAAATACTCTCTGCGAGCAGGCGGGAGGCTTCATCCTCTCGGACGGACAGCCGACCATCAATGACCACAACAGCGTTTTCGTGCATGGCATCCCGGAACGTGTCCAGCACCTTGGGGAACACGATTACCTCCATGGTGCCGGTCAGATCCTCTACACTGGTATAGGCCATCATGCTGTTGGTCATTTTGTCGTCACCATGCGGCTCTTTACTACGGTGCACACACAATGCGCACCTTTTCGCCGTCCTGCACATGGGCATCCTCGCCGGTGAGGTCTTTGATGGTGTGGGAGGCCGATCGGGCGGATTTTTCCCGGTAAGCGTCCAGCGGATGGCCAGACAGATAGAGTCCACTGACCTCTTTTTCCTGCTGCAACAGCTCGGCAGGGGGTGTACTCTGCCAAGGGACGGATCTCGTAGACGTCCTCCTGGCAGACGTATTGTCCGTGCCGCTCATCATCGAGAACAGATCCAACTGTCCTTCCAGATTGCCGGCGGGAGTCGGTCTCGATGCTCTTGAGGATGCCCTCTACTGCCTTACCATGCTGTGGCGGTTGGAGCCAAAACAATCAAAGGCACCGGCCTTGATCAGGCACTCCACCGCCCGGCGGTTCAGTTCGTTGCCATGCATCCGCTTGCAGAAATCATACAGGCTTGTGTAAGGGCTTTTCCTTACGCTCGGCGACTGCGTTTTCGATGAGGTTGCGGCCTACGTTTTTCACGGCGTTCAGCCCAAAACGGATCTGTCCGTTATCATCGGCGGTAAAGCCGCCGTTGGAGATGTTCACATCCGGCGGCAGGACCTTGATTCCAAGTCGGGCGCACTCGCCGGAATACTCAATAACCTTATCCGTATTATCCAGCACGCTGGTGAGCAAAGCGGCCATGAACTCGCTGGGGTAATGGCACTTGAGGTAGGCCGTCTGGAAAGCCACATAGGCGTAGCAGGCAGCATGACTCTTGTTGAAGGCGTAGGACGCAAAGCTGGACATCTCGTCGTAGATCTCGTTTGCCACCTGCTCCGGGATACCGTTGGCAACGCAGCCGGGGCACTCGTGGCCGGGCTCGGTGCAGCCGTGCACAAAATGTTCCCGCTCGGCTTCCATGACGGCGTGCTTCTTTTTGCTCATGGCACGGCGAACGTTATCTGCCTGCCGAAGGAGAAGCCCGCCAGTTCCCGGAAGATCTGCATGACCTGCTCCTGATAGACGATGCAGCCGTTGGTCACATCCAGAATGTGTGCCAGCTGCGGGGTCTTGTAGCTGATCTTGTCCGGCTCGTGCCGATTGCGCAGATAGGTGGGAATGGAGTCCATGGGGCCCGGGCGGTACAGACTGATCAGAGCGATGACATCTTCAAGGTTCTGGGCTGCAACCCCACAAGCACCTGCTTCATGCCGGAGGATTCCAGCTGGAACACACCCTCGGTATCGCCCTGAGCCAGCATTTTGTAGGTATCCGGGTCGTCATAGTCCAGCTTGGCGATGGAGAAATCCGGTTCTTTTTTCTGAATGGCCAGCTCCGCATCTCGGATGACAGTCAGGGTGCGCAGACCCAGAAAGTCCATCTTCAGCAGACCCAGCTCCTCGATCTCCGTCATGTTGAACTGAGTCACGGGCAGGCCATCGTTGGTGGCAAGAGGCAGATAGTAATCCGTTGGTTCCGGGGTAATAACCACGCCCGCCGCGTGGGTGGAGGCGTGCCGGGGCATTCCCTCCACCTTCATGGCAGTCTCGAGCAGTTCCGTCACCTTCGGGTCCGTTTCATACATCCGCCTGAGCTCCGGTGAGACCTCCAACGCATGTTTGATGGTCATTTTGAGCTCCGCCGGAACCTGCTTTGCCACTACATCCACTTCCTGATACGGCATTCCCATCACACGGCCCACATCGCGGATCGCATTGCGGGCTGCCATGGTGCCAAAGGTAACGATCTGAGCTACATGATCCGCACCGTACTTGCGGTTGACGTAGTCGATGACCTCCTGTCGGCGCTCGTAGCAGAAGTCCACATCGAAATCGGGCATACTGACGCGCTCAGGGTTCAAAAAGCGCTCGAAGATCAGGTTATAGCGGATGGGGTCGATATCCGTGATGCCTACGCAGTAGGCAGCAATACTGCCCGCGCCGGAGCCGCGTCCCGGCCCCACCGGGATGCCCTGACTTTTTGCAAAATTGACGTAGTCCCACACGATGAGGTAGTAGTTGGTATACCCCATGGTCTTGACCACGCTGATCTCGTATTTCAGGCGGTCGATGTTGGCCTGCGGCACGTCCGGGCCGTAGCGGCGCTCCAAGCCGTCCCAGCAGAGCTTTTCAAAGTAGGCCTGATTATCCATGCCGTCCGGGGCTTTGTAGTAATGCGGGATCTTGGTGTGACCGAACTCAAAGTCAAAATTGCACTGCTCGGCAATCTTTGCCGTATTGGCGCAGGCTTCCGGTACCATGGAGAACAGCTCATACATTTCGTCTGTGGTCTTGACGTAAAATTCATCAGTCTGGAACTCCATGTTATCCGCATCCTGAATGGTCTTGCCGGTCTGGATGCACAGCAGGATGCCTGCATCTTGGCGTCCTCTTTGCGTAGATAATGGGAATCGTTGGTGGCTGCCATGGGGATGCTGGTCTCCCGGGAAAGCTTGATGAGCTGCGGCAGAACGGTGGAATCCTCTTTCAGGCCGTGATCCTGCAATTCGATGTAGTAATTCTCTCACCGAATAGATCCCGGTACCACAGCGCAGTCGCCTTTGCGCGCTCGTAGTCCCCTGCCAGAATGGCCTGCGGGATCTCGCCTCGCAAGACAGGCCGAAAGGCAGATCAGTCCCTCATGGTATTGCTCCAGCAGCTGCTTATCCACACGCGGCTTGGGTAGAAGCCCTCGATAAAGGCGGCAGAAACCAGCTTGGCAAGGTTTTTATAGCCTGTCTCGTTCTTGCACAGCAGGATCAGATGATTATTGCCGTCTATCTTATTTACCTTATCAAAGCGGGTGCGGGTGGCAACATACACTTCGCAGCCGATGATGGGCTTGATGCCCGCCTTTTTAGCGGCTTTATAAACTGCACACAACCGTACATTACGCCGTGGTCGGTGCAGGCAATAGCGGTCTGTCCGCACATTCCTTCACCCGCTCCATCAGCTGGTCGATGCGGCAGGCACCGTCCAGCAGGCTGTATTCTGTATGGATATGCAGGTGGGCGAAGTCTCTTCCCTGCTTATTTGCCCTGGGTTCGATCATTTCGTTTCCTCCTTTTCCGCGTTTTCTTCCAATCTTCTGCGCAGATCCTCTGCCAGCGCTTCCAGCTTCTTTCATCCGGTGCGAAAGGCCGGATTTGCTCACGGGCGGGTCAAAGCAGGCACACAGAGCTGTCAGGGACAAGTCCGGGTATTTTCCATTCGAATGGCCGCGGCCTGCTGCAATACCTCGGGCAGTGTTTCCAGCGCGTGCTGCTCCTGCAAATAACGGATGGCACAGGGTCTGGGCATTGGCCCGGGCGGTTTTGCCAAGATTTGCGGTATCACAGTTGGTCTGCCGGTTGATCTGGTTGCGTAGCTGCTTGACTGCCTTCTGGGCATTCATCCGGGCCGAAGCTTCTGCCGCTCCCATAAACGCAAGGATGCGCTCCACGCTGGCGCTGCTTTTGACGTAGATCAGGTTCACGCCGTTGCGGCGGGTGCGGTGGGGCGCAAACTCGTGCTCAGCAAGCAGGGCCTCAAAATCCTTTGCAAGGTTGGTGCGTCCGGTCAGGAATTCCAGATTATACTCCTTCTGTGGGTCCGTCACAGTGCCACCGCACAGGAACGCCGTGCTGATATAGGCACTGACGCAGGTCTGGCAACGGATGAGCCCGGGGTCGATCTGCAAGCTGGTCTCCCTGCCGGTGGTGCCGAAAAGCTCGTGCATCCGGCGCACCTGCTCCGGTTCCCGGATGCCGAACTCATATACCACACCGCTGGAGCGGGGCTTTTCCAGCACCGCGCCCTGCACGCCGCAGCGGGCAAACAGCTGTTCGGCCACACGAGCGGTCAGCTCCTGCTCAGTCTGCAGCACAAGGCCCCGTGCATCAAAATATTTGGCAAAGCAGGCAATGCCATAGGCAGCTGCACGCACACAGCAATCCTTTTGCAGCTGTAAACTGCGCTGTGCGATCTCTTCCCGTGCCTGGGATGCAAAACTCATGTCACTCTCATTTCTGTTCTCACGGGCTCTGCCGGGTCATCGCGCCGCATCACGGTGCTGAATGCCGGTCTGATAGCCCAGTTGTTTGCAATATTCCGCGATCTTCCGCGCAAAGGTGATGGAGCGGTGCTTGCCGCCTGTGCAGCCCACCGCAATGGTCAGCTGGCTTTTGCCCTCCTTGACATAGAGCGGCAGTGCGTACTCCAGAAAGCCTTCGTACCGGCGCAGCAGTTCCTTTGCCTCCGGGTGACCCATGACAAAATCCACCACTTCCTCATCCAGCCCCGTTTTATGCTTGAGCTCCGGGATATAGAAGGGGTTGGGCAGGCAGCGCACATCCAGCACCAAGTTCGCATCCTCTGGGATGCCGAACTTGAAGCCGAAGGACATCACGGTGAGCCGCATTGCTGCCTTTGCCCCGCCATCTGGCGCAAACAAATTACAAATGCGTTCCTTGTTCTGGGCCGTGGAGAGAAACTCCGTGTTGATGGTGTAGTCTGCCCGTTCCCGGAAGGGCTGCAGGATCTGTCGTTCCTTTGCCAGCGCTTCCCGGGTGGAGATTCCCTCGGCAATGCTGATGGGATGGCGGCGGCGGGTTTCGCTGTAACGGCGCATCAGCACATCATCCGGGGCATCGATGAATAAGATCTCGTACTCGATGCCCTGCTCATCCAGCTGGTGCAGCGCCTGTTCGATCTCCTCGCTGGTGCGGCAGCCGCGCACATCCATGGACAGCGCCACCCGCTCCAGCTGGTTATCGCCCGCCTTGGAAAACGCCGTGATGCTGGGCAGAAGCTCTGCCGGAACATTGTCGATACAAAAAAAGCCGATATCCTCCAGTGCGTTCATCGCAACCGATTTTCCCGCACCGGAAAGCCCGCTGACGATCAGAAGATCCATACCATTTTTCCCTCTTATGCCTTGACCACTCGAATTTCCTTTTCCAGGTCGTACCCGGTCTTTTCCTTTACGATCGCCCGCACCTCATCGCACAGGGCCAGCACATCAGCGCAGGTCGCGCCGCCCAGATTCACCACAAAGCCGCAGTGCTTCTCGCTGACGGCGGCACCGCCGTGTCGGTAGCCCCGCAGACCGCACTGGTCAATGAGGGCTGCCGCAAACGCGCCCACCGGGCGCTTGAAGGTACTGCCTGCGCTGGGCTTATCCAGCGGCTGCTTATCGATGCGCTTCTGCATCAGCTCATCCATCCGGGCCTTGATGGCTGCCGAATCTCCACGCTTCAGGTGGAACTTTGCGCTCAGGATGCAGCCGCCGTTTTCCTCAAAGATGCTGTGCCGGTAGGAGAGGGAGAGGTTTGCGGCATCTTCTGTCACGATCTCGCCTTCTCTGGTCAGATACGTCACAGAGACCAGCACGTCTTTCATCTCTCCGCCGTAGGCACCAGCATTCATATAAACTGCACCGCCCACTGTGCCGGGGATGCCATAAGCAAATTCCAGGCCGGTCAGGCTGCTGTCCAGCGCCGCCTTACACAGAGTAGAAAGCTTCAAGCCCGCACCTGCGATGACTGCATCGTAGACCGCCCCCGGCTCTGCACCCGGATGGCTGACGTTTTCCAGAAAACCGATTCCCATTTTCAGAGCCGTGGTGTCCACGACCACGCCCCGGTAGCCCGCATCCTCAAACAGGATGTTGCTGCCGTTGCCCAGCAGGTAATATTTCACATCGCACGCTTTGCTGCGATCACACGGCAGAGCTGTTCCTCTGTCTCCGGCTGGACAAAAACATCCGCCGGGCCGCCGATTTTAAAGGTGCAGTGGGCGGAAAGAGGCTCGTTCTCGGCAAAGCGGATCTCCTCCGCCTGCAGCTGTTGTTTCAATCGTTCCATAAAACAGGATTCCTTTATCTGTAATCTTCATTCAACGGTGCCGTCCAGACCCAGACGGATCAGCAGCTCCTTGGCCGCATTGTAGCCCATCTTTTTCTGGCGGTTATTGATGGCTGCAGTTTCCAGCACCACAGCCAGATTACGGCCGGGAGAGACCGGGATGCTGGTGCTGGGAATGCTGACGCCCAGAATGTCGTAGTATTCACTTTCCAGACCGGTGCGCTGGTAGTTCTTAGTGGGGTCCCACGCTTCCAGCTGCACCACCAGATCAAGACTTTCGCTCAGCTTGACAGCGCCTACGCCGTACACGCGGGCCACATTGACGATGCCGATGCCGCGCAGCTCGATGAAGTGGCGGATATTTTCCGGAGCAGTGCCCATGATCTGACGGTTAGACACCTTGCGCAGCTCCACCGCATCATCTGCCACCAGACGGTGGCCGCGCTTGACCAACTCAATGGCCAGCTCGCTCTTGCCGATGCCGCTGTCGCCAAGGATCAGGATGCCTTCGCCGTACACCTCCACCAGCACGCCATGGCGTGGTGATGCGGGGTGCCAGCTCCAGATTCAGCACACTGATAAGGCTGCCCATCAGGGTGCAGGTCATCTCATTAGAGCGCAGCAGGGCCACCCGCGTGCTTCTGAGCCAGTTCCAGCATCTCGGGAAATGGTTCCAGTTCCTCACTGCGGCAGACGATGACAGCCGGAGGCTGCTGGCCGAACAGCTGGTCCAGCCGCTCGTACCGCTTCTCGGCAGAAAGACCGGAAAGGAAGTTCATCTCGGCCAGACCCAAGATCTGCAGCCGGAGCTTATCAAAGTAATCATAGTATCCGGCAAGGAACAGGCCCGGGCGGTTGACCTCCGCAATCTCGACATTGATCTCTTCCAGCCCTTTCGGGGTGTAGACCACATCCAGACTGACCTTTTCCGTCAGCTTCTTCAGCGAAACATTGAAATTCGCCATCGTTCTTCCTCCTGCACAAATGTTTCCTCTCCCTGCCCGGCAGCACACCGGGTGCGGGGCACGCTTTTTCTTTCCCTTATTATAAACGAGATGGTTTCGGATTACAATGATTCTGCCGGAAAATTTCATTCCGGAGCCTGCATCCCGTTGCATCCTCCCTCATATCCCTTTATAATAGAGATGGTGCATCCCTGATGGTGCATCCCTGCACTGGGAAACAGTTTCACTTTACACGCTTTTTACATTCTCTGGATTTCGATTTTACATTCAGGCTCTATACTCATAAATAGGAGAACATTCCGTAAATAAACAAACAAAGCGGAACTTCAAATGACTGTTTAATGTCTTTTCTCTGCTGGGCGGCCTGGCTCTGTTCCTGTTCGGCATGGACATCATGGGCAAGGCGCTGGAAAAGCAGCAAACTGACTGACAAACTGACCCCCGCTCAAGGGCTTTTTTCTGGGTCTGTGCGTAACCGCCGTGATCCAGAGCTCCAGCGCTACCACCGTCATGGTGGTGGGTTTTGTCAACAGCGGCATCATGGAGCTGCATCAGGCCATTGGCGTGATCATGGGCAGCAACGTGGGCACCACCGTCACCAGCTGGATCCTGAGCCTTTCCGGCCTGCAGGGCGACAGCTTCCTCGATCAATATGCTCAAGCCCACCTCCTTCAGCCCGGTGCTGGCCTTTATCGGCATCCTTCTGTATATGGGCAAGAGCGAGAAGAAAAAGGGCGTCGGCACCATTCCTGATCGGCTTTGCCATGCTGATGACCGGCATGACCACCATGTCCAACGCGGTGCTGCCCCTGCAAAACGAGGCATGGTTCACCAGCCTGTTCACCCGCTTCTCCAACCCCCTGCTGGGCGTTCTGGTGGGGGCCGTTGTCACCGGCATCATCCAGAGCTCCAGTGCCAGCGTGGGCATCCTGCAGGCGCTGAGCGCCACCGGCGTCATCACCTACGGCAGTGCCATCCCCATCATCATGGGCCAGAACATCGGCACCTGCGTCACCGCGCTGATTTCCTCTGTGGGTGCCAACAAGAACGCCCGCCGCGCTGCCATGGTGCACCTGTACTTCAACATTATCGGTGTCACCCTGTTCCTGGCTATTTTCTATGGTGCAAACCTGCTGCTTGACTTTGCCTTTGTCAATGAGACAGTCACTGCCTGGGGCATTGCCGTGGTCCACTCCATCTTCAACCTGACGGCCACCGCTGTTCTGCTGCCCTTTGCAAACGGGCTGGAAAAGCTGGCCATCCTGACCATTCCGGACGATTCCGAAAAAGAGGAGTTTGCGCTGCTGGATGAGCGTCTGCTGAACACCCCCGCCGTGGCTGTGGAGCGTGCTCGCGCCGCTACCGCTGAAATGGCCGAGCTTGCCCGGGTGGGCGTGGTGCAGGCCATGAGCCTGACCCACAAGTGGGACGATTCCCTTGCCCAGAAGGTGCGGGAGGAAGAGGAAAAGGTAGACAAATATGAGGATGCACTGGGCACCTATCTCGTCAAGCTGTCCAGCCGTGAAATGAGCCACGCCGACAGCAGAGTGTGAATACTCTGCTCCACACCATCAGCGATTTTGAGCGCATCAGCGATCACTCTGTAAATGTGCTGAGCTCTGCCGAGGAGATCCACGCAGAGAGCATTCACTTCTCCAAGGATGCACAGGAGGAGCTGCAGGTTCTGGAGGATGCGGTGCAGGACACCCTGAGCCGCACCACCGATGCTTTCCGCAAGGGAGATCTGCACATGGCCGGCCAAGGTCGAGCCGCTGGAGACCGTTGTGGATGAACTGGTACGTGCCATTAAGGCCCGCCACATTGCCCGCCTGCAGGCCGGCAGCTGCTCCATTGAGTATGGCTTTGTGCTGGACGATCTGCTGACCAACTACGAGCGTGTGTGCGACCATTGCAGCAACGTGGCAGTTGCGCAGATCGAGGTTGCACAGGACAGCTTTGATACCCACGCTTATCTGAACGATCTGCGCCACGGCAACGACACCAAGGAAAGTGAAGAATTCCACCGCCGTCTGGGCCGCTACCGTGAGCGGTATCTGTTCCCTGACAGCGACACTGCACCCGCAGACGCAAAGGAGGAACCCAACAAATGATCTACATTGTAGAAGACGATGCTTCTATCCGGGAGCTGGAGCAGTATGCCCTGCAATCCAACGGCTACGAGGTACAGAGCTTTGAAAGCGCCGAGCCCTTCTGGCAGGCCATGCGCACTGCCGAGCCGGAGCTGGTGATTCTGAGACGTGATGCTGCCCGGTGAGGACGGTTTTTCCATCCTGAAAAAAGCTGCGCAACACCCCTTCCCTGCGCCGACTGCCCATCATCATGGTTACAGCAAAATCCAGCGAGCTGGATACCGTGCGCGGGCTGGACTGCGGTGCAGATGATTACATCACCAAGCCCTTTGGCATCATGGAATTTCTGAGCCGGGTGCGGGCCGCCCTGCGCCGCTCTGCCCCCGAGGAAAGAGCAGAACGTTTATGCCTTCCATGAAATCCTGCTGGACAATGCCCGTCACAACGTGACTGTAAATGGCACCCATGTTGACCTGACCTTACAAGGAATACAGCCTGCTGCGCCTGCTGCTGGAAAACACGAACCTTGTTGTGACCCGCGAGACCATTCTGCAGGTGGTATGGGGCACCGATATTTCTGTTGAAAGCCGTACCGTGGATATGCACATCCGCACCCTGCGCAAAAAGCTGGGCGATGCGGGGCGATACATCTGCACTGTGCGCAAGGTGGGCTACAAGCTGACCGATGAGGAGGCCGAAAGAATGAAGCCGCAGAGCATGGAAGAAAAGATCAGCTACCGGTTGTTCCTGATGGGCTTTCTGGGGCTTATATTCACCGCAGTGCTGTGCATTTTTGTGTTCCATAAGAGCCTTTACGGCGCAGGCATGGTCGGCTTTGGAGCGCGAGACCGACCTTGTGCGCGCCGGGTACGAGCAGACCGGAGACCCCATCACAGCTGAGTGCCTTTGTGACCGATGATCTGCGCGTGACGCTGATCAGTCAGGACGGCAGCGTGCTGTTTGAATCTGCCACCGACCAGCCCATGGAGAACCATCTGACCCGCCGGAGATCCGCGATGCCATTGCAAACGGCGAGGGTCGGGACATTCGCGATTCCCAGACCATGGGCTACGAGACCTATTACTATGCGCTCCGGCTTTCCGGCGGGGATGTGCTGCGCGTGGCACAGGACGCCGAGACCGTGTGGTCCATCTATGATGCCACTATCCCGGCCATCGTGCTGAGCTGCGTGGCGCTGATGCTGGCTGCTGCGGTGCTGGCCGCCCTGCTGACCAAAGCACTTGGTACAGCCGGTGCTGAGCATGACTGAGGATCTGGATCACATTCAGGAAAATGTGCCCTACCGGGAACTGATCCCCTTTGCAGAGAGCATCCACTCTGACCGGCTGTTGCGGGAGAACAACGAGAAAATGCGGCAGGATTTCACAGCCAACGTCAGCCACGAGCTGAAGACGCCGCTGACCAGTATTTCCGGCTATGCGGAGCTCATTGAGACCGGCATTGCAAAGCCGGAGGATGTGCCGGATTTCGGCCGCAAGATCCACAGCGAGGCCACCCGCATGATCCAGCTGGTCAACGATATTTTGCAGCTTTCGCAAGTTGGACACTGTAAGCGAGACCGGGGACACCCCCGTAATGGAAACGGTAGACCTTTTGGAGGTTGCCAAGGAGTGTGTGGAGCGTCAGAAACTGAACGCGCAGCGCTCCTTCATCTCCCTGACCTATCTGGGCGAGAGTGCCAGAGTGCTTGGCAGCCGCGCTCTGCTGGATGAGCTGTGCCAGAATCTTTGCGACAACGCCATCCGCTACAACCGTCCCGGCGGTAAGGTACAGATCATCACGGCCTGCACCCGGGACGGCCACTGCACCCTGACCGTGAAGGACAACGGCATCGGCATCCCGCGGGAAGCTCAGGCCAGCGTGTTCGAACGCTTCTACCGGGTGGACAAGAGCCGTAGCAAGGCCACCGGCGGCACCGGGCTTGGGCTTGCCATCGTCAAGCACATTGCCCGCATCCACAACGCCCGCATCAAACTGGAAAGTCAGGTGGACGTTGGCACCACCATTACCGTCACCTTTCCTACTGCCTCTTAATACAGCATGAAATGCACGTCTGTCCGCCATTGCGGGCAGGCGTTTTTTGTTGGGTCAAAGCTTGCGCCGCTGCCGCTCCGCAGCTGCCCGGGCTTGCAGGTGCAGCACATCCACGCCCTGCTGCCAGCAGCTTTGCAAAAGTGCGGTGCACTGCGCCGCAAGCTGTTGCCGCTGCGCCTGCGTGGGCAATGGGCTGTGGGCAGCGCGTTGACAGTCCAGCCGCACAAGCACCTGCGCCTTTTGCAAGGTGACTGAAACGATGCAGCGCCGGATGCCGATGCGCTCCCCTTCCAGCCAGAGCTGCCGGGTGCCGCCCTGCCCGGTGGCCTGTCTCTCCTTCTGCGCAAAGCAGCCTTGCCGCCGTGCGTCCGCAGCCGCGCCGCAGCACCAGCTGCTCGTACTCTGTTAGTAATGGCTCTTCCGCTTTTGGCAGCAGCAGATAATCACACAGGCGGTAGCTTGCGGTTTGGGGCAGTGCCTGCTCTGCCGCAGCCAGCGCCTGTTCCATCGTTTGCCCCTCTGCCTGCACAAACTGTAACGCGGCAGAGGCTTCGGCGGCATCGGCGGCGGCCTGCGGTGCCTGATAGAGCAGCCCTGCCTGATACCCCTGCCCTGTCTGTGAAAGATACACCGCCCGCACCATGCTTTTCTCGGTGCTTTCGCAGCGCAGGAATAAAAGGCACCATCCTGTTAGAAGCAAATACAGCATCGGTTTGCAAGATTTCTGTTTTCTCATGGTTGCACCTCGGCTTCCGGCTGCTGCCAGAGCAAGCGGATAGCGGCACACAGCATGGCTGCCCGGTAGACAGCGCACAGCAGCCACAGCAGCAAAAGCAGCGCATCCATGCGGGAAAAGCTGCCGCTACTCCACGCCCGCAGCAACTCCAGCCGGGGTAGGTTTCGCTGCCAAACAGCAAAGCACTGCCCAGCAAAGCCGCAGCCTGCACCGCAAAGCCCCATACCGGCAGCCAGACCGTGCGGCGGGCAGACCGTGCACTGCACAGAAGGGCTCCTGCAAAATATTCAGCGTAGACCGGTATGTCCCAGTTTGCTGCAGTCGGCTGTGCCGGGGTAAACAGCCGGTACCAGTGCAGCTGCCCTGCAAGCCCCAACAGGCAGACCACGCCGCCCACAGCGGCAAACCACCACAGCACCCGCGCCGAAGCGTTCCAGCTTGCAGGAGGGACAGCCCACCCCGCCCAGAGCAGCAGCGGCAGAAAGCCCAGCAGCGCCATGGAGGAAAACTCTGCCGTGCACAGCCCTTGTGCCTGCACGAGGGTGTGCATCAGTTCCATAAAAAAGCCCAGCTGTCAGTGCCAGCCGCACCGCAAGGGAGGGCGCTTTGTTCTGCAACATTGCCACTGCCAGCGCCGAAAGGATGCACAGGCACACCGCGCTGACCACGCCCAGCCACAGCGCCCGGCGCACCGGAACGCTTTGCGGGATGCCGTCTGCCAGCGCTGCAGTTACCAAACTGAGGGTCAACGCCGCCGGGGTAAAACGTTCTGTTTGCTGCTTCATGACCGCCGTTTCCCCCGTCTCCCGCTTTTGCCAGATATTGAACCCCTGCCGGGACAGCTGCCGGTAGTTGCGGCGCAGAACGCCGTCCTCGGAAAGCGGCTGCTGCGGGAAGGGGTGCGGCGCAAGATACGGCACACCCAATGCTTCGGTGCTGACGAGGCTGAGCAAAAAGCCGAAAAACGCTGCTGCCAGTCCCACTGGTCCGGCAAGCCCTGCCAACAGCACCGTGCCGATGCGCAGCAGGGTGGCCGGTTCGTACAGACCCGGGGTGACAAAGACTGCAATGGCCGTGATGCTGGCCACAAAGATGACCGGGGTGCTCATAAGCCCGGTGGCAATGGCGGCATCGCCAATGATGAGCGCCGACACCAGACTGACCGAGTGCCCCAGCGACTGCGGCATCCGCAGCCCGGCCTCCCGGATAATCTCTAAGAGTAGGATCACCAGCAGCATCTCGGCAAACAGGGGCAGCGGGGTGGCCTTTTTCGGCTGCTTCGATCTTATACAGCAGCTGCGGGGCAGCAGCTCCGGCACATGCACCGCCACGCACACAAAGACCCCCGGCAAAAACACCGTAAGGTAGAAAGAAAAGTA
>VOFF01000132.1_pt1 | contig 45604 bp, 55 predicted proteins | sample 5384061 | NCBI WGS metagenome assembly VOFF01 (sample SAMN12384725, study PRJNA508395) | human gut metagenome | isolation source: healthy gut E | host: Homo sapiens | reverse complement strand
AAGGTTCGGATTTTCTATTTCAGTGGCAGTCCTCCTGGTAGACATTCCTACACGTTGCCCCGCCTGCGGCGTTGCAGTGCTGTTCAAGTCCTGTTATCCGCCGTTGCAGCCAAAGGGAAATAGTCATGTAAAACAAAAAAAGACAACTTTTGATAGCTGTCTTTTTTGTGGTGCAGAAATGCAATCCAAATCCGAACCATTTCCCTTTGATGCGGCTTCTGCCGCTTCTCCAAAGGTGACGGTCTGTGTTCCCTCTTTATAATTGAAGGTTATCAAAACCTTATCATCATACAGGTAAATCGCATTGATGAAGGTATCCACCAGTGTCTGCCGCTGGTCTTTCAGGCGCATATCCAGCTTGCGGAACCACAGCAGCCAAAACCGAATGAACTCTTCGGTTACTTTCGGCTTCGCCAGCTTTTCTTCCGCAATGCGGGCTTCAAGCTCACGCTTGGTTTCTTCCAGCTGCTCCAGCCGCTCCTTGGTGGAGCTGGTCAGGATACCGGCCTGAATCGCGTTCAGCATATTCTGGATACCGGATTCAGCATCCCGGAGCTGCTTTTCATAAAGAGGAATGTTGGTGTTCTCCTTGTTTTGCAGTTCCATCACCTTGGCAATGATGGACTCCATAGCGGCATCGTCTTTCACAAGTTGCATGGTCTGGTTGACCACAAGATCTTCCAGCCACTGTTTACGGACAGTTTTCTTCTTGCAGCCTTTATGCTTTTTGGCAGTAGCGCATTTATAATAGCGTTAGACTTCGCCCGTCCGGCTCGTACCGCTTTCGCCAAACATCAGCGCACCACAGTGACCACAGAACAGCTTAGTGGTGAGCAGGTAATCATCCTCTGCCTTTCTCCGGGCAGGAGGCTTTCTTGTTTTTCAACATCTTCTCCTGCACCTCATTGAAAAGCTCCACGGACACGATGGGGGAATCGCATCGGGAATCAAAACATCACGATATTTCAGCTCCCCGATGTAGCGGCGATTGTTCAGCGTATGCTGAATGGTGTTGAAGGTCATCAGCCCGCCACGCTGGTTCTTGACGCCCTTTTCGTTCAGCCAATCCCGAATTTCTCGCATGGTCTGGCCGTCGTTGTACCGCTGGAAGGTTTCTGCTACAAAGGGAGCAGTCAACGGGTCAATTTCAAAGCGGCGGTCTGCATTGATAGTGTAGCCGAAAGGGATAGCACCGCCAGAGAACTTGCCTTTCAGGGCGTTTTCCGTCATGCCGCGAATGACCTTTTCGGACAGGTCAGCGGAATAATATTCCGCATAACCTTCCAACACCGATTCCAGAATGATGCCTTCCGGGCCATCCGAGATGACCTCGGTGGCAGACATAAGCTTGACACCGTTCTTCTTCAATTGGGTCTTATACCGGGCACTGTCGTAGCGGTTTCGGGCAAAGCGGTCGAGCTTCCAGACCAGCACAATGTCAAACAGCTTCTTGTCGCTGTCTTTTTATCATCTGCTGAAACTCCGGGCGGTTGTCCGTCTTGGCAGAGATGGCACGGTCGATATAGTGCTTGACGATGGTGATGCCATTCTTTTCCGCATAGGCCGTGCACTCCCGGATCTGGCCTTCGATAGATTCTTCACGCTGGTTGTCGAGGGTTTCCGCCGCCTGCAAAATGACCTGCCGCGCGCTGGTGGTTTCAGCTTCTGCAAGAATGCTCCGGGCGCACAGCGCCAGCATCTCGTGCAGCGCCAGCCCGGTGGTCACCATGCTGTCCACGGTGCTGTGCTCCATCTGCCCCAAAAGCATTTCAAAATATTCCTGCATCTTGACCCCGGTGAGCTGCACCGGGGTCAGTTTTTGCCCGGCAGCCTGCGCCGTCCAGATGCACCCAATAATGATGCCAGCAGCTTTGCCCCGGGGCGGTGCAGTAGCTCTGCGGGGTGCGGCAGTTGAGCAGCAATGCTTGTCCGGTGCTGAGCGTGACATGGTTTCCGTCCTGCTCGATCAGCCCGGCACCGCGCAGGGTATAGAACAAAATGTAGCTTTCCTTGTCCGTGCGCGCCGTAGAAAAATGCTGCTGGGCATAGAACACCCCCGCCTCGGTGCAGTAATAGGGCTGTGCCAGCTCTGCTTCGCTGGGAGTGGTGCGTTTCCAGACGCTTTCCGGGGTCACATCCATGTTGTAGGTCAGCATTTTCTGTTTCCTCTCTTTCCGAGGTGTATCTGAAAACAAAGAAAATGACGAATATTTCGCAAGCACAAGCGGGATTTAAGGCAAATAGCCGCAGGAATCCTTTGTGGATTTCAAGGCTGTTTAACGCAAAATCCAGCTGTGCTTGTAAATAGACTAAATTTTCGACTTTTCAGATACACCCTAGGTTCAGTATAGCGCACCAGCCTTTGCATTGCAAGAGTAGACTTTTCACAAAGAATGCGTCACCTTTGCGGATGGAATTGCGAGCATCATGCCGCTATACTGGTAGCAGTCAAATCCACACAGGAGACGCATTATGCACAAAAATTATCTTGCCATCGACATTGGTGCGTCCAGCGGGCGGCACATTGTCGGATGGATGGAGAACGGCGTTCTCCGCACCGAGGAAGTGTACCGTTTTCCCAATAGCGTCCGGCGGGTGGACGGTCATCTGGAATGGGACATCGACAGCCTGTTTACCAACGTGAAGCAGGGCATCCGGGAAGCGTTTGCAAAGTTCCCGGAAATTGAGAGCCTTTCCATTGATACATGGGCGGTGGACTATGTGCTGCTGAAAAACGGCAATCCCTCTCTCCCCTGTCTACGCCTACCGGGACGACCGGACACAGGCCGTGATCCCCGAAGTCCACAACATCCTGCCCTTTGCCCAGCTCTATGCACGCACCGGCATCCAATTCCAGCCCTTCAACAGCATTTATCAGCTGTATGCCGACAAAAAAATCGGGCGACTGGCCGAGGCCGAGGACTTTTTGATGATCCCGGAATATCTGCTGTGGAAGCTCTGCGGCGTAAAGGCACGGGAGTACACCAATGCCACCTACACCCGCATTTTTGATGTGAACGCTGCCCGCTTCTCTGCCCCGCAGGATATGAGCGCGGAGATCAGAGCCGCCCTTGCCGAGATCGGTGAAGCCCCTGCCACGGATGCCGACCTTATCAACAGTGTCTATCATTCGCTGGCGTACTGCTACGGGGAAGCCTATCGTGAGATGGAGGCTGTGACCGGGCAGCACTGGGATAAACTCTACATCGCAGGTGGCGGCGCAAAGAACGCCACCCTGAACGAGCTGACCGCCCATTATACCGGAAAACAGGTCGTGGCTCTGCCCATCGAGGCAACGGCCATCGGCAATTTGAAAATTCAGATGCAGATTTAAGAAGGAGGAACCCTATGAGTTACGCAGAAGCAAAAGCCCGCTACGCCGCCATTGGCGTGGACACCGAAGCTGCCATTGCCCGGTTAAAGACCGTGCCTATTTCTCTGCACTGCTGGCAGGGAGATGACGTCCGTGGCTTTGATACCGACCCCACCAAGCCCCTGACCGGCGGCATCCAAACCACCGGCAACTACCCCGGCCGTGCCCGCACCCCGGAGGAACTGATGGCAGACATGGACAAGGTGCTGTCCCTCTGCCCCGGCACCAAAAAAAGATTAACCTCCATGCCTCCTATGCCATTTTTGACGAGGAGAACCCGTGGGTAGACCGGGACAAACTGGAGCCCAAGCACTTCAAAAAATGGGTGGATTTTTGCAAGGCAAGAGGGCTAGGCGCAGACTTCAACCCCACCTTTTTCTCCCACCCCAAGTGCGACCCGCTGACCCTTGCCAGCCCCAACGAGGAGACCCGGAAATTCTGGGTGGAGCACGGTAAGGCTTGTATCCGCATTTCGCAGTATCTGGCGGAGGAGCTCGGTCAGCCGTGCATCATGAACATCTGGACGGGCGACGGCTTTAAGGACGTACCGGCGGACCGCAAAGGCCCCCGGGACCGCTATAAAGCAAGCATTGACGAGATCCTGAGCGAGCCTTACGACTTCAAGCTGGTGAAGCCCTGCATCGAGAGCAAGGTGTTCGGCATCGGTGTGGAGGCTTACACCGTGGGCAGCGCCGAGTTTGCCCTGAGCTACGCCGCCTTCAACCGGGAAAAGTGCATTCCGCTGATGGACACCGGCCACTTTCACCCCACGGAGATTGTCAGCGACAAGATTCCCGCGCTGCTGGCGTTCTTCCCCGAGATCGCGCTGCACGTGACGCGCCCCGTGCGCTGGGACTCCGACCATGTGGTACTGTTCGACGATGAAACGAAGGAGATCTGCAAGGAGATCGTGCGCTGCGGCGGTCTGGACGGCCGGGTAAACATTGCGCTGGATTACTTTGATGCCTCCATCAACCGCATCTCCGCATGGACGGTGGGCTTCCGCAACGTGGAAAAGGCGCTGCTGTCTGCCCTGTGCACCCCGCATACGGTGCTGAAGGAGCTGCAGGACACCAACCAGTTCACCGAACTGATGGTGCGGCAAGAGGAGCTGAAGACCCTGCCCTTTGGCGAGGTCTGGGACGAATACTGCCGCCGGAACGGTGTGCCGGTGGACGGCGCATGGTTTGAGGAAGTAAAGAAATACGAGCAGAACGTGCTGAGCAAGCGCATTTGAATGAGAGAGGTTTTTGAAGATGGGTATTCTGGATATTGAAATTGTCAAAGGTTTTATGCGGATGTGCAACGATGGCTGGCTGCAGGGCTGGCACGAGCGCAACGGCGGCAACCTGACCTACCGCATGAAGGAAGAAGAAGTGGCGCAGTGCCGCCCCTTCTTTGACAAGCAGCCCCGGGAATGGGTGAACATGGGCGTGCAGGCCGATAATCTGGCGGGGGCGTATTTCATCACCACCGGTTCCGGCAAGTTCTTCCGCAACGTAGAGCCGGACCCTGTTCACAGCATCGGTATTGTGGAGATCAACGACAAGGGCGACAGCTGGCGCATTGTCTGGGGCCTTGAGGACGGCGCAAAGCCCACCAGTGAGTTCCCCAGCCACTTCATGAACCACAGCGTCCGCAAAGCAGCTACCAATGGCGCAAACCGTGTTATCTACCACTGCCACGCCACCAACGTGATTGCCCTGACCTACATCCTGCCCCTGACCGACCGGGACTTCACCCGTGCGCTGTGGCAGAGCGCCACCGAGTGCCCGGTGGTGTTCCCGGAGGGCGTGGGTGTCTGCCCGTGGATGGTGCCCGGCGGGGCAGATATCGCCATGGCCACCAGCGAGCTGATGAAGACTTATCAGGCCGCCATCTGGGCACAGCACGGTCTGTTTGCCTCCGGCCCGGACTTTGACATCACCTTTGGTCTGGCCCACACCATCGAAAAGAGTGCCGAAATTTACGTCAAGGTGCTCTCCATGGGCGGCGGCATCATCCGTCAGACCATCACCGACAATGACCTGCGCGCCATCGCCCGCGACTTTGGTGTGACCCTGAACGAGAAGTTTCTCAACTAAGGAGCAGAACATGGAGCACATGGCATGGAAAGGCCGCATCAAGCCCGGCTGCAAGGCTGAATACCAGAAACGTCACGCAGAGATCTGGCCGGAGATGGTTAAAGTTCTGAAAGACGCCGGCATCTGCAATTACAGCATCTTTTACTGCAACGATGAACTGTTCGGCTATTACGAGTGCGAAAAGGGCGTTGCCTATGCCGAGAAGGTGCAGGCAGAAAGCCCGGTCGTTGCCCGCTGGAACGCGTACATGAAGGACATTCTGGAACTGGAAATGGACCCCGTGACCGGCGCACAGCCCAAGCTGGAGCAGGTGTTCCGGCTGAACTGAGCGGCAACCTTTTATAAAGAAACATGTCAAGAGCCATCCGTAACAAACTACGGGTGGCTCTTTTTTCTGTTTGCGCTCAAACAATATTGCGCAGAAAAAACGGACGAATTGATCTAAAAAATTATTTGTATGTAGAAGAATGGCAAGAAATATTGTCCATTTCAACAAAACAATAGAGAAAAGCGCAAGAATGTATACAGCACAAGCGCAATATCGTTTGAATTTTTGGCTTCATTCGCAATTCTTTGCGAGAAAGCGGGCCCCAAAGGCTGTATAATTATAATCAGGAAGTCGCACCGAACGAGCAAATCATTTAGGAGGAATGACACTGAAAAAGACATCAAAAATCTTGTTGACCGTCATTGTCGTCGTGCTGCTGGGAATCGGAGTTTCCACCTTTTTCAAGGTAAACGGCAGCATTGGCAGTGACAAGATCCAGCTCCGGCTGGCGCACGGTCAGGCGGGCGATTCCGAGAACGGCGGCACCATCACTCCTCCCGTTGGCAACGTCCTGTTCGTGGGATGCTCGTTGGCAAAGCAACGTCTGGAGAATGTGATGAAAAGTCTGGTTCCGTTCTTTGTGGCAATTTTCATCTCACTGATGCTGGTCACATACATCCCTGCTCTGAGCGAGTGGCTGCCTACTACGCTGGGCCTGATGTAAGCCCCACGGTGCAAATGCTTGTCAAACCTGAACAGATATGACATAATCAAGGCAAGAACACCGCCTGTTCAGGAGAAAAGGAGCATTTCATGAAAACAACATGGCTGCACAGCATGCTTCAGGGTGATGCGACCCAATATTACCGCAAACGAAACGGCATTATGGTGGAACACATGGTTCGTCCGGCAAACTTTGATATGCGGTACAACCACTTCCATCAGGAGTACGAAATTTATCTCCTGCTCCGTGGGCGGCGGCAGATGTTCTTTGAGAACCGCGCCTATGAAGCACAGGCCGGGAACCTGATTCTCGTGGACAGCGGCCAGATTCATATGTCCCATTCCATCGTGGGAGACCCGGAAACCGAATACGAGCGAGTGATCCTCTATGTAGACCGGGACATTGTGGAAAAGGTCGATAAGATGTTCCCGGAACTGAAGATCGGTGCGTTCTTCCACAAGCACTACGGAATTTACGAACTGACCCCGAAGCAGACAGCGAATACCCGCCGATTGTTTCTGCAAATCATGGAGGAACTGGACAAGGCAGAGCCTATGAGCCAGACCGCTATTCTTTCGGAGTTGATTCTAGGCTTCATCTACTTCCGGCGCAGCAATCAGCAGGTCGCCTGCCTGAACGATGTGCAGGAGGGTAAGGCCAGCGGCGGAAAGTTCGATGCAGTCTACCAAATCTCAGACTACATTTCCGATCACTTTCAGGAAAAGCTCTCGCTGGACAGCCTTGCCGAGCAGTTTTATATCAGCAAGTATTATCTCAGCCGTTCCTTCCATGAAGTGACTGGCTTCGGCATCAACGAATACATCAACATCCTGCGGGTAAAAAAAGCGCAGAGCCTGTTAGAAACAACAACACTTTCCGTTTCCGAAATCGCAAGCCGTACCGGGTTTGAGAGCATCACCTATCTGGGACGTGTGTTCAAGAAATATCAACACGTTACGCCTGCACAATATCGAAAATCGCTTACTTCAACCGCTGAGAAAAACAATACAAATACATGAGGTGTTTTTTATGGCAAACGAAATCAAAAAAGAACTGATTCAGAAAAAGCTGGATCTTGTTATCCAGAAGCTGATGCACCTTGGTGCCCCCGAAAACGAGGACACTTTGAAAGAAGGCGGCGAGGCCATCGGATTTTTTAGCCGTGACTTCGGCATCAAGGGAGTGGGACTGGCCGCAGGGCATCGGCCTGTACGGTCTGCTCAAAATCGCCAAGATACAGGATTCGGAGGAATACCGCACCTTCCTGCATGATTGGTTCAAGGAGAACATTGCGCAGGGTCTGCCTTCCCGCAATATCAACACGACTACTCCGCTGCTGACTCTGTGTGAATTGAAGAGATTTACCACGACCCTGAGTTTGAAGCCCTTTGTCTGGATTGGGCAAAGTGGCTGATGGAGTGCATCCCGCGTACCCGTGAGGGTGGCTTTCAGCACGTCACCAGTGCCAACGGCGACCGTCAGGGCGTTCGCCTAAACGAGAGCGAGATGTGGATCGACACCCTGTTCATGACCGTCTTGTTCCTCAATCGGATGGGCCAGAAGTACGGCAAGCAGGAGTGGATCGACGAATCCATTAAGCAGGTGCTGATGCACATCAAGTATCTGTACGATACCCACACCGGTCTGTTCTTCCACGGCTGGTCGTTCAATCGGATGGACAACTTTGGCGGCGTGTTCTGGTGCCGCGGCAACAGCTGGTTCACGCTGGGTATTCTGGACTATCTGGATATGTTTAAGGGTACGCTGAATCAGGGCGTCAAGACGTTCATTCTGGATACCTACAAAGCACAGGTGCGCGCACTGCGTGACCTTCAGGGTGAGGACGGCCTTTGGCATACGGTTCTGGATGACTCCACCAGCTACGAAGAAACTTCCGGCTCTGCTGCTATCACCGCTGGCATCCTGAAAGGCATCCGCATGGGGATTCTGGATGATTCCTACCTGCCCTGTGCCAAGAAAGCTATCCGTGCAATCCTCAAGAACATCGATACCGATGGTACGGTGCTGAAAGTATCCGGCGGTACGGGTATGGGCTACGACCGCGACCACTACAAAAACATTCTGATTGCTCCCATGGCATACGGCCAGTCGCTGACCATCCTTGCACTGGTGGAAGCACTGGAAACCTTTGAATGATATTTCACTGAGGCTTTTGTTGCTTCGCAAACGCGAGCTTGCCTATGGCAGGCGGAACAGTCTCATCACACCACCAGCAAAGAGAAACAGGGCCTTCCCGACGGGGAAAGCCCTGTTGTACATATCGCTCTTGTCTGTAGATTTTCAGGGGTGCGTCCGCAGGGGCGCACCCTTGCTTTTTGTTTTGAGAAAAAAACTTGAGAAATAAATCTTAGGCCTTTGTTAGGATCAGGCACTCATACGGACGCAGGGCATCGTTTCTGTCAGGATAGTTTCCCAGCAGCTTATCTGCATCTGCCCAGCCCTCTGGCAGGGTGTAAGGTGCGTCATGCTCAGTCAGGTTGCACAGCACCAGCAGTTCTTCCCCATCTTCGGCACCATAGCGGCGGTAAGCCAACAAATCGGCATTGTCCGGGTAAAGAAACTCGATCTTGCCCTCGCTGATGACCTTGTGGGTCTTGCGCAGATGCACCAGCATCTTGTAAAAGCTGCGCACAGAATCTGGGTCATCCACCTCAGCAGCGGCGTTGATGGCCTTGTAGTTGTCCGCCAAACCAATCCACGGAGTGCCAGTGGTGAAGCCCGCATTTTCGCTGCTATTCCACTGCATCGGGGTGCGGCTGTCGTCGCGGCTGCGCTGGGCGATAATGTCCAGCGTCTCGGCCTCGGTCTTGTCCTGCTCTCGCAGGATCCTGTAGTAGTTGAGGCTCTCGACGTCGCGGTACTGCTCGATTTTCGTGAAGTGCGGGTTCGTCATGCCCAGCTCCTCACCCTGATAAATGTACGGTGTGCCGCGCATAAAATGGATCGCTGCCGCCAGCATCTCGGCGCTTTCCTTCCAGTAGGTCGTGTCGCTGCCAAAGCGGCTGACCGCACGGGGCTGGTCGTGGTTGCACCAGAACAGCGCATTCCAGCCGCCGTGGGCCTGCATTCCTTCCTGCCAGGTCTGGAACAGCTTCTTCAGCGCCATGTAGTCAGGCTGCATCAGTTCCCACTTCTGACCATTCTTGTAATCCACCTTCAGGTGATGGAAATTGAAGCACATCGTCAGCTCGTGGTTGCCCTCAGCGGTGTAGCCGATGCAGTTTTCCAGCGTGGTGGAGGACATTTCGCCAACGGTTATCATACCGTCGATGCCGCCCGCGGCGACCAGCTCCTTCAGGTACTTGTGGACGTTGCGGCCATCGGTATAGAACCGCCGTCCATCGCCCTCAAAATCGTCCTCATAGACCTCCGGCTTGGAGATGACGTTGATCACATCGAAACGGAAACCCTTGATGCCCTTCGCCTTCCAGAATCGCAGGATGTCAGCCATTTCCTCCCGCACGGCGGGGTTCTCCCAGTTCAGGTCGGCTTGCATAACATCGTACAGGTGCAGATACCACTTGCCCAGTCGGGGTACATATTCCCATGCAGGACCGCCGAATTTGGAGACCCAGTTGGTGGGACAGCGGTCCGGCGTGCCGTCCTTGAAGATGTAGTAATCCTGATATTTCTTATCTACGGCCAGCGCCTTTTTGAACCACTCGTGCTCAGTGGAGGTGTGGTTGAACACCATGTCCAGCATCAGGCCGATACCGCGCCTGTCCGCCTCGCGGATAAGCTCCTCCAGATCCTCCATCGTGCCGTAGCGCGGGTCAACGGCACGGTAGTCGGCCACATCATAGCCGTTGTCGCGCTGGGGCGAGGGAAGAACGGCGTCAGCCAGAGATAGTCAACGCCCAGGTCGGCGAGGTAGTCCAGTTTCGCGGTGACGCCCTTCAAATCGCCGAAACCGTCACCGTTCGAGTCCATGAAGGATTTCGGGTAAATTTGGTAGACAACTTTATCTTTAAAATCATTCATGGTATACACCTCACAAAATCAGGCAACGCCTTTTTTCCTGCCGACGATGACGGTCAGCACAAAGGGGACGACGATGGCAATGGCCATGCACAGCGCAAAGCTGAGCATATAGGCGGGCTGGATTGACAGAATGCCGGGGATGCCGCCGACACCGATGGCGTTGGCCGTGGTGGAAGTTGCCACACAGACGACCGCTGCGATGGCAGATCCAATCATGCCGCAGATAAACGGGAAGTGGAATTTCAGGTTGACACCGAACATGGCAGGCTCCGTAACGCCCAGATAGCAGGAGATGCAGGAGGGAACGTTGACTTCCTGTGCGGCAGCATTCTTGCGCTGCAGGTAGATCATGCGCACGGCGGAGCCCTGTGCAATGTTGGACAGCGCGATCATGGGCCACAGCATTGTACCGCCGAAGTCGGCGATCAGCTGCATATCGATGGCGTTGGACATGTGATGCAGGCCGGTGATGACCAGCGGGGCATAAACAAAACCGAAGATTGCGCCAAAGACCACGCGGAAGGAGCCGGAAATGCCGGCGTAGACGATGGCGGGAATCAATGGGGCAAAAATCTCCGCAAGCACGCTCATGACCTTCTGCAATGCGTTCTGGTTCTGCTTGGCTGCGCTCTTGACGGCATCCTTCGAGACACAGTCAATGCCGGAGACGGCAATAAAGTCATTGTAGAAATGGCTGACCGTATTGCCGATGATGACCTGGAACTGGCCCGCCTGGGTGAAAGTGCCCTTGGCGGATTTCAGTGCCTCGATCTTGGCAACGTCTGCCTTGGCGGGATCGTTGAGGACAAATCGCATACGCGATACGCAGTGGGATACTGCCGCGATGTTCTCCTTGCCGCCAACGTACTCAAGCAGCAGTCGCGCATCCTGTTCGTATTTACCCATAATGTTTACCTCCTTTTGCCCGGTAGGGCGGGCATCTTCAAACTTGTTCATACAAGTTTTGCTTGTGGTTTCAGTATAGTTCACTTGTTCAGACAAGTCAAGCGGATTTACAAAAAAATCATGTTATGTTTGAAAATTTTCAGCATATCGGACAAGAGAATGCCTTGAAATTCAGGCGCAATCACGGTATACTGAAACCAATGTTTGAACAAGTTGAGGTAAACAGCCATGCCAAAAGCAAAATATGAAGGAATTTACCGCAGTATCAAAAAACGCATCGAAGCGCAGGACTATCCTTACCAGTCCCTGCTTCCCAGTGAAAATACGCTGATTGCAGAATACGACTGCTCCCGCAACACGGTGCGCCGTGCAATTGCGGAACTGATCGCCGACGGCTATGTGCAGTCCATGCAGGGGCGCGGCGTGCGGGTCATCTACCAGCCGGTGGGCAAAACGACGTTTACCATCGGCGGCATCGAGACGTTTCAAGAAACCGCCCGCCGCAACCGCCTTCACGCCGTGACGAAGGTCACGAAGTTTGAGACCATCATCGCAACGGAACAGTTTGCCGCGGAAAGCGGATTTTCTGAGGGCGATGAATTGTGGGCGGTACAGCGTGTGCGTTATCTGGACGGAAAAGCACTGATTCTGGACATCAACTACTTTTTAAAGGAATTTGTACCCGGACTGACAGAGGAAATCGCATCCCATTCCATCTATGATTTTATTGAAAACGTGCTTGGAATGCAGATCATCACCAGCAAACGGCGCATCACGGTGGAACACGCAACTGCCCGTGATGAAAAGCTGCTGGATATGGACGGCTATGATTGCGTGGCCGTAGTCGTGAACCAGACTTTCAACTCGGACGGGATGCTGTTCGAGTACACCCAGTCCCGCCACCAACCGGACTATTTTTGCTTTCAGGACATCGCCACCCGAAAAAAACTAAAGGCGATGTGCTTCGCTATAAAGCACATCGCCCAAACTCAACTCATGCAATTTTCATATCCGCCTTACGGCACTCTTACAGTGGTCTGTCGTGCTTTCTTATGATAAGGTCTAGGACGTTTTTCGATGGAAGCAAGGGGATTCGTTCTGTTTTCCAAAGAATACAAAAAAATCCGAACCCTTCTCCTATCGAGAAAAGGTTCGGATTTTCATTGTTTGGTGCGGATAAGAGGACTTGAACCTCCACCGAGTTGCCCCGATTAGAACCTGAATCTAACGCGTCTGCCAATTCCGCCATATCCGCATATTCTGTTGTGTTCCTGCGCCGTTGCGCCGGGAACGATAGTTATTATACCAGATGCAGCAGAATTGTCAAGCACTTTTTTGAAAAAAACTTTTCATCTTTTTGGAAAGGATCATACTTTCGTAAAAAAAAAGCTGTCGTAGGCTGTAGTTCCGGTCAACATAGTGTCGCACCGGGTATCCTAAGCGTTTTTGCGGTGCCTTGCGTGTGCCGTGCACGGTTTTGGGTTTGACAGGGTTTACACGGCGATGTAGAATAGAGGTACTGTTTTCTTACAATTATATAGAGGAGCGTTTTGCCATGCTGTATTTTTGAAAATGACTACTGCGAGGGTGCCCATCCCGCCATCCTGCAGAAGCTGACCGAGACCAACTTTGAAAAAGTGTCCGGCTACGGCACCGACCCCTACTGCGCCAGTGCGCGGGAGAAGATCCGCGCCGCCTGCGCCTGCCCGGACGCCGACGTGACCTTCATCTCCGGCGGCACCCAGACCAACGCCATCGTCATTGCGTCCATGCTGCAGCGCTGGCAGGGCGTGATGGCTGCTGCCACCGGCCATGTGGCCGGGCACGAGGCCGGTGCCATTGAGTATACCGGCCACAAGGTCATCACCCTGCCCCAGCACAACGGCAAGCTGGACGCTGCCGAGCTGCGGGCACTGGTGTCTACCTTCTACGCCGACGACAACCACGACCACATGGTGTTCCCCGGCATGGTGTACATCTCCCACCCCACCGAGTATGGCACCCTGTACACCAAGGCGGAGCTGGAAGCCCTGCACGCTGTGTGTCAGGAGTACAAGATGCCGCTGTTCCTCGATGGTGCACGGCTGGGCTATGGTCTGGCTGCCGAGGGCACGGACGTGACGCTGGCCGATCTTGCCCGGCTGACCGATGTGTTCTACATCGGCGGCACCAAGGTGGGTGCGCTGTGCGGCGAGGCTGTGGTGTTCCCCCACGGCGCACCGGCGCACTTTATGACCATGGTCAAGCAGCAGGGCGCACTGCTGGCAAAGGGGCGGCTGCTGGGCATCCAGTTTGACGTGCTGTTCACCGATGGCCTGTATTTCTCCATCAGCAAAAACGCCATTGCCACCGCCAACCGCCTGAAGAAGGGCTTTGCGGAAAAAGGGCTATCGCTTCTTTATGGACTCCCCCACCAACCAGATCTTCCTTGTGGAAAACACCCAGCTGGCTGCGCTGGAAGGCAAGGCAAAGTTCGGCTTCTGGGAAAAGTTCGACGACACCCACACCGTGGTGCGCATCGCCACCAGCTGGGCCACCCGCATGGACGAGGTGGAAGCACTGATCGACCTGATGTGATCCAATCATTATAAATCAAGAGGCTCAGAGGCGCCGACAGGTGCTCCTGAGCCTTTTTTATCCTTCTTCTGTATTCCACGGCTGCGGGGTGCTTTCCACCGACTGACCGGGGACGGCAAGGGCGCGCTCCATCAGCAGGGCAAGGTAGGCGTCCTGCAAGGCGTCTGCCAGCGGGTACACCTCTGCCCCGCCGGCAAGATAGCCCTGCATCCTGTCCAGAAAACAGGCGATGGCGGTCTCGTCCTCGTTCAGCCCTGCCTGCGCGGCGGCAGCTGCCAGCGGGTCGGGCAGCGGGGTCAGTTGACGGCACACCGGCTCCCCGGCGGCATCCAGACAGCGCAGGGTGTCGTCCTTCGCCCCGCTCTCCCTGCACACTGGTGTGGGTGCTGCGCAGGTAAGAGTGGTACTGCACGCCGTTAAAATCCAGAAACGCCGTGCCGCCGCCTGCAAATTCCAGCGTGTGCTGCTGCAGGGTCTTTTCCACCAATGCGCCGTTATGCACCGCACCCCAGCGGGAATCCGTTTCGATGATCTTTTCCGTCCAGCTGCGCCCGGTCACCCGCACCGGCTGCTGCCCGGCATTCAGGAACAGCCGCGCCAGACTGACCGCGTGGTAGCCGTGCGCCACCGACAGCCGGGCAAACTGCGGCGTGCCCAGCGCGCCGCTGCGCACTGCTGCCAGCCGTTTTGCCAGCGTGGGGTACAGCCAGTACTGCTCTGCCACCTGTAGCTTCGCGCCCTGCCGGTGCAGCTGCCAGAGGGCGCGCGCAATGCGTCCTCCTCCAGCGCCGCCGGGGTCTCGCTCAGCACGGCAAAGCCCCGGGCAAGCCATTCGGTGCTGACGGCGGCGATGGACGCTTTATTCATCACTGCCACCACCACAAGGTCCGGGTGCAGGGCAGCGCACTGCTCCGCCGAGGTGCTTACCGGCACGCCGTACTCCCGGTGCATTTTTTCGGCCTTTTCCTCGGTGCGGCAAAGCATGGCGCACAGCTCGAACCTCTCCGGCAGCGCCTGCGCGATGCGCCAGTAAAACAGCGACCGCCAGCCGGAGCCTACTACGATAAACCGCAGCTTAGCCATTTGCCTGTTCCTCCTGAATATGTTTTTGCAGCTCCTGTTCAAACCGTTCTGCGTCCAGCGGCAGGGTGATCTTTTCCCCCAGCCACGCGGACAGGTAGGCCGCATCGGTCAACTCCAACGCCCGCACGCCCTCCACGCCGGGGGCGGTCAGGGGTGTGCCGTGCAAAATGGCATCCGCAAAGTTTGCAAGCATCTCCGGGTAAGGCTCTGCCTGCGGCGCAAACTGCTCGGTGGTGGTGGTCTCGGTAAGCTGCGGCGGTGCGGCGGTAGGTCTCGGTGTCTGGCGTGTAGGTGTGCAGGGTGAGGGTGTCCTCTTCCAGCAGGGCGGTGCCCTTGGTGCCCACGATCTCCAACCGCTCGGTGTAGCTGCCCTCGCCGGTGGAAAGGATAAAGGTGGCGGTGCGCTGCTGCGGGTACTCCATCAGCAGGGTGGCCTCGTCATCCACCATGAAATCGTTATACTTACCGTATGGTATCACGGCATAAATACTCTCCGGCATTCCGAACAGCCACTGCCAGATATCCAGAATGTGCTGGCCCTGATTGAGCAGCGCACCGCCGCCCTCCCCTGCCCAGCTGGAACGCCAGCTGCCGGAGCGGTGGTACATCCATGTGCGGAAGTAGCGGCTGTTTTCCAGCTGCACCCGCTTGACCTCGCCCAATACCCCATCATCCAGTAATTTTTTAAGTCGCATATACTTTTTGTAGCGGCGCTGATGGAACATCATGGCGAAAACAAGGCCGCTTTTTTCGGCGGCGCGGTTCATTTCCAGCGCCGGTGCCAGCGCGTTTGCGCTGGGCTTGTCGCACAAGACGTGCTTGTCGTGGGCAAAAGCCTGCATCACCAGCGCCGGGTGGGTCTTGTGCGGGGTGACCACCAGCACAGCGTCAAACTCTTCTGCATAATCGTACAGCTGGTCGGCGCTGGGGCACACCCGCACCGTATCCGGCAGGGTATCTTTTGCCCACTGCTGCGCCCCGGCGCTGCGGCAGACCACGGCGGTCAGGCGCAATGCGCCCGCCTTTCCTTCTGCGATCATCTGGGCATACTTGCGCCCCATGACCCCGGTGCCAATAACGGCTGCACGTACTTCCTGCATGATGCTCCCTCCTGTTTTTCCACAATGTGTTTTGTTATAGTTGAAAATAGAAAATCAACTTTCCGAATGAAGGCTTCCCCGGTCGGGGAAGCTGTCACCGCAGGTGACTGATGAGGGCGCTACTGCCGAAAATCACCCCTCATCCGTCTGCTCACTGCGTTCGCAGCCACCTTCCCCCCAAGGGGTGAAGGCTTTTGCGCCGGGTCACGCTGCAAAAGTTAATTTTCGTAGCCCTTCAGTTTTGCTTCAATGGCGGCTTTGTCCAGTGCTTCACCGATGACGATGACTACCTCCTGCCCCTGCGGGATGGGCGCAAAAGGGTGCAGCCGGCGGCGGTGGCGTTCAGCTCCAGCCAGCCGCCTGCCGGGGCGGGCGCAAAGCCCTTGACCCGCAGCACCTGCCCGCACTCGGGCGCTGCGAACAGCCGCTGTGCGGCGGTCTGCAGCTGCTGTGGGGTGAGGTGCAGTTCCAGAAAGCAAAGGGAGGTAAAGGCCGCGTGCTGGTCAAAATGCAGCTTTTCGCAGCTGGCCTGCCGGTAGCCGCAGGCGGCAAGGGCGGCAAGGTCGGCATCGGTCAGGGCGTCCCAGTCCTTGGCAGGATCTCCCCCGGCGCAAAGCGGCGGGAAGATTTTGCGGTTTCCAGTGCACGCTCCAGGTGGCAGCGGCGGCGGCGCACTGGGCGGGCGCTGCCAGCTGGGCACGGCTCAGCAGCACACAGCCTGCGTTCATGGTCTCGGACGCCAGCAGATACTCTGCCTGCGGCGAAAGCGTTTCCGGCAGAAGGGCGTCCACGATGGCGATGACGCTGCCCAGCTGATACCACCGGTCCAGCGGGTCGTCCCGCAGGATATCGAAAAACTCGTCCACATCAAAGATGCCGCTGGGCTCCACCACCACCCGGTCAAAGCCGCGCATGGCCATGGCGATGAGTTTGGTGCGCATCCGGCGCTGGTGGGTGTCGCAGTCGCAGCCGCCGCTGATGGTCTCCACATCGCAGCCGGGACCCAGCACCTCCTGCACCAGCATGGCGTCCACGTTCACCGCGCCAAAGTCGTTTTCCAGAATGCACCATATCTTTTTACCTCCGTTGCAAAAAACCCTCCCAGCGCCGCAGCGCCCGGGAGGGCATATATTTCAGTCTTTTTCCGGCGCTGCAACTCCTGGATGATCCCCGCTGCTTCCGGCGCGATCGCTCCCGGCACAATGGCCGGGCGTGCCAGAAAATAGCCCTGCAAAAGGTCTGCGCCCAGCTCGATGACCGTGCACAGCTCGGCGGCGGTCTCCACGCCCTCGGCAACGATCTTCATGCTGCGGGGGTGGGCGTAGGCCACCATATTGCGCAGGATCTGCTGCTTGTCCGGCGAGGTGTCGATGCCACGGATGATGGTAATATCCACCTTGACGAACCGGGGTGCAAGCTGCAATAGCGTATTCTCGTTGGAATAGCCGCTGCCGTAATCGTCCAGTGCAAACATCCCGGAAAAGCCCGGTGCATTGCGCTTTCTCTCCAGTGCTTCGTAGTCGATTTCTTCCTCTTCGGTGATCTCAATGACCATGCGACGGCGCAACTCATGCCAGCGGCTGTCTATATAATCAACATCCGCCTGCGTCAGGCAGGTGCTGGCGATGGAGTTGACAAAGAGCATGGCATCCCCGGACACACTGCCCGCCCGGCACAGGCTGTCGAAGGTCTCCAGCGCCTTGGTAAAGGTGAGGCGCTCGATCTCGTACAGTGCCCCTGCTCCCGCGCCAGCTTCATGATGGTGGCCGGGGGAGCGCAGGGTGGGCAGGTCGGAGCGCATCAGCGCCTCGTAGGCGACTACCCTGCCGCTGCGCGCCGAGAAGATGGGCTGGAAGCAGTAGAACACCTGCGCATTGCTGAGCAGCTGCCGGAACTCCCTGCGGGTGCGCTCGGCGTAGGCTTCGCGGTTGTACACCCCGATGTCGAACTCCTCCACCCGGCCCTTCTCCGAATGCTTGACCTGATACATGGCAAAGTCGGCGTATTTTTTTAAGGTCTCCCAGTCCTGCCCGTCGTCCGGGTACCACGCAATGCCGCCGGAAAGGCTGATGTGCAAAGCGTTGCCGCTGGGCAGCAGCGCCACGCTCTTCTGCATGGCATTGGTCAGGCAGTCGATCTTTTCCCGCACTGCGTCCCGGCTGCGGTAGCCATGGAACAGCACAAGGAACTCATCGCCGGAAAGGCGGGCGCACACCGTCCCGGCGGGGGTATTGTCCCGCAGGCACTGACCGGTGCGGTGGATGTACTGGTCGCCCCAGTCGTGGCCGTAGGTATCGTTGATGTGCTTGAGGTTATCCAGATCCATCATCATCAGCGCCGCTACGCCCATGCGCTCCGGCGCGGCGAACAGCTCGATGCACACCCGGTTGAAGGCCTGCCGGTTGTACAGCCCGGTCAGAATATCGTGATCGCGCTCGTGCTCGATGCGCTTCCGCTCCAGCACGGCGGCGGTCACGTCCTCGGCAAGGCCGATCTTGGCGTGCCCCTCGATGGTGCTGCGCAGCATGATGTACCGCACGCCGTCCGGCTGCTGAATGGTCAGCAGCTCGTCCCCCTCGGCGGTGTGGTCACAGGGATTCTTTTCCCGGATGCCCTTGAGCACCTCCTCGAACCGGCGCACGCTCAGCGGCTTGCCCTGCATCTCGGGCTTACCCAGCAGGGAGAAGAAATTATCGGTCACAAACACGCTGCCGGTGTCGGTGCGCAGCTCGTAGCCGCCGATCTCCACACTGGCCATATCCATGATGCGCAAAAACTTGGTGGAGTTGGTCACCAGCTCCTTGTTCAGCTCGGTAATGGTCTCGGCAAAGCGATCCACCTCCCGGATGGCGGTGCGGGACAGGCGGGGGAAGGTCTTTTTCTCCTGCGCGTCTATCACCTCGCGGTACAAACGGTTGATGGGTCTGGCCAGCCGTGCCGAGACCAGCAGGCTGCCCAAAACGCTCAGCACCAGCGTGATCGCTATGGTGGTCAGCAGCACCTCGCGCACCCGGCTGGAAAAAGCCAGCAGCACCGACTGTTCCATGGTACCCGCCAGAAACCACTTTTCGGCGGCAAAGGGCGCGTTGCGGTTATACACCTGCAGCGGCTCCAGCACCATATAATAGCGCTTATCGTTCAGCTCCACCCAGTTGCCGCCGTTGCCGTTGCTGCGGCAGTTCAAAACGCCCAGCGGTGCATCTGCCGTTACCAGGTCCTCGCCGGAGGTCACGGTCTTGCGCAGGGTGAGCACGCCATCCGTCAGCGCATCATCGGTAGTGGTCACGATAAAATAGGTGCCTGCCTTGTCCTCGTCCAGCTCGGTGAAGGGCAGTTTTGTTTGCAGATAGTCCGTGAGCAGTTCCACGCCCACCACGCCGTATACCGTGCCGTCCGGCAGGATCAGCGGCATCGAGTAGGCAATGGCGTGCCGGTCGTCCCCGGCCAGACAGTAGGAGTTGGTGGTCCAGCGGCCATAGCTTTCCGCCGAAAGGCCGGCATCGCCCTTATACGCGGTCTGAAACACCGTGCGCAGGATGCCGCCCTTGGTATCTCCCTGATAGGGGAAAGCGGGCTGCCAGCCCTTATCCGTGCCGATGGCCAGCTCTTTTACCACTGTGGCGCTGGCGCGTTCCAGCAAAAGGTCGCTGTTGCGCTCCGAAGGGCGGGCGTCCGGGTCCATATCCCGCAGGTAGATGCCGGGCATTTTTTTGCCCACCTCGCAGGTGTCCAGATCGTGGGTGTTCAGGATGAGAAAGATGCCGGTCACCTGCTTTGTGCGCAGGGTGTCCAGAAGCTGCGGGGCAAGGGCTACCAGCAGGGCATCGCTCTGTTCGCTGCTGTTATCCAGCGTGTCCAGCGAGATATCGCCGCTTTTTAGCAGCTGCTGGGTGGTGGCGGTGATCTGCTCGCTCAGCTGCTCCAGATCCTCCGCGTTCCGCAGGATCTCCTGCACATAGCTGGCGCGGTTGCGCACCCGCATGGTAAGCAGATCCTGGCGTTTTCGTCCAGCTGCCCGGTCACGTTGATGGCAAGGATGCTGGCGACCGCCATCAGCAGCTCCACGCCAGCACCAGCATCATGGTGGCAAAAATATTGTAGAACACGGTTCTTTCCGGTCTGTTTTCCAAGCGCTGCCGCTGGCGCTGTTTCCATGCGTCAAACATCGCCCTGCCTCCTTTCCGTCTTTTTTGCGGGCGGTCAGCCCTCGTACTGCTGTAACTGCGCAAGGGTGGCCTGATACCACGCCTCAAAATAGTCGTCGGTCAGTTCCAGCCCGCTTGCGCGGATGGCGTCCATGTCGTTGGCGGCGGTGGTCACCGGCAGATAGCCCGACTCCACCGCGAAAGCGATATTATTCTGCGGTTCGGTGAACCACTTTAAAAAGGTGACTGCGCCGTTGATCTCGGCCTCGGTGCCGCCGCCGAGACCGCAGCCGCCGCCAGAAAGCTGCGGCGCGAGATCTTGTTCTTCATCCCATACCCTCCCGGAGTACGCAGGCGCATTTTACCCCATACCATACTATTTTTTATATAATACCACCGTTTCCGGCATAGTGTAAACTCTTTCTTAAAAAAAAATCTGGTAAAAAGTGCAGATGACGAATTTTCGTCTTATTTTTTGGCAGTTCTGCCAAAAGCACGCGTCCCCTATAAAAATGGGATAGCGGAGCGTCCGCAGACGCTCCGCTATCCCGATAATAAAACTAATTTTTCCGCTGTTTATGCGCAGAGCAGCGCGGAGCGCATGCAAAGCCAGTCCCGTTACATGCGTATCCGCTGCGCGGCGCGGGCGATGGAGGCCAGCAGGGTCACAAGGCGCTTTTCGTCCATCTGGCCGCAGTAGGTGGTAAAGGTGTAGTAGCACCCCTGCACGCAGAAGGAAAGCACCACCTTGCGCACTACGTCCGTCTCAAAGGTGGGGTCGGTCTGGGCGATGCACTGGCACATGGCCTGTTCCACCCGGTTGATGAACAGCCCCTGCCGGGAGCCGGAGAAGAGCACGCTGATCTCGGCCTGATGCGCGGTGAAGGCGCGGAACATCTCCCGCGCAAGCCACTCGGTGCGCTCGCTCACATCGCTGGCGGTCAGGCGGGGCAGGCTTTCCACCACCGCGTGCACCATCTCGTCCTCCATGGCGTTGGCCAGCGCATAGATATCCTGATAATGGGCGTAGAATGTGGATTTATTGATGCAGGCGCGGTCGCACAGCTCCTTGACACGGATCTTTTCCACCGGCTTTTCGCGGCGCAGCTCCATAAAGGCCTGCTTTGATGGCGCGCTCGGTCTTTTCAATGCGGATATCCAGAAAACCCACCTCTTTTGCATTTTTGTTGATTTTCCAACATTTTTCCGGTTTTGCGGATAGACAAGCCCCACAGCCCTTTTTATACTGGGTATAAGCGGAGCGGCGTTACTCCTGCGGTACAAAAGCCCCTGCTGCTCCAAAGCCGTGCGGATGCGGGCAAAGGTATCCTTGTCCGGACAGCGCAGGGTGTGCAGGTGCACGCCGCCGGTCATGCGGCTCAAAAAGGCTCTCGGGTGCATCGGCTGCCTGACGAATAAAGTTATCCACGTCGTACCGGTTGCACAGGTTCAATGTGGCGCGGATCTCGCCGTACAGGCTGTTTTCCACCGCCACATCCACCACCGTGCCGCCCCTGATCTACCACGGTGTACAGTTCCCGGCGCATTTCGTCCTCGGTGCGGTGCACGCAGGCCAGGATGCCGGTATAACCTTTCTCTGCCAGGTGCAGCTGGTAGCCCCGCGGGTCGCGTCGATCTGCGCCCCGCCTGCACGCAGCGCCACGTCCCCCACCACGACCTGCCGCGACACCCCCCAGCTCTGCTGCCAGCGTGCTGGCGCTTAAGGGGCACCGGCGCTGTTCAGCCGGGTCAGGATGCGTTCTCTGCGCTGTGCTGCATTCATAGGGGTCAGGCTTCCTTTCCGTAAAACGACTTTTCTCTCCTTATTGTAGCAAAACGCGGCAAAATGTGCAAGGTTATTCCAATCTCAGCTTTCTGAACAAAGGCTTCCCCGGAAGGGGGAAACCTATCTCCAAGGTAAAGGCTTTTGCGCCGGTCACGCCGCAGGCGTTGCTTTATTCTACCCGCAGCAGGGTGGCGTAATTGGAGGGCAGCTGCACCTTCATGCGGTCCCACTCGGTGGAGACCAGCACCTCCTGCGCACCCACGGTGTCCGCCAGCAGGTCAGTGACCTTGGCGGTTTCCACCGGCAGCTGGAACTCCAGCTGTGCGGGGGTATCGCCGTTGTTCAGCACCGCCACCACGGCCTTGCCGTCCAGCACCCGGGCAAAGGCGTAGCACTGGGTGGTGAGCTGCAATTCCTTTACCTCGCCGTAGGTCATTTCCGGCAATTCAGCCTTGCATTTCCCCAGCGCTTTGTATACACTGGTAACAGGATTTGTACGTTCTGCATCAGCGTAGTCACTGAGCTCCAGACAGGGGCGCAGCGGCCAGTCGCTGCCCCACTCCTTTTTGCCCTCGATGCCGAACTCCGAGCCGTAGTAGATGGACGGGATGCCCCACAGGCTGTACACTAGAATGGCGATGTGCCGGATGTGCTCTTTGTTGCGCAGCTTGTTGGGCAGGCGCTCCACATCGTGGTTATCCGAGAAGAGATACAGCCGGGTGTCGTGGCACAGCCCCTGCAGACGGCGCATGGTGTGGGCAATTTCAAAATAGTTATGGTCGTTGTGGCCGCTCCACAGGCCCTTGTGCAGCTCGTAGTTGGTGACCGAGTGCAGCATTTCCGGATTCACCCAGCGGCTGTAATCCCCATGGATGACCTCGCCCATCAGCCAGAACTCCGGCTTTACCTCGTTTGCCAGACGGCGCAGCCCGCGCATGAAGTCGAAATCCAGCACGTCGGCTGCGTCCAGACGGATGCCGTCGATGTCGAACTGCTCCACCCAGAAGCGGACGGTATCATAATGGTACTGCTGCACCTCCGGGTTGCGCTGGTTCAGCTTGACCAGCAGGTTGTAGCCGCCCCAGTTGCCGTAGGAGAAGCCGTCGTTGTACTCGTTGTTGCCCCAGAAATTCACATCGCAGAACCAGTCCTTATAGCGGGCGTTCTCGCGGTTGGCTTTCAGGTCCTGGAACGCGAAGAAATCGCGGCCCACATGGTTGAACACGCCGTCCACGATGACCCGCTGCCCGCGGGCGTGGCAGGCCGCCACAAAAGCCTTGAACTCCTCGTTGGTGCCAAGGCGGCGGTCCACCAGACGGTAGTCGATGGTATCGTAGCCGTGGGAGCCGCTCTCGAACAGCGGGCCGATGTAGATGGCTGTACAGCCCAGCTTTGCCGCGTGGGCTGCCCATGCTTCCAGCTTTGCAAAAAGCGCCCGGGGTGGGCTGGCCGTCATTTTCGTGCGCACAGCCGCACAGCCCCAGCGGATAGATGTGATAAAATACTGCTTCGTCATACCAAGCCATGATCATTCGCTCCCATTCTATTGCTCTAAAAAGTTGCACCGCCCGCAAGGCGGTAGCAACAGTATACCACCCCTCTGGCAAATATGTGTATTTTTGCCGATTTTTGTCAAGATTCGCTAAGATTATCGGCCACTGTGCCGGTAAAAAAGCGTTTTCTTGGATAGTTTGCCCAAACAGCCTTGTATCAACCGGCGCACATCGCCGGTCAACATAGAGAAGTAAGGAGATCTTTGCATGAATTACCCTGTGATCCCCCGCACGTTTTTCAGTGGCGACTGCTTCGATGCCTACCGCATTCTGGGTGCGCACCCCTGCACCGACCCGAACGGCGCCGAGGGCTGGCGTTTTGCCGTGTGGGCACCCGGTGCCACCGCCGTGGAGGTGTGCGGCGGCTTTGACGGCTGGGAGCGCGGCGTGCCCATGGAAAAAGCCGATACCGGCGTGTGGAGCGCTTTTATCCCCGGCCTTGCGGAGGGCGAGTTGTACAAATACCGCGTGCATGGCGCGGACGGCAGCACCGTGATGCGCAGCGACCCCTACGCCTTTGCCACCGAGCTGCGCCCCGGCACCGCCAGCAAGCTGACAAAGCTGGATTTCACCTTTGACGACACCGCGTGGATGGAGCGGCGGGACAAATGCCGCAACCGCCCGCTGAACATCTACGAGCTGCACGCCGGCAGCTGGAAGCACAAGCCCGGCGCAACCCAGCCCGACGGCTCGGACGGGTGGTACAACTACGAGGAGCTGGCCCGGGAGCTGATCCCGTGGCTGCTGGAGCACCACTTTACCCATGTGGAGCTGCTGCCGCTGGCCGAGCATCCCTTTGACGGCAGCTGGGGCTACCAGACCACCGGCTACTTCTCCGTCACCAGCCGCTACGGCACCCCGGCCCAGTTCGCCGCCTTCGTCAACGCCTGCCACCGCATGGGCATCGGCGTCATCATGGACTTTGTGCCGGTGCACTTTGCCGCCAACGCCGACGCACTGGCAAAGTTCGACGGCACCCACCTGTACGAGTACGACAGCGATGTGGGACAGAGCGAGTGGGGCACCTGCAACTTCAACTACTACCGCCGGGAGGTATGCAGCTTCCTGAGCAGCGCCGCCGGGCTGTGGATGGATGTGTACCACTGCGACGGCATCCGCATGGACGCCATCTCCCGGGCACTGTACTGGCAGGGTGACCCCAACCGCGGCGTGAACCAGGGTGCCGTGAACTTCCTTGCGCAGCCTGAACCACGGGCTGAACAAGCGCTGGCCCACCGGCATCTACATGGCCGAGGACTCCACCAACTTCCTCAAGGTGACCGCCCCCACCCGCTACGAGGGCGTGGGCTTTGACTACAAGTGGGATATGGGCTGGATGCACGACACGCTGGACTACTTTGCCACCCCCTTCGGCGAGCGCCCGGGCTGCTACGGCAAGCTGCTGTTCAGTATGCACTACTTCTACAACGAACTGTATCTGCTGGCGCTGAGCCACGATGAGGTGGTGCACGGCAAAAAGACCATCATTGACAAGCTGTGGGGCAGCTACGCGGAAAAATGCGCCCAGCTGCGCACCCTGTATTTTTATATGTACACCCATCCCGGCAAAAAGCTGAACTTTATGGGCAACGAGCTGGCGCACTTCCGGGAGTGGGACGAAAAGCGGGAGCTGGACTGGAATCTGCTGGAATACCCCTTCCACGATGCCTTCCAGAAGTACTTTGCCGCTCTGAGCCGCATCTATGCCTCCGAGCCTGCTTTGTATGACGGCGAGTACAACCCGGACTGCTTTGAGTGGGTGGCAAACGAAAGCTGCGCCGAGGGCGTGTACGCATGGCTGCGCAAGGGGCGCGGGCAGAACCTGCTCTGCGTGATGAACACCCAGGACCACGCCCACAAAAAGTTCCCCCTGTACCTCAAGTTCCCTGCAGCGCAGAGCTGGTGCTGGACACCGAGGCCGGCACTTGGGGCGGCGTGCACAAGGCGCACCGCAAGCAGAGCTTCCACACCACCGACGGCGGTGTGTTCGGCCGGGACTACACCCTGACGCTGGACCTGCCCGCCATGGGCAGCTATCTGCTGCGGCTGTCCCCGGAAGCCCCCGAACCCGACGCCGCCCGCCTGAGCGCCAACAGGGCGCTGGCGCAAAAGCGCAAGGCGGCAAAGGCTGCTAAGGCCGCTGCAGAAGTTTCCGATAAGTAATATTTATGCAAAAAATGTCCCGTCTGCTTTGAAAGCGGCGGGACATTCTGCATTTTTCGCCGCCGGGCTGCTGGACAGTGCCCGGGGGAGTTGTTATACTGTAAGGTGTGAAATTTTGCAAGGAGGGTCCTATTCCATGTCCGAACCCATTACAAAGCCCCGCGTTTCCGCTGCGGCGAAAATCGTGCTGGTGCTGGCGGCAGCAGCAGTGCTGCTGGCCGTTTTTGCGCAGGCTGCGCCCGGCAGCAAATTCTTTTTTCCCGCTGGTGAGCCTGTGGTGCAACCTTGCCCTGTTTGCCTGTGTGCTGCTGGTGCTGCGGGTGGCGGGAATCAAATTTGACCTCTTCCACAAAGCGGTGCTCGTCGGCCTGTGGGCGGCGGCGCTGGTCTACTTTTTTTTCTGGGCGCTTGGCCGCCGCAGCTTTGTGTATATCTGGGATTACGTCAACTATATCAACAAGCAGTACTGGGCCGAAGCTGCCTTTCTGCAAGGCCCGGCGGCGGGCTTCCAGTTCATCTTCGGCTCCTTTGCCGAGGACTACACCAACTTCATCACCCTGTTTCTGGAGTTTCCCTTCTGCCTGAGCGACCGCACCGGCGACAGTTTTGCCTTCTGTCAGGTGTTCAGCATCGTGCCCATGCTGCTGCTTCTGCTGGCCGGTCTGGTGGTCAAGGTAGGGCAGATGCTGCAGGTGAAGAACCGCTTCTGGTTTTTCCTCATTGGCCTGTCCTGGACTTTTACTTACCCGTGGCTGCGCATGAGCGCCGTGCTGAGCCAGCCGGACTGGTTCGGCCTGATCTTCGGCTTCAGCATCCTGCTGCTCACGCTGGACTTCCGGTTTGAAAGGCTGGAGCCGGTGCGCTTTTGCCTGTTGTTCCTTGCCACGGCAGCCATCATCCTTTCCCGCCGGTGGTACTTATATTTTGTAGTGGGCTACTACTTTGCCTATGCGGTGCTGGTGCTGGTAAGCAGCGTGCGCATTGCCCGCGCCGGGCAGAAAAAGCAGGCACTTTTGCAGGTGCGCAATCTGGTGCTGTTCGGGCTGATGTCCATGGTGGCCATGCTGGTGCTGCTGTGGCCGATGGTCAGCCGCATCCTCGCTTACAGCTACGCCGAGCGCTATTCCTACTATAACGGCGGCGGCATGGTCACGGAGATCTACCTGCAATACGCCCGCATGGGCCTGATGAACCTTGTGCTCATCGGTCTGGGCCTGTGGTTCAGCCTGAAAAAGCGCAAAATGCCCGCGCTGCCCTGCCTTGCCGGGCTGGAGATCCTGCTGAGCATGCTGCTGTTCACCCGCATCCAGAACACCGGCTCCCACCAGATGCTGCTGTTCCTCCCGGGGTGGTTTCTCCTGTTTTTGCTGGGCGCAGCGGCGCTGGCCGAGGGCATCAGCCGCTTCCGGGCGGCAAAGGTCGTGTTCTGGGCGTTCACCCTCGTGTTTGCCACCTCGGTGCGCTGCTCTCCCCTGACCACCATTGCCCTGCCGGGCTTTCTGGTGGATCACTTCCCGCTGGCAGTCACCGAGGAGTTCGTCCGGCTGGACAAGCTGATCTATGACCGCAAGGATCTGCCGCAGATCAAGGCCATTGCCAACTGGATCGACACCCACTGCGCCGAGGGCGAGATCAGCTACATGATCCCCCACGATATGCTGTACTGCCCGGATCACTTCAAGAACTGCCAGCTGCCCGCAACCCCCATCAACAACAAGCTGGCCTTTGGCTTCTCGGTGCCTGGCACCCACTACTTCCCCATGCAGTTCTTTGAGGCAAAATACGTTCTCACCGCCGACCCCTTCCCCCAGACCTTTGTGGGCAACGGCGAGATGTCCCACAAGCTGAACGAGCGGTTCCTTGCGGTGCGGGACGAGTACTTTGCGCTGGAGGCCACCTTTGATATGGGCAACGGCACCACCTTTACCATCTGGCGGCGCACCGTGGCCCCCACCCGCGCCGAGGTGGAGTACTACCTGAGCGCCTTTAAAGAAGAAGATGCCCAGTACCCGGAGATGTTCTCCCAGATCGCAGAAAGCTGGCTGGCAGCCCGTGGGCTGTAACGCCGCTTTTGTAAAAAGGAGTGTTCGACTATGGAACACACTGCAAACACCATGCCCGCTGCCACTTTAGGGCAGTACAAGGGGCTTGCCTTCACCCGCCGGGTGCGCCCGGTATCGGATAAGGCCGTAGAGGCGGATATCGGCAATCTGGCGCGGGTCCACGCGCCCTTTGTGCCCACCACTGACGCGCCCGCTGCCCGGGGGATGCGGGTCACGCTGGATTTTGAGGGCTTTCTGGACGGCGCGCCCATCCCGGACAGCCGCATGGAACAGGTGACCGTGGTGCTGGGCACCGGGCAGCTGATGCCCGCCGCCGAGGAGGCCGTGTACGGCCACTGCGCCGGAGAGACCTTCCGCTTTGATTTCACCTACCCCGCCGACTTCCGGGTGCCGGAGCTTTCCGGTAAAACGGCGCAGTTTGAGATCTGCCTGCACACAGTGGAGCGCAAGCAGGTGCCCCCCCGGTGGACGATGCCCTTGCACAATCGCTGGGCTATGCGGACTTGGAAGCCCTGCGGGAGAGCCTGCGGGGAGAAAAAGCGCCTTTCCCACGAAGCCAACGCCGACCGCATTGCCGGGGCGGCGCTGCTGGATATGGCAGGCGCGAACCTGACCGTGGAGCTGCCCGCAGAGCTGCTGGCGCAGAACGCCGAATACCAGATGACCCAGCTGCGCCAGCGGCTGCGCAAGAGCCAGATGACCATGGAGCTCTACTGCAAGAGCGCCGGGCTGACCCCGGAGCAGGTGCGGGAGGGCTACCGCAAGGAAGCCGAGCGCCAGCTGCGGGCCATGCTGGCGGTGCGCGCCATCGCCGAAGCCGAAAAGATCACCGTGACCCAGCAGGAGGTGGACGCCGAGATCGCCCGCCTTTCCAAGCTGCACGATACCCCGGAAGAAGAGATCCGCAAGGTGCTCAGCCGGGACGCCATCGCCGCCGCCGTGACCAACCAAAAAGGTGCAGCGTTTCCTGCTCGACCACGCCGCCCTTACCTCTGTTGTGGAAAAGGAGTAAAGACTATGGGCTTTTTTACACGCACCGCGATGGATATGCTGATGAAAACTACCCATCCTGAGATCAACCGCCGCCAGTGCTGGAACCTGCACCCCCACCGCAAGCCCTGCACGACCTGCAAGGACATCTGCCCCTACGGCGAGGAGATCTTTACCCGCCCGAACCTCGTCAAGGACTGGGACCCCTGCACCGACTGCGGTCTGTGCGTCTCCGCCTGCCGCAGCGGCTGCATCTCCCCTTCGCCGGAGCAGGTGCAGCGGGACACCTCTGCCGCCGACACCGACAACGATACCATCTGGATCGGCTGTGAAAAGTCCACCCGCAAAAACTCCATGGTGCGCACCTGCATCTGTGCCCTTTCGTGGGAGGCGCTGGCGTATCTGGCGCTGAACAAAAATGATCGTGCTGGACCTGACCCCCCTGCGGGCAGTGCGAGAACGACCTTTGCGCCGAGCAGCTGCGTAAGGAACTGACCCGCCTTGTGGACTTTTTTCGGTCAGCCGATGTTTGAAGCGCGGTTCTCGCTGGCGTATGAGGAAAAGGAGTACCCCTACCATGTGCAGGAGCTGAGCCGCCGCGAGATGCTGGAGCAGGTGAGCCACGGCTCCAAAAGTGGCACCAAAAAGCTGCTGCAGATGCTGCCCGGCCTGCGCAGCGAGGAGGACAGCGGGGTGGACTTCCGCCTGCTGCTGCACCAGCGCACAAAGCAGCTGAAAAGCAGCCATGGAAACGCCCCTGCAGTACGGCTACTATATGCCCAAGTTCACCGATAACTGCTTTGGCTGCGGCCGGTGCGAGAAAGCCTGCCGCGCCAACGCTTTGAAGTTTGAGGAGATGCCCAACGGCCAGACCCGCATGGTGCTTACCCCGTGGAAGTGCAGCGAGTGCGGCGTGTGCATGAACGTATGCTCCAACAAGGGCTTTGACGGCATGAAGCTGTACCAGCTGACCACCCTTGGCCCCGTGGTGCTGCACAAGTGCACCAAGACCCTGTGCAAGCAGTGCGGCAAGCCCATTGCCCCGGACAGCGCCGAGGGTCTGTGCTCGGTGTGCCGCATCAAGGCGCGCACCCTGAAACGGCAGGAGGAGGCGCGTCAGCGTGCCGAGCAGCTGAAGGCCGAGCGCGCCGCCAAGGCCGCCGAGGAGGCCGCCAAGGCAGCGGAAAACGCCGCCGGAACCGCTGCGGAAGCCACCCCGACCGTGGAGACTGCCGCAGCCCAGACCGTGGAGACCGCTGCCGCCCTGCCGGAGACCATCCCCGCCGGGCAGAGCGCTGCCCCTGCCAATGTAACTGCACCTGCTCTCGGAGAGCCGGTCTCCGAATGATGATAAAGAAAGGTCTGATCCTATGATGGAAGATGGCAAGGAGCCGGTCTACGCCTCCAAGGCAAAGCCATGGCTGAAATATTATGAGGAAAAGTACATCCACCAATCCGTGCCGGAGTGCTCGGCCTTTGCGCTGGTCTGCCGCAACAACGAGCGGCATCTGGGCGACACCGCGCTGGAATACTACGGCCGCAAGTTCAGCTACGCCGACCTGATCGTGCAGATAAAAAAGACCGCCGCCGCCCTGCAGGCGCTGGGGGTGAAAAAGGGCGATATCATCACGGTGGTCAGCGTGATGACCCCGGAGGTGGTCTACACCTTCTACGCCGCCGACCTGCTGGGCGCTACCCTGAATCTGGTAGACCCCCGGTACAGCGCCGAGGGCATCCGGGAGTACATCCAGGAGGTGGAGTCCCGCCTGCTGATCTGCCTGAACGTGGTGTACCCCCGCTGCCATCAGGCCGCAAAGCGCACCAGCGTGGAGCGGGTGGTGGTGCTCAGCCCCGCCGACAGTCTGCCGCTGGCCAAAGCCGTGGGCTACAAGCTGACAGAGCCGGATAAAAACCGCTACGCCTCCAACGTGCTGCGCTGGAAGGCTTTTATCGCCGCAGGCAAAGGGCACAGCCCCGCCGCCGCTCCCTACGACCCCCAGCACACCTGCGTGGTGGTGCACACCGGCGGCACCACCGGCTCGCCCAAGGGCGTTATGCTGACCGACTACTGCTTCAACGCCCTTGCACAGGAGTTTGCCGCCCAGAGCCGTCTGTTCCACCGCGGCCAGAAGCTGATGAACGTCATGCCTCCGTTCATTGCCTACGGCTATGCCTGCGGCGTGCACATGCCGCTGGTCATGGGCCTGCACGTCGTCATCATCCCCAATCTGGACCCCGAAAAGCTGGGCGCGCTGATCTGGAAGTACAAGCCCGAGCACATGTTCGGCGTGCCGGCCCACTACCAGCAGCTTGCCGCCGACCCGCTGCTGAAAAACAAAGACCTCTCCTTCATCCGCAACTACGCCGCCGGAGGCGATTCCCTCTCGCTGGGCGCGGAACAGACGGTGAACCGGTTTCTCAAAGCCCACGGGGTGGAGTACCCGCTGGCAAAGGGCTATGGCATGACCGAGGTATCCTCGGCTGCCACCATCGCCGCCGGTAACGTGACAAAGCCCGGCAGCGTAGGCATCCCCATGGTCAACACGGTGGTGTCCATCTTCGAGCCGGGCACCGAGACCGAGCTGCCCATCGGTCAGCGCGGCGAGATCTGCATCTGCACCCCCCGCCATGAAGGGTTACTACAACAAGCCCGAGGAGACCGCCTACCTGCTGCGCCGCCACGCGGACGGCCAGCTGTGGGCGCACACCGGCGATATCGGCTCCATGGACGAGGACGGCTTCGTGTATCTGGACTCCCGCATCAAGCGGCTCATCATCCGCCACGATGGCTTCAAGGTGTTCCCCTCCATGATCGAAAACGTCATCAGCCGCCACCCCGCCGTGCAGCAGTGCTCGGTGGTGGGCTGCGCCGATACCGACCACACCCAGGGACGTCTGCCCTTCGTTTTTGTGGTGCTGGAGCCTGCCGCCACCGGCAAAAAGCGCCAGATCCTGCGGGAGCTGCGCCAGCTGTGCCTGGAGGAGCTGCCGGAGTATGTGCAGCCCGCCGCCTCGGGCCTATAAGATCATTCCCGAAATGCCCCTGACCCCCGCCGGTAAGGCCGACTACCGTAAGCTGGAAGAAGAGGCGGGGTAACCCCCTGCCCTTGAGAAAAGAAGGAATCATCCATGAACCATCCTCGTTTTACCGCATGGCTGTGCAGCGCCGCTGCGCTGGTGCTGCTGGCTGTGCCTGCCTTTGCCCAGCAACCCGACGCCCTGCCGCCGGAACAGACGCGCCCCCGCCGCGCAGGAGCAGACCGCCGAGGCAGCTGCTCCGGACGCGGAAGCCCCCCACTGCGGAAGCCCCTGCTGCCGATCCTCAGCGCACCTATGTGGCGCTGGGCGACAGCATCGTTTCCGGCGTGGGTCTGCCGGATTTCAAGTACACCGAAGCCGCCACGGCATAGACGCGGCCCCAAACTTTGAGGGCTACCCGGAGCAGTGCTATGTTTCGCTGGTGGGCAAAGGCCTTGGCTGGACCGCCAGCACGCCATCAACCTTGGCCTGCCCGGCCTGACCACCGGCGACCTTGCGGATATGCTGCGCACCGGCGCAATGCCCCAGATGAACCAGCAGGCGGGCACCTACTACGTCTACCCCCAGATGCTGGACTACCTCAAGCGCGCGGATGTCATCAGCGTGCAGATCGGCTCCAACGATGCGCTGGTGCCCGCCCTTGTGGCGCTGGGCAACGCCACCAACTGGAAGAGCGAGCAGCTGGTAGCCACCATGGTCAGCGGCGTGCTGCGCGAGCCCAGCTTTGAGAACCTGCAGCGGCTGAACAGCGACCTTTCCCGTCTGCGGCTGACAAGGGGAAGAAAAACAGGCCACCACCCAGCTGCTGCTGGGCGGCGGCACGGACGCCATCTGCGAGCAGGCGTATCAGGAAGCCGCCGTGCATATGCCGCAGGTCGTAGCGGGAGCTGCGGGCGCTGAACCCGGACGCGCAGATCATCCTTTTGGGCTACACGAACCCTGTGCCCCTGCTGCCGGAGTGGACACAGCTGTTCCGGCGGCTGAATGCCCTTAGCAAGAGCCTTGCCGCCCAGAACGAGAATGTGACCTATGTGCCCATCCCCTTTGCCATGACCGCCGCCGACGCCCACCCCACCGTGAGCGGGCATAAGTACATCGCCAACCGCATCCTGCGGGCGATCAAAAAAATAAACACAACGCACCATGCCGGGCAGCCTGCAAGCTGTCCGGCATTTGCATTTTCACGGGGAGGGGGCAGCAAGGCTAATAGGTGCTGCCCCTCATCCGGCGCTACGCGCCACCTTCCCCCCGGGTGAAGGCTTCAGCGATGGCGGGAAACTTTGCGGCAGCACCAAAAGGCGTCCCCTTGGGGGAGCTGGCTTTGCGCAGCAAAGACTGAGGGGGTATCCCCGGGAGCTGGCAAAGCCGTCGGCTTTGACGGAGGGAGTCTCCTCCTCTTCCACCATCCGCTCATAGTCGGCGGTAAAAGGCGCTGGGGCAGGGCGCTCGTCATGGCAAGGGCGGCGTTCCACTGCTCCTCGTCCGTCAGCTCCCCCGCTCACCGGCGGGAAGTGCGCCAGAATGGCGTCCAGCTCCTGCTGCACCCGCTTTGCCACCCAGATGCCGCGGTCGGTCAGGTAAATTTTACCGTAGTACTCCTTTACGATCATGCCCTGCTCCATGAGCAGATTCAAAATGCGCACCACCGAGGGTTTTGTCACCCCCAGCTTTTCCGCAATGCTGCGGGAGCTGATGTCCAGATGGGTGCGGCTTACCTCGTAGATGGCCAGCAGATAGCGCAGATGCGCTGCGGTCAGCTGCATACCGGTCACTCTCCTTTTTATGCCGGGGTCTGCCCGGTGTTATCATAAGCTAACTTTATTTCACTTTAAAAAAGGAGCGCGAGCCGAGAGTTTCAGCCCGCGCCCTTTGCGGTTCAGTGTTTAGTGTTTAGTGGCAGCCCTTGCAGTGGCTGCAATCGCCGCCGCAGCTGCAGCCGCCGCCGTGCTTGTGGGTGTGCCATACGACCCAGCCCAGAGCGCCGAACACCAGCGCTGCCACGATGATGGTGGGCAGATTAAAGTTTGTAGCAATAAATTCCATCATACAGCATACACCCTTTCGTTTCTATCAGATACGGGAAGTATCCAGCTTTACTTCGTTGTTGTCGGCGTACTTGTTGGGGCGCACCATCAGGTAGATGAACGCTGCCAGCACCACAACAGCTACCACGGTGAACAGGCCGAAGTGCACCTCGCCGGTGATAAGGCCGCCCAGCTGATACACCACCAGTGCAGCGCAGTAGGCCAGTGCGCACATATAGCCGATGGCAAAGGCCGTCCACTTGCCGTTGTTCATCTCGCGCTTGATGGCGCCCATAGCAGCAAAGCAGGGAGCGCACAGCAGGTTGAAAATCATGAAGGCGTAAGCCGACAGAGCGGTGTAGTCCTGCGCAACCGCTGCCCAGATCTCGTCGCCGTTCTCGGAAAGCTCGCCGCCGAAGTGGTACAGCACACCGAGGGTGCCAACCACGTTCTCCTTGGCGATCAGGCCGGTAACGCTTGCCACAGTGGCCTTCCAGTTGCCGAAGCCCAGAGGTGCAAAGATCCATGCGACCTTGGTGGCGATAGCAGCCAGCACGGAGTTGTCCTGATCCTCGACCATACCGAAGGCACCGTTCTCAAAGCCGAAGCCCCTGTGCAAACCACAGGATGACGGTGGCGAGCAAAATCACAGTGCCTGCGCGCTTGATGAAGCACCAGCCGCGCTCCCATGTGGCATGCAGCACGTTGCCCCATGCGGGCACATGGTAGGCGGGCAGCTCCATGACGAAGGGGGCGGGGTCGCCCGCAAAGGCCTTGGTCTTTTTCAGCATGATGCCGGAGCAGATGATGGCTGCCATGCCGATGAAGTAGGCAGACACTGCCACCAGCGAGGAGCCGCCGAACAGTGCACCGGCGATCAGGCCGATGATGGGCATCTTTGCGCCGCAGGGGATGAAGCAGGTGGTCATGATGGTCATGCGGCGGTCACGCTCGTTCTCGATGGTACGGCTTGCCATAACGCCCGGCACGCCGCAGCCGGTGCCGACCAGCATGGGGATAAAGCTCTTGCCGGACAGGCCGAACTTGCGGAAGATACGGTCCATGATGAAGGCGATACGGGCCATGTAGCCGATGTCCTCCAGGATGGACAGCAGGAAGAACAGGACCAGCATCTGCGGCACGAAGCCCAGCACTGCGCCGACACCGGCGACGATGCCGTCCATGATCAGGCCGTACAGCCAGCCTGCCACGCCGATGCCTTCCAAAAAGCCGCCCAGCGCATTGGGAACGATCTCACCAAACAGCACATCGTTGGTCCAGTCGGTGGCAAAGGTACCGATGGCCCAGCCGCCGTCCGCAATGGAGGTGCCCATGGACAGGGAGTACATCAGGTACATCACCACTGCAAAGATGGGCAGTGCCAGCACACGGTTGGTAACGATCCGGTCGATCTTATCGGAAACGGTCAGGTGCTCCACGCGGGCCTTCTTCTTGACTGCCTTGTGCACCACGGTGTTGATGTAGGCGTAGCGCTGGTTGGTGATGATGCTCTCGGCGTCATCGTCCATCTCTTTTTCGCAGTCCTGAATGTGCTCGTCGATGTGGTCCACCAGTGCCTTGTCGAGCCCCAGCTCTGCCAGCACCTTCTCATCCCGCTCGAACAGCTTGACAGCGTACCAGCGCAGGAAACGGTCATCGACCTTGCCCTGAATGCTCTCCTCAATGTGGGCAATGGCGTGCTCCACACTGCCGGTGAACACATGGGGCAGCTCGCCGGTCTTGCCGGCCTTGGCAGCTGCCACCGCAGCCTTTGCGGCGGCCTCGGTGCCCTCGCCCTTCAGGGCGCTGATTTCCACAGCCTGACAGCCCAGCTCTGCGCTCAGCTTCTTCAGGTCGATGGTGTCGCCGTTCTTGCGCACCAGATCGATCATGTTCACAGCCATCACCACTGGGATGCCCAGCTTGATCAGCTGGGTGGTCAGGTAGAGGTTGCGCTCGATGTTGGTGCCGTCGATGATGTTCAGGATGGCGTCGGGCTTTTCCTTGACCAGGTAAGTACGGGAGACCACCTCTTCCAGCGTGTAGGGAGACAGCGAGTAGATACCGGGCAAGTCCTGGATGATGACATCCTTATCGCCCTTCAGCTTGCCTTCCTTCTTTTCCACGGTAACGCCGGGCCAGTTGCCCACATACTGGTTGGAGCCGGTCAGGTTGTTGAACAGGGTCGTTTTGCCGCAGTTCGGGTTGCCGGCCAGTGCAATTTTAATACTCATTGCGTGTCCTTTCCTCTCTTTGGTATCAGACCACTTCGATCATTTCAGCATCGGCCTTGCGCACACTCAGTTCGTAGTTGCGCACGGTCAGCTCCATGGGGTCGCCCAGAGGTGCCACCTTACGCACATAGATCTCAACCCCTTGGTGATGCCCATGTCCATGATGCGGCGCTTGACCGGACCTTCACCGTGCAGCTTTGCCACAGTAGCAGTCTCGCCGACCTTTACGTCTTTCAGAGTTTTCATCGTACTCGTTCCTCCCTTGCCTTTAGTATTTCATGCAGCACCGGGAAGGCGCTGCTCAGGACACCATGATGCGGCTTGCCATGGTCTTATCCAGTGCCAGGCGGCTTTGCTTGACCTGCACGATCAGGTTGCCCGCGATCTCGTTGACCACGGTCACCTCGCTGCCAACCACGAACCCCAGCTCGGCCAGATGCAGCCGCACCTCGTCCTTGCCGCTGATCCTGCGGATGGTGACGGTCTCGCCTGCTTTTTGTCATCGTCAAAGGCATCATCGCTGTGCTCCCCTTCCATAAAAATGATGTGATGCTGCGGTGGTTAGTCAGCCGTAACTATCAGCGTAGATAGTTTACCGCTGCTAACCGCTTGTCAATAGTTTTTTCATAATTAATAGTTAGTTTATATGAACAAACAAATTTTATGCCGGTATCGCCCCGCATTTTTATCAAAATCATCAATGACTAACTCCATTTTTTGAAATAAAGTTAGCCAATGTTTACATTTTTAAGGAGTGTTTTGCGGTTTTATAGGGCAGGGTGACGGAGAAAAAAACCCTCTCAGGCGCTAACGCGCTAAACTCCCCCAGTCACGGCTATCGCCGTGCCAGCCCCCTCTGGGATGGGGTCCTTGGCATGACGGTACACTTCCCGGCTCAAGCGCAAAGTGTGCGGGCGTGCTCGCTCCCCCGGAGCGCATGGCGCGGGGGGAGCTGTCGCGCAGCGACTGAGGGGCTTTAAATGGAGAAGCGAAAAAAGCGTTAAAGCGATAGCGCCGACTGCCCGCCAGTACCGGGGCACATTGTTCGATCATTACGGTCTCAAAATCACGCTCCATGGCGGTTCTCCTTTGGCGGCGGTGTCGGGGTCAGTGTGCCCCGGATGCCGGGCTGTTATAAGTAAGACGCAGCTAACCATCACTCCAAAAAAAGCAGCACGCCCGGGCTGCAGGCACTGCCGGTGGGGTCTCACATGGTTAGTTGCTTCTAACGTCAGTAGTGTACCACACCGCAGCGGGGCGTGTCAAGCCTTTCCGGCAAAAAGTTATTTATGGCAAACCACACCCGCGCTACCCTTCCGGCGGCGGTTATGATATAATCGGGGTATTATCGGGTCTGCCCCTTGGGGCGCACCCCTGCAAGGAGGGCCAAACCCATGCCCACACCTATCACCGCGTCCACCCTGTCTGCGCTGCTGAGCGCCGCGCTGGCGCAAACGCCCACCCGCCCGCTGGTGCTGGCGCTGGATGGCCGCTGCGGCAGCGGCAAGACCACCCCTTGCCAACGGGCTGTCAGCGCAGTTTCCCGGCTGCACCCTGCTGCGCACGGATGATTTCTACCTGCCGCCCGCCCGGCGCAGCCCGGACTGGGCACACACCCCCTGCGCCAACATGGACCTTACCCGCCTGCGGGACGAAGCCCTGCGCCCGGCCTACGCGGGGCAGCCCGTGGCCTACCGGGCGTACAGCTGCCGGCAGGGGGCTTATCTGCCCCCGGCACAGCTGCCCGCGCAGCCGCTGGTGATCTTAGAGGGCAGTTACAGCCACCACCCGCTGCTGCGCCCCTACGAGACGCTGCGGGTGTTCGTGACCTGCACCAAGGCCGAGCAGACCCGGCGCTTACAGGCGCGGGAGGGCGCACGCTACGCGGATTTTGCCGCCCGGTGGGTGCCGCTGGAGGAGGGCTATTTTGCGCAATACGGCATAGCCGAAAGCGCGGATTTTGTGGTGGAGACCACCCAAGGCGGACGATTTAGAATGCGCGCCGCGTTGCTCTGCGCATAAATAGCGGAAAGAATATTTATAATTTCGGAATAGCGGAGCGTCTGCGGACGCTCCGCTATTCCATTTTCACGGGAGGGGTCGTAACGGGAATGACAGCAAAAAACTCCCCCTGCACCGTGAGATGCAGAGGGAGTTTAAATTTACAAGCTGTTACTTATTCTTGTACATATCCTGATAGTAGTTCTGGTAGTCGCCGCTGGTGACGTGGTTCATCCACTCCTCGTGGTTCAGGTACCAGTCAATGGTCAGCACGATGCCCTTCTCAAAGGGAGTTTCGGGGTACCAGCCCAGATCGTTCTTGATCTTGGTGGGGTCGATGCCGTAGCGGCGGTCGTGACCCAGACGGTCGGCGACGTGCTTGATCAGCTCCTCGCTGATGCCCTCGTCCTGCAGACGGTCGTGCAGCTGGTTGATGATGGTCTTGACGATGAAGATGTTGGGGCGCTCGTTGTGGCCGCCCACGTTGTACACCTCACCGACCTTACCGCCGTTTGCCACCATATCAATGGCCTTGCAGTGATCCTCCACATACAGCCAGTCGCGGATCTGCATGCCGTCGCCGTACACGGGCAGCGTCTTGTGCTGCTTGGCGTTGTTGATGAGCAGCGGGGATCAGCTTCTCGGGGAACTGATAGGGGCCGTAGTTGTTGGAGCAGCGGGTAATGTTCATCGGCATGCCGTAGGTGTCATGGAATGCCATGACGAACATATCAGCGCTGGCCTTGGAGGAAGAATAGGGGCTGTGAGGGCACAGGGGCGTGGTCTCCATAAAGAAGCCGTCTGCGCCCAGAGCGCCGTACACCTCATCGGTGGACACCTGCAGATACTTCTTGCCTTCTTTCCAAGTCTTGGCATCGGCGTCATACCATGCCTCCTTGGCGCGCTGCAGCAGGTTGACGGTGCCCATCACGTTGCTCTGCACAAAGATCTCGGGGTTCTTGATGGAGCGGTCCACATGGCGCAAAGTTGATGACGTAGTCGAAATCGTACTTTGCAAACAGGCTCTCCACCAGCTCCTTGTCGCAGATATCGCCCTGCACGAACACATGGCGGGGTCGCCCTCCACGTCCTTCAGGTTTTCCAGATTGCCCGCGTAGGTCAGCTTATCCAGATTGACCAGCAGGATCTCCGGGTATTTTTTGAGCATATAGTGCACAAAGTTGGAACCGATAAAACCGGCACAGCCGGTGATCAGATAGGTTTTCATAGGTCAGTATCCCTCTTTATTTATTTGTTGTTGTTCCCGGACTGCGGGCGGGCTGCGGCGCGGACGCGTTCCTCCTCGGCGCAGCAGTGCTTTGCCACAAGGTAGAGGTTCTTGTTCATGCTGTTCATGGTCTTGCCCATGGCCTTGGTGTATGCTTCCAGCCCTTTGTTCATGCTGTGAAGCTCCTCATAAGTGGCTTGGGTGTACCGTGCCAGACCCTCGCTCATGTTGCTGAGCTCCTTGTGGGTCTCCTTGGCGACCACCAGCCCCAGCACAATGGCTGAAAACCGACTAAAGGGCTTCAGCATTTCATGGACCGCGCCGCACAGCATGGATGCAAGCACAAAGGCCAGCACACACTGCACCTTTGCAAGGATCTTTAATATCTTGACAGATCTGCCAAAAATCGCATCAAACATGATACATCCTCAGTTCTTCCGCAGGGGGATTTTCAGTTTTTTCTCAGCCCTTCATGCCGTTTTCGCCGTCCCAGTGGGCGAAGAAGCAGGCCAGAGCGTCCTTCCAGTCGCGGACATCGTTGCCCACGGTGCAGCGCAGCATCCGGTTGTCCAGTGCGCTCCACTTGGGGCGGTCGGCGCTGTCCGGGTGCTTTGCCTTGTACTCCTCGCTGGTGCAGGGGGCAACGGTAGCGTCCACACCGGAAAGGCGGATGATCTCGGCAGCAAAATCGTACCAGGAGCAGATGCCCTCGCCGGTGCAGTGGTACAGGCCGTACTCGTGGGTCACGCACAGCTGCAGGATCTCGTGGGCCAGATCCACCGCGTTGGTGGGGTTGCCGCACTGGTCATTGACCACTTCCAGCTTGCCAAACTTCTTGCCTGCGTTCACGATGGTCTTGACGAAGTTTTTGCCGTAGTAGCTGTAGAGCCACGCGGTGCGCACGATGAAGTGACGGTGGCAGAACTGCTCCACATACTTTTCGCCCATGAGCTTGGTAGAGCCATAGGCGCTGATGGGTCCGGGCAGGGTGGCTTCATCCTGCGGGATGCCGCCGTTCTCCCGGCCGGAGAACACATAGTCGGTGGAAACGTGCACCAGCCGTGCGCCGGTCTTTTCGGCAGCCTGCGCCAGATTGCGGGGGCCAAGGGCGTTTGCCTTAAAGGCATCGTCGTGGTGCACCTCGCACCCGTCCACGTTGGTGTAGGCGGCGCAGTTGATGATGATATCCGGGCGGTTGCGCCGCACGAACTCGTCCACCATCCTGTAATTGGAGATATCCAGCTCCGGCAGATCCACCGGGATCACCGTAGCGTTGAGCAGCTTTTCGGGGATGGGGCCCAGCTCGCTGCGGCCCTCCCGCAGCTGCTTGAGGATCTCGGTGCCCAGCTGGCCCCTGCATCCGGTAACAATGATCTTCATACCAATGTGCCTCTCTTTATGCTCAGTAGCGCAGTTTGCCGTCGGCCACGTTCTTCAGATGCTGGCCGTAGGGGCTCTTGCCGTAGCGCTCTGCGCTTTCCAGCAAGGTGTCGCGGTCGATCCAGCCGTACTTGAATGCGATCTCCTCGGGGGCGCTGATCTTGATGCCCTGACGCTTCTCGATCATGTGCACAAAGTCGGCAGCCTCCACAAGGCTTTCCATCGTGCCGGTGTCCAGCCATGCAAAGCCGCGGCCCAGCAGCTGCACATCCAGCTCGTCCTGCTTCAGGTACATATCGTTCAGGGTGGTGATCTCCAGCTCGCCGCGGGCAGAGGGCTTTACCTGCTTTGCCATCTGCACCACTTCCTTGTTGTAGAAGTACAGGCCGGTGATGGCGTAGTTGGACTTGGGATGCTGGGGCTTTTCCTCCACGCTGAGCACCTTGCCGTCCTTATCGAACTCCACGATGCCAAAGCGCTCGGGATCCTGCACATAGTAGCCGAACACGGTGCAGCGGCCCTTGTTTCTGCGTTGGCCACGGCGCTCTTGAGCAGCTTGGAGAAGCCGTTGCCGTAGAAAATGTTATCGCCTAAGATCATGGCGCAGCAGTCGTCGCCAATGAACTCTTCGCCCAGAATAAAGGCCTGTGCCAGACCATCCGGGGAGGGCTGCACCTTATACTGCAGATGGATGCCGTACTGGCTGCCATCGCCCAGCAGCGCCTCAAAGCGGGGCGTATCGGTCGGGGTAGAGATGATCAGGATGTCCTGAATGCCCGCCAGCATAAGGGTGGACAGCGGATAGTAGATCATGGGCTTGTCGTAGACCGGCAGCAGCTGCTTGCTGGTGACCATGGTCAACGGGTAAAGCCGGGTGCCGGCACCGCCGGCGAGAATAATGCCTTTCATACTTGTGCACTCCTTTTTTCTTATAAAAAGATGTGCAGCTTAATTCAAAGCGGAGCTGCGTCCGCTGTAAACGATTTTGGGTCTGCCATGGCCGCATTTTTGCAAAAGACGATGGCAGTACACTTTATTTTTTACTATGAAAGCACGCAAAATGCAAGAGGCGGAAACGACAGAAAGCGGTGTGCCGACGGCACACCGCTTTCTGTGAATCAAAAACACTATTTTTTCTTCCCCCCGCTCACCACGCAAAGCCCCACTTGGAAAAAGTAACGCAGCAGACTGCGCAGCTGCCACAGAAAGGGCTTCAGACTGCGGTGGGCGGCCCGGTGCCAGGCATGGATGGCCGTGTACTGGGGCACCAAATACGCCTTGCCCCGGGTGCGCATCTTCTGGGTCAGGTCGGCGTCCTCCACATACATGAAGTACCCCTCGTCAAAGCCGCCCACAGCCTTGAACGCGGCAGTGTCCACCGCCGAGAAGCTGCCGGTGCAGAACTCGATCTCAGTGGGTTTTGTCAGGTCTTTGTCCGCCATCAGGTAGCGGTCGTTGTACTTTGCCCAGAATTTCAGGCAGGGCAGCTGGCGGTATACCATGGCGCGCACGTTGCACCGGCGCAGCGGCAGCTGCTGGGGCTTGCCGTCCGGAAAGGTCAGCCCCGGGCGGGTCATCACCACGCCGGGGTGCGCCGCCATCCAGTCCGCAAGGTCGCTCAGGGTGTCCGCGGTGAGCTGGATATCCGGGTTCAGGATAAAGTGCACCCGGCTGTGCAGCAGGGAGAGCACCGTGTTGTGCCCGGTGCCGAAGCCGCCGTTCTCCAGCCGGCAGAGCACCTGCACCGTCTGCCCGGGGGCGGTGCGCAGGGTGCCGTCCTTTGCGGCGGCGGTCAGCTGCCCGCCGCTGCCGTCCGGGCTGGCGTTATCCACAAGATACAGCGTGAGCGGGTAGCGGCGGGTGCAGTCCAGCACCGTCTGGGCGGCCCTGATGGCCTCCCCGGCGCCGTTATACACCACGATACAGGCCGAAAGCTCCATCTGCGTTCCCCCTTTCGTTTTATCGTTGGCGGAAGGCTCACTCCAGCGGCTTGATGTCAAAGCTGAAGTCCTCCTTCATCAGGTCAAAGTTGGGGTTCATGCAGGGGTCGCCCGCAGCCAGCTGCTTTGCCCACCGCTTCTGGAACCGCTCCACCTCAGAGGCAAAGCGCTTGCGCTTGGCAGGGCTTTCGTCCAGCCCGCGGCTCTTGCTCTCGTAGTGGTACAGCTGGGCAAAGGGGGGTGAACACGTTGGTGTAGCCCGCCTCCCGCACACGCACGCAGAAGTCCACGTCGTTGAAGGCCACGGCAAAGCTCTCGTCCAGCCCGTTCACCTGCTCGTACACGTCCTTGCGCACCATCAGGCAGGCGGCGGTCACGGCGTACACATCCTGTGTATAGACCAGACGGCCCATGTAGCCGGGGTGTCCCACCGGGAAGTTCTTGTGCATGTGGGCGGCCAAGGTCAGGTAGCCAAAGCCGATGCCTGCATGCTGGATGGTATTGTCCGGGTAGAGCAACTTTGCGCCCACGCAGCCCACACGGTCCTGCTGGGCATACATGACCATCTCCTCCATCCAGCGGGGCGAGATGACCTCGGTATCGTTGTTGAGCAGCAGCAGGTATTCGCCGGTAGCGGCGCGCGCGCCAAAGTTGTTCAGGGCGCTGTAGTTGAAGCCGGTGCCCTGCCATGTGATCACCTTCAGGTTCTTCGGGTGCTCCTTCTGCAGCTTTTCATAGCAGCGGAAGGTGGCAGGCTCCCTGCTGTTGTTCTCGATGACGAGGATCTCAAGGTCCTCATAGGTGCTCCTGCGGTAGATGGAATCCACGCACACCCGCAAATCGCCCGAATGGTCGCAGCTGGGGATCAGGATGCTCACCTTGCCCGGCTTTGTGATGGTATAGTCCGTCTTATAGAAGCCCGGGGTGTTGGGGATCATGGTCACGTCATCCACCGGCACGCCCATGCGCTTGTAGTGGGCACACAGGGCCTTCATGGCGGCTTCCAGACAGTAGGTCTTGGCCGAAATGTTGCTTGCCACGCTGGTGGGGCTGGAGCGCCAGTAGTACAGCAGGTGCGGGATGTGCACGATCTTTTCTGCCTGCTCGGTCAGGCGCAGGTAGAGGTCGTAATCCTGACTGCCGTTGAACTCTGCCCGCTCGTTGCCGCCCACCTTTGCCAGCAGCGCCGCGCTGAACACGCTCAGGTGGCAGATATAGTTGTTGGAGCGCAGGTTATCCAGCATATAATCCGGCTTGAAGTGGTAGACCGTCAGATGGTCGATGTCCCCTTCAAAGGTCACTTCGTCGGTGTACACAAAGTCCGCACCCTGCTTGGCGATGGCTTCCGCCACATACCACAGTGCGCAGGGGTGCAAAATGTCGTCATGGTCCAGCAGGGCGATATAGTCACCGGTGGCAAGGGCAAAACCCTGATTGGTGTTGCCCGCAATGCCCTCGTTGCTGTCCAGTTTCCGGTAGCGGATACGGCTGTCGGTGCGGGCACGCTCCTGCACGAGGGCACCCACGTCCGCGTCCTGTCCGGCATCCACCATGCACAGCTCCCAGTTGCGGTAGGTCTGGTTCTGCACCGAGTCCAGCAGCTCCACCAGAAAATCGTGGGGGGTGTTGTACAGCGGCACCACGATGCTGATGCACGGCGCAGCAGGCTGGTCTGCGGCCTGTTTTACCAGCAGCTCCACGTCCGCAAAGCGGTCGGCGGGCATGGCTTTGCCCGGGAACAGCTTTTTGTACTCCTTTTTGGCCTTGGCCTGTGCCATTACGCCCGCAAAGCCCACCCGGCGCAAGGTGGCAAAAAAGACGAACAGCGGGAAGGTGCGCCACAGCTGGCGGCACTTGCTTACCAGATACCGCAGCGGCCAGCTGGCCTTCCAGAAGGTGGAGTTGACCACGCTGTTCAGGGTCTTTTTCCAATTCCTGCTCGTGGCTGCGGCTCAGGGAAAGGTCGCTGCGCAGCCGCTCCAGCTGGGCAGTCTGCTCGGCTGCGGTGCGCTCGGCCAGCAGGGTGCGCTCCCGCAGAACGTCCAGCTGCTGCTCGTAGCCATCCTCAAGTTCCGGCAGCTCCGGGGCAGCCATGCGGCAGAACAGCGCGGTCAGCTGCTCCTTGCCGCGGTCCTTCCACGCAAGCTCCCGGCAGAAGCCCTGCGCGGCAAGCTGCTTTGCGCAGTCTGCCATGCCGGCGTACTGCTGCGCACACCAGCAGCACTTTTTCCGCCTGTACGGCGGGCAGGGTGACCCACTGGGGGTCTGCCACCACCAGCAGCTCCGGGGCGCTTTGCACCACCGCAGTATTCATTTTACAAAAAGCTTTTTCCAGCAGCCCGCTGTCCTCCAGCACCTGTACGCTGCAGGGGCCAGCTCCCGCACGATGCGCTGCGCCAGTGCACGGCAGCGCTCGGCGGCCTCCTGATTCTGCTTTTCCTGATCCAACTCCATGCTGATACTCCAATCCGTGCGCTTTTCTACGCAGTTATGTTTCCCGTTCATTTTTCACAAACGGATATAGTATACCAAATCTTGCGGCGTTTGAGAAGGTTTTTCCAAAAATTTCAGTGAAACATGCTCAGCGGAACAATCCAGCCAGCCAGCCGAACAGTCCGCCGCTGCGGGTAGTGCTGGTACGGATCTTCGCCCCGGTGTAGTAATGCTGCAGGATCTGCTTGTAATTCATGCCCTCCTCGGCGGCGTAGCCCACTGCGCCGCACTGGCTCATGCCTGCGCGGCGCTGGCGCTGACAAAGCTGCCAATGGAGCCAAGCTCGGTATAGGTGATGCCCACCAGACAGTCCTCAAGATCCAGCGTAACATTGCGCTTGAGCCCCTGCCCCTTGATGTTCAGGTAGGGCATGGTGATCTTATCCTTGGAGCCAAACAGCCAGCTGAGACAGTTTTCGTCCTCTGCAGGGATCAGGGTGGTATCGGCC
>VOFF01001046.1_pt1 | contig 46000 bp, 39 predicted proteins | sample 5384061 | NCBI WGS metagenome assembly VOFF01 (sample SAMN12384725, study PRJNA508395) | human gut metagenome | isolation source: healthy gut E | host: Homo sapiens | reverse complement strand
CTTTTTTATCATCTCACGCAAAGCGGGAGCCATGATCGGCTTGGCCATATAATCGTCACATCCGGCTTCAAAAGCCTTGTCACGGTCACTGTCGTATGCATTGGCGGTAAGAGCTATGATGGGAAGTGTCCCTCCCTTCAGACGAATTCTTCTGGTAGCTTCCAAACCGTCCATAACAGGCATCTTTATATCCATCAAAATCATATCGGGCCGGCAACTCTCAAATTTCTCAATAGCCTCCTGCCCATCATGGGCACGGTGAACTTCATACTCCTTTCTTAAAATTATAGATAATAAGAGATAATTACTTTCCGTATCTTCAGCTACCAAAATCTTTTTCATTTCTTCTTTTCATTGATTACCTTGCAAAATTACGATATAAAATGATATAAACAATATTTTTTTTGTATATTTGCTGTCAGTAACAAATATCACGCATCTAAATTCGCTAAGAGAAACAGTATATTGAGAATCATACTATTAATATGAAAATTCCGAGTAATATATTGCACGATAAGCAGTATGCAGACAAAATTCTGGAAATTACGGCTGATACTATGTTTTTCGTATATAAAGACGGTACCTGTTTAGACTTCAAGGCTAATACGACGGACTTCTTTATAAAAGAACAAGATATTATAGGGAGAAATATATTCTCTTATTTCCCCGTAGAAACGGCACGGGAGATGTATGCGGAATTCATCAAAGTACGGGCAGGAGACAAACCTTCCGCACGGAATTACAAATTAATATTGGAAGATGACGTGAAATACTACAAATGTATTATCAGCAAGTATGATGAGGAGCATTTTCTTTTTCAATACAGGGACATCACAGGCCGGAGTGTCGTCAGGCTGAAACTGGAAAAAAAGCAAAAAGATTTGTGCGAAGTAGAAAAAGCCGCAAGAATAGGATTATGGGCATACGATTCGTCCACACGGCTCTTCACTTACTCGGGATACACCCGGATATTCTGTAACGATGAGGAACAGAAACAGATTTCCATAGATGAATACATGAACTATATGCACCTTGATGACAAGGACCGTTTCAGTCAATGGCTGGAAGAAAACCTGAAGGAGAAAGATGCTTCCAATACCGTAAACTATAGACTCCTTATTGACGGAAAGACCGTCAATATGAGAATAAAAACATACCACAAAGAGGTATATATGCAAAGGACCGTATTGGAAGGATATATACAGAACACATCCGAAATTGTTTGGAAAGCAGAACGCTCCAACCAGCTGAAATCTGCCTTCCTTGCCAATATGAGCCATGAAATCCGTACGCCGTTGAATGCCATTCTGGGATTCTCACGCATTATAGCCGAAACGGAAAACGCCGAGGAAAGATTGCAGTATTACGATATTGTAGAAAAAAACAACATGCGCTTGCAGGAACTTATCAACGAGATTTTGGACCTGTCGAAGATTGAATCGGGCATGATGGAGTTCAACTATGCGCCTGTATCCCTTTATATTTTATGTGAGGATGTAAAAAACACGTATAGTTTCCGGTGTCAACCCGGAGTGGAGCTTGTTTTCGAAGAGTCCGATCCGTCACTGGTTATCTCGACAGACAGGAACCGCTTGTTTCAGGTTTTCTCCAATCTGATAGGTAATGCTACGAAATTCACCGCCAAAGGTTCTATCAGCTTCGGGTATAAATTGAAGGAAAAAGAGATTGTTTTTCATGTAGCCGATACCGGAAGCGGTATTTCCGATGACAAGATAGACAAGATATTCGATCGTTTCATCATGGCCAACAACCAAGTGCAAGGCACAGGACTGGGGCTTTCCATCAGCAAAATCATTGTAGAAAAGTTAGGAGGAAAAATAGCTGTACAATCCAAAATGGAACCGGACCACATTCACTTTTACATTGCCTTACATTTCGGCAAACGGAGATATGAAATGGGAGGAAAAACTTACACCGGCTTCCATTAAAGACAACAATAGAACTTCCCATCAGGAGATGACCATCCTAGTGGCGGAAGACTATCAAAGCAATTATGACTTGATAGAGGCTATGCTCGGAAAAATGTACAAACTGGTGCATGCTCATGACGGTATGGAGGCTATCATATTCTATGAACAATACAAACCCAACTTGATTTTGATGGATATAAAAATGCCTAACATCAATGGTCTGGACGCCACCAAAGCCATCCGGGAAATGTCTGCCAGCGTACCTGTCATCGCTGTAAGCGCATACGCATATGAAAAAGACAAAACAGCTGCCATAGAAAGCGGATGCAATGAGTTTTTAACCAAACCGGTATCTGCCGACTTATTGAAAATGACTATAAACAAGTATCTAAAACAAAAGTAATTTATGGGAAGATTAGCCGTATACAAATTTGCCTATTTTTTATCTATCCTGTTCACAATCTTCATTCTGGGACTTTCCATCTTCGCTTACTTTTCAGGTAAAATAAATCCGGTGGAGAATATGTTCGCCGCATACGTTGCCTTAAGCAAACCTATACTGGTGGTTGTCAATACGATATTATTTATTTACTGGCTCATCAGACTACGGTATTGGTTATGGATTCCATTGACGGGTCTGATAGTAAATTACGAATACATCACTTCCATGTACCAAATTTATAACCCTACCAAATATGCTAACGAGAACAGATTGAAAGTAGTGACTTACAATGTCCACTCATTTGGAAATGAAATTACGGGATTCTCCGCCAAGGAGTTTGCCGAGATGATGAACAAGGAGGAAACGGATGTACTTTGTTTTCAGGAATATAGAGGCAATGGCGACTTTACGGAACAAGACTTACAGAATACGTATGCTAAAATATTCCCTTACTCGTTTATCCCCGAAGGATTGAGTCAGGCCATTTACAGCCGCTACCCCATCAGACAGTCACAAACAATAGAATTTCCGAATACCAACAACGGAGCCATCTGGGCCGACCTGGATGTAAAAGGTATGACGATACGCATCATCAACGTGCACATGCAGACTACCAGCTTTGACAGAATGCGTTCCAAAGCAGCACAGGCTCGGGGAGAACAAGATGAGGAACAGGAAAGAGGCATTTATCTGGGCTATTCTGACAACTTCCGGGAAAATACTGTCAGACGTGCCGGACAGGCTGAACAAATCAGTTCGCTGATCAATGCCACGGAATATCCCTTGATTGTATGCGGTGACTTCAATGACCCTCCGGGAACTTTTACTTATGAAACTCTGAAAAACGGCTTGAAAGACGGATTTCAAACCGCTGGAGAAGGGTACGGAGCCACTTATCGGGGGTTTCACCATTTACTACGGATAGACTACTTGTTCCATTCCACCTTATTGGAAGGTATAAAGTATAAGGTGATTCCTTATGATATGAGTGACCATAACCCGGTATATCTGGAGGTGGGACTTTGATAAATCACTTCTTCAAAGCTACCGAAAAGAAGAAAGTGGAACCTTTTCCCTCTTCAGACTCAAACCATAAACGCCCACCATTCTTAACAGCAAAATCCTGACATAATAACAAGCCTAATCCGGAACCTTCCTCATTATTCGTTCCGTATTTGCTGAAATGAGTTTCCGTGTTCAACAGTTTCTTTTGGTCTTCCTCACTCATGCCTTTTCCGGTGTCTTTTACACTGACTATGACTTTATCACCCTCTATTTCGGCATTAACCAGAATTTCGGAATCATTATAACTGAACTTAATTGCATTGCTGAGAAGATTACGCAAGATGGTTTTCATCATATCCATATCGGCATGTACCTCAATCTTTCCATGCACCGGGAAGTTCACCTTTATATTCTTCATACCGGCTACCAGATTGAAAATTTCGATAACCGAAGCAATATTCCCCACAATATCAAAGTCCTGATAAACTACATTCAGCTTGCCTATCTGGCTTTTAGTCCATTTCAATAAATTATCCAGCAAAGAGAAAACATCCTCCGTACTTTGATTGGCCATGCTCAGCATATCAAACATTTCCTTACCGATCTGTTCGGACGGAAGACTGAGTATCAACATATTGAGCACCATTTTAATGGATCCCATGGGTGAACGCAGGTCATGTGCGATAACAGAATATAACTTGTCGCGCCCCATAATAATCTTACGCAATTCTTCCGTTTGCTTCATGATGATCCGTTTGGCGGCAATCAGGGATATCTGATGGGTAACACGGATCACAAGCTCTTCCTTATTAAAAGGTTTGGATATAAAATCATTCGCACCTACCTTGAAACCCTTCACTATATCGGCAGTGGTATTCAAGCTGTCAGAAATATAATAGGAATATGTTGTGTTTCCGGATCGGCTTTCAATCGTTCGGCAACTTCAAAACCATTCATCTCGGGCATCATGACATCCAACAAAATCAAATCGGGACGGGCATTGACCGCCTGGGATAATGCCTCCTTTCCATTACCGGCAGTTATCACCTTAAACTTCTCGTTTGTTAACAACACTTTTAACAACAAGACATTAGAAACCACATCATCCACAACCAAAACAGTGTACTCAGAATGACTTATTACAACATTTACATCCGGTGTCATAGGTATATATTATTTAGCCAGAACACTTTTAAAATAATCAATCACTTTCATCAGCCCCTCTTCCAGATGAATGTGAGGCTCCCAATCCAGCTTTTCTCTTGCCAGAGTAATATCCGGCCTGCGCTGACGAGGGTCATCATGAGGTAAAGGTTCGAAAATAATGTTAGAATGAGAACAGGTCAGTTCCAATATCTTCTGAGCCAGTTCGAATATGGAAAATTCGCAAGGGTTACCGATATTCACTGGTCCTGTGAAGTGATCTTCCGTAGCCATCATACGTATCATCCCTTCCACCAGATCATCTATGTACTGAAAACTACGTGTCTGCTTTCCGTCTCCATAAATGGTTATATCTTTATCTAGCAATGCCTGTACCACAAAATTGGAAATTACACGTCCGTCATCGGTCAGCATATTAGGACCATACGTATTGAATATGCGGATTATTTTTACCAAGACGCCATGTTGACGGTAATAATCCATGCACAAAGTCTCGGCACAACGTTTTCCTTCATCATAACAAGACCGGTAGCCTATGGGATTCACATTTCCCCAATCTCCCTCCCTTTGGGGATGCGACAACGGATCACCATACACCTCACTGGTAGAAGCCTGAAGTATTTTTGCTTTGTTACGCTTCGCCAGTCCCAACATATTAAACGTGCCGAAGACAGCCGTCTTCGCCGTTTTGATAGCATCATGCTGATAATGTATAGGAGAAGCGGGACATGCCAGATTGTATATCTCGTTCACATCCGTCCAAAACGGATTAATTATATCGTGTTCTATCAGTTCAAAGCGCGGATGCCCGATCAGGTAACTTATATTCTCTTTACTCCCCGTGAAAAAGTTGTCTAAACATATAACAATATTACCTTCCTCTATCAGACGAGTGCATAGATGTGACCCTATAAATCCTGCGCCTCCCGTTACTAGGATTCTTTTCATTCCCCTTATTTTTACTTTATTTTATGTTTAGCAAAAATAATTGATTCCCTTCACTTGTGCAAACATTTAAAACAAGATTATTCGTTATCTTTGCAAATACTTTGTCAAAATGAGATTTATATGAAGAAATATCCTTGTGTATTAAGTATAGCAGGATCCGATTGCAGCGGAGGAGCCGGCATACAGGCTGACCTGAAGACCATCTCCGCCTTGGGTGGTTATGCTGCGACAGCCATTACTGCAATCACCGTACAGAACACTTTGGGAGTACGTGCCATACATCCCGTACCACCGGTATATGTACGTGGGCAGATAGAAGCCGTAATGGAAGATATCCGTCCGGATGCTGTTAAAATAGGTATGATTAATGATGTGGAAATAGTCGAGGCCATAGCCTCCTGCCTTCGTACATACCGGCCCCGTTTCGTTGTGTTCGATCCGGTCATGGTATCGACTAGCGGACACCGGCTGATAGAAGAGGACGCCATCAGTGCACTGACCCGGGAACTGATGCCTCTGGCCAGTCTGATTACGCCCAATCTGAGTGAGGCGGAAGTATTGACGGAACACTGCATAAGCAATGTGGACACAATGAAAGCTGCCGCATCGGAATTATTAAAATTCGGTTGCGGATCCGTTTTACTGAAAGGAGGACATTTGGAGGGCGACAAGATGTGCGATGTATTACAAACAGCTGGAGAAGACAAGCCTCATCTCTTTATCTCAGATAAGATAGAAAGCAAAAACACACACGGAACAGGATGTACTCTTTCTTCCGCCATTGCTACTTTTCTGGCACTGGGATATGATATGCCGCAGGCCGTAGAACATGCAAAAGCATATGTCACCAAAGGAATCCACGCCGGGAAAGACGTGCATATAGGCGAAGGACACGGTCCGCTGAATCACTTTTACGCACCTGTTCCGATGAAAACAATGAAATAATTTGTCAATATGCTAATTACCATGCGGTACATAATGCAGCATATTAGCAAATTGCCTCATTATTATTCCGTAGTTCCGAAAGAAATAATTAACTTTGCAACGTTTTTAAACCAAAATAGGAAAAATATGAAAGCATTTGTATTCCCCGGACAGGGAGCACAGTTTGTAGGTATGGGTAAAGACCTGTACGAAAACTCGGCTTTAGCCAAAGAACTTTTTGAAAAAGCAAACGACATTTTAGGATACCGTATCACAGACATCATGTTTGAAGGTACTGACGAAGACTTGCGCCAGACTAAAGTAACTCAGCCTGCCGTTTTTCTGCACTCGGTAATTTCCGCTCTTTGCATGGGTGATGATTTCAAACCTGAAATGACTGCCGGACACTCGCTGGGCGAATTTTCCGCATTGGTTGCAGCCGGAGCATTGTCTTTCGAAGATGGTCTGAAACTGGTTTATGCACGTGCTATGGCTATGCAGAAAGCTTGTGAGGCACAACCCTCTACGATGGCTGCCATCATAGCATTGCCTGACGAAAAAGTAGAGGAAATCTGTGAAGCGATTTCTAAAGAAGGAGAAGTGGTAGTGGCTGCCAATTATAACTGCCCGGGACAAATTGTCATCTCAGGTTCTATCGAAGGAATCAACAAGGCTTGCGAGCAAATGAAAGCTGCCGGTGCTAAACGTGCCCTGCCGCTGAAAGTGGGAGGCGCCTTCCACTCTCCGCTGATGAACCCCGCCAAAGTGGAACTGGAAGCTGCTATCAACGCTACTGAAATTCATACTCCGAAATGCCCTGTATATCAGAACGTGGACGCTTTGCCTCACACAGATCCCGCTGAAATCAAGGCAAACCTGGTAGCTCAGCTCACCGCTTCCGTACGCTGGACCCAGACAGTGAAGAATATGGTTGCCGATGGTGCCGATGACTTTACCGAATGCGGACCGGGTGCTGTACTGCAAGGACTGATCAAGAAAATTGATGGATCGGTCAACGCACACGGTATTGCTTGATAAACAAAATTCAGTTATCATAAATTTCATACGGATTACCGGAATATGCTGAGTAATCCGTATTTTTTTTATGGCATTTCACAAAAATATTCGTAAGTTTGTCGATATCTAAACGAGATCAGACTATGAATGAATTTAAATATAACATTGGTTATGCCCTGAGCGGAGGATTTATAAAAGGATTTGCCCATTTGGGGATTATGCAGGCTTTGCATGAACATGGCATCAGGCCGGAAATACTTTCCGGAGTAAGTGCAGGTGCTCTTGCCGCTGTCTTCTATGCCGACGGCAAAGAGCCTTATCATATTGTTGAACTTTTTGAGCACCATTCATTCAAAGAACTGACCACTTTTTCTATCAACAAACAAGGTCTGCTGAAACTGGATAGGTTTATCGATTTCTTAAACAGCAACTTGGAGTCAAAACGATAGAAGAACTAAAAATTCCCACTATTATTACCGCCACCGATTTGGATCACGGACGCATCGTTTCTTTTAAAAAAGGGAAAATAGCCGAAAGACTGGCTGCTTCCTGCTGTATGCCTATCTTGTTTGCCCCCATACGCATCAACAATACATATTATGTAGATGGAGGAATCTTGATGAACCTGCCGGTCAGCCCCATTCGCAAAGAATGCGAGAAAGTGATAGCACTCAATGTAGATCCGCTGGTAGCAGATGAATATAGCAAGAATGTGGTAAGCATCGCACTCAGAGCCTATCATTTTATTTTCCAAGCCAATACACTGCCTCAAAAAGGGATTGCAGATTTGCTGATCGAATCATACGGACTGGAAGAATACAGCAACAGAGAACTGGAAAGAGCCGAAGAGATATTCGAAAAAGGATACAATACGGCAACGGAACTCCTGGACAGACTACTCCTGGAGAATGGAACAATTTGGAGATAAACAAAAAAAAATAAAATGGATACACAAGAAAAAATTATTATCTATCAGGTATTCACCCGTTTATTCGGGAACAACAGCCTGCGTTGTAAGCCTAATGGTTCTTTGGAGGAAAACGGTTGCGGAAAAATGGCCGATTTCACGACAAAGGCTTTAAACGAGATCAAAACACTGGGTGCTACACATATTTGGTATACAGGTATCATTGAACATGCTACCCAAACCAATTATACCCGCTATGGCATCAAACCCGATCATCCCGCAGTAGTAAAAGGAAAGGCCGGATCACCGTATGCCATCAAGGATTATTATGATGTAGACCCTGATTTGGCAACCAGTATCCCGGACCGTATGAAAGAGTTCGAGAATCTGGTAACACGAAGCCACAAAGCCGGATTGAAGATCATCATTGATTTTGTCCCCAACCATGTAGCCCGCCAATATGGTTCAGACGCCAAGCCTGAAGGAGTAACCGATTTAGGTGAGAAAGATGATGTGACAAAAGCTTTCAGCCCCAACAATAATTTCTATTATATTCCCGATACAAAGCTGGAAGGCAATATTGACCTGCACCGTGGCGCAGCGGAACCTTACATAGAGTTTCCGGCAAAAGCAACCGGTAATGACCGTTTTGACGCATGGCCCAACTCCAATGACTGGTATGAAACTGTGAAACTGAATTATGGTATAGACTACTTGAACGGTCATAGCCGCCACTTCGAACCGATTCCGGACACATGGGTGAAGATGCGTGACATCCTACTGTTCTGGTCTGCCAAAGGCATTGACGGATTCCGCTGTGATATGGCAGAAATGGTTCCTGTAGAATTCTGGGGATGGGTGATTCCGCAAATCAAAGCTGAACATCCGAAACTGATCTTTATCGCCGAGGTCTATAATCCGGGAGAATACAGGAATTATCTGTTCAATGGCAAATTCGACTATTTATATGACAAAGTAGGTCTGTATGATACACTACGTGCCATTACCTGCGGATGGGAATCGGCAACTGCTATTCCACAACGCTGGCAAAGCTTGGGAGGTATTGAAAAACGAATGCTCAATTTCCTGGAGAATCATGACGAGCAGCGCATAGCTTCCGATTATTTTGCCGGAAACGGCTCAAAAGCCATCCCCGCAATGATTGTATCGGCTTGCATGAATACCAATCCGGTCATGATTTACTTCGGGCAGGAATTGGGAGAACATGGCATGGATACGGAAGGTTTCAGCGGGCGTGACGGAAGAACTACCATCTTTGATTACTGGAGTGTGGACAGCATACGCCGCTGGCGCAATGGAGGCAAGTTTGACAATAAATTCCTGAATGAGGATGAAAAGCAATTGAAACAATTCTATACCCGTCTGCTGAATATATGCAACAGTGAAAAAGCCATACGGGAAGGTGTGTTCTTTGACTTAACCTATGCCAATCTGGCCGGATGGGTATTTAACGAACATAAACAATACGCCTTTTTACGAAAACAGGATGATGAACTGATATTAATTATGGTCAACTTTGACTCCATACCGGCACGTTCAGCCGTCAATATTCCGCAACATGCGTTTGATTATTTAGGCATCCATCGTTATGGAGAATATGAGGCAACCGAATTGCTGACCGGAAACACAGAGAAGCTGACTCTTATGCCGGACAAAACAACTCCCGTATTACTAGATGGAATGAATGGAAAAATTCTGAAATTCAAGCTATAGTTTCCCACCACAGATTACTCAGATTAACACAGATACAGATTGAAATAAGCAATAAATCGTATTTCAATCTGTGTAATCTGTGGTAAAAAACATTTTAACTCTAGGAAAATACAAATTCCTTCATTGTCCTATCTCTTCAACAGACCGATTTTCAAGTTCAGCTTAAAATAATAGACTCCGTTCTCACGTTCCAGATATCCGTACTTATCTTTTTCAGTAGAACTTTTCTCAAACCGGGAATTAACAAACAGGAAATCGGCAAATACCTGACGGTCAGCCTTCTGATAACAAAGTACCTCTCCATTACCATTTACAAACAGAAAACCGGATATGGCAGAATCTATCCCATTAAATATCTTGGCAGGACGCATTCCTAAAGCCAAAGCCATAAGAAACTGCTTCATCTTATATTCATAATAACTATGCTTATGGATCAATTCATCCTTTATTTTCAACGGATTGATTTGTTTGATTGCTTCTGTCAGGTCACTAACTTTGGATATGCCATCCAAATGCATGACACGCAACATCTCGCCCAACATACGGGGAAAATGAAGATCTATCATGCAAAGATTACTACGGAATACCTTATCGGCCACATCATTATATTTTAAGATTCCTCCCAAGCGTTCTATCATCAACATACGTCCTGCCACATCATCTTCTTCACCAAAAGCATTAATTTTGTTTACGGTAGGAGTAGCGAATTTAACACCAGTCTGCTCGAACTTCAAATTGGCGGTACGCCCTCCATCCAACAACGGGAACATAGTTCCCAAACGGGAACGAACGCAAAAACCTACCAACGGAGCCTCTATACTGTAAAAAGCAACATAGAAATCAGTACGGTCATCCGTCTTTGCTTCCAAGTCATAAATGGCGACTTCATCTAAAAATTCTTCTACACCGTCGGGAGACATCACATCATTCTCTCGGCTCTCTTTGACAGCAGCAAAAACCAACTCTGCCACAGCCGCAAAATCCTCACGAGGTATCTGCTTATCTATCTTTTCCCCACAAATACGTACGGTCGCCTCATCCTCCAGAATATAACGGCGTGTCCCGTCATGTTCCTCACGCTGTACCATCGCCACAGGAAGCTTTTGCACTTCATTCCTTTTCACATCAGGCGTACCTGCATACACATATCCGTCCGCTAACAAGCGGAAAAAGGCGTAAAGCTCGCCCCACTCTCTCTTTGTCGCTTCAAATGCCATATATTTTCTCTTTTTACTATCGTCTGCTATTTTTTAACGGCTGCAAAGATACGCAAAAGAAGTCTTAAAAAACAGGTTTTCGAGAAACGCAAATATTAAACAATGTTATATAGCATACTTTTTAAGTCTGATTATTTGCTATTTTCCAAAAAGTCCGTACCTTTGCAATGTGTTTTTCATAGTATTAGATTTAAGGTTAACAAAGGTTGGAGCAAGGCGTTGCTCCTTTTTTATTTTATCCCCCTTACTTTTACGATAAAACAAGTATTTCTTTAATCCAGAAACCTCGACCTATCTTCAATCGTTCTCAACAGAATCCCTCCGACAGGATAATCAGGTAGAAATTTATGAAGGGAATGCGGATGTGATTTACGTTCCAATCGAACCGATGAATTAGCATTTATCAACAAATGTATCACAAATCACTGCATTTCCATAAACCTGTTCCTTATCCGGTTTGTTCTAAATGGCAAAGACAATCTTTATAAATGATAGAATCATGAAATTAAAAAAAGGAAGTATTGCATTACTAACATTGGCAGGTATGTTCTATATGAGCGTACAAAAAGCGGATGCATGCACGCGTGCCGTCTATATCGGACCGGACCATATGGTAGTAACCGGACGTACAATGGACTGGAAAGAAGATATTATGAGTAATATCTATGTTTTCCCCAGAGGAATACAACGTGCAGGATATAATAAAGAAAATGCCGTGAAATGGACTTCAAAATACGGCAGCGTCATTGCAACAGGATATGATATAGGTACGTGTGACGGAATGAATGAAAAAGGATTGGTTGCCAGTCTGTTATTTTTGCCAGAATCCGTCTTTGACCGCCCGGGAGATACACGTCCTGTCATGGGAATCAGCATATGGACACAATATGTACTGGACAATTTTGCCACCGTACATGAAGCTGTTGAGGAGCTGAAAAAAGAATCATTCCGCATTGATGCTCCCCACATGCCCAACGGTTCAGCTTCCACTCTTCACCTGGCTATTACAGATGAAACAGGAAATACAGCGGTTTTGGAATATCTGGACGGGAATTTAAGCATACACGAAGGAAAAGAATTCCAAGTGATGACCAATTCTCCACGATATGATTATCAGTTGGCTATCAATGATTACTGGAAAGAAGTAGGAGGATTGCAAATGCTGCCGGGCACGAACCGTTCCAGCGACCGCTTTGTGCGTGCCTCTTTTTATATACATGCAATCCCTCAGACTCCGGACGCTAAAATAGCTGTACCCAGTGTACTCAGTGTGATGCGTAATGTATCTGTTCCCTTTCGGAATTACCACACCGGACAAACCTCATATATCTTCCACCCGCTGGCGTTCTGTATCCGATCAGAAGAATAAAATATATTATTTTGAATCGGTCATGACTCCTAATCTGTTTTGGTTGGATTTGAAGAAAATCGACTTCAGTCCCAAAGCCGGAATCAAGAAACTGCCCCTCACCAACGGAAAGATTTATGCAGGAGATGCTGTAAAAGATTTAAAAGACAGCGACTCATTTGTATTCTTATTCCAAACCCCTGTGATGTAAAACAGTAAAAATCAATATGACGTTCATGCCTCATTAAAATCGGTTAAGAGCCTCGTGAACGTCATACTTTTCTGCAAAAGTACTCCCTTCCGGCATTGAGTATCTTTTAAAATTCGTTGTTTTATAATAATACAAAGCAATCATTTCCTCTCTGCTTCCTTATTACAAAAGAATAATTTATCTTTGAACGGATTTTAATATCCCATCAAAATCAGAACAAAAATAAAATAACTATGGAACAACCATCACTCAACGACCATAATAAACAGGAATACCCTCCCATGCATACTACAGAGCATGTCATAAACAGGACAATGGTCAATCTTTTCGGATGCGGACGGGCAATATCCGCCCATATAGAACGCAAAAAAAGCAAGCTGGATTTTGCGCTGCAAACCTGTCCGGAAGAAGCGGATATTATAAGAATAGAAAACACCGTAAACGAAGTATTGCGAAGAAATTTGCCCGTTACAATGGAATTTATCTCTCAAGAGGAAGCTATAGGGCGCTTTGACATGAAACGTTTACCGGAAAAAGCTTCCGAAACCGTACGGATTGTAAAAGTCGGCGATTACGACGAATGCCTCTGTATAGGTCAACACGTGGAAAATACGTCCGAAATAGGTACATTTAAAATTATAAGCCACGACTATAAAGACGGAATCTTCCGTATGCGGTTCAAGCTGATATAGAACAACTGTCAATCTGTCCCCCTAAAATTACAAATTGGCAGTAGCCTTGACAATCAAATGTTTAAAGAGGCTTACCAACTTTTAATGCAAAGGTTTTAATCTTTAAGAAAACCTTTATAGGTTTAAAAGAGTGCAATATAAACCGCATATCATCGAACTAATGGTATGCGGTTTGCATTATGGATAGTGAATGACAAAGCCGAAAGGTGAAGGAATTCAGAAATAAACAAAATGTTTAACCAAAACCTATAGGAGATTAAGATTATGATGCCAGTAAGAAGATCAAACCAAACATGGTTACCAAGTATTTTTAATGATTTCTTTGATAACGACTGGATGGTAAAAGCCAATGCAACAGCTCCCGCCATCAATGTTATTGAAAGTGACAAAGACTACAAAGTAGAAGTCGCCGCTCCGGGAATGACCAAAGAAGACTTCAATGTTCATATCAACGAAGACAACGACTTGGTTATCTCTATGGAAAAGAAAACAGAAAGTACCGAAGGTGATAAAGAAGGCAAGAAAGAAAGCCGTTACTTGCGTCGCGAATTCTCTTATTCTAAATTCCAACAGACATTGATCCTGCCTGATGATGTAGATAAAGATAAAATTGATGCAAAAGTAAACGATGGTGTATTAACTATCGAGTGCCGAAACGTACGCCGGAAGACAAAGAAAAAGCAGCCAAGGTTATCGAAGTTAAATAACATGCTCTCAAATTCAGAAAAGAGGGATTGCCGCAGAGGCAGTTCCTCTTTTGTTTTTATAAAAGTCCGTTTCTATTCCCTATGAGTCCATCGTAATCTTACAACCCAAAGATATAAATCTTTCACCTGTAAGATCACCTGGGGGTAAGATCTATAATCTTCGCATTGCATCCTCCCTTCCCTGTTCTGTTCCATATTGCCTGTTGTCTTTACGCACTATACCTCGCCAATGTCTACTTAACATATTTATCCAACACTTTTTCCAAGGCATTTTGTGAAACCGGCTTAGTCAGGCAATCATCGCATCCGGCTTCTATAGCCCTGTCTTTGTCGGGCTCAAAAGCAAAGGCAGTCAAAGCGACAATAGGCACTTCTTTTGAATAAGAACGAATCAGGCGCGTAGCCTCCAGCCCATCCATATGGGGCATCTTGATATCCATCAAAATCAAGTCGGGCTGATGTTCTTTAAATTGATTCACCGCATCCTCTCCATTCTTAGCCCATAGCAGATTACATCTTTTCCCTAACAATGTCTTTAACAGCAAAAAGTTGCTGTCTACATCTTCCGCCACCAGTACTGTTCTTCTTTGCAATACTTTTCTCGGTTCCGTACTCCCTGATTCCGGACACTTCGTAGCCTTTCGGATTCCGGACATTTTTTTACCCGCCTTATAAGGAATCGTAAAACGAAAAGTAGAACCTTCATTCAGTTTGGATTCCGCAGTAATCTCTCCACCTAATTTTTCTACAATCACCCTACAAATCGCAAGCCCCAAACCTGTTCCCTGAACAAAAGTATTCAGTTTCACGAAACGCTCAAAAATCATTTTAATCTTCTCCTCGGAGATACCCATTCCCGTATCTTTTACATAAAAATCAATATACTCCTCCCTCACTTCAAAACCAAAACGGATTTCCCCTTTGAAAGTAAATTTTATAGCATTGGTTATCAAATTTGTAACAACTTGCATAATTCGGTTCTGATCTTCATTGATTATCAAACTGGTGTCTTTATTGTCTAATATCAAAACAACCCCAGTCTGCACCCGATCCTTATGCATCTCATACACATTACGGCACAATTCTCCCAAATCCATTGGATATCTGATGTATTCCAATGTACCCGCCTCTATTTTTGCCAAATCAAGTATGTCATTGATTAATTGCAACAATATTTCCGAATTCTGGTTGATGATGTCCGAATAAAGTTTTTCATCCTCTGCATTATCCGCTATAGTCATCAAACGGGAGAAACCTACTATTGCATTCAGAGGAGTACGGATTTCATGGCTCATATTGGCTAGGAAAGCGGTTTTCAACCTGTCGGACTGTTCGGCTTTGATACGGGCGAATATCAATTCCTGCTCTATGTTCTGCATATTGGTAATATCCCACGAAATGCCGATAATAAGCGGTGCACGCCCTTCCAGAGGAACTAATGTTTTTAAGTCTGCACGATACGGGTCTCGCCTGTAGCCGTCACATACGTTTCCTGCATTTCCATGCGCTCGCGGGTACGGATCAATTCCAAATCATCCCGATGAAACTTCTCCGCATTCTCATGTTCGGGAAACACTTCAAAATCAGTATGGCCCAATGCTTTGGAAGCAGGAATTTTAGAGTGACTGGCAAACGCCTTGTTCCAATAAAGATATCGGAAATCATCTTCAGGGTCCTTCACAAACAAATAAACAGGAATATTATTCAGTATAGCATCCATCAGATAATTCAATTCACGCAATTCATCACGATTCTTGATAACATCCGTTATATCCTGTGTAAAGAACCAAATCATTTCCTCGCCCTGATTTTGAATCATAAAGGCCGAAACCTGATGAACACGAAGTTTTGTTTCTCCCACACGGGTATATTGGCACGATAAGCAAAATTACCTCCGTTGTCGCGAATCTCCTGAACACGTTTATCAAACTGTTCTTTAGTATTCAAGGAAACAGGCAAATCATAGATTTTCTGTGTTCCTAATTCCCCTTTCACTCCATATTCCTCAATAAACTGCCGGTTGGCATAGACTAAGGTTCCGTCAGCCGATACAGCCAGAATACTATCACTGACCTTATCCAGTACCCGTTTAAATATTTCCAGGTTCTGCTGTGTGGCAACTCTTTCACTAATATCACGACACATTATCAGCACATATTCTTCATCTAAGGGGAAAATACGATTTTCATAATAATGATGCGTCTCCGTTTACATCCAGTTCATGATGGGCTGTAGATCCTCTACCGGTAGTAATTACTTTCAGAAGATTATTATGAATATTATGATAAGCCTCTTTAGGAACCATATCCTGCATACGCATCCCCTTAAAATCGTTGTTGGATACACCCACATGATTTGTTTCCTCATTAGACACCACCTCTATCCCCATTTCTTCATGATTGAAAACGGTCAACATATCCGGTAAGGAATCTAATATTCTTACCGCATATTTCTCCTTGAAACTAACGCCATCAAAGTTTTTTTCAGAAGAAGATAATTTTTCTTTCAACAACCTGTTCTCCTCTCTCAAAGAGGCAAGTTCTTGCTCTACTACTTTAAGCTTGTGTTCACAATCCATATTTATGAAAATCTTTAGGATTCCTAATCTTACAAATTTAGAACTTTTTGTGAACACAGAAAGAATAGTGAATTATTTTTTTAATAATAAGAAGGAGGGGGATTAGTGGTGATTAATGATGTTAATTAATGGTTAGTGCACTGTTGCCACATCCCCATTAACCACATATCATCAGCCATTAAAATCATTTATATTCCGCCCAGCTCTTGATAGCGATATCGTTTATCGTCATGGTACAGAAAGCATTGATAAACGCACTTGCCAGACGAGCATTGGTAATCAAGGGCACATTCAGGTCGATAGCGGCACGACGTATCTTATATCCATTGTCCAACTCCCCGGCTGTCAGGTTCTTCGGGATATTGACTACCATGTCTATCTCTTTCCGGTGCAACATATCCAGTGCCTGAGGTTTCCCTTCCTCACTGGGCCAATACACGCGGGTATTTTCCACCCCGTTCTCGGTCAGGAAGTGGGATGAGCCTCCGGTGGCATAAAGTTTATAACCTTTCTTCTGCAACATACGGGCCGCTTCCAAGGTATCCGCTTTCTGCTTGGCATTACCTGTAGAAAGCAACACGCTCTTTTCCGGAATACGATACCCCACAGACAGCATCGCCTTCAATACGGCACACGAAGTATCCGTACCGATGCAGCCTACTTCACCGGTAGAGGCCATGTCTACCCCCAATACCGGATCGGCTTTCTGCAAACGGTTGAAAGAGAACTGGCTGGCCTTAATACCCACATAATCCAACTCGAAAAGATTCTTGTTCGGTTTCTCAACCGGCAGTCCGAGCATCACTTTGGTAGCCAGTTCAATAAAATTAATTTTCAGCACCTTGCTGACAAAGGGGAAGCTGCGTGAAGCACGAAGGTTACATTCAATCACCTTGATATCGTTATCCTTTGCCAGATATTGGATATTGAACGGACCGGAGATATTCAATTCCTTGGCTATCTGACGGGAGATGCGCTTGATGCGGCGCACCGTTTCCACATACAGCTTTTGCGGCGGGAACTGGATAGTGGCATCGCCCGAATGCACTCCGGCATACTCAATGTGCTCACTGATAGCATATGCCACAATCTCACCATTCTGAGCCACAGCGTCCATTTCCACTTCCTTGGCGTGCTCGATGAACTGGCTCACCACTACCGGATGCTTTTTCGATACATTGGCAGCCAGTTTCAGAAGCGTTCCAACTCTTCTTGATTGGAGCAGACATTCATGGCCGCACCACTCAGCACATACGAGGGACGTACCAAAACAGGGAAGCCTACCTTGTCAATAAAGGCATGGATGTCTTCCATAGAAGTCAATGCGCTCCATTCGGGCTGATCCACTCCGATGCGGTCCAGCATGGCCGAGAATTTATCCCGGTCTTCGGCATTGTCAATGCTCTTGGCACTGGTACCGAGGATATTTACATTTTGCGCATCCAGACGGAGAGCCAGATTATTGGGAATCTGGCCACCGGTAGATACAATGACTCCGTGAGGATTCTCCAGTTCGAGAATATCCATCACACGCTCGAAAGTCAGCTCGTCAAAGTACAGACGGTCGCACATATCATAGTCGGTAGAAACCGTTTCGGGATTATAATTAATCATGACACTGCGGTAACCCTCCTTACGGATAGTCTGCAAAGCCTGCACGCCACACCAGTCAAATTCCACCGACGAACCGATGCGGTAAGCACCCGAACCCAGTACCACGATGGATTTATGGTCGCCTAAGTACTTCACGTCATTGGCCACACCGCTATACGTCAAGTACAGATAGTTGGTCTGTGCAGGGTACTCGGCCGCCAAAGTATCGATTTGTTTCACCACCGGAAGGATTCCCACCTGCTTACGATGATTACGCACATACAGAATACCGTCTTCCATATCTCCTTCGTAGCCAATGGCACGGGCTATCTGGAAATCGGAGAATCCCTGCACTTTCGCCTTGCGGAGCAATTCGTCCGGCATATCGGTAATCTGCTTGTGGTTATTGCCCCATTCGTGCATCTCTTTAGAAGTGTCCATAATGTGCTGCAATTTCTGCAAGAACCATTTGTCAATCTTGGTCAGCTCATGAATCTGGTCTACCGTGTAACCTGCACGCATGGCTTTGCTGATCACGAAAATACGTTTGTCCGTCGGCTCACGAAGGGCTTTGTCCACGTCTTCTATAACCAATTCCTTATTCTCTACGAAACCATGCATTCCCTGACCAATCATGCGCAAACCTTTCTGAATGGCTTCTTCGAAAGTACGTCCGATAGCCATCACCTCGCCCACCGATTTCATGGACGAGCCCAGTTCACGGTCCACACCGTGGAACTTGCCCAAGTCCCAACGGGGAATCTTGCACACCACATAGTCCAGTGCAGGCTCGAAGAAGGCACTGGTGGTCTTTGTCACCGAGTTTTTCAAGTCGAACAACCCATATCCCAAGCCTAATTTGGCGGCAACGAAAGCCAACGGATAGCCGGTAGCCTTGGAAGCCAATGCAGACGAACGCGAAAGACGGGCGTTGACCTCAATGACACGGTAATCTTCCGATTCGGGATCGAAGGCATACTGTACATTGCATTCGCCCACAATGCCGATATGGCGGATGATACGGATAGCCAGTTCACGAAGTTTATGATACTCGGCATTGGTCAGTGTCTGCGAAGGGGCGATCACGATAGACTCGCCGGTATGGATACCCAGCGGGTCGAAGTTCTCCATGTTACATACAGTGATGCAGTTATCATAACGGTCACGGACCACTTCATACTCCACCTCCTTCCAGCCTTTCAAACTCTTTTCCACCAATACCTGCGGAGAGAAAGAGAAGGCCTTTTCAGCCAGAACATTCAGTTCCTCTTCATTGTCACAGAAACCTGAGCCCAAACCACCCAATGCATAGGCGGCACGGATAATGACCGGATAACCTAATTCTTTAGCGGCGCGACGGGCATCTTCCAGATTTTCCACCGCTTCGCTCTTGATGGTCTTGACATTGATTTCATTCAGTTTTTCTACAAACAATTCACGGTCTTCAGTATCCATGATGGCCTGCACGGGAGTACCCAACACACGGACATTGTATTTTTCGAAGATACCTGCTTTATACAGTGCCACCCCACAGTTCAAGGCAGTCTGTCCGCCGAAAGACAGGAGCACGCCGTCCGGACGTTCCTTTTCTATCACCTTCTCTACAAAATAAGGAGTAACGGGCAGGAAATAAATCTGGTCTGCCACCCCTTCGCTGGTCTGCACGGTAGCGATGTTCGGGTTGATCAGAACCGTTTCAATCCCTTCCTCCTTCAAGGCTTTCAATGCTTGCGAACCCGAATAGTCGAATTCTCCGGCCTCGCCAATCTTCAAGGCACCGGAACCTAATAACAATACTTTCTTTATTTCGTCTTTCATACTTGTTCTTTTTAATACACGGTTTATAACAACTTCACAAACTCATCAAACAGGAACTCGGTATCCGTAGGTCCCGATGCAGCTTCCGGATGGAACTGTGCCGAGAACCAAGGTTTGGTTTTATGCCTGATACCCTCGTTGGAACCGTCATTCATATTGATGAACAGCGGTTCCCAATCGGTTCCCAATGTATTATTATCTACCGCATAACCGTGGTTCTGACTGGTAATGAAACAACGTTCCGTTCCTATCATGCGCACCGGTTGGTTATGGCTGCGATGACCGTATTTCAATTTATAGATGGTAGCGCCTCCTGCTTTGGAAAGCAACTGATTCCCCATACAAATGCCGAAGATAGGCTTGTCGCTCAGGCTCATCGCCTTGCGGATATGCTGTACCGCCTCATCGCAAGTATCCGGATCACCCGGACCGTTCGAAATAAACAATCCGTCATACTCCATCCCTGTAAAGTCATGGTTCCAAGGAACACGGATCACTTCCACATCCCGTTTCAGTAAGCAACGGATAATATTTGTCTTTACACCACAATCCACCAACACCACTTTTTTCTTACCTGCACCTTCATTATAACGAATGACTTCCTTACACGATACTTTATCTACATAATTGATACCTGCATACGTTGCTTCGGGCACATTGCCGGGTTCATCATCAAATACGATTTTCCCCATCATTACCCCATGTTCGCGAAGAACTTTGGTCAGTTCACGGGTATCGATGCCTGTAATGCCCGGCACTTGCTCACGCTTCAGCCAGTCGGCCAGACTTTCTTTCGCATTCCAGTGACTGTATTCTTCACTGTAATCACTTACAATAATCGCTTCGGCATGGATACGTTCACTTTCCATAAAAGTAGCCAAGCCATTGGGTTCGATAGTAAAGGGAGGTACCCCGTAGTTACCGACCAACGGATAAGTTAAGGTCATCAGCTGCCCCGCGTATGAAGGGTCTGTCAAACTCTCAGGATAACCGGTCATAGCGGTATTAAACACCACTTCGCCGGCTACCGGTTTCTCATAACCGAACGACTTGCCCGGGAAACGGCTCCCGTCGTCGAGGATCAATGTTACATTTCTCATCTAATCTATCTTGAATGGTTGTTCTTTAGAATTGATAAACTTTTTCTATATAGTCTATAAACGCCTGGTTCACCAGCTTCACTCCACCCGGAGTAGGATAATCCCCACTGAAATACCAGTCGCCCGTATGGTTGGGACACGCTTCATGCAATCCTTCCAGTGTCTGATAAACGATTTCCACTTTCGCCTGCGTACCCTTCGGAGTGAGAAGTTCCACCATTTTTGCCGCAATCTCCTCATTAGTGAAAGGGGCATAAATTTCTTTCACATAATTCACCATCTGCTCTTTGGGTAACCCCACCTGGTCTTTCGATTTGTTGTAAGCACGGGCTATCACATCTTTCATATCCCGTTCTTTCAATAAATCGATAGCAGCCTTGAAAGCGATAAACTGATCCATACTGGCCATATCAATACCATAATAATCAGGATAACGCACCTGTGGCGAAGAAGAAACAATGACGATTTTCTTCGGATGCAGGCGGTCGAGGATGCCGATAATGCTCTGTCTTAACGTAGTTCCCCGGACGATGCTGTCATCAATAATCACCAGATTATCCACATGAGGCACAAGGCTTCCATAAGTGATATCATACACATGGGCAGCCAAATCATTCCGACTGTTGCCTTCGGCGATAAAGGTACGCAGCTTGATATCCTTGATGGCTACTTTCTCGCTACGGATACGCCAGGACAGGATTTTTTCCAGTTCCTCGTGATTGGGATGATGCCCCAAAGCCTCTATCTTCTTTACTTTCAGTTCATTCAGATAATTGTCGAATCCTTCCAGCAGTCCATAGAAAGCCACTTCCGCCGTATTGGGTATAAAAGAGAATACGGTATGCTCCACATCATAGTCTACCGCTTTCAAAATAGGATTCACCAGTTTTTCGCCCAGCTGTTTTCTTTCCTTATAAATATCCATGTCACTTCCCCGGCTGAAATAGATACGTTCGAAGGAACAGGCTTTCTTCTCTTTCGCCCGGTTGATCTGTGCCAGACGCATCTTTCCAGTCTTGCTTATAAGGATAGCCTGTCCCGGTTGCAATTCATTGATGCTTCCGGCAGATACATTCAAGGCAGTCTGAATGACAGGGCGCTCGGATGCCAATACCATGATTTCATCGTCCATGTACCAGAAAGCCGGACGAATGCCCCACGGATCGCGCACCGCAAAAGACTCACCGCTACCGGTCATACCGCAGATCACATAGCCTCCATCCCACTCCTTGCTCGAAGTCTTGAGGACATTGCCCAGATCAATGCGGTCTTCTATAGCGTGAGTGATATCCATGCCTTTCAGACCTTCCTTCTCACATTCCACATAGAGGCGCTCCACCTCGCGATCCAAACGGTGCCCCACTTGTTCCAGCATAATATATGTGTCGGCATATTTACGCGGATGCTGGCCGTCGGCAGTGATACGTGCGAAAATCTCATCCACATTGGTCATGTTGAAATTGCCGCACAACGCCAAATTCTTGGCACGCCAGTTGTTACGGCGCAAGAACGGATGCACGTAGGAGATACCGCTTTTTCCGGTAGTGGAATAACGCAAATGCCCCATATATACCTCTCCGGCAAAGGGAAGGCATTTCTTGGCGTATCCGGCATCATGCAATTGTTCAGGCGCCAAATCCTTGAAATGATTTTGCACCGTACCGAATATCTCTGTTATCGCCCCTGAACCTAAAGCTCTTTCACGGAACATATATTCTTCACCGGGATTGGCCTCCAGTTTGACACAGGCCAGCCCGGCGCCTTCCTGTCCGCGGTTATGTTGTTTTTCCATCAGCAGATACAGCTTGTTCAAGCCATACATCCAGGTTCCATACTTTTCCTGATAATATTCCAGCGGTTTCAGCAGTCGTATCATAGCGACTCCACATTCATGCTTTAACGGTTCCATGCTCTCTCTTTACTACTTAAATTAATAGTTCATTTTCAGATTCTTATAAAAACATCCCAAAGGTATGACAAGACCTTCTGTCATTTTTCCAAACTTACTTACGGTACATCTTTCAAGAATTATGCCGGAAACTTCCTGCATAATCTCCGGCAGCATTGCCTTCTATTCTACTGTTACCGACTTCGCCAGATTTCGTGGCTGATCCACATTCTTCCCTTTGCAAATGGCTACATGATAGGCCAATAACTGTAAGGGGACCGTAGCTATCAACGGTTCGAGGCACTCTAATGTTTCGGGCAACTCAATGCAATCATCGGCCAACTTACTGATTACCGTATCTCCTTCTGTGACCAAAGCGATTACTTTTCCCTTCCGCGCCTTGATTTCCTGTATGTTACTCATTATCTTTTCATACATCGCATTATGCGTAGCTACACCACAACAGGCATTTCGGCATCAATCAATGCGATAGGCCCATGTTTCATCTCAGCGGCGGGATAGCCTTCAGCGTGAATATAAGATATCTCCTTCAACTTTAACGCGCCTTCCAAAGCTACCGGGAAACTGTAGCCCCGCCCCAAATAGAGGAAATTATGTGCATAGGTGAAAATACGCGACAGTTCCGCTATTTTAGGATTACTGATCAATATCTTTTTTATTTTAGCCGGAATCACAGTCAATTCCCGGATCACTTCCAGGTATTTCTCATCTGCCATACTCCCTTTCTCTTTTGCCAGCGTCAGCGCCAGCATGGTAAGCACGGTTACCTGTCCGGTAAATGCCTTGGTGGACGCCACTCCTATCTCCGGTCCTACATGAATATAAGAACCGGTATCTGTAATGCGCGGAATGGATGAACCTACCGCATTGCATATACCATAGATAAAAGCTCCTTTCTCTTTCGCCAGTTCTATGGCAGCCAATGTATCGGCCGTTTCACCCGATTGCGAGATAGCTATTACCACATCGTCTTCATGAATCACCGGATCACGATAGCGGAACTCGGAGGCATATTCCACTTCTACCGGAATACGGCAGAAACTTTCTATCAGTTGTTTCCCTATCAATCCGGCATGCCACGAAGTTCCGCAAGCCACAATTACAAAGCGACGGGCCTTGAGCAGACGTTCCTTATGATCAATAACCGCCGACAGTACTACTTTATCACCGTCCGCATTGATGCGTCCACGCATACAGTCGTTAATACAATCGGGTTGTTCGAATATCTCCTTCAACATGAAATGCGGGTATCCCCCTTTCTCCAGTTGTCCCAGATTCATTTCCACCGTACGTACTTCGGGATTTTGAAGCACGTTGTCCAGATTGACGACTTCCAATGTCTTGTCTCTGCGAATCACCGCTATCTCCCCATCTTGCAGATACACCACTTTATCCGTATACTCTACAATCGGAGTAGCATCCGAAGCCAGAAAGAATTCATCCTTCCCTATCCCTACCACCAGCGGACTGCTTTTGCGTGCTGCAATAATCTCATCGGGATTATTCTTGTCGAGCACCGCTATAGCGTATGCGCCAATCACCTCATGCAGAGCCAACTGAACGGCAGTAAGTAAATCTAAATGGTTGGAAAGTTGGAAAAATTCAATTAACTGTACGAGAACTTCGGTATCTGTACTACTTTTAAAGATGAACCCTTTTTTTTGTAGCTTTTCTTTCAGGGTAGCGTAGTTTTCAATAATACCATTGTGGATAAGAGCTAGATTCTTTGAAGAAGAAAAATGAGGATGAGCGTTAGCCTGACAAGGCTCTCCGTGGGTGGCCCATCGGGTGTGGGCAATACCAATTGTACCGGAAACGTCTTTTTGGGAAACAAAAGCCTCTAGGTCTGAAACCTTTCCTTTCGTTTTATAAACGTTCAACCTCCTTTTTTTGTCTATCAATGCGACTCCTGCGCTATCATAGCCCCGGTATTCCAACCGCTTCAGGCCTTTTATGAGAACAGGGTAAGCATCTCGTTTTCCAATATAGCCTACTATTCCACACATAATCTACTAAGTATATGTTCTGATTCGACTGCAAAGATACAAATATCAATTAACATAAATGCAATAAAAAACCATAAATAATTGACGAAAGCGATAAAAAAGTAAGAATAAAAATCGAAAAGAAATATTTTATTCGTTTTTTTAATAAATATGAAAACTTACAGTATGATATTGTCTGTTGTGGTTTTAGTTACGATTTGAAAGACAGTAAGCAAGCAAGAAGGGTAATGTGTAAAGAGGACCGTCATCCCGACGCCCCTCTCCGCAAACTTAAAACAACCAACAAAAGAAATAGATAACCTTTATGCAGTGATTATCTAATAAAAAGCAATTCACGATATTTAGGTAATGTCCACATCTGGTTGTCTACGATCAGCTCCAGCTTGTCGATATGATAACGTATCTCTTCCAGCATCGGGGCGATGGTATCGTGATAGGCAATGGCCTTTTCGCGCTCGCTCTCTATTTTGTTCGCCACTTTTCGCGCCTCCACCATGGCATTTACATGCTCGGTGATGAAAATGGTTCGCCGGGCAATCTCTTCGATGAGTTTCATGTTCTCGGCCGACAGTTGGGATGCTTTTTCCGCCGGGAAGAGCTCTTTCATTTTATACACATTGTCTATCAGCTTGCTTTGGTATTCGGTGGCTACGGGGATGATGTGGTTCATCGCCAGGTCGCCCAGCACGCGCGCCTCGATCTGGATTTTCTTTGTGTAAGTTTCCCATTTCACTTCATTGCGCGCCTCCAGCTCCTTGCGGGTCATCACGCCGGTGGATTCGAACATGGCGATGCTCGCGGGCTTCAAGTAGTTGTCGAAAATGAGCGGGCAGCTCGTTTCGCAGTCCAGACCCCGGTGGGCGGCCTCCGCCTTCCATTCGTCCGAGTAGCCGTTGCCGTCAAAACGGACAGGCTTGCACTCCTTGATGTAGCGGCGGATAATTTCAATGATGGCGGAGATTTTCGGTTCACCCTTTTCGATGAGCGCGTCCACGTCCTGCTTGAACCGGGCAAGTTGTTCGGCAACGGCCGCGTTGAGCGCAATCATGGCACTGGCACAGTTTGCCTCCGAGCCTACGGCGCGGAATTCGAAGCGATTGCCGGTGAAGGCGAACGGCGAGGTGCGGTTGCGGTCGGTATTGTCAATCAGCAGTTCGGGAATTTGCGGGATGTCCAGCTTCATTCCCTGTTTGCCTGCCAGTGAGACAAGGTCATCGTTGCCGCTTTCTTCTATATGGTCCAGCACTTGCGTGAGCTGTTTGCCCAGGAAAGAAGAAATGATGGCTGGCGGCGCTTCGTTGGCTCCCAGGCGATGGGCGTTGGTGGCACTCATGATAGAGGCTTTCAGCAAACCGTTGTGGTGGTATACCGCCATCAGGGTGTTGACAATGAAGGTGATGAAGCGCAGATTGTCTTCGGCGGTCTTGCCCGGAGCCATCAGCAGGACGCCGGTGTCTGTACCCAGTGACCAGTTGTTATGCTTCCCCGAGCCGTTGACGCCTTTGAAGGGCTTTTCGTGCAGCAACAGGCGGAAGCCGTGGCTCCGCGCCACCTTGCGCATGAGCGACATGAGAAGCATGTTATGATCTACCGCCAAGTTGCATTCTTCGAAAATGGGAGCCAGCTCAAATTGGTTGGGAGCCACTTCGTTATGGCGGGTCTTGACGGGTATGTCCAGTTCCAGCGCCTGTATTTCAAGGTCTTTCATAAAGGCAGCCACACGGGTGGGGATGGCTCCGAAGTAATGGTCTTCCAATTGCTGGTTCTTGCTGGCTTCGTGTCCCATCAGGGTGCGCCCGGTCAGCAGCAGGTCGGGACGGGCGGCATACAGTCCTTCGTCTACCAAGAAGTATTCCTGTTCCCAGCCCAGGTAGGCCACCACTTTCTTCACTTCCGGGTTGAAGTAACGGCACACGTCCACGGCGGCTTTGCCCACAGCACTCAAGGCTTTCAGCAGTGGCGTTTTGTAGTCCAGCGACTCGCCGGTGTAAGCAATGAAGACGGTAGGGATGCACAGGGTGTCGTCCACCACGAAGACAGGCGATGAGGGATCCCATGCACTGTAGCCGCGTGCCTCGAAGTGTTTCGGATGCCGCCGTTGGGGAAGCTGGAAGCATCGGGCTCCTGCTGTACGAGGAGCTTGCCCGAGAAATTCCTCCATCATTCCACCCTTGCCGTCGTGTTCCACAAAGGCGTCGTGCTTTTCGGCTGTGCCTTCAGTCAGGGGTTGGAACCAGTGGGTGTAGTGGGTTACACCTAGCTCAGTTGCCCAGCGTTTCATGCCTGCCGCCACTTCGTCGGCTATGGCACGCTCCAGGGGGGCGCCGTTGTCCATGGCGTCCGTCAGTTTGGCATAGACGGCGCCGGGCAGATACTTGAACATTTTCTCGCGGTTGAAAACGTATTTGGCGAAATATTCACTGGGCCTTTCGGCTGGTGTCTCCACCGTTGCTGCTTTCTTCTTGAAAGCCGTTTCGACTACTCTGAATCTTAATTTTGACATAATACCTAAATTTGTTTAGTTGTTAATTAGTAGAGTGAATGGAAAAAACTTTTGTGATTAATTGTATGCTGACTCGCCATGCTCGTAGATATCGAGTCCTTCCTCTTCAATGCGTTTCGGAACACGCAAGCCATGTATCTTGTCCAGCACTTTAAAGACAATGAAGCCCATGCCTGCCGCCCACACTCCTACCACGGCCGCGCCGAAGAGCTGTGCCAGCAGGAAGCTGCTTCCGCCGCCATAGAACAGTCCCTCTTCTGTAGCGAAGAGTCCCGTAAGAATCGTTCCCAGGCAACCGCAAACGCCGTGTACGGACGATGCGCCTACGGGGTCGTCAATCTTCAGCACATGGTCGATAAAGTCGACTGCAAATATCATTACCACGCCGCAAATGGCACCGATAAGTACAGACCCGAAAGGCGATACCAGGTCACATCCCGCCGTGATGCCCACCAGTCCTGCCAGCACACCGTTCAGTGTGAGGGACAAGGAAGGTTTGCCATACTTCATCCAACTCGCCACCAGTGCGAAGAAACCTCCTGCACAAGCTGCCAGGTTGGTGGTGAGGAACACATGCGAAATGGCCGTCTGGTCTCCACTTATTGCCGCTGCCAACTGCGAACCGGGGTTGAACCCGAACCAGCCGAACCAAAGGATAAACACGCCCAGGCAGGCAAGCGTCAAACTATGACCGGGGATGGCCCTTGATTTGCCGTCTTTCCCATATTTACCGATACGCGGCCCAAGAATGGCAGCGCCTACCAAGGCAATCCATCCACCTACAGAGTGAACCACCGTAGAGCCGGCAAAGTCATGGAAAGTAGTGCCGAACGTCCTCATCATAAAGGAGCCTTCGTCTCCGTTCATCAGCCATCCTCCGCCCCAGGTCCAGTGGCCGGAAACCGGATAAATGAGTACGCTGATAAAGACAGTATAGACCAGATACATGGAGAACTTGGTACGTTCCGCCATGGCTCCGGACACGATGGTGGCAGCCGTGGCGCAGAATACAGTCTGGAAAATCAGGAAGCCTTCGATGGGCAATCCGTTGTCGATGATTTTGTCCATCGCCTCCAAGTTGAAAAAATGGGGGGCGCCCACAAAACCGCCTATGCCGAACATCAGCCCGAAGCCGATGAACCAGAACAGGATGGAGCCGAACATGAAGTCTACCAGATTTTTCATCAGCACGTTGGCCGCGTTCTTGGTACGGATGAACCCGGCTTCTACCAGTGCGAATCCCGGTTGCATGAAGAATACCAGCATGGCAGCAAGTAGCATCCATACGGTGTTGAGTCCGGTAGCAAGTTCGCCTAGGGCCCCGGCGGTTGCATCGGGCGCCGCGGTGGTGGCTGCCACGCCTGCATCTTGCGCCCAAAGGCCGGCGGGGAGCATAAATAAGAGTATAGTATCCATAATTTTTCTCGTTTACGTTGTAGTATTGTTTTATTCCCGACTTTACTTTTGCCGGTAAAGGGAAGTAGCTTGCGCTTATTTTTCCTGTTCTGCATTATACAGGGCTATGTCACCCCGCTCGCCCGTGCGTATGCGGACGGCGTCTTCAATGGGGATGACGAAAATACGTCCGTCGCCTATCTCGCCGGTGTGCGCCGCCTTGATGATGGCTTGCACTGTTTTCTCCACATTCTTTTCGCGCACCACGATGGAAACCAGGATTCTTTCAATCGAACTGGTATCATACACCACACCACGGTAGATACGTCCCTGGCGTGCTTTACCAATGCCTCTTACATCGTAGTAGGAAAACCATTCGATGTCGGCTTCGAGCAACGCGTCCTTTACGTCCTCGAACTTGGTCTTACGGATAATAGCCTCAATTTTCTTCATTGTTGTACTTGTAATTTATATGTTCCAATCTTTTTACCTTTTTAAAAACTGATACCTCTCTCTACTTTTGTCGTTATGTCTGAATTTGTTATTGTACCTGCATTTTCAGCACTTCCTGTCAGAAACTCAGTCCGAATACGAAATAGGCCCCTTCGGTGCGCGGATTCACCGTCACCTTGGCGAAGGCGGGGACTGAGAATGAGTCTGTAATCTTGATTTCCTTGGATACCCCAAGGCTGATGTCGCATACGGCGAACCCGTCCGAACCGCTGCATTCCGGATCTGCGGACACGTTATAGAAGTCATTGGCCCATGGCGTGGCTCCTATTTCTGCCGTCCAGTCCAGGCCTGCCAGTTTGAAGGGGGCGGCGAGTGATATGTAAGAGGAGTAAGCCCGGTCGCCGTCCTTGTTCACCCCGTCGTCACCTGCAAAGTTGGTGTACCAGTTCACTGCCAGCGGACCGAAATCGTAGCCTATCTGCGCTTCGAATACATGGCTGGTATGGTGCGTGCCATAGTGGAAATAGCCGGGGCCGCCATTGAACCAGTAGTCTGTCACCGAAATGCTGAAACCGCCGGTGCTGTAGCCCAGCGTCAGGTCCAGTTCTTTCGTATCAGCGGACTCAATGCCTGCGGATCCCCATGCACCGAGCGAAAATCCTTTGTAGGCAACGGACAATGACGGCTGTATGCTTACGCCTCCCAAATCCTGTCCGCGCCAAATATAGCCGCTTACCAAGTCAGCTCCTACACTGGCTTCCACCTTGTCTTGAGCGATGCTCGTTGCCGGCACTGTCATGGACAGGCCTAATAGCAATGCCGTTTCCTTAAAATTCATCTTCATAGCTTTTTACCTTTTAATTAATAATAGTGAGTATGTCATATTTTATATACCTATTGGCTTGATTGATGTAAGTCCGATGCAAGCACAAAGTGCTTCAAGGTGTTGCCGTGTACTGTGCTCAGAGCAACCATTTCTGATCCGTTTCATGGCTTCTTCGCAATCCGCCCGCTCTCCGAAAGCGGTCAAGCGGATATATCCTTCACCACTGGGGCCGAAGCCTACTCCCGGCGTGCCCACTACATTGGCTTCATACAGCATCTGTTCAAAGAATTTCCACGAGCTTACCTCACCCGGCGCCTTCACCCACAGGTAGGGGGCGTTCTCTCCGCCGAAAACTTTGAGTCCTGTACTTTCCAACGCTTCTTTCATGATGCGGGCGTTAGCCATATAATACTGTATGATGGCTTTCACTTGCTTTTTGCCCTCGGGGGTATAGATCGCTTCGGCACCACGCTGGGTGATATAGGATGTGCCGTTGAACTTGGTGCACTGGCGGCGGTTCCACATCCGGTTCAGCGGAATGCGCTCTCCTTCCAGCGTGGCGGCTGTGAGTTCTTTCGGTACGACGGTGTATCCGCAACGCACCCCGGTGAATCCGGCCGTCTTCGAGAAACTGCGAAATTCTATCGCTACTTTCTTCGCTCCTTTTATCTCATAAATGGAGTGAGGAATGTCCGGGTCTTGTATGTAGGCCTCGTAGGCAGCATCGTAAAGGATGAGGGTATCATTTTCCAATGCATAGTTCACCCATTTTTTCAGTTCGGCCTTGCTAATGACCGTCCCCGTAGGGTTATTGGGATAGCAGAGGTATAGGATATCTATCCTGCGGTCGGGAATTTCGGGCACGAAATTATTCTCGCTCAGGCAAGGCAAGTATACCACGTTGCTCCATCGCCCGTCTTCCAGTATCCCGGCACGGCCGCACATTACGTTCGAGTCGATGTATACGGGGTAGATGGGGTCTGTCACGCCGATGCTGTTGTCGTGGCGAAGGATGTCTCCGATATTTCCCGTATCGCTCTTGGCGCCGTCACTGATAAAGACTTCGCCGGGTTCCAGATAGACGCCGCGCGGAGCGTAATCGTTCCTGATGACGGCATCTATCAGGAAATCATAACCTTGTTCGGGACCGTAACCGTGGAATGTCTCTTTGTTTGCCAGCTCGTCTACTGCCTTATGCATGGCTTCGATGGAAGTTTGAGGCAGCGGGCGGGTTACATCTCCGATACCCAGACGGATAAGGTCCGTTTTGGGATGAGAGACTTTGAATGCATTTACCTTTTTGGCAATGTCCGAAAACAAGTAATTGTTTGGTAGTTTTAAAAAATGTTCGTTTACTAGTGCCATCGTTGTTATTGTTTTTATCGTTGTTTTAAGTTTTTCAAAATCAGTATCACATCTCTATTTCGCCTTCGAAAACCTTTCCGGCCGGACCGGTCATGTATACATGTCCGTCTTTCTCGTTCCAATGGATGTGGAGATCGCCTCCGTCCATCCTTACCCACGATTTTCGTCCGGCTTTATGGTTCAGTACGGCCGCCACGGCGGTGGCGCAGGCCCCTGTTCCGCAAGCCATTGTGATGCCCGAACCTCTTTCCCACACTCTCATCCGTAGGGATTGATCCGGCAATATTTCTACAAATTCCACATTGGTCCGCTCAGGAAAAAGCGGATGATTTTCCAGTTTCGGGCCAACCGCGGGCAAATCCACCTCTTTTATATCATCTACGAAAATGACAACATGCGGATTTCCCATGCAGACGAATGTTCCTTTGTATTCTTTTCCATCGGCCGGGATAGTTTCTGCCAGCATTCCGCCGGTTTTCGTAGCTATCTGTCCGGGATTTGATAGCAGGGGCGTACCCATATCTACGGTTACATCCTTCACCACCCCGTTGCCTGTATGAAGTTTCAGGATTTTGATTCCCGAAAGGGTTTCCAGCGTGATCACCTCCTTATCCGTCAGTCCTTTCTCGTATACATATTTGCCTATGCAGCGCGAGGCGTTTCCACACATCATGGCTTCGGAGCCGTCTGCATTGAATATACGCATACTGAAATCCGCTTTTTCGGATGCTCCAATCAGTACCAGACCGTCCGCACCGATACCGGTATGATAAGTGCTCCATTTTCTGGCGGCTTTTATCGGATCTTGCAGCGGAGAAGACAAGGTATTTACATAGATATAATCATTGCCGGTTCCTTGCATCTTGGTGAACTTGATAGTTGTTGCCATTTTGATTAATACTTATTTATTGTGGTTTCCTTTTGCTTTTAATTCTGTGCAAATATATATCTTTTTTGATATTTTATAAGATATAATTGTTTCTATTTTCTTATTTATTTTCACTCTAATAACAAATAGAAACAGAAGCATTTATTTTTTCTTTCAAATTGCATCAGAACAAGGGTAGATAGTTTTGAATTATAAGTCAATAGGTCGTTATATGGTTGAGGAATGTAATATTCCTATTATTATATCCGGTCGATTGACTATAAAGGGGATATGCCGTCCTAAATACAATCTATATGAATAAAAGAAATGCCCAAACTTACAATTTAAAAGTATTTTTCACAATCTAGCTTTCAAATATTAAATATACACGTCATATATACAACAAACTGTAATACAGAGACGCAAGACTGCATCTTTTTATCAAAAGAAAGCACCAACTCTTCATCAAAAAGAAATAAATTACCTACTTTTGCAGAACAATATGAAATACAAACCAGCATTATTATAAACTAAAGATAGCAATAATGGTAAAAACAGAGCAAACAGGTCTTTATGACGCAACCAACGAACATGACGCTTGCGGCGTAGGCATGGTAGTCAACATTCATGGCAACAAGTCGCATGAACTGGTAGACTCCGCATTAAAGGTATTGGAAAACATGCGCCACCGAGGCGCGGAAGGAGCCGATAACAAAACCGGCGACGGAGCCGGAATCATGCTACAGATTCCCCACGAATTCATCCTCCTGCAAGGCATCCCCGTACCCGAAAAAGGAAAATACGGAACCGGACTCGTATTTCTGCCCAAAGACGAAAAGAGCAAGCCGGCATCCTGAGCATTATGATTGAAGAAATAGAACGCGAAGGACTTACCTTGATGCACCTGCGCAATGTGCCCACCAACCCCGCCTGCCTGGGCAAGGACGCACGGGCCACCGAACCGGACATCAAACAGGTATTTATCACCGGAGTGACAGATGCGGACAGCCTGGAACGCACCCTCTACATCATCCGCAAGAAGATAGAAAAGCGCGTGCGGCACACGGACTTCTACATCGTTTCGCTATCGGCAAAAAACATTATATATAAAGGTATGCTCTCGTCCATGCAAGTGCGCGAGTACTTCCCGGACCTGACGCAACCCTATTTTACCAGTGGATTGGCATTGGTACACTCCCGTTTCAGCACCAACACATTTCCTACATGGAGCCTCGCCCAACCGTTCCGTTTGTTAGCGCACAACGGCGAAATCAATACCATCCGCGGTAACCGGGGTTGGATGGAGGCGCGCGAAAGTGTCCTTTCTCTCCGGCATTGGGGGATGTCAAAGACATCCGTCCCATTATCCAGCCGGGCATGAGCGACAGCGCCTCACTGGACAATGTGCTGGAATTTTTTGTGATGTCGGGACTGAGCCTGCCCCATGCCATGGCGATGCTGGTACCCGAATCGTTCAACGACAAAAACCCCATCAGTGAAGATTTGAAAGCGTTTTACGAATATCACTCCATCCTGATGGAACCTTGGGACGGGCCTGCCGCACTGCTGTTCAGTGACGGACGGTTTGCCGGAGGAATGTTGGACCGCAACGGTCTGCGCCCTGCCCGTTACCTCATTACCAATAATGACATGATGGTAGTGGCCAGTGAAGTAGGCGTGATGGATTTCGAACCGGGAGAGATTAAAGAGAAAGGGCGTCTGCAACCGGGAAAAATACTGATGATTGATACCGAACAGGTAAAATATATTATGACGGTGAACTAAAAGAACAACTGGCGTCGGCACGCCCCTATCGCGCCTGGCTGTCTGCCAACCGCATCGAGCTCGATACCTTGAAAAGCGGACGCAAGATAGACAACCGGATAGACGGCTATGACCGTATGCTGCGTACCTTCGGATTCTCGCGCGAGGATATAGAACGCACCCTCATGCCGATGTGCAACACAGGAGCCGAACCCATCGCCTCTATGGGTAACGACACGCCGCTGGCCGTCCTTTCGGACAGGCCGCAGTTACTGTTCAACTATTTCCGCCAACAGTTTGCCCAAGTGACCAATCCCGCCATCGACCCTATCCGTGAAGAGTTAGTCATGTCGCTCACCGAGTACATCGGCGCCGTGGGAATGAATATACTGGTGCCCAGCGAAAGCCATTGCAAAATGGTACGCCTGCCTCATCCCGTGCTGAACAACACCCAACTGGACATCCTCTGCAACATCCGGTATAAAGGATTCAATACCGTGAAACTCCCTATCGTATTCGAGGTGAGCAAGGGAAAAGCCGGATTGCAAGAGGCCCTGAACGACCTGTGCAAACAAGCCGAGCAATCCGTTACCGACGGAGTGAACTATATCATTCTGAGCGACCGTTTTGTGGACGACACCCATGCCGCCATCCCGTCGCTGCTGGCGGTTAGCGCTGTCCATCATCACCTCATCTCCGTTCAGAAACGCGTGCAAACCGCATTGATTGTAGAAAGCGGCGAGATTCGCGAGGTGATGCACGCCGCCCTGTTGCTGGGATATGGCGCCAGTGCCATCAATCCCTACATGGCCTTCGCCGTACTGGATGAACTGGTGAGGAAAGGCGATGTGCAGATGAATTACGAAACGGCCGAGAAGAATTATATCAAGGCCATCCGCAAGGGCTTGTTCAAGATCATGAGCAAGATGGGCATTTCTACCATCCGTTCCTATCGGGGCGCAAAGATTTTTGAAGCCGTAGGGGTCAGCGAGGAATTGTTGAGAAGCTATTTCGGCACACAGACATCCAGCATCGGAGGCATCCGTCTGGAAGAAGTCGCCAGAGACGCCATCGCCCTGCACGATGCCGGATTCGCTGCAAAAGAAGTGAGCGACATTTTACCGCACAACGGACTTTTCTCTTTCCGCAAAGACGGAGAACGGCACGCTTGGAATCCGGAAACCATCTCCACCCTGCAACTGGCCACCCGGCTGGGCAGCTACAAGAAGTTCAAGGAATTCACCTCCATGGTAGATGGAAAAGAGTCACCCCTCTTCCTGCGCGACTTCTTCGGGCACAAGCGAAACCCTATCGATTTGGAAAGGTGGAGCCGGTAGAAAACATCGTGAAACATTTCGTGACAGGAGCCATGTCCTTCGGCGCTATCAGCAAGGAGGCACATGAGGCGCTGGCACTGGCCATGAACAAACTGGGCGCACGCAGCAATACGGGTGAAGGAGGTGAGGACAGCGACCGCATTACCGGCACTTACCAGGGTATCTCACTTTGCAGCAAGACCAAGCAGATAGCATCGGGACGCTTCGGAGTCACCGCCGAATACCTGGTCCATGCCGAAGAGATCCAGATAAAGGTGGCCCAAGGCGCCAAGCCGGGAGAAGGAGGACAACTGCCGGGATTCAAGGTAGACGAGGTGATTGCCAAAACCCGCCACTCCATTCCGGGCATCTCGCTCATTTCCCCTCCACCCCACCATGACATTTATTCCATCGAAGATTTGGCCCAGTTGATTTTCGACCTGAAAAACGTAAATCCACAGGCACGAATCAGCGTGAAACTGGTAGCCGAAAGCGGCGTAGGAACCATTGCCGCCGGAGTAGCCAAAGCGAAAGCCGACCTGATTGTCATTTCGGGAGCGGAAGGAGGAACCGGCGCGTCGCCTGCATCGAGTATGCGGTATGCAGGTATCTCGCCCGAAATAGGACTGAGCGAGACGCAACAGACCTTGGTGTTGAACGGACTCCGCGGACAAGTGAAACTGCAAGTGGACGGACAGTTGAAAACCGGACGGGATATTATCAACATGGCCTTGCTGGGTGCGGAAGAATTCGGTTTCGGTACCACCGCATTGATTGTACTGGGATGCGTCATGATGCGCAAGTGCCACACCAACACCTGTCCCGTAGGCGTGGCCACCCAAGACCCCGAACTCCGCAAACATTTCCGCGGACACTATGAATATGTAGTGAATTATTTCACTTTCCTGGCACAGGAAGTACGCGAATATCTGGCCGAAATGGGATTCACCCGGTTGGAGGATATCATCGGACGGACAGACCTGATTGAAATACAACAAGCACCAAGTGAGAAGAAATCCTCACTATTGGATTTCAGCAGACTGCTACACCGGGTGGACAACGGAGCTGCCATACACCATGTCATGGAACAGAAGCACGACATTGCCCATGTGAAGGATGTGACCATACTGGCCGCCGCCAGGGATGCCATAGAAAACGGAAAAGAAATTTCCCTGGAATACACCATCGCCAATACGGACCGTTCGGTAGGCGCCATGCTGGCAGGAGCGGTTGCCAAGAAATACGGGCAGGCAGGACTTCCGGAACAGACCATCCACATCAAATTCAAAGGTTCGGCAGGCCAAAGTTTCGGTGCGTTCCTGACCCACGGCATCAGTTTCAAGCTGGAAGGCGAAGCGAATGACTATCTGGGAAAAGGACTGAGCGGCGGACGCATTGCTGTACTGCCCCCCGTGCGCAGCAATTTCGATGCGGAAAAGAATACCATCGCCGGAAACACCCTGTTGTATGGCGCTACTGACGGCGAGGTGTATATCAACGGACGGGTGGGCGAACGCTTCGCTGTCCGCAATTCCGGTGTGACGGCCGTGGTAGAGGGTGTAGGCGACCACTGTTGCGAATACATGACCGGAGGACGGGTCGTGGTACTGGGGGAAACCGGACGGAATTTCGCTGCCGGGATGAGTGGCGGCGTGGCTTACGTGTGGGACAAGAACCACAACTTCGATTATTTCTGCAACATGGAGATGGTGGAGCTCTCGCTTATCGAGGAGGCATCTTACCGGAAGGAACTGCATGAACTGATCCGTCAGCATTACCTCTATACCGGCTCCAAACTGGCAAGAACGATGTTGGATGACTGGAATCGCTATGTGGATGAATTTATTCAGGTAGTACCTATCGAATATAAACGAGTATTGCAAGAAGAACAAATGCGTAAGCTGCAACAAAAAATAGCTGATGTACAAAGAGATTATTAACGACAAAAGAAATACAACAAAGATATGGGAAATCCAAAAGCATTTTTAACTATACCGCGTCAGGAAGCAGGCTACCGTCCCATCCACGACCGGATATCAGATTATAGCGAGGTAGAACAGACTCTGAACAGCCGTGACCGGAAACTTCAAGCCTCACGCTGCATGGACTGCGGCGTTCCCTTCTGCCACTGGGCTTGTCCGCTGAGCAACAAGCAGCCCGAATTTCAAGATGCCCTCTACAAAGGCAAATGGGAGGAAGCCTACAAGATATTGAACGAAACCAACGATTTTCCTGAGTTCACCGGCCGCATCTGCCCCGCCCTCTGCGAAAAGAGTTGCGTGCTGAAACTGAGCATGGACTCTCCCGTCACCATCCGCGAGAACGAAGCGGCCATTGCCGAAGCAGCCTTCCGCGAAGGTTACATCAAGCCCCGGAACATTGAACGCAACGGACGGAAAGTAGCCATTATCGGCGCCGGGCCCGCCGGACTGGCCGCCGCCAACCAGCTCAACGGAAAAGGGTACACAGTGACCGTCTTCGACAAGAATGAGGCTCCCGGCGGCCTGCTACGTTACGGCATCCCCAACTTCAAGCTGCACAAGCCCATCATCGACCGCCGTATCCGGGTGATGGAAGAAGAAGGCATCCACTTCAAAATGAACAGCGACGTGGATGTGCGGCAACTCCCCGAAGGTTTTGACGCCTACTGCATCTGCACCGGAGCTCCGACCGCCCGTGACCTCCCTGTCCCCGGACGCGAACTGAAAGGCATCCACCCGGCACTGGACATACTGGCGCAACAAAACCGTATCCTTGCCGGCATGACGTTCCCGAAAGAACAACTGGTTACAGCCAAAGGCAAGAAGGTACTGGTCATCGGCGGAGGGGATACCGGCAGCGACTGCATAGGGACCAGCAACCGGCAAGGTGCCCTAAGCGTCACCCAAATAGAAATCATGCCCCAGCCGCCCGTAGGACAGAATCCTGCCACTCCATGGCCCCAATTCCCCGTCGTACTGAAAACCACCTCTTCTCACGAAGAAGGGTGCAGCCGCCTATGGTCTCTCGCCACCCGTAAGTTTTTAGGCAAAAACGGTAAAGTGTGCGGTGTGGAAGTGGAACAGGTGGAATGGACTCCGATCCCGACGGCGGCCGCCCTGTCATGAAGCCCACCGGAAAGGTGGAAGTGATTGAAGCCGACCTGGTTCTTCTGGCAATGGGCTTCTTAAAGCCCGAACATCCCCAATTCGCCGAAAACGTATTCGTAGCCGGCGATGCGGCAAGCGGAGCCAGCCTGGTGGTACGCGCCATTGCCAGCGGACGGAAAGCGGCAACGGACATAGACAGTTATCTCAATAAATAAATCAACAAATACAATTATGTGTGGAATCGTAGGAATATTCAAGATAAAGCAACAAACGCAGGAGTGCGTCAGAAGGCATTGAAAATGTCACAAAAGCTCCGCCACCGCGGACCGGACTGGAGCGGTATCTACGTAGGCGACTCTACCATCCTGGCCCATGAACGCCTCTCCATCGTAGACCCTCAAAGCGGAGGGCAACCCCTATATAGTCCCGACCGGAAACAAATCCTCGCCGTGAACGGAGAAATCTACAACCATCGGGATGTTCGTGCAAAGTACGCCGAAAAATATGATTTCCATACCGGAAGCGATTGCGAAGTCATCCTTGCCCTTTACCGTGACAAAGGTATTCACTTCCTCGAAGAGCTGAACGGCATCTTCGCCTTCGCCCTTTATGATGAGGAGAAAGACGATTTCCTCATTGCCCGCGACCCCATCGGAGTCATACCTTTATATATAGGTAAGGATAAGGACGGCAAAATATACTGCGCCAGCGAGTTGAAAGCCCTCGAAGGGTTCTGTGATGAATACGAACCCTTCCTTCCCGGCCATTACTATTGGGGAAAAGAAGGCAAGATGACCCGCTGGTACGTCCGCGACTGGTTTGAATACGAAGCCGTGAAAAACAACAATGCCTATTCCCTGGACATACACGACGGACTGGAAGAGGCCGTTAAACGCCAACTGATGAGTGATGTGCCCTACGGCGTACTTCTTTCCGGCGGTCTGGACAGTTCCGTCATCTCTGCCATTGCCAAGAAATATGCAGGCAAACGGGTAGAAACCGACAATAAAAAAGATGCCTGGTGGCCTCAGCTCCATTCCTTTGCTATCGGTCTGGAAGGTGCGCCCGACCTAATAAAAGCCCGCGAAGTGGCCCGCTTTATCGGAACCGTGCATCATGAAATCCACTATACCATCCAAGAAGGATTGGACGCTATTCGCGACGTCATTTACTACATCGAGACTTACGATGTCACCACCGTTCGCGCCTCTACCCCGATGTATTTGCTGGCACGCGTCATTAAAAGCATGGGAATCAAAATGGTGCTGAGTGGCGAAGGAGCTGATGAAGTGTTCGGCGGCTATCTCTATTTCCACAAAGCCCCTACAGCCCAAGCCTTTCATGAAGAAACCGTGCGTAAACTAGGCAAGCTCCACCTCTATGACTGCCTCCGTGCCAATAAATCCCTCGCAGCATGGGGAGTGGAAGGCCGAGTGCCTTTCCTGGACAAAGATTTTCTGGACATAGCCATGCGCCTCAATCCCGAGGCAAAGATGTGCCCCGGAAGCACCATTGAAAAGAAAATCGTCCGCAAAGCCTTTGCAGACATGTTGCCCGACAGTGTAGCATGGCGACAGAAAGAGCAGTTCAGCGACGGCGTGGGCTATAGTTGGATTGATACACTGAAAGCCCTTACCGCCGAAGCCGTCAGTGACGAGCAAATGGCGCACGCAACCGAACGGTTTCCTATCAATACGCCGCAAAACAAGGAAGAATACTACTATCGCAGCATCTTCCAGGAGCACTTTCCCAGTGAAAGCGCAGCCCGCAGCGTGCCAAGCGTGCCCAGTGTGGCATGTTCTACAGCCGAAGCCCTTGCGTGGGACGCCGCCTTCAAGAACATGAACGAACCAAGCGGACGGGCCGTGAAGGGAGTGCACGAAGAAGCATATGATTCATAATATGGCAACGTGAGTCTGATTCCAACAATTTCATGCATACAAAGAAGAGATGCTTTGCACCCCGAAATCTTGCGCGGCCTTGCCTTCGAAAAGAGGAAGGCTGCGCGGTGCTTTTGCCAACGTTTTCGAAATAGAGTGGAAAAAACAGCCCTTTCCATGCCGGGTATCAGAAAAAAATGGTGTAGCTTTGTATAGCTATAAAAAAGAGAAGAAGAAAGATGGAAACAAAAAAAGCGCCTCAAATCCCTTACGGCATCTCGGACTTTGTGCGGATGCGGACTGAAAATTATTATTATGTGGACAAGACCATGTATTTGCCCCTGATTGAAGATACAGCCAGCTATATCTTTATGATACATCCGCGCCGTTTCGGAAAAAGCCTTTTCCTAAGCATAATGAAAGCCTACTATGACATTTTGCAAAAAGACCGTTTCGAAAGTTATTCAGCGGACTATGAATAGGTAAGAATTCCACCGACCAGCGCAACCGTTTCCAGATGATTTATTTTGATTTCTCAAAGACAGGGGTTTCATTGGAAAGACTGGAAAAATGTTTTGAGACTTATTGCAATGTTGTCCTCTACGTGTTCATAAAGGATTACGCTTCTTTTTATTATGATAATTTTGAAGAAAAGTGCTGTATCTGGCTCAAGGAACCACGTTACATAAAGTCCTGATACAGTTCAAAGGATGGGAAGTGGTGAGAAGTGAAAAAGATACACATTAAAAACACAATTAATAGATAAAATAATGAAAACACCTTTTATTCCTAAATTGATTCTCCTTTTTATCCTATTTTTTCTTTATTCTGCTGGATATGCACAACAACGGGATTCAGTAACCATACGCGGACAAGTAACAGATTATAACGGACAACCCATTGACAGTTGTTCCATCTTTTGGCAGAGCCCTTCTTTTGATGACATTAAACAAGCCATCACTGACAAAAACGGATACTACACCACCCGTATTCCTAAAGGAAAATATCAAAGTATGGGAGCTATCAATATGTCTACCTACCCACATACCGTAAAACCCAGACTAGCGGAAAAAGACCAACGTCTCGAATTTTGGGCATGGAATTTCATTGCCGATCGTGATACCACTCTCAACATTCGCTATCATCGTATGGAAGTTTATGGACTACGTATTTTCCACATCCCTGGAGGCATGCCCACCTATCAGATATATGTTCGACCCATGAGTCTGACCCGCACCCTGCAATGGCAAAAAGAAGAAAAATCCTCACTTGTACATGCACAGGATCTTAGCAAGATTGAGCAAACAGGTTTAAGCAAACAAGCCAAAGGCGTTTTGCTGGCACCATCGGCAGACAAACTAAAAGCTATCGTTTGGATAGATGGAGAAGAAGTACCTGTTCTGATGAAACAAGAGATAAAAGAGTACTTCGATGCTACCGAATACGGCAATGCCTATCTGCTGACCGTGGATATGCCCAAACACCAAAAAAATATTCTCCCCTACCGAATATTTAAAGTAGAGTTAACTGATTTAGAGAATGGTGACCGTGGAGAAGGGCTTTATTATATGGAAAAAGAGAACTATATAAAATAAAAAGAAGCGGTATTCTACCGCTTCTTGAGCCGAAACCGGGACTCGAACCCGGGACCTATTCATTACGAATGAATTGCTCTACCAACTGAGCCATTTCGGCAACTGTTTTTTCTGCAATATCGGGTGCTTTTCTGAAAAAGCGTTGCAAATATATATCTTTCTTTCGAAATAAAGAAACTAAAAGCGGATAATTTTTCAGTTATCCGATTTTGTTATGTCAATTGATGCCGGATTTATTAGTAGGCTTCTTCATGTATCCCTTTCATGGCCCATCCGCTTGGTTCGTTTATGTTCTTGAAAGCGGTATCCCACGTAAGAGCTTCAACGGTAGAATTGTTTTCTTTTATGTAAAGATTATAACATCAAGGCGTAAAAACTATTTTACACTAATTGCTCTCCTCATCAAATACCCGTGATATACTGAAATTTACCCACTCCATACCCAAACAATTCAATATCCGTCAAAGTTTGATGGTCTTTACCTTACCTGGAATGATGGTCAGATGCACCGTTCCATCCTTTTCTATCTCCACCTTCTGATATCTGGCCTCCACCACCACTTTTCCATCCAGCGCCATCACCCCCCACTGGCAGGCATTCCCTTCAAAAGCACAATAACCGCCTACGGGAACACAGATATTCCGGTAGCAGGGAGGCACAACGATACGATCTCCCCATTTCAGCCCCCACTTCATCCCCATCCGGAAAGGAAGGACATCTTTTATTTCCTCCAGCCTCTTCCGCCTTTTCTCTTCCTCATTCTGTTGCCGTTCCCGCTGTACGCTCTCCGCACGCCGCCCGGCTTCCTTCCTCAGACCTTCCACCACGGAGGCAAAATCCGCCTCGCCCGCCTTAGGAGCATTACAAGCTATATACCGCTTCCCCTTTCCTTTCTCCACATGATAATAGTTTCCTTCCCCGTCCATCACCACGATGCTCCGATCCGCCAAACAACCACAACACCAGTACACCTCTTCATCATCCCCTTCCAGCACGCAGGCGAAGACATCAAATATAGCAGACCACACAGGATCAACTAGCCGGCAAGACTTCGGAACACGGTAATCCGGTATCTTCAAGTAGAAACCATAAAAACAAAGACTGTCTTTGTGCAAACCATGCATAGAGGCATACGCCTTCCGCGTGCGGCTATGGAAAGTCTCCCCCACCCGCAGCAGCTCTATGCCGCCGTATGAAAAAACCACCGGCCTCTCCTGATAAGTTCTGTTTGTCTTCAAATCGGTATAACAGTCACTCCCATCCTCTTTGGTGACAGAAAGAAGTTCTCCCTTCAGGAATCTCAATCTCCGGCAGCGGTCTGTTACCATCAGGGGAGTTCCGGAATCATCCACCACTCCTGTCCGGCCGTCCTCAAAACGGACAGCAGCCCGGTTTGCACAAATATCAAATACTTCCCGGTATTGAGGGATCACTGTGATTTTGTTCCCGCACCTCAAGCCCCACAAACCACTCTGCCGGTCACGACAGGCTTTCAAGGCCGTCCGTTGCTCCCCACCGACCGGACCACCTCCTCCCAAACAAATCAAATCCCCTTTCCGAATAGCATCCAGCAGACAGTTGTGTGTCATCACAATTTCCAGTCCTTCATTCCGTTTGCTATCTTCCGATAGAGAGCAAGACACAGACAGCCCGCTGTTCTCCATCCGTGTCCAGGGCTGAGCATTTCCCGCCATCCGTCCTTCGAACATCGCCTCCCAGTCACGGTCACGGACAGGCAGACCGAATATCCGGTGCAATCCCACATTATCTATCAGCACACATGATTCCTTATTATCCGACTTCCGCAGCCCCCGTCCCACCTGTTGCAGGTATTTCGCCAACGAAAGCGTGGGACGTGCCAGCTGCACGAACTCCACATCGGGACAGTCAAAACCTTCGGAAAAAATATCCACATTGACCAACACGCTGATCTTTCCCCGCCTGAAATCCTCTACCAGTTCCTTGCGTTCCAGAGCGGGGGTCCTGCTGTCGATAGCAACAGACTCCACGCCATGCAGGCTGTAATAAGCCGCAATCTGTCGGGCGTGTGCGATGCTCACGGCATAGACTATCCCTTTCTTCCCGGCGGCATATCGACGGACGCTCTCATACAATTGGCGGATACCGGTTTCCCGGTTCAGCACCGCATTCATTTCCTTCACCTGGTAATCCCCGTCCGCACCCCGCTTCTTCAACGAGTCAACCAGCCGCTGTTCCCTGCTGTTCGCACGGATGGACACATAGTCAAAGGACGACAACCAGCCCCTCCCGATAAATTCCGCAATGCTCCATGAGGTAATCAGGGTATCAAACAAATCCGTGAATCCCTTGCGGTTCAGCCGACAGGGGGTAGCGGTCATACCCAATTTCCTCGCCTCCGGATAACTCTTCCAAAGCTCCCGATAAGTTTCTGCCAGGGCATGATGCGCCTCGTCAATGACGATCAAATCCGGCTGTCCGTCCATAATCTTCCGGTTTCGTGACAACCACTGGATGGACATCACCCTCACACTTCCGTCCTCCCTCCCCATTCCATAACGGGAAACCGTCTCCTCTATCTGCTCCACCAGTTCCCGACGATGCGCCACAATCCATACCCGGCTACCGGAACCACACAAGAACTCCCTCACTATGGCAGCCAGCAGGTGTGTCTTTCCCGTGCCTGTAGGCATCTGTACCATCACACTCCTATAATCCAATATCCAACCCCTATGGCAATAGTCCTTATCTCCTGTATTCACTGGGGTTTGGGATGTATCGTAAGATTGAATTGTAAATATTTGATTTTAGCCACTGAAAAGTGCCTAAAAAACATTTGAGCTAATAATTTAAGCGATTTCTCAACGATTGGCCCATGCCAATCCGATATTATGAAGAAGGGTAAGATTAACAAAATGAAACATACTATTCCACCAACGATAATAAACTTTTCATCTTTTTAATTAAAAGTTCAGTTCGGTTAAAAAGAGGTTTTACATCTTCTTCAGCCCAATCGAACATGTCATCATAATCACCGGCATGACGCATATTCTGTAAACGAGAGACCAAACGCATCTCATCTTTGTCCAACCCCTTTAGTTGCAAATTCCTGCCCCAACAAACAAATTACACCGCTATGGGTCTTAGATGTAAAACCTTTATCTATCAATAATGCGGAAGCCATGTGGAAGACAGCATAATACAAACGATTTTGCAACAAATTCCAATGATTCATGGTAGCATTGTCCGAAGCTTCAATAAAAACGCTATCAGCCTTTTGAACACGGTAAGCAATAATAGATTTCTTTTCTTCTATACTTAGTGGCATAATTCAATTCCCTCTGTTCTACATTCTTATAAAAAAGAGTGAAACTCCGTCTTTGCCAATCTGTATAAGTATATATCAATGGATTGATATCCGCACCGATTTTCCAACCTAATTCAACCAGTGGATAAGCTACACGGTCAAAATCTTCATTATATATGCGAGATTTGTCCAATAAAATAAGAATATCCCAATCGGACTCATGATGTGCATCCCCACGAGCCTGAGAACCGAATAAAATGACACGACTCCCTGAAGGCATCACCTGACGAGCCGTTTCACGAATGGAATGGATAATCTCATTTTTTTTGCATAATGGTATTAGCTTAATATATTGTATGACAAAGAAACAAATTATATTCCGCTTATCCAATAATGAAGCAATTATATT
>VOFF01000689.1_pt1 | contig 46000 bp, 35 predicted proteins | sample 5384061 | NCBI WGS metagenome assembly VOFF01 (sample SAMN12384725, study PRJNA508395) | human gut metagenome | isolation source: healthy gut E | host: Homo sapiens | reverse complement strand
ATCCAACCACTACCACTTCATCCAAAGATTGAGTATCATCTTTCATCACAACGTTTATGACAGACTGTTTCCCGACTTTTATCTCCTGAGTAAGATAGCCAATATAGGTCACCATTAATACATCATTCTCGTTTACATCAGCAAGAGAATAATTACCTTCAAAGTCAGTAATGGCACCATTAGTCGTTCCTTTTACCAATACATTTACTCCAATCATAGGCTCACCTGCATTATCTACTATTTTTCCTTTTATCATGGTAGCCTGTCGTGTTTCATCCAAACCGATACTTTTATGAGTAGTTGAAATTAAAATATGATCTCCATCAACTTGATACGTCATATTGGTACCTTGAAAGATTTTATTCAGAATAGCATTTATATTTCCATTCTCTATCTTTATACTTACTTTGTGTTTAGTATTCACCTTATCATTTAACACAAAAAGATAAGATGACTGGCTCTCAATCAAGTGTATCACTTGTTCCAAGCTTTCATTCTTACATGAAATAGTGATACCTTCGTTCCGATCTGATGCTTGTACGTACACTGAACTAAATGACACACATAATAGCAACAAGACTGTTTTCAGTAATCTCACAATAGACCACCGACTTATTGGCCTATCACATACGTTTAAATAAGTTGTTTCCATGTTATTAGATTTTAGTTTTAAAAAAAAAATATAGTTGTGTTTTATGTATTTGAACCTCTATTTGATATAAATAATTTGTTTGTCCTCATCCTGCTCTATAGTAAAAGGAGCATCTTTCTGCAATAACCTTAACGCATTAATAACCCCTCTACTTTGTCTAAATTTTCCTGTATATTTATAATGTTCCACCTCTTTATTTTGAATAACAATGCTATCTCCAAAATATTTAGTAAAAAGTTTTCATGATGTCCTTCAATTTTGCGCTTTTTATACAAATTAATCCCTCACGCCATCGGAACTGGTCATAATCGTGGATGGTTTCCAAATGAATTTTTCCATTTTTATGATAACATACCATTTGATCAGGTTTCAAATAAATATTGTTACCTTTTACTCTGACACGAACTTTGCCTTCAAACAAAGAAGTCTTAAATACATCAGCGTTAGAATAAGCTTCCAAATTAAAATGAGTACCGAGTACTTTGATTTCTCCTTTTGAAGTATGTACATAAAATGGCTTATTTTTATTGGCCGATACTTCAAAATAAGCTTCTCCATCCAACTTTACTTTACGATTATTTGTTGCAAAAACAGAAGGATAACTAAATTTCGTATTAGAATTAAGGCACACAAACGTACTATCGGGTAAAATTATGTTTATTCTTTGACCGGCAGGAACAAGTATGGTTTGTAATACCTCTGATTTTTTCACCAATTCCTGATACTTATAAATAGTAACAGACACAACAACCAAAAGAACAACCGCAGCTATCTTTACGGTATAATTAATTAACTTATATAACAACGGGGCATTTTCTTTTTGAAACAGTTCCTTTTTATCTACCAACAAAATACCTGCATCAAATATTTTCTTTTCACGACATAATGTCTCATAATTATCCGGTGAACTTTCAGCCCATCGTTTAATAGCTTCTTTCTGCTTGTCAGATGCTTTGCCTGCAAAAAAAAATGATACAACGATAATAAATTCATTTTCTTTCCATTATTTACTCTATAAGCACATGAGAATGGAAATACCCTAAACGAAAAACAAAAAAATCTGCTAAATTAGATAAATCAAAAAAGAAAGATAGTCTTTGAGGACAGCACGTAGAGCTTTTTTAATGCCTTACTTATATGATATTCAACGGTTTTTTGATTCACAAATAACTTTTTAGCTATTTCAGGGTAGGATATATCTTCATATCTGTTCATAAAAAAAATCTGTCGAGTTTTTGATGGCAATTTTTCAAGCGTATGATTTACAATCTCTTGCACCTCATTAGTATACAATTCACAAGGATCACATGCCGATAATGCTGATATCTTAAAATCCAATTCCCATAAAGCAAGTTCAGACAAAGAATTATTCTTTTCATAATGAAAGCGTTCCTGTCTTAAATAGTTCAAGCATTTATGCTTTATAGCCGTTAAAAGATAACTTAATATATTCTCATCGTTCTTTATATCTCTTCGATGTTCCCAATAATAAGCTAAAGTGTCCATCACAATATCTTCAGCTATAGAAATATCGAGAATATAAGTTTGCGCAAAACGAATAAACCGTAACCTGTAATCAGTATATAATTTATTAAAAATTTCTGTTTCCAACTTTAATAGATCATCCATATCTGTTTCCGATATTTAATTAGATACCTCAATATTCGATGCGCAAACTTATCTCCACTAATTATTACTTCGTCCCATTTATACAACTATCCGGCACCCAGCCTTTCAAAACAAAAAAGCAGGGTTCCGATAATTGTTAATCAGCTCTGTATCTTTATCTTTTGTCAGCTGGCGGGAATATGGATGACGTTTGGATACATCAACCGGATTTCCTGTCACCATATCACAAGTATTATACTCGTACATTTTAGCAGTCTTCGCTCCAATAGAACTCCAGCCTTCAGGAATTATATTTTTCACTTTACAATCTATCAAGACAAACTCTGCATCAGGATAGGCCGAACCGTGGTTACTTTTAGTACGTCCGTAATCCGCCTGTTTACCATCCTCCGTAGAAAAAGTGCATTCAACAAACACATTACCATGATTGCCCGCCGTATTTCTTACCCATGAGAAAGGGCCGCCACCATTACGGAAATTACTTTTATAAGCAAACAAGCTGCCACGTCCTAAAATAGTATCACCACCACCATCCAACTCACAAGATTCCATATAGATTGTTCCATTCGCCTGCAATGCATCTCCTGAACCTATAATATGTACACGGTATAAAGCAATCCTTTCTCCATTAATCAACAACCCTTCTGCCTGACCTTTTAAATCTGTAGCAATGGTCATATCCTCAATGACTATATCCTTGCAATTATCAAGCATGAAAGCCGCCCGACGGGAAGGAAATGTACCGGGCCACTCATTGGTTTTCACAGTCAGCGGATGAGGATTAAAGACTTCATTATTTGCATAATGTACTTTAGTATCGGTCATTCCTGCTCCTTTAATTTTAACATTCCATTTATTTCTTGTATAGACCAATTCTTCATAATCACCGGGATTAACTAAAATCACAGTCTGTTGTTCATTAAAATCAGGAATAAAATCCAAGGCTCCCTGAACTGTATTAAAGTCTCCTTTTCCTGCAACATCCACAATCAATGTATCTGAAAGTTCCGGCATGTCAGATTTAGTAGTGAAAATCCACTCATCTTCTTTAGTGACTCCTTGAAAACTGCCATCAGCTAAATTTAACACACCATTATCTATAGTCACATAGTAAGTATGCCCATATTCCAGCATATTATTGTGTAGATAAATAGTAGCTATAGAATCACGCACGATGACGGGATAAAAATGAAAGGCATCCGTAAATCCCCCTATAATAGTAAGCTGGTACACAGGAGGAGTAGGTTCCGCCGTTCCCGAAGGAGTACCCGGACGAGTATCTTTATTGGTAGGCATAACGGTACGAGTATAGTCATAAGGCACTTTTGTATAATCACATTCCGGACCATACGTACGGCTCTCCGTAGGACCAGACGGAATACTCAAATCCAAACTGTCCACCACTTGGTCAGTAACTGCGTCATAAACCCGTATCATACCGGAATCTCCAAGGACAGGAGTTTCGGAAAAAGTAAGAACCAAATGAGTGTCCGGATTGACATTTTCCGAACCGGAAGCAGGAAAAAGTGTTGCATTGACCTGCCCTGTCTGATTACACGCCATTATAAAAGGAACTGCGGCAATCATACCTAAAAACGATTTTAATGTAACCATAGATTCATCAGTATTAAATTCAAGTCTTAATCATTCTATTCCCATTCCACCTTCATATAGTGCAGCATCGTTGTACTTTCACCACAGCTGCCCGTATGCTGGATTCCGGTGCCCCCAAAAGTATTCGAAGCTATATCCGCCTCCAAATCTACCGAAAGTTTCAAGTTCGGATCAGTTACAGGCGCCGGAAGCGGAGTTGTTGTTGAAGCATGTGCTGTCAATTTTCCTTCTTTAACAGTCAATGTTATGGTACAATCTGTACGATAGCAGGTAGAAGATACCGGTTGACTGATAGCTTCAGCCACCCCGTTCTCATATTTCATCAAGATAAAATCAACTGCATTACTATACTTGGTCGTACGAATGACACGTAATGCATATCCTGTTAAAGTACGGGTATCAAACTTGATATACAAATCCAAATACTGTCCTGTAGCACTACCAAAACCTTGTCCTGCTGTTTTACTGGCATCCACATTCAATGTTATTGCCATATCTCCATAGCTGCCATCCAATGGAGTATACAGCAAACGGGCTCCTTTCTGATCTTGTAACAAACCGGTTCCATGGGAACCATTCATTCCCGGCCCATAAATCCAATAATCTTTATCCGGAACTACCTGCCAATCATATTCTGCCGTATCCAAAGGCTTATATCCACCAATCGTCCAGAATCCCGGTAAAAGTTGTGGTTGATTCTTACATGGAAAGTTCTGAAAATCCGTTTCAAATATATGAGTGATATTCACTTGCCCTTTCTTTATCGGAGAGTTGGAAACAACAATCGTTCTTCCCCCGGCAAACAACGCAGATGCTTGGGAGCGATAGCTGCCATCAGATAATAACCAACATCTTCTTTTACCAAAGTATAGGAATATTCCGGTTCATTCAAGCGGGATACAGAAACCGGAAGTCTATCAGTCCCGTTCCTGTCCGTACATCTATACCAGGTTATCAATGATTCATCCTTGCGCCCATTCAAATCCAAAGCATAACTGACAGTAGCTACTCCTTTAGCAATATTCAACTTCCGGCTCTTCCGTAAACGAGGGAGCCGGTACATAATCGGTGCAACCGTAAGTTCCGTCGCACATTCCAAGCCATCCTCTGTATAGGCTATCACAGTGAAATGTTTTGTTTCATCCTCCACATTAGTTGCCTCGACAACACATTCATAACCCTCGGAAGTAGATAATTTCACATCCTTTTCATAACCTTGTTGTACTTTCCACTTCACGGGAACATTATTCAGTACATAGTTGCAATGCCTTTTTACTGTTGCAGTCAATCTGACCGTCCGGCCACCAGTCTGGATGGAAGCCGTTAAAGGCTCTACAGAAAGACAGGAGGGCATCCGGGTATAATCCCTTCCATCCCGCTTACCTATAGCAATAACACGGTCTTTCACCTGAAGAGGATCCCAATCATCCTCTCCTCTCAATAAATTGTAAGTATTATAAAGCTACCTCTTCATTCTCTTCCAGCCGGAAAGCTCTCAGTTGCTTCAGCTGATCCATGCAAACCGTATTATAAGGCTTGTCAGCCCCTATTACATAAGGTTGCCCGTTCAGTTTCACATTGTATTGGTAACAACGCAACCAATCTGTAGGATCATGTGTCCAGCCCGCATAAACCGGCTTCTTCGAATGATAACGGCAATCGACAATACTTAACGGCCCGACCGACTTACAAAAATATTGCCGGTCTTCCTCATGACACACATAAAAGTCACAGTTCAAAAATACAGCTCCGCCCATATCACTTCTCCAAAAAGGTTTCTGACCATAAAAATGAAGTGTACAATCCAGATAAACCCCTGTTCCGGTCAATGCGTCATCCGTACTTTCCATGTGGCATTTATTAAAAAGTATCCGCTTGGCGCCATTCAACGGATTCATGTTCAAGCGGCTGATGAAATGTACATTATCCGCCACAATCTTGTCGCCATGACAATAAGCAACGTGTGCCTGAGTGATGGCAGACATTTTTTTCTTCCTGCTTAATTCCTTCTTCAGAGGGTATTCCAAATCGACATTACAGAAATTCCCCATGGTCAAGTCCTTTACTAACAGACCGTCTCCCCAAAAATCAAACATGGTGAAATTACCGACAGCCCCCTGTGTCTGTCCACGACTGGATGCCAGGACTGTATTTTCAGGATGAGTATTCAATCCGATAATATGGAGATAAGGGCATTTAACAACCAAGCCGAACGGTTCACGGCCGTCTTTACCAACACGAATAGCAGGGTCATCTGGATCATCAATCCAATAGACATAAGGAGCCAAATAAACTTTCATAGGTTCCGCTTCCGTACCAGCTGAGAAATTAGCGGCAGCTTTATTGAAACTATTAAAAACATAAGGATTACCCGCCACTTCCCTATCGGACAACTGCCCATCAACAAAAAATGTTTTCGGACCTAAAATAATTTCTTTATCTGCATAACGAAGGCAGTTTCCTTTAAATTCTATAGGTTGCGAAGGATCTAACGAACTATAATGATCAATACTTTGTGCTTTTAACAGATGTCCCCATACAAGCCAGCACAAGGCAAAAGCGAGGAAATGTAAATGTTTCATTTTGTATAGATTAAGATTTGTTCTAATACAAAAGTAAACAGGAGACAGGGACAGAGGTAAAAATTGGTCTATTATGTGCAAATTTTGAATAATGTGCTAATTTGCCAATTTGCTAATAGGCCAATTGACATGCGAACATAGCAGAACCATACGGCAAATTAGCATATTAGCAAATTAACACATTCATAAATTATTCTACTTCAGTTATCCTTAGCAGCAGATAAGGACTTGCAGGCAGTCTTACTCTCCCTTGATTTTTTATCATACACCCCTATCCTTTACAGGAGCAGTTGTTTCAAAAACGGCAGGCCATTCGGCTATCGTCATGTTCCAAGTATCAATGACTTCCACTTTAAAACGTACTCCTTCTTTCAAACGTGGATAAAAAGCGTTTTTTACCGGTAAATCAAATGCCCATTCCGGTTTTATTTCCTTGCCCAGATAAATCATATAATAATTTTCTCCGGCAGTCGAAGTATAAGGGTCCCAACTACTATCACATAAATGCAGAGGATTAGGAAGTGCGTCCAAAATCTGTCTTGTAAAGCCGATGCGCTTCCAGGACTCCCCTTGAAAAGTTCCTCCTACAGCCAGAAAATCACGAGAATAATCTTTTGAATTATCCATATAACATTCTCCGTGAGTTACGTAAGTTCCCACAATCAGCCCTTGCCACAAGCGATAAAGATATTCCTGACCGCTCAAGCTTCCCCATCGGTTATCCATATTACCCTCATAACATACCTCATCAAAAATAATCGGTTTCTTATAAATATTCTTCACCGTAGCCGCCCTTCCAAAACCTTCTACAGGTGCCTGGTCCTGTATACTGGCATGAGTGTATTCAGGTTCCCAATATTTATAATACTTAGCTGTATAAGTATGAATGGAGCATAAATGGGAATAAGGATCATTCTCTACTACCGTATGTGTAAAAAGTATCCCAATATTCCGGTTTTAATTCTCTCAAAAATCATATTCATTGGCCAATGACCACCAAATATTGCGAAATGAACTCATACGGGCTGTCAGATACTTCAAGTATCGGACACCGGCTTCCAAAGCATTCTGTCAAATCCCCAACGACCACCATCATAAGGGTGGAAAAGAATCAAATCAGCCTCTACTCCTATTCCGACCAATTTATCCACACATGCTTCCACATGAGCAAAATAAGCAGGATTGAAGCGGGTGAAATCCCATTCATACACAGGTTTTCCCTTTTCATCCTTTACTATCTTCTTTATCTCAAAAGGAAACATGGAGGGTTCAGGATAATCCGGATCAAAGTTTTGCACAAAAAACAGCATCCTGATTTTATTGAACTTGGATAGTTCCAATGATTTCACTGTCTGATCAGGCTGGTTACCTGCCACATGCATCCAATCATAAGAAGTAGTTCCAACTGGATAATAACGCGTTCCGTCAGCATATTTAAAATTATAAGTTCCATCCACTTTAACTGGACCATGATTTCCTTTACCCGGAGCAATACATTCTATCCGCCCTTTCACCTTATTCAGCACGGGAATCTCACTCTGCGTCACGTACGACCATACTCCCTGGCTCACAGGCATAAAGCGAATTTTGAAGGTATCATTTCCGTCATAGAATCCACGTACAGTCAATGTAGTATCCGGTCCGCTAAACGTTGCCGTAAGCTCAATATCAAAAGGGTTCCCCTTTACTTTGGCAGGCAGGGAGATTTCATAACGTCCCCAACACTCCACCTTATCCTGGGCAAATCCACCGGAAATCCCCAAAAGCAATAACAATAAAAAAGAGCAGCAATATTTCATAAGCAATTCAATCATTAAATTCCAGCTAAACAACGCATCAATCAAGATTTCTCAAAACAAAATCTGTTACTTCCACCTGCCCGTCACCACCGGCAAAAATACCTGGGCGGACAAACAAGAAACCATATACCGTATTATGATGTACTCCCGATATCTCAAATCCCCATGGATACTTATGCCATTTTTTACCATCGGCACTGTACCAGGCCGACAATACATTAGCATCATTCCGCAAACGTAACCACATCTTTCCACATTGGTTTGCTTGAGGAAGTTTTGATTCCGTACGACTTACTTGCCCACGCCGATAACGAAGCATCTGCTTATGATTAAAACCAAATCCAAAATGATAATTCTCATCATAATAAGCCACCAATCCGGCAGATGTATTTTCACCTTTCAGTTCAAAACAAGCCTCCACTTCATATTTATGAGCACTGGTACGTGCTAATAAGGGAGATCCTTCTTTTGGAGTATTCCCCTTTGCCTCTACACTGATTTTATCAGAAGTAATCCGGAACCGATCATTTAAGTTATGTTCCCGGCACGTCTGCCATACAAAATCTTCTATACCAGATAATTGCAAACGTTCCGGTGCAGGTAAAGAAATGGCTCCTTCTTTCAAATGTAACCATCCATCTTCTTTTTGGACCAGTTCACGTAAAAGGGTCTGACGCCCCAATGTCTGGAATCCGTTTTCATAAGCATGGAAAATCATAAATAACCGTCCATCTTCCGTATCAACAATAGAGCCATGCCCTTTTACTCCACCATTTTTTCATTACGGGATTCCGTACGAAGAAGCGGATTGAAAGGAGCATTCTCCCAAGGACCCATTATATTTTTACTACGTGCCTGTACTACCATATGACTGGTGGGAGGACCTGCCGTACCTCCTTCGGCCACGAACAAATAATAGTACTCTCCTACTTTTTTCACGTTCAAGCCTTCCATGGAAACTCCTTCTATATCCCATTCCTCCGGTATTTCCCATTCCTTATAAATCCGAACCGGTTCTCCTGTAATAGAGCATCCGTCATCCGACAATGGATATAAAGCACCGGAACTGAGCAACAGATAGCGTTTTCCATCCTCACCAACCACATGTTCCGGATCAATTCCTCCTATTTTCAAATCTACCGGAGTACTCCACGGACCTTCCGGAGTATCCGCCCAAGTTACCATATTGGTTTTCTTTCCTTTCCCATTCAAAGTCGGAAAATAGATATAAAAACGCTTGTTATGAAATACGATGTCCGGAGCCCAGATATCTCCAGTAAAAGTAGTTAAAGCCGTGGAACATGGAACCCAGTTCACCAAATCATCTGATTTGTAAACTACCAATCCCGGAATATAAACAAAAGAAGAATGGACCAGATAATAAGACTTTCCATAACGGACAATAGAAGGATCCTAATTATCACCTTCCCAAATACGTACAATAGTTTGATCTTCATTTAAAGAATCTTGGAACTGCCCCCCATAAAGGGAAAAAATGGGATAAAATGCGCCCCAAAGGCTAGCAAAAATGCGCAAACAGATAAAATGTTTTTCATATATAATCTTTATTCTTGTGCCAAACCATATCCATTCGTTATCTTTCCTTTAGACTTGCTCAACGTTTCAACTCATATCTGGGAGGAATTATCTTTATCACTAATGTATTGACTCTCTGTTCTTGTAAAAAAATCACTAGAAAAGAATAATTATCTAAAAAGCGAAACATTAAAAAAATTTCTAGCTAGTAGAATAAAAAAGATTCTTTTTAATAAAGCCTTCATTTTTCACACCTCTATCAGAGTCAGATTATAGTCTAACAAAACTCACACTAACTTAATAGCCTTCATTTTTGCCAAAATCCTGAACCAGGAGCAGGAGTAACTGACACTTGATCCAAAGCTTGCAGTTGTACTGAAGGAATGGGACGAAGGTAATGATACTCTTTTAATATTGGGAGAAGCTTGTTTATTGTACTTCTTCACACGATCAATAAGTGTGTGTGTACGTTTCAAATCGAACCAACGGTCCCCCTCACCTAAAAATTCCAAACAACGTTCATCAAGGATAGTCTCCATAGTAACAGTACCGCTAATAGAGTTATCCTTACCGGAAATAGCACGTTGAGCACGCAGATAGTTCAGTGTGTTTAATGCTTCACCATTTTGCCCCAATTCCATCTGACACTCCGCTTTGATAAGATACATTTCCGCCAAGCGAATCAACATAATATCACGTTCTGAAGTACTAGGAGTAATCAACGAATTTGCAGAATAACCAGGACAATTTTCTTCATATTTTTTTTTATAGAAACAAAGAGCTGATCGCCAGCGAACTGACTAGAGTTATAACGATCATCGTTATAAACAGATGACACTGGGGTGATAATACCAGTAGTCGGTACAGCCGTAGCAGGATCGTTTGTAGTGTATAGAGGCAAATCCCCTCCTGTACGAGTATATACACGATAGCGATTCTTACCACGAGCAATAGCAACCTGACCTTCGGGCGAATTAGCATCAGCATTAATAAAGTAAATAGCCGTATCCTTCATCAATGGATAGTTCTTAGAAACCAGTCCGGGAGCAATATCATAGTGATCGCGAATAGTAGCCTCATAACGTTGGTCCGGTATCTTTCACTTTGCAGAAAAGATTCCAAGAATAAGGAGTTAGCAAATAATTACGAAAGCCACGGCTGTAACGAGAATAATAAGAATTAATCACCACACCTTGCAGTTGTTGATTGGGTTTAGTAGCACGTACAAACACATCGCTCAAATCTGAACCAGAGTTATTCCATAAACCAACAAACACCAGATGAAGTGCATTACCGCCTTTGTCACGATCCATCTGCTTGTTATATACTTTACCAGTAGAATATTGAATAGGCCCCTGATTCTCAAAAAGTCGTAACATTAGGTGTGTAGTGCATTCCAAAGATTGCCTCTTTATTGACTTTCAAATCCTCGTTAGTCATCAACCAAAGATCCGAAGTATTATCATAGAACTGGGCAAAGTTACTGTCAATTACTTTTTTGAGCCTCTTGTTGCGCCAAAGCATAGAGATTCTTACCTTTATAAACATCATTAGTAATAATAGAGTTTTCGCCCATCCATGAAGCGGCGTAAAAGCAAAACACGGGCTTTCAAAGCATGAGCAGCAACCGAAGATACCCGCATACTCTCTTTGTCATTATCATTGACTGTTAGGTTAGCAATAGAATTGTCCAAGTCTTCCAATATTTTACTATAAATAAATTCCTCAGGCATACGCACAGCCGTATTATACACTTCAGTAAAAGGAGTAGCATTGTAAGGCACAGGCCCCAAGTATTTACTAATAAAAAATAATAGAAAGCTCTTAAGAATTGAGCTTCACCCAAATAAGTCTGTTTTTTAGCTTCACCAATAGCAGTGTTCAAAGGAACATATTTCAACGCCAAATTACATACATCAATACCACAGTAAAACGCCTCCCAATAAGAATCAAAATTTGTTTTTCCATCTTGTTCAGCTGTAAAAGTATAGTCACCTAAAGGTTTCATACCACAGTCAATGCCATAGAAGAGATCATCAGTACCTGAACCATTCATCGCCAAGGCAGCAGGCTTACCTGCCCAAAGGCGTAAAAAAGAATAAGCAGATCCCATCAAACCATCAATACCACTCACTGTAGCATATTCCAATTCAGCAGTAGCACCTGTTTTGTTCTCTTCTTCAAGAAAATCTGAACAAGAAGAAACACAGCATGCAAAAGCCAATGCCATTGCGGCGCTTTTCATATAATTAAATTTCATTGTTTTCATGATTATTTAAAATTCTATATTAACACCAAATACCAATTGCTTAGTTAACGGGAACGATATGTCACCGTCACGTTCAGGATCATAATTATCAACACTACTGAAAGTAAAGAAATTCTTCATTGAGCCATAAACTCGAAGATTACTCATTCCGATCTTAGAAATCCATGTCTTAGGTAAGTTATACGACAAAGTAATATCTTTTTAATCTTGATATACGATGATTTCTCATAGAAGGTAGAAGCAGCATAAGTATTTTGTTTAGTCAAACCTGGAGTAGGGAAGCGGGCACCCTGGTTCTCTGGAGTCCAATAATCCAAGTCAGCCCAATTAGCGTTGTCGTAACGGAACTGTTGATACAATCCATATTCCATCCAACCACCTAAACGAGCATAAACCAAGAACGATAACGAAAAGTCTTTATAAGTCAACGTGTTATTCCAACCTAAAATACATTTGGGTGAACGGTCATACACCCGCTTGTCATCATCAGTAATCTTACCATCATCGTTACGGTCTACAATCTTCACGTCACCGGTAGTAGAATTAGCTTCGGGGAAGTCGAGCGTCTTGCCGGGATGAGAAGCCTCCCAGTCTGCTTTATATGTCTCGAATTCACCTACCCCCCAACAACCATCCGCCTCGTAATAATAGTAAATATTTAAAGGCTGTCCTACAATCTGACCAGTACGGCCATTGATATTCTTTTCTAAACCATTAGAAAGTTCTACTATTTCATCCTTTGCTGTAGAAACCGACAAAGTAGTATCCCAATTAAAATTTTTTGTCCTCACAGGCACACCACCTATTTGAATCTCAAAACCGTGTCCTTTGGTCTTACCAATGTTTGAAAGTACATGTGAATAAACTGATGACAAGGGCAAGCTCTGAGCATAAAGCAAGTCTTTAGTCTTATTGATATAAAAGTCCGCACTACCATAAATACGATTACCCCAAAAACCAAAGTCCACGCCAAAATTATATGAAGTAGTAGTTTCCCAAGTTAAATTCTCATTCCCCAAAGTAGTCTGGATACGACCAGTGGTCACACCTGAACCAAATTCATAATAAATTTGATTATCTGCATTTACCATAGGTAATGTCTGGTAAGCACTGATACCAGCATTACCTGTGCTACCCCAAGAAGCACGCAACTTCAAATTATCCAACCAATCACGGGTACTTTCCATAAAATTCTCATCACTCACCCGCCAAGCTACAGCTACTGAAGGGAAATAGCCCCACTTATGCCCCTTGGCCAGTACCGATGAACCATCAGCACGAAGTGAAGCTGCAAGCAAATATTTAGATTTATAGCTATAGTTTACACGACCAAAATAAGATTGCATGGTAGTCTTAGTATAAGAACTAGTATTAACTGGAGTCTTGATAAGACTTACATCATAAAATGAGCTTTTGTAGTAATGTTCAGCAGAAGCATAGCCCGAGACCTGACTGCTACGGGCCTCATTACGTTTAGTAGAACTACCCTAACAACAGCGTCAAACTATGATCACTACCTCCGAAATCAGTTATATAATTTAAGGTGTTGTCCCAAGTATAATTAATATAATGATTTTGATCATTCGAAATATAGCTACCCTTAGCACTTTGCAATTCACTGACGCTCTGATAGTCACGATACAACCCCTCGTGTTGCTGTTGATAGTCAACATTGAACAAAGTCTTTAACGTCAACCCTTTAATGGGAGTGAGTTGCAAGTAACTGGTAGCAAACAAACGATTGGTCACAATATTATTATCGTAAGCCCCTTCCTGATCATCCAGTAACGGGTTGGCATGTGCTTCATAATAGGGAGAAGGGCGAAGAATAATATTACCATCAGCATCGTAAGGATGAGCAATAGTTGACATATAAAGCGAACGACCGAATACATTGCCACTGCGTTTGTCGTGGTTCTTATGAGTGTAGAGCATATCCATACCCACTTTTAAAATATCGTTCACCTTGTGGTCCACTGAAAGTTTACCATTATAACGGGCCAACTTATCATTTTTCAGCAGTCCCCCTTCCACCATAGCCCCCCATAGAAATATTGAAAGTAGTCTTTTCTGAGCCACCAGAAATAGAAAGATCATAGTTTTTGAGTCAAACCATTTTTCAGCAGCAAATTAGGCCAATCTGTATAGGAGCCCTCATTATAAACATCCATTTCCGAATAAGGTAAACCGAAGTTTGGAGCAGTACCCAATACATCTTCCACCTTGGCATGATGAGTACCCCAACTACCGTCAGCAATATCATCTTTATAGTTCTTGGCATCTAGCAAACGCCGTACCTCGCGTTCACCGTACATGACTTTCGGAATATTGGTAGGTTCATTGACGGACACATAGGCATTCAAATTTACTTTCGTCTTTCCTGCTTTACCTCTTTTAGTTGAGATGATGATTACACCATTAGCCCCTTTAGTACCATAAATAGCTGTAGATGAAGCATCTTTCAGCACTTCCATAGATTCTATGTCTGAAGGGTTTATATCAATAGTCGAACCATATTCCACACCATCGACTAAAATAAGCGGAGAATTATCTGCGTTGATAGAACGATTACCACGTAAATTGATATTGATACCTGAACCGGCCTGACCACTGCTCTGCTGAATATCCAAGCCTGGCACTTTGGCCTGCATAGCCTGCATGGCATTACTAGAAGCTGTTTTTTCTGAATATCTCCAGCTTTTACAGATGAGACCGATCCTGTAAGGTCACGCTTCTTTACCACACCATATCCCACTACAACTACCTCGTCAAGCACCTCATTATCACTCTCCATTTTAATAGCAAACGCATGCTGACTACCTACTTTTATGTTCTGAGTCTTATATCCGATATAGGAAACAACCAATGTAGCATTTGCGGGAACCTCCAATACAAACTTCCCATCCAAATCCGTAACCGTCCCTGTAGTAGTTCCTTGAACCAAGACTGATACTCCAATCATAGGCTCACCTGTTTCATCAATAATGGTTCCGGTGACACTTTTCACCTGAGTAACAAGTTGAGTGCCAAAGTTCCTAACATCGGAAGAAACCTCAGCCATCATCGGTGCGACACTTATGGACATTGCGGCCGACAAGCTCCAAATAAGAAAAGAACGGCTGGCTTTACAACCGTATGCGCTTGCAAACAAACGCCTTGTTTTCTGAACATTTTCCATACTTTCCTGGGTTAACAAATAATCATTTTAGATTTAATAATTCTTTTTGTGTTCTCTTTAAGCGTGCTCCATAATCATAGTATCTTAAATCACACATTGCAAAAGTAGAAATATTTTCGGAAAACAAAAGTAATTTTGCACTTTTTTTCTTTATTTTATTTCGTTTGATTTCATTTATAATAAACAACACAAGCTAAAAACAAAAAAAAACGATATAAAGTATTGGACATATGTGTTCTACACCCTTTAGTGAGACAAAGAATGAGGAGATATAGCACTTTCGTTTCCTTTCAACCAAGCTAAATTAAACTTATAATAAAAGCGGCTCGTTATCAAATGAATCATATTATCAGGTGTTTGTGTTCCGGCCAGGTAGCCACGAGGTTCAGCATGATTCTTATCCATTTCAAAAAACTGAGTCCAAGCCCCACCATTAAGGAAACGATAAGTGCCATCAGTCAACAAGCGTTTTACAGGCCAGGTCTTACCTTCATCGTATGACAAAGCAGCGTACATGCCATATCCTTTAAAAGGCTTTCCTGATTTTTCAGTAAACATCATACCACGCTCCTCTTTCGGAGTACGATAAGGATGTTCAGTAAAAGATATCAGCAAAATAGGACCTTCATTCAAACGCATCAATACCAGCCGTTGTCCTCCATCAATGGGTGGAAATTCCGAAGCGGAATAATGCCAAGTCTTGCCCATATCATCAGATACACTCATAGGCATACGTAGACGTCCTTCTTTATCACGAATACTATTGTTACGTCCCAATGCCATCAATCTGCCATCCTTCAATTGCACCACTCCGGCATGGATTCCGGCGATAGTGGTACCTGTCCCTCCCTCTTTAAAATCGGCAAGGGCGCTCCATTCCACGGGTCCGTCCAAGTTTTTCCCTTATCCTTACTGATATGAACAGCAGCCCCGTCTCTTCCACCGGGTCCGGCATCACAAGCCTGGACAAACCAGCCTTCCTTTGTAATAGAGGTTCCGGCTATCACTTGATGGCGTCTCGTATGCTCGGGAGCAATCATACGAGGTTTACTCCAAGTTTGTCCATTATCTGTACTTGTACGCAAAGTCATCATCAAATTCTGCCAATGTCCGGCCGCTTCCACTCCATTGATATGGTAAAGAGTCCCTTGGCGGTCGTTCAACAATGCAGTTCCGGTCAAGTTACGATCAGCTATCTGATAAAACATACGAGGCTTTTCCCATTCACGGCTTCCGGCACGCAAGCGCGAAGAGAGCACCACCATCTCACGGCCTTTTTCTTCATTGGTAGAAAACCACACAGCTAACAAGTCTCCATTATCACACCAAGTCAATGCCGGCTGATGATTATGCTTGAAAAAAGGCGTTCCACTATGCGCATCCGGTTCATGCACATAAACCAAAGGAGCAGTGAAGACAGGTTCCGTGATACACTGAGAAGTCCAATCCCATTTTATCTGAGACACGGCATACTCATCTTTTGGCTGAGAAAGCGGAGCGGTCTGCGGATACTCTGCCTGTACCACCCGAAAGCCTGTCATTGCATGTTTGTCCTCCGGCAACATAGCCATACGGTTTGCCGAACGGAGATATTTCACCGGTGTATTATGACTACCTCCTCTAGTCACCCGTGCTATACCGTCCGAATAGCCGACAGGATCAGTCTGTTCCTTGTCTATATAGGGCCCATACCAGTCCAAACACCATTCCTCCACATTTCCACACATATCATATAGCCCCCATTCGTTAGGAGGAGTTTGTGCCACTTTCAAAGACAAGGGTTTGGGAGTAGCCGCTATCACTTGATTCTTTTGCCAGGCGGCAGGAAGCTTGTCATCCATATAGAAATTCCAGTAACGGCCTGCCTTACATGCATATTCCCATTCAGCTTCGGTAGGCAGACGATAAGTTTTTCCTTCTTTCTGGGTCAACCAGTCACAAAAGGCAACGGCATCTTGATAAGTTACGAACACCACCGCTTCGTCATCTTCACTTGAAAAACCATTTTTACCACGCAGCAACTTGTGTTCAGGGCAGAACAATTCATATTGCGCATTAGTCACTTCGGTCAGCCCCATTTTAAATGGTTTGGATATATACACCTTATGCATAGGTGCTTCATCATAATTCTCATCTTCACCCAAAGTTCCCATATAGAAATTTCCTGCGGGTATTTCTATCATTGGAATCAATTCACTTTGTGCCGCAATACTTGCCGGCCATATAATAATGCTCACTATTGCACTTACTAAAATTTTTAATTTCATTTCGTATCAGATAAAAATATATCTTGATACAAAAGTAAAAAGCAATCAAAGAAAAATAAGGTAAAAATTGGTCTTTTATGTGCATAATTTAGCAACACACGAACTAACCTATCAAGAAAAAGATTTCTACCTTTCTTATTGTAACTTCCTACAACAAACTGCTGCCCTCTACATCTACCTATCCATAGGTGATTCGGTAAAATGGTGACAGCTATGGTAGCAGAAATTACAAACGTCAAGAGAGTAAACCTTGAGTTCAAATTATTAATGCTATAATGACGGGAATGCTTGTTTAGAAATACATTCTTAAGAAAACAAAAAAGGAGAGAGCATTCACAATACGCCCTCTCCCCATACATTTATTTTCGTTTAACGAATGAATTATTATTCCTGTTTAAAAGCCATAACCATTCGTAAAGCCACCGGCTGCCATTACATTAGGAGTAAACGGCCACAAATAGATAGGAGCCGAAACGTAATCATAATCCCAAAACAGATACTTATCATATTCATCTCTATTATCAACCAAATCAATACCCCAATTAACTTTGGTATATCTTGGCTTTCAAGAGATGCCGCCTCTTCTTCAGACACTATTTCAAACAACCCTTTTATTGCTAAATTGGTAGCTGGAGTCGAACTTCCATAATTCAATCCCATTTCTTCCCAATTATCCTTTTGTCCGCGCCATCCCGGATAAAGCACCGGATCATTGACCTTGTCTGTCGGACACTGTGCTGTCAAACGATGACCATATATAGTTTTTGCATCAACTAATTTTGTCCATATATAAGCAGAAATGATATTACCATTTTCAAACTCATAATAACCTTTAGTTGCCAAACCATCCATCATAGCTTTAGTCATATCTTTGATTCTTTTTATATCTTCCGGAAGATAACCAGAACGAATCAATGTCCAACGACGATCACCTTCACCTGCATATTCAAACCCCCGTTCTTCAATAATCGCACGAACTAAGTCATTACCAAAAGATGCAATAAAAGCATCTGTGTTAGCCAAACCTTGCGGGAACGAACGTTCACGAACCGTTTTTAAATATTGTTTACCTGTAACTACATCACCTAATGCCGCACATACTTCCGCATAGCCCAAATAAACTTCAGACATACGCATATACGGACCATTGATACCTGATTTACGTTGTGCTGCCACCCATGGATTAGCCTGACGATTCTCATCCCATTTATTCAATGTCAAGCCACCGCCTTCAGCTTTTGAGTTGGGGACAAAAGGAATTAACTTCTCAACCCCTTTACCATTACTGCCGGTCATAGTAATGCTCACATCACGACGCATATCATTCGGATCAAAGACTCCATAAAAATAAGCAGGATTTATACGTCCCTGTCCATAGCTCTTACATGGATACGCAGCCTTTGAGCCACCAGACGAAGGACGACCGAAAGAATAGGGGCGACCATCATTTCCACCACCTTGCTGCATGGGATATTCATAAATAGACTCATCCGCATAAATAGCATCATCCATATGCATCTGTTCAAAGAAATACTGGTACGGATTATTAAAAGTACGTCCGGATTTATCCGAGGCACCCCGTGGATCAGTCAAATGAAACAGTGCATTACCCGGATCAGCCAACAAAGCCTCGTAGTATTTTTTAGCTATTGAGTACAAGTCTTGCCAGTCAGAACGACGTCCATAAGTAGCTCCATTATTTTCTTTCCCTTTGGTTTCAAATGTCATGCTTCCCCTTTTCCGTTCACACGTTTGATATCGCCACGACGAGTCTGATATCCAGCTGCATCCAAACACATTCTTCCAATCAAAGCCTGCACATAGGTTTTAGAAAAATAATTTTTATTAGCAGCAGCAATGCCGGGAATGGAACCGATGGTGTACATCAAAGGCTCCACTTTCTGCAAATCTTCAATGCATACATCATAAATAGAATCACGGGAAACCAAACCTTTAGGCACAACACCATAAACGCCAACGTAAGGAACATCTCCAAAATTTTTACACAGTTCACGGTAAGCCGTAGCACGCATAGCTACCGCCTCACCATACATTTGCCCCATCTCTGATTGTCCACCATTGATGATCGATTCAAAATTTTCCGCATTTTCCATGGATGTTATCACCGCATTGGCCTTGCTTACAACCGCATACAAGCTAGCATAAATATCATTCTCCTTCAAATACGAAGTCAATCCATAACTACTTGCATATGTACCGTTTTGATAAAGACATTCCGGATAATGGCGCCCCAACTGATTAGAGAAAGACTCCGGGTGCCGTTCTATATCAGACCCGGCAATATCAGCAGCATAAAACAATCCATCACCAAAAACCTTATTCTGCGCACAATCCCTCCACTGTTCATAAGCACCGTCTAATGCGGCACGTGCTGTTGTCGGATTAGAAAAGACAAAATCCGAATCTACAATAGAAGGAGAGCCAACCTCCAAATAATCACTACATGCTGTAGTCAAAAACATTCCAGCAAAGAAAAGGGTCGAATATACTATTTTTTTCATACGATTCATCTCCATTAATTAGAAAGTTAAATTAACACCAAAGGTATAAGTTCTAGCCTTAGGATAAGACTGGTAATCAAAATAAGGTGTAGGGAAACCATCCTTACCATCAGTCTTCGTGTTTACATCCGGATCTATACCAGAATATCCATCAATACAGAACAAATTACTTCCTGTAAAGTATACACGTGCATTCTGTAATCCAATCTTATTCATCCAATTTTTCGGGAAAGTATAACCTACTGTCAATGTATTCAAACGCAAATAAGACGCATCTTCAATAAATTTAGAACTTACGATTCCATATTCAGAGAAGAAAGAACTGTAGTTTGTATTCGCGTTAAGAGCCGCCAAAGCTGTAGGATCTTTCACCAGCATCAAGTCACCGTTTGTATCGACATCATAATATTTGAAAGTTTCAGAAACGAACTTCAAACGATTCTGACCAGCGGAATTGTCTTTATTTCCCATCAAGGAATGCATTGCATTGGCATTATACACATCACCACCAATCTGATAAGTAAAGCCTACAGAAAAATCGATTGCCTTCCAATTACCGTTAATTGTAAAACCACCTGTATGTTGTGGCATAGCTTCGCCGATAATCGTTTTGTCATCCTCGTCCACAACACCATTACCTGTTGTATCTGCAAATTTAGGCATACCCGGTACGGCGGTTTGTCCATCTGCTGCCAGTACTTTAACTCCATCCGGATAATTCACAATACCTTGAATATCCGGAATGCCTGGTTTCAATGTGTATTTACCATCCGCATAAGTAAAATCATCAATCGTATAATATCCTTCAGATTTAAAACCTTGGATCGTACCTACAGGATGCCCCTCACGGATAATATAATCATAAGCAGGCTTAGCCATAGATGAACCCCAATCATTCATAGCTCTCGTATCTGCCAAGACCCCATCCATCAGTTCGTCAATATTATTCTTATTATAATTATAAGTCAAGTTTACACCTAAATTAAAATCTTTACCACGAACAATGTCAAAGCCTAAAGCCAATTCAACTCCCTTTATTTGAGGTTTTACCTACATTTTGGAACTGATAGCTATAACCAGACGCTGCATCAATAGGCACTTTCATTAAAATATTCTTTGTCGTATTCCAATAATAGTCCAAACTACCACGAACCCAATTATTAAAGAAACCAAAATCAACACCTAAATTACGACTAATAGTAGTTTCCCATTTCAAATCAGGATTTCCTTTCATATCACCAGGCACATAAGTGGTAACCTTTTCACCATCCACTGTAATTTGTTCTGTTTTCCATGTTTCTCTCCATAAAGAAGCATCAATATTATCAGAACCAGAAGTACCATACGATACACGAAGTTTCAGATTATCCAACCAATCTCTTGTATTTTCCATGAAAGCTTCATCTGAAATTCTCCATGCTGCAGCTGCTGCCGGGAAATACCCCCACTGATGACTAGGTGCAAATTTAGAAGAACCATCAGCACGGAATGTAGCTGTCAAAAGATACTTACCTTTATAAGAATAATTAGCACGACCAAACCAAGATAAAGTATGATTAGGAGTACCTATCTCACCTTTAAAATAATCTTGTCCCAATGAAGGAGTAGTCATATTAATCATACCAAACGCATCATCCATTGTAAATCCTTCAGGATACCCTACACCATATATTTCAGTGTAATCTGACTTTGAAGCCAAGACTTCATTACCAACCAAGAAAGACAAATTATGATTATCTCCAAGCCCCTGTACTTCATAATTCAAAGTAGTTGCCCAACGCACACCGTAACCATCACTTTTCTTCAATTTAGCAGAACTATTATCTTTTTCTGTCTGTCCTGCATTCCATGTCTTTTCCTGGTTCCAATTACGATTTAACGATAGCTCCGTCTTTGCCGTCAAACCTTTAATAACATTCCAAGTTAAAGCACCTTTTGCACGGATACGGTACATGTTTTTTATATAATCTACAGTATTCAAGTAATACAAAGGATTACTAGTTTCTTCCATATTTGTATCACCTTGACCAAATCCAGCGGTAAAAGAAGCATCCCCCAAAGGATTATCCACAGGACGATAAGTGTAAGCAGAGGTTGCATTACCAAAACCAGAACCATTAATTTCTATTTCACTATAACGTAAATCAAAGTCCGCAGTTAACTTTTTATTAATCTTTTGCGTCAATTTGAAATTCGCATTCCAACGTTGGAAACCAGACTTCACACGGATACCTTCATCATCCATATAGTTAACTGATGAATAAAACTTAGTTTTGTCTGTGCCACCAGATAAAGATACATCATGATTCCAAGAAGACGCAGTCTGCATCAAATCATTTATATAATTATGAGTGGTCATATTTTTATATTCATTCAAATGATTTCCATACTTGGATCCTAATCCAAAATATCTGGCAACTCCATCCCCATAAGAATCCCCCAGACTCTTCATATATGCCCATGTATTATATACATAATCATAAGGATCCATAGTTTCCAATAATTTTGGATTCTCCTTCATCTGATAATACATATTATACTTGACGGAAACCCGGCCATCCTTGCCTCCCTTAGTAGTAACCAATATTACACCGTTAGCACCACGGGCACCATAAATAGCCGTAGAAGCAGCATCCTTTAACACATCAATACTTTCGATATTGTCAGCAGGAATATCATCAATGCCACTAACTTGAACACCATCTACAATGAATAAAGGATCATTAGACTGGGTGATAGAGCCACCACCACGAATACGAATAGACATACCTGCACCCGGACGACCGTCTTGAGAAGTCACACTTACACCAGGCAATTGTCCTTGTAAAGCCTGTGCGACATTGGCAACTGGATTAGCCGCTAATTTTTCTCCAGTAACAGAAGCGACAGAACCAGTCAAATCACGTCTTTTCACCGTGCCATAACCAATAACAACGACTTCATCCAAAGTCTTGTTATCTTCTTCCAATACAATTATCAAATCTTTTCCAGATTTTACCTCTTTGGTAAGATACCCAATATAAGAAACCACCAAAGTAGCATTACTCGGAACATCCGGAATTGAAAACTTACCATCGAAATCCGTGATTGTACCATTGGTTGTTCCTTTTACCAGTACATTCACACCAATCATAGGTTCGCCTGTTTTGTCTTTCACCAAACCTGTTGCGGTTTGAGCAAAAGCAACCAAACAAAGCATACTCAAAAAGAGAGTTGAGACAGCTTTTCTAGCTAATTCTTTTAGATTCATAAGATGTGTTTTTATAGTTATTAAAATGTTTTTTAAGGTTTTGACCTTAGTTTCACTGTTGCAAAATTATGGATATAACATTACCTTGATGTGTAGTTTTTATCTTTTTATGTGGATTTATTAGGTATTTTTTACGGGATCCAATTATTCAGTACAACAAAAAAGGAGACCTCCACCAACGTAGAAGTCTCCTTTTCAAGCAATTACAAAATCAATCTAGTCTATTGGGTTCCAATTACTTTGAGTACGAAAAAATAGCATCGACCGTCACCGCCTCAGCTTCTTTCTTTTGTTAACTGTTTGCTCCACGCCACCCTTTCCGAAGCATTTGCACCCTCACCGGTATTTTTATATTCCATATAACGGGCGGTTTCTTCATTAGACTGCTTACCCCAATTGTGCCATCCGGCAAGAACAATATGTTTCCCCAATTCACATTCTATAAATAAAGTATAAGCATATGGACGCCAAGGACGACCTAAATACACTTTATCCACTCCCGGTTCTGCCGTCAGCTTACAGTGCTTAAAGACATATCCATATTTAGCCTCTTTCGGAGTGGAAGCAGCCGTTACATACGAATTGCGTTTACTGTGAATAATACAATCTTCAAATAAAGCGGTAGAAGGACCGAAAATAAAGTCGGTAGTACCATCAATATAACAATCCTTGAAATAAAGACGGGTAAATTTAGCACCGGTATAAATAGTGTCCTGATTGCCCAAGATACGACAATTGATAAATTTCAAACGGTCACCTTCCGTATGTAAAGCTACCGCCTGTCCCAACTGAGCCGCATTGTTCTCAATAGTCAAATTTTTAAAAGTGATATCACTGCCCTCTACCTTCACCGTATAAGTGCGGAAAGTACCCATTTTATTTATATTCGCATGATCATCATAAGTAATAATCGTCTTATCACGATCTTCACCTATAATATCTATATTTTCCACCCATGAAGGAACAATCACTTTCTCCTTGTATACTCCGTTCTTCACATAGATCGTAACAGTATAATCCATGAAAGCCCGCGCACTCTCTATAGCCTCCTGCAAAGTACGAAAATTCCCCGTTCCATCACGTGAGACTACAATTGTATCCTGACGTTCCTGAGCCCATGCTGCGCTTACAACAGACAATAGCAACAATAATCCTAAAACTTTCCTCATCGTATCACCTCCTATTATTCACATGCAGTTCCACAACTGTTTTTCTGAAACAAACGTTCCCATTCCAGACTGGCCATAATAAACGGACCTACTGCCTTCGCATCATTAGAACGTATTTTTTCAGTTATATAATAATTATAATCTCCGGTACGATACACCGGCTTGCCTCCCAAACCTGCAACAGCACAACCTTTAGTAATAGAAACCACACCTTTATCATCCACTTCTATAAATTGGGTCAAAAGCCCTTCATATCCCTTTTTAGCCACTTCCATGTACGAAGGACAAATATATCCCTTACGTAACGCTTTCAACAGAGTATATACAAACATGGTAGAACAAGAGGATTCCAGATAATTCCCCTCATCCCCGCTTCTGTCAATCACCTGATACCATACCCCTGTTGCTGGATCTTGAGTACGTTTAATCTGGGCAGCCAGTTTATTCAATATTTCGATAACAGATTCACGTCCGGCTTCGTGTTCCGGTATAAAATCGAGTACATCCACACAAGCCATTGCATACCATCCCATGGCGCGTCCCCAACAGTGTTGTGACCACCCGGTAGTTTTATCCGCCCACTTTTCACGCTTGCTCACATCACATGCATGACGGTATAGATCTGTCTTCGGATCATAATTATGGCGGGCCACTGTGACAAACTGATTGATAATATCAGCATAATCATTCACGCGGTTGTTACGGTAAGCATACTCCGCATAAAATGGTTGCCCCATATAAAGCCCATCCAGCCACATCTGATTCTCATAAATCTTCTTGTGCCAGAAACCGCCATCGGCATTACGAGGATGCGTATCCAACTGACTGCGCAACAAATCCAATGCTTTCTTGTATTTCTCGTCCTTAGTCTGCTCATAAATACGGAAAAGCATCTTGCCGGAATTCAAACGGTCAATATTATATTCCTCCAGTTTATAAGTTTCGATAGAGCCATCCTGATGAATCATTGTATCAGCATAAGCCACAGCATAATCAAAAAACTTTTTATCACCGTATGCATCATATACATCCAGCATAGCTTGAAGTTCCAGACCATGACAGTAATCCCACTTCAAACGGGTCTGAAAATCCAATTGCCAAGATTCGGGACAACGCACCATTTCTGATTCCGCCATACGTACAGACCAAGGCTTATTACCACAAACCTGCTGAGCCATGCCCATCAAAGGAACAGCCGCAAGCAAACCGGACACAATAATTTTACAAATAGAATTCTTTTTCATGAAGACATTTATTTTAGTATTAGACCTATTTATTTCATGAAACAAAAGTAGTATTTTCCTCGAAAAGCAGTGTGCACTTTTCAACCTACTAAGTGTATTATTTGGTATTCGTGTGCGAAAACGGTTATTTTTGTGCACGATAACGATAAAAATCGTTCAAAAATTGTCTTTTTACTAATTATTATGTCTTTCAGGTTTGATAAGTTGAGAAAAGGTTTTATTTTTGGGGCAGTTTTTAATTTATACTATTGTAGAAAACACAGTCATTTACTATTAATTCACAAGAGAATGGAACAAGTTTTTAGTTATATCATCGGTTTAGGAGCAGCGGTGATGATGCCTATAATTTTTACAATCTTAGGCGTTTGTATCGGAATCAAATTCAGCAAAGCATTAAAAAGCGGTTTTGTTGGTAGGTGTTGGTTTCGTTGGTCTATCAGTGGTTACCGCACTTCTGACCAGCAGTCTGGGTCCGGCCTTAAGCAAAGTGGTCGAAATATATGGCCTGCAACTGAAAGTATTCGATATGGGATGGCCTGCTGCTGCAGCCGTAGCTTATAACACTTCCGTAGGGGCATTCATCATTCCGGTATGTCTGGCCGTTAACATCTTAATGTTATTGACTAAAACCACCCGTACGGTTAACATTGATTTATGGAACTATTGGCATTTCGCTTTTATCGGAGCCGTAGTTTATTTTGCAACAGATAGTATTTTGTGGGGGATTCTTCGCAGCTGTTATCTGTTATATCATCACATTAATCTTAGCAGATTACACAGCAGACAAATTTCAAGGTTTCTATGATAAAATGGAAGGTATTTCTATTCCGCAGCCCTTCTGTGCAGGTTTCGTACCATTCGCTCTCATTATAAATAAGGTATTGGACAAAATTCCCGGATTTGAAAAGCTGAACATTGATGCGGAAGGTATGAAAAAGAAATTCGGTTTATTAGGCGAACCTCTCTTCTTGGGTATCCTGGTAGGATGTGGCATCGGTGCATTATCTTGCAAGAACGGACAAGAAATAGTAGACAAGATTCCTTATATTCTAGGTTTAGGTATCAAGATGGGAGCAGTAATGGAGTTGATTCCCCGTATTACCAGCCTGTTCATCGAAGGGTTGAAACCTATTTCGGACGCTACCCGCGAACTGATCGCCAAGAAGTTTAAGAGTGCTGTAGGCTTAAATATCGGTATGAGTCCTGCCTTGGTGATCGGACATCCGGCCACGTTGGTTGTATCATTACTATTAATCCCTGTTACTATCTTATTGGCAGTGGTGCTTCCGGGCAATGAATTCTTGCCATTGGCTTCATTAGCTGGCATGTTCTATGTATTCCCATTGATATTACCTATCACAAAAGGAAATGTAGTAAAGACTTTCATCATTGGTTTTGTTGTGCTGGCCATCGGTCTGTATTTTGTAACAGATCTGGCTCCTTATTTCACCAAAGCAGCACATGATGTATACGCCAAGACACAAGATGCTGCCGTAAACATCCCGTCTGGTTTTGAAGGTGGTGCGTTGGATTTTGCTTCAAGTCCTTTCTCATGGGCTATTTTCCATTTGACTTATTCATTCAAATGGATTGGTTCCGGAATTTTAGTACTGATAACACTATTCTTAATGGTGCTGAACCGTCGTTCCATCATTAAATACCAGAAAACAATGAAAAATTAAAATTTAAAGATAATGATTATGAAAAAATTAGCGATTGCAATGATGCTGAGTGTTTCTGCCTTGGCAGCTTCAGCTCAAGTAAATTACAAAGTACAGACCGCTTGCCATCCGCAAGATGTGAAACACTATGATACAGAACGTCTGCGTAGTTCATTTATGATGGAAAAGGTGATGGCGCCGGATGAAATCAATGTTACATACACCCTTTACGACCGTCTTATTTACGGAGGAGCTATGCCGGTAAACAAAATTTTGAAGCTGGAAACTTTCCGTGAACTGGGTCCGGAAATCACTTACTTCCTTGAACGGCGTGAACTAGGAGTCATCAATGTAGGCGGTGACGGCGTAGTTACTGTAGACGGTAAAGAATATCCTATGAAATACAAGGAAGCCCTCTATGTAGGTTGCGGGAATAAAGAAGTTACTTTTAAAAGTAATGACGCTGCCAAACCGGCTAAATTCTATATCAATTCGGCACCGGCTTACAAGCCATACGTTACTCAATTGATCACTACCGACGCCAAGCTTCAAAAAAGCAAATCCTAAACAGTATGCTTTAGCTATCTCAGATCATTATGGAAAAATGGAAGATAGCAACGACCGTATTGTAAATCAGTTAATTGTAAAAGATGTATTGGAAAGAGTGAAAAACGGCGGTACAAACCAATACAGATGGGACTTACTGAACTGGCTCCGGGTTCTGTATGGAACACCATGCCGGCCCATACACATACCCGTCGTATGGAAGCCTACTTCTATTTCAACCTGCCTGAAGGAAATGCCATTTGCCACCTGATGGGCGAACCGCAAGAAGAGCGTCTGGTATGGTTACACAATGAACAAGCCATCACTTCTCCCGAATGGTCTATCCATGCCGCTGCAGGTACCAGCAACTATACCTTTATTTGGGGTATGGGAGGTGAAAACCTGAAATACAGTGACAAGGATGAAATAAAATACACAGATATGAGATAAGTAGAATGGTACACACCATTACTCATTAACTCTTGTCATTCTGAATGTTGCAAGAAATCAACTCGTTTTCAGTTTTTTTTGCGACATTCAGAATGATTTTTTTAGAAATCTTACCATTGTACCGATTTATACAGGCTTTCCACCAATTTTTGCATAGAGAATAGGTACAGAATGGTTATTTTTGCGTCTAATAAGAAAAACATAATTAAATCTATTATCATGAGTACATTTCAAAAAGTAGGTGAGAAGATGACAAACTTCAGATGGATAATCTGTGGTCTGCTATTCTTTGCCACTACAGTCAATTACCTCGACCGTCAGGTGCTTTCACTAACCTGGAAAGACTTCATTGCTCCGGAATTTCACTGGACGGATTCGAATTACGGAGATATCACAGCTATTTTCTCTATAGTGTATGCCATTGCCAACCTGTTCGCCGGTCGTTTCATTGACTGGATGGGAACTAAAAAAAGGTTATCTCTGGGCTATCTTTGTCTGGTCCTTAGGAGCTTGTCTTCATGCATTGTGCGGTTGGGCAACCGAAGAAACATTAGGTATTCATAACGCAGAAGAGATGCTTTCTGCAACAGGAGCCGTCGCTTCAACTATCGCTATTACCAGCGTTTATTACTTTATCGCTGCCCGAATCGTATTAGGTGTAGGTGAGGCAGGAAACTTCCCAGCAGCTATTAAGGTAACAGCCGAATATTTTCCGAAAAAAGGACCGTGCATATTCCACTTCCATCTTTAATGCAGGTTCTACAGTAGGTGCTTTAGCCGCTCCGATCACTATTCCTCCTTTGGCACGTTATTTCCAAAGTATTGGTGTGGGCAACGGATGGGAAATGGCTTTCATCGTTATCGGTGGTTTAGGATTCATTTGGATGGGACTTTGGATGTTCCTCTATAAGAAACCCAATGTCAACCCTCGCGTGAATGCTGCCGAACTGGAATATATTGAACAAGACAACAACAATCCTGAAGAATCAGCAGAACAACAAGCTGCTGCCAACGACTTCGACAACAAGAAGATTTCATTCTTGCAATGTTTCAAATTTCCCCAAACATGGGCTGTATTTGTCGGTAAGTTCATGACTGATGGCGTATGGTGGTTCTTCCTGTTCTGGACTCCGGCATATATTTCGGATGTATACGGTTTCGCTTCAGATACGGGTACCGCACAAATGTTGATTTTCGTATTATATGCTATTACCATGTTATCTATTTATGGTGGTAAGTTACCTACTATTATCATTAATAAAACAGGTAAGAATCCATATGCAGCCCGTATGCAGGCTATGCTTATCTTTGCCTTGTTCCCACTGCTGGCATTGTTTGCCCAACCTTTAGGCAATTATTCATATTGGTATCCTATCATTATTATCGGTATTGCAGGTGCGGCACACCAGTCATGGTCTGCCAATATTTATTCTGTAGTAGGTGATATGTTCCCCAAAAGCACCATCGCTACTATCGTAGGTATTGGTGGTATGGCAGGTGGTATAGGTTCATTCTGTATTAATATGGGATCTGGCAGACTGTTTGACTATGCAGCAGAAACGAATATGACTTTTATGGGATTCGAAGGAAAACCTGCCGGCTACTTCATCATATTCTGTGTATGTGCCGTAGCTTATTTGATCGGTTGGACTATCATGAAAGCATTAATTAAAGAATTCACCACAGACTACACACCTAAGTAGCCTGTGGTATTTTTTTTTCCCCTAATAAATAGTTTTCAGAAGATATTGATAGATAGAATTATGACTTAATATTTCAGGGACTCCTGTGATAAAAAGCTGCTTGCGTGCACGCGTTAAAGCGACATTCAACTTACGGTCAATCTGTACACCGTCCTCTTCTGTCAGGTTGGGCAGAAACCTTAATTGACAGAGGTGATTCACACAAAAAGAATAAATAATGACATCACGTTCGCTGCCCTGATACCGTTCCACAGTGTCAATGGAAATCCTACTCAAAGCAGGAATAGCCAATGCCTGAAGCTCTTTACGTATCAAAGCAATCTGACTTCGATAAGGAGTAATGACCCCCCAACGTTCGATTCGGATCAAATTCCTCTTCATGAACCAGGTACACCTATTTGGCTAAACCGGCGACAATCTGTGCCTCATATCTATTTGTTTTTCCGGAAACGCTCTCCAAATCTTGCTTCGAAGGGATAAACGTACCGGAGCCTCTATGTGCTCCAACTGATGAGGTAATCCCAAAGTCTCCAATTTTCCGGCATAAAATGCTTTATTGGGAAAAAAAGCCACTCCCGGATGCATACGCCCCTGACGGCAAAGCATATCTATCGCTTTAGGAGATTCTTCTTTTAAATGAAAACGATAAAGCCGCTCAAACAGAGAATCTTTTAAATTAAAAAGTCCGGCTTCCCTAAGTCCCTCATCATGCACTTCAGAATGTCCGCTATTCTGCAAAATAACGGCAGGCAACTGTTTATGATCACCTATCAGGATAAATTTACCCACTGCATTTCTTTCATCGGCAAACTTGGCACACAGAATACCCAACAATTGGGGTTCTAATATTTGGGTGGCTTCATCCACTATGGCTACATCAAAACGTTTTAATTTAAAAAGTTCAGCTTTAGCCGCAATAGAGGCCACGGTTCCAACATATACTCTGCAATCTGCCATACGGATATTCACCTCTCTCCTACTGTTGCATTCCGCCAATATATTCTCCAACAGATGTCCTCTAAAGACGTACATCACAGGAAAGCTCACTTCCCACCCGTATATAATCTATACAGGGGGTGATAGAGGACAGTGACTGACAAATTTCATCAACAGCCCGGTTGGTATAAGCCAGTAACAATATCTGCATAGATGATGCTGCATAGAAATGTTCCACCATTCTACGCAACGCCCTCGAAGTCTTTCCTGTTCCGGGAGGTCCCACCAGAAGAAAATAATCACGGGCCGACTCAGCTTTCAACGCCACCCTCTCAAAATCATCACCGGTCAGCGCTATAGCTTCATCAAAAGACGAATCAAAGCGGGGAGGCCGTTGTCCCAGCAATAATTCCCGTCTTTCCGTATTCGCATCCAGAAAAGCGGAGAGTCCCAAATACATACTGCGAAATGTAGTATCCATCGTATCATGTTCTACAGCATAACGACTGTCCGGAGAAAAAACGGAAGCATTACGTTGGGTAGCACGTAAACGAATACGCAATTCTGTATCTGTAATCTGCTCAATATTACCCTTAAAAACCATTTTATTGGTCGCATTATCCAAGTCATTATTACGCTCATACAACACAACCACATCTCCTGTACGGAAATTGGGAAGAAACATTTCATCATATTGCGGAATAGACAAAAGTATATAGGCCTTATGAGCCTGTGATGCCCTATTTTCCATTATCTGCAAATCATATAATATCTCTCCCGCCTCACGTTTCTCATCCAGTGTACTCAGCCAAAGAGCTGAAGCCCCTGCACGTCCTTCATAATCCACATCTCCCGATTTGGAGGTATAAAGTTCTTTTGTAATGAAATTATAAAGCGTATAAAAATAGGCCTGTTCCAAAGGTTCCAACGCCGACAGCTTCTCCCGGAAACGTGAGATAGAGGGCTTCAAATACTGTTCCCAGAATCTGCCGCTCAGTTTTCTTTCATTCACCACCTCCGGATTGATTTGTGCCAACAAGTTGCGTGTAAAATCAGGATGATTATGGAATTGTACCCCATACTCGGCAGCAACAATACGGTTACGCAAATTGATAACCCGCCTTACCTGAGCCCACGATGCTCTGGCCGGATACAATAAAGGATAACGGGTATAAAGCAAATAGGGATGCATACGCCGCCGGTCCTGTCCCATGCTATATTCCAACACTGCCATATATAGCAGCATCTGAACCTTATTATTTTCCTTGGGTTCCACTTTTCCCTGCATGGAGAATTCATCCGCTTTGCCCGATTTCATTTCTATAAAGCTGCTCATATCCCGCTGCATATAGTCCAGACGTCCCTGAATGCCCAACGCCTCGCAAATATAGGACGGTTCCAGCACAGCCTCCTTTTTATCCAGATTATACCCCGGCTCCAAAAAAGTGTGTTGTACAACGTCCCGTATATGCTCAAAATGCATCCGGCAATCCTTGGCAAACTCTTTCTCTTTGGACGGGTCACGAAGTTCGGCACAAGCAGCCAGTTCAATGGGATACTGCCGGAATGCTTTCTTCATACAGTCTATATAGTCCGGCTCCTCCTCACCTGCATGTATCCATTCATCCAGGAACAGATTGGCTATATTTCCCAATAGCAAAGGGCGGGCATTATCAATCGGCACCAGCCGGCTCAAAAAATAGTTTGCCGGATGGCTGCCATAATCCTTGTAACATTCCGCCAGTGAACTGATATCTATCAAATAATCCGGTTCCAATACGATAAAAGAAGGGGTATAAATTCCATCCCTATCTACAGAAACATCCAGCAGATTAAGCTGGGCATATCGCCAAAGTTCCTTTATGGTTTCTTCAAATTCATGATTTATACCGGGTTTATTATAAACAACCCGTATAGGTTCATCAGCTATTACATCTACAGGATGTACATACAAATAGGTATCATCGGCATAATCAAAGCATACACGGATGCGGCGGATGTATTCCATCTTTTCTTTTTTCCCTGAAGATGCTATTTCCTGCTTGGGAAGAACTGAGAACAACTTCAATGGAATATCCTGTGCAAACATCTTCCTATATGCGTATGCCACTGCACGCAAATCACGCAGGAACTCTTCTTTTACAGGAGACTTACGATGGTTCAAAATATCATTGGAAGTCAGGCGAAAGGTATGTAACTGATTCTGTTCTTTCAGATCCAGCCCATATTGAGTGGCTACATAATTAATACGGGCGGCCAAATCAGTGGTCTGCAAACTATTCCCTTGTATCTTTTCACGCACCACACGCTCCAATGATTCACGCAATTGCCTGTAACGGCGTTCCAATGGCTGGTTTTCATCTATATAAAGCCTGTATAACTCTTCGTAATACTCTTCTATCTCTTCATTCATGCCGTAAAGATACACAAATTATTATTAATAGAATACCGGCATAATAATAGGATGGGTTTCCCATTTACGGGTCATCGGATTAAATTCCCTCTCTACTCCCGCTTCAATTCCGAAACTATCCGATATTTTAAATTCCAAAGTGCCTCCGTATGAATTCTGGTTCATAAAAAGCTGTGAAGCGGGAGTCATACCATATCCGTTATACACCGAGTATGTGCCGAACATATTGATCTTCATTCTGTCATTAATGCGAAAAGACAACCTTCCCTTAGCACCTAAATCATTAAAGCGGACTCCATATACATTGTATTTAGCAGCATATACTCCTCCCGTCACGGTTATAAAATCATTGAGACGCTGTGTGTACATCACTCCGGCATTACGTGCCTCACCTATAGAAGGCAACCCTTGAAAGGAATGATAACCACTCAGAATCCCTGTACTATTAATCTGATAAGCACGTCCATCTATATAATCATGTCCGAAAGGATTTCCGAAAAAGTATAAGGGGATATCTTAGGCATTTCTTCACGGGGAGTAAAATCAAATTTTGGCATCCGCAACGTATCAGATAAAACGGGAGGTGTCAACGTAGGAGGTTCGTTTATAAAATCCATACTTTTATCAGCCTCATTCATCTCATTGATAAACTCATTGATTTTATCTTGCCGGATGATGAGCGTATCCTTGTCATTTTCAACCTGAGCTATGCCATGCAAGGAAAGAATACAAAAGAATAAGAACAAGCCAATGCGTTTCATTTGTAAATGTGTTTTTTCAAAATTACAATTTCCGCATTGACTTTTCCCGTTTCATTAAGACTTAATAAGACTTTTTGGCTGTATTCCTTAAAAATGCTATTGATTTACCATAGGAAGTTCCAGCCATTCGGTAGAAATATAATTCTTGCTTGAATCTATAGCAATTAATACCTGGTCATTATCCCGATTATAACTGCCGTCATAGGTAAAAGGAGTAATTTTACTATCAAATTCTCCTATAAAAGAAAGTTTTCCATCTTTAGGACTATACCACCATACTTTCTTTTTTGCGCCACTGATTTTAGTCAAGTCAACAGACATCGGATTTCCGGAGTAATTGTATACTAACAAATAATCCTTTCCGCGAGTCGCAATGGCTCTGTCATAACGATTCCCATTCGTACCGGCAATTACACTTTGATCCGGTACACGTTCAAAATAAGGGAAAGTTAACATCAGATTCTTCAGATATTTCATCTGATTGAAGCCGGGATCCTGCATTGCTTTATACCAAGGTTTCTCTATTCCATCAGCTCCATACCCACCGGGTGTACCCGGTTTCAAGAACTGCATGATATTATTATGTCCGTATGTATGTCCGCAAGAGCCCGCAAAAACAGACCAATATCCATAGCGTCTCACATCACAGTCACGCCAGCGTGGCTGGGCAGGATCATGCAATCCCTGAGGAATACCTTCATAACTGGGTTCTGCATCCAGAACAGGCTTCAGTGGAGTCATGGACAAAGCCTCTTCTACATAACGCCAATTGTCTTCCTCCAATCCCGTAACAGAAGTATCACCATCTCCTTTTTTCTGGCCATAACGCCTGTGTCCACTTTGGAACATATTCATATCCATCCACTCCTTATTATTCAGATGGGTAGCACTGGATGTACGACCAAACGGATGAAAGGTCATGATATGATTCTCGTCCACAGCAAGAATACTATTCGCCAACGCCTCCCAAATCTCAGTATTCCGGTCAGCATAAGTATCTCCACCGATTACCCAAATAATATTAGGAGCATCTTTATATCGTTCACCTAAAAATCTACCATACGCTTTGGCCTCTTCAACATTCATCTTTCCGGAGCGCACAAGCCCTCCCCAGATACATACCATCGCTATGTAAATGCCGTTCTGCTCAGCTTTCTGAATAATATAATCCATGTGGTCCCAATACCCGTAAACTCCTTTTCTGTCTATATTCTTAAAATTGAAACCATCTATCATGGAATACTGGCCATAGAAATTCATGGCAGGAACTCCATTTATAGTCTGTACCTGCACCACATTGAAACCTGCCTGACGACAATGTTCCAGATAATAAGCAGCCTCATCTCTATTCAGTTTCTCGGGCAACAGCCATCCCGTATCCCCAACCAGAAAAAAAGGAGTTCCGTCCGCATTCATCAGATAACGGTTCTCTTTACTTACTTTCAGTTGTCCATGACTCCAAGGCTTATAAACCGACGATTTGCTCTGTGCTGCTGCCGAAAGCAGCCCTCCTTCCACCATCAGAAGAAGGAATAATAATACTAGATTCTTGTTTTTCATTTGTGCATTCATCTTATAAATTTCAAAAGCCCAAAGTAACTTATTCAAGCAGACAATTCTGGGTAATAACTAGTCTTTTTGAGGGAATCTTTTAGCTTCCTCCGCTTTCAGGTTGAGTAAAACTGATTCGGGAACTTCTATGATAGTACCATGCTTATGTCCTTGCGGAATAGAAATCTGATCGTCAATGGGAGTAAAGTTCTTGAAGTCTTTTGTAGACACGGCTCCAAACCGTCCTTCCCGATAAACATCAAAATAAATCAACCATTCATCACCTACTTTCACGGCACACGGACCTTCAGAGTAAGTCGGTGCAAATTTTACTGACGGATCAGCATAAGGTCCTTCTGCCGATGGCCCGGATACACAGAACAAATCACTGTAACCAGGCTTGCGATTGTCTTTTATAATTAATACATAGTCGTTTTTATCACGCTTTACTATAAATCCGTCAATAGAATTAAATCCGGGATCATAAAATGCCTTTGCAGGAGTAAACGTTTGGAAATCCTTGGTCGTGGTATAATAGGCACGGAGACTTTTATTAGCTCCCAAACTATCGGCTGCCGTATATCTTTCTACAGGAATGGCAGAAGACCAGGCAACGATGAACTGTTCCTTTTCATCATCATAGAAAACTTCCGGTGCCCACACATTGTTAGTCAAAGAGTCTTTCATCACTTTAATTTCGCGTTGTTCACTCCAATGAATCAAGTCTTTAGAACTGGCATAACCAAATCCCTGTTCTCCATTCCAACTGATTGTCCACACTAAATGGAAAGTTCCATCCGGGCCTTGGGTAATGGACGGATCACGCATCATCGAATTGGGAGCATATTTCTGTTCTTCAGTCTGTTTAGTGAAATAATTATAATAAGGAGTCTTATTTCCTATTTCCGGTTTCAACCATGAACCTGCGATACTATCCCAATGATAGCCGTCATAGCTGTAAAGATAATGTAACCCGTCCAATGCCGGCTCACGATGAGAAGTGAAGATATAGACTTCCTTTTCGGGTTTTGTACAAGCTGTAAAAGCCAATAAGGCAAAAACGAAGGAAAAAAACAATTTCATAGCATGCTGTTTTATGATGAATAAACCTTTTCCAACAGGACGAAACAACAAGTATTTTGTACTCTATACTTCTTAAAGTATCAATCTAAATCAATAATAAATATCCATCATATAACAAGATGTATCTCGAGACATAAAATACGAATTATATCCCGAGACAATCCTACATAGAATAATGATGAGAATCAGCCTTTAGTTTCCAAATAAACCAGCTGCGTCTGCAAATACTCTTCCAGCCCATGTTTACCATCCGCGCCGCCGATACCAGATTTACGCCATCCGGCATGGAATCCCTGCATCGCCTCAAAATTCTCACGATTCACATAAGTTTCACCAAATTTCAACGCACGAATCAATTTGAATGTCATATCCAGGTTCTGGGTATAAATAGAAGAAGTCAGCCCATATTCACAATCATTAGCCCAGGCAATGGCGTCTTCCACCTCTGTAAACTCAACAACCGGAAGTACCGGTCCAAAAGTTTCTTCCTGAATAATATCCATCTTTTGGGTACAATTAGTCAAAATCGTCGGTTCAAAGAAATATCCTTTAGTACCGATACGATGACCACCGCATAGCAACTCAGCTCCCTGCTCAATAGCTTTTTTCACTTTCTCTTCTACTGATTTCAGTGCATTGGCATCAATCAACGGACCCATATCGAGGTCTGTATACTGATTCGGATCACCCACTTTCACCTGCTTGAATCCTGCCAACAATTTCTCAAGAAAGCCTCTTTTATACTAGAATGTACATACACGCGCTCACAGCAATTACATACCTGTCCTGTATTAATAACACGCGAAGCAATAATGGATTTTACAGCTAAATCCAAATCTGCATCCGGCATTACAATACCGGGAGCCTTCCCTCCCAATTCCAAAGAAACCTTCGTCACATTGGTAGAAGCGGCTGCCATAGTCTGTATTCCAGCCTCCACACTTCCAGTCAGACTAACCATACCTACTTTAGGGTTAGCAGCCAGTTCATGTCCAATCACCGAACCACGACCGTTCACCAGATTGAATACACCTTTAGGCAACCCAACTTCATCTACAATCTGTGCGAAAACATACGCGTTTTCCGGTGTCAGCTGACTCGGCTTTACCACAATTGTATTCCCCGTCAACAGAGCAGGAGCGGCCTTACGGGCAATCAAGAAAAAAGGAAAATTCCAAGGCAGGATGCCTGTTGTCACCCCAATAGGTTTCTTAAAGACAAATATATTTTCGTGAGGACGGTCACTAGGAATAATTTCCCCTTCATAGCGACGGGCCCATCCGGCCATATAATCAAGGTAATCAGCCGTAAATAACACCTCTACATTAGCTAATCCTCTTGTTTTTCCACCCTCCCGGATGATAATATCAGTCAATTCCTGTTCCCGCTTGCGGATACCTTGTGCAATCCGAGTTAAATAGCCGGCGCGTTCAATAGAGGTAAGACTCTCCCAAGAAAGCTGTGCCTTCACGGCAGCATTTATAGCTGCACGTGCATCTTCCGGTGTGCCATCAGGCATTTTAGATATCACTTCTTCCGTAGAAGGGTTCAATACATCAATCCACTTATCGGATTGGTTTTCGATGAATCGCCCATCGATGTACATCTTTAGTTCTTTCATGGTCTTAAATGTAAAATGAGTACCTTATTTCTTTCAATCTGAAATATTCAAGCAGCATTTTACAAATATATCGTTATTTATAAAGCCCAAAAATGTATTTTTGTTCATTAACATGGAAATTTATACACTTTAATTGAACTTTATGAATCATATTTATAATTATTCCTCCATCAACTGCCACAAAAGCTATCTCCTTCTTATCACTAAAACATCACTTATTATATTGTGTAGGCAACACCCCAAACAGTTTCTTGAATGATTTTGTGAAATAACTAGGCGTATTAAAACCAACCTGATCAGCTATCTCAGCAATGGAAAGCCCTCCTTCTTTCAATAATTCGGCAGCTTTACGAAGACGTACATTCTTCACGAAATCAGAAGGCGAACTTCCGGTGATAGATGTAATCTTCCGGTAAAGAGTAGCACGACTCATGCACATATCCCTACTTAAATCTTCTATGGAATATTCAGGATTACTAAGGTTCTTCTCAACCATATCCAATGCCTTCCTTATTAATTGCTCATCAGATGCTGAAATAGAATTCGCTTCTACTTTTCCTTCTTCCGGCAATGGATCTATCTCTTGCCTTTGCTCCGGATTTTGTTCCAATGGCAGAACAGTCTGTGCAACAATGGACTCCCGTAATTTCATATACATCCGGCCCAATCCCCAAACAACCGATAAAACAACAAGCACATAAAACAAATACGCCCAGCCTGTTTCATACCAAGCAGGCAAACATTGGATCATGACCGTCAATGTACTCTTACTCCACAGCCCATTCTCATCTGTAGCACGGACTTCCAGTTCAAATTCCCCCTTTGACAAATCAGACAAGCCGATACTATTTTCCCCTGCCGGAAAGGCCACCCAATTATCGTTTCTTTGTTTATAACGATAAGCATATCTTACCTTATTCGTATTCAAATGGTCAAAAGTAGAAAAAAACAATTTCACATTTCTCTCATGAGGAGACAGGCTTATTTTCTTTTGATTATCCACCCCGATTTCAGAGGTGTTATTCATTTCGACGGATGTCAAACACACCGTTGGCTCAGGTATCCTCCTCTTTTTTTCATTATAGTGAGGAAAAGTCACAATTCCACCTCGTCCACCCACACTCATTTCTCCCCGAGGACCTTTATACAATGACTGGAAATCTTCCAGATTTATCCAAGAATCAGTACAAGACATCATAGTAAAGATATGTGTTCCGGGATGATAGACCATCACCCGCTGTGATGTAAGAATCCAAAGATTCCCATCGTCATCCGATTTTATATCCAACACAGCATCCCCTGTCAATCCACAATCTTTTGTCCGGGAAATAAAATCATTCGTATCCGGAGAATAACTATACACATTGCCCTGTTTAGTACCCACCCAAAGATTGTTGTCCGGTGCGACAGTCAATACCGAATAATTTTCTCCTGTATCCTTTATTTGCAACCGGCTTTCTCCGGAAACTCTCCACAACCCTCTACTTTCAGTTGCAAAATAAACAACTCCTTCATTAGACGAAACGATAGCATTTATAAAACCAACATCATCACAAACTGTAGTCAATCGGCCATCCTTCATCCTATACCGGAATAAATGGTAAGTGGTACCTATCCAAAGATTCCCACGACGGTCATCATGCAAAGCGCGGATACGCTCACCTTGTTTAATGGGTATGGTACATACGATGGATTCAAAAAGCCGGTCCTCCTTATACCGAATTAATATAACCGAATGATCCCTTACCATATAGATTCCCTCTCTATCCGATGGCTTCTCAAAGAAAAAAGAAAGCTCCCTGTCATTCTTAACAACAGACATACGATCTCTTTGGGGATCATAAGCATACAGCCCCAATTTCTTTTGTCTGATCCAATAATAATTCTTCTCTTGAGAAAACTGCATAGGAGACGCGATTATCCCCAAATTTTTCTTTTTACCCCTTCCATAGTCAAAGGAAGCACTTCATTAGGAAGAAAAGAAATAATGAAAGAAGAAGGATAATAACCTGTCACCCATAAATTTCCGGATTGATCGGAAAGAATCTTTGTGAGGATTTTCCTGTCAGCTGATAATAAACGGGAGAGATCCACCTTATCCAAGGATGCATCGGCCGTTATTTTATAGGCATATAAGTTATCTGCCGCAGTCACCCACAAATATCCCTTAACAGAATCTTGTATGATATGATGAAGCTTTCGGGTATCGGAGTTAGAAGACGCATTATCCACTGTTTGCAATCCAAACATTTTGTCCGTATCCTGTGCCTTGGGGTCAAAACGTACAATACCTTTTCCCCAAGTAGTAACCCAATAATACGGGGTGTTATGATCTTCCGTCATGCTTGTGGGATACTCATCATAGGGCCAAGGATATGAAATAAAAAAAGCGTCCTTTACCTTATCATAGCAAAAAAAAAGCCCGCCTTTTGCTTGAGTTACCCAAAACAGTCTGTTTCTTATCCTCATAAATAGAATTGACGGTATTCTCCTGTCCTTTCCATTTAAGAATGTATTTTCCAGTTCTTTCCCCTGACGCATTGTATCGAAACAAGTGCCTGTTAGTCGAAATCCAGACCGTACCATCAGACGTCGCTGTCATTGTAGTTATAGTCCAACCCTTTATCGTTTCATCAGCAAGCGCCCTTATCTCATAATCTGTTTTTTTGACAAAATATAGGCGCCACGCTTCGTTCCAAACCATATTTTCCCTTCACCGTCTTCAGTAATACACGTCACACTGTTGTTTTCCAAGATTCCCGGGTTCTTGAAATCAGAACGGAACACTTTCACCGTATATCCATCATCACGACACAAGCCTCCCCCTTCAGTGCCATACCACATATATCCTTCCGAATCCTGGAAGATACAAAGCAATTCTTTGGTCGGCAACTGTTCCGAATTAGGAAGGTTTCTTACTATCATATCAAATGCTTTGGCCGGAACGGCATTTATCCGCACAGTCAATAACAAAATAATGATTGGTAATACTATCCTTCCTATGTTTTTCATATTCTTCACGCAAGTACTCCTGTTGAAAACAAACGAATACAAAGCTAGGAAGAAATTCAAGAACTTGCAACTTGTCGGTTTGATTAAGTACATTAAGAATGACTTAATAAAGAAGAATATAGCTATTGAACAATCTCCGGAATCAAATTTAATTATAAGTTAAAGACTCTTATACTATTCCATTTCATAATGAAAATAATCTATATCCACATATCCGCTTTCGACATTGTTATTATAACAATAGACCCCAATCCTATCTCCACGATAATTTCCCCAACTTAATTGATAAGGATGTCCGAAAGGAATGAAATTATCCCCATCAAGACTATAATAATACTGAGAAAGCCCATTATTTCCCCATATAGAACGCAACCATACGGATGTACCTACAAATTCTTTCTCTAACAAGAGATGTCCATTTTCTGTATATTCCATCCTTTTTCTCCCAGCTCGTTGTACTATTCCCAAAGTTGAAAAACATTTTGAGAAATGACATATTCCTGTTTTCTGACCATCGACAAAACCTGACAAGTCCATTTTAACCGTAACTATATTCTTCTGAGTCCGGAAACATCTTTGTGTCAATGTATTTCCAGCCGCTAATAAATTATCCTTTTTTAAAGGCATAAAAGCCTTTAACCGAAGCCACCCAGAACGTTCATTCAAAGAATACATTTCTTTACGAGGCTGATAATTCCATTGCCATTGACAATGTAGTGCAAGAGAATCAAAATCATCACTTCGTGCAATATAATAGCTAGAGTCAGAATCTCCCTTAGGCATTTTACCAGTCCAAACCATCGTTCCAATTCCTTCAGGAAGTACTTTCCCTATAATCGGCCATTCATTCACCCAAGTTACAGGCAACAAACTAACTTGCCTTCCCGCCCAATCTCCTGTACCATGGTGAGTTAAAAAATACCAATCTCCATCCGTATCATCAATCAAACCACCTTGATTGGGTTCCATAGCTTCAACAGAAGGTAAAGCCAATTGCTTTTCTTCTGTATATGGACCAAATAAACGCCTTGACCTTTTGGCCAATACATAACGTCCTACCCCTGCTTTATGCTCGCTAAATACCAGATAATACCAGCCATTCACCTTTATCAGCTTACTAGCCTCACGCCCACTCCCTTCATTAACCAATTGCGCCGATAATTTATCTATACTTTTAGCATCAGAAGTCATGCGAAATAAATAAGTCTTATAATTATCGGCAAAATGAGTCCCTACAAAACATACATCTCCATTGTCATCAAACAAAACAGAACAATCATCCCAACCGGCTTCTTTCATAATAGGATGCAACGGCTCCCATGGGCCTTCCGGATTTGCAGCAGAAGTCATAAAAAAGCCTTCATCAGGAGTTCCAAAAAAGATATAAAACCGATTCCGATGGTAACGAATTGTACCAGCCCAAATACCACGACTGTAACGATTCATCCGTTGCCAACTCAACTCCGGACTTATTTGAGTAAGATCTTCAACTGCATGACCACATATTTTCCAATTTACCAAATCCTTAGAATGTAAAACAGTCATACCGGGAGAAAACTGGAAAGTAGAACTGATTGCATAATAATCCTCCCCTACCCGTATGCAATCTATATCGCTGAAATCGGCAGGAATAATAGGATTCCGGTAGAGAGAATCCTGGTATTCACCCCAAGCATTCCAGTTTCCCCATTGAGGAATGCCCTGCCCCCGACTGGAATCACAAATGAACAGGCAAAATAGAATCGCCAAATATACTTTATATCTCATAACGCTTTAAATTAATAATTAATGATTTACATCAAAAACCAATCTCCACTCAAAAACCGTTCCATCTTTTCGAGCAGGAAGCGTTCCCGGCCAATCAGCCGAGTAAAGTTCACCTGTTTCAGGATGCAATCCGATAAAACGGTTTGTTTTTAAAGATAATAACATACATTCTCCCCGCAACATGTCCTGCCACATAAACAAGCTACCTTCCGTTTCATTTTTAATTAAGCGAACATCAGCAGACAATCCGGCCCCAACTACGGTAAGGAATCCCGTACCATTCATTGCTTCAAGTGCCACTCGTCCATTTCCTCTATCATGCACTTTAAAAACAAAACAGGCATCATTTTTAATCTGACGGCTCCCGGAAGGAGATAAAACCCCATGCGGATTTGCCCACAGCTGCTTTTTATCCCCTTTATTAATCAACATGATATGTTTACCAAGAGGCAAATTCATAGAACGATCCGCCATTGGTTCTTCCAACTTGAAATTATCAAATGCAGCATATCCACCATTTACTCCATTCATATTATAAGCAAAAAGGGCATAACGAGTTCCCTGGAATGTCTTCAACTGATAAGGCAAACGAATTGTATCTCCGATAACTTCAAAAGTCCCTTCATCCGCACAATAACTTAACAATGCCCAATCGTTATCAAAATCCCCATAAGCACGTAAGGCTATTTTAGAAGATAATACCGCACAGTCTATCGTCTTATTCTTATATAAATCATAATATCTTAAGATCCATTCATTCTCCGTTCGCACTAAGCCAATCCACGCATACGGAATATTCATAAGCCCCAAACCTGCCACATCTCCTGCTTTCAACTTAGAGCCGTCCAACTCTACTGTAGCATACGATACAGGGCCTATTCCACGTTGAGTCAATGAATTCTTAGCTGTTAAAAAACTTTTTGCCGGCATCGTATATAATTTCAATTTGCCTTTTTCTAATTCCCATTTCTTATAGACTGGTTCATGATTCCATTGCCATGCGTTGGAAAGTTCCTCTTCATTAAAGCTATCATCTCGTTCAAACGGTGAATAAGGTGCAGTTTCCTTTACACCCACATTCGGTTTATACCACGTACGAGGAGAACGGCCTAAATTATTCTTTAAGCCGAAATAAGGCCAAGAATCAACCCATGTAACAGGGGAAAGAAATACGGTACGCCCCACTGACCGAAAATCCATCATGGAAAAGCCCCACCATTCTCCATTGGGCAAATCAACGATTCCTCCCTGATGCATAGGGACAGCGCCCATTATATTTTCAGCTTCTTTAGCAAGACTCAATGTATCACCGGGCAATGGCAAAGCTGAATGTTGCCCCATGTTCATTGTCCACCAAGCACGCTGTGTTCCCATTGTTTCACGGGAACTGATGACCACCGTTTCGTATGGGCCATAGATATGCTCAGATCTTGCACACTGCATCCGCCCGTTATCAGCATTAACGATATAATATTTTCCATCAATTTTATAAAGGTGATTACCTTCGCCCATAGCGTGACCGTCAGGTATGATAACCCTTTCCGTTCCCGGCACTATTCCACTAAGATCTGTCTTTAGTTCCACCAACTTGATAGTTGTCTGTCCATAAACAACATAGATTTTCCCGTTTTCAAACAGCACAGACAAATCATAAATATTTTCGCCTATAGGATGACGTGTCCAAGGACCTCGGGGATCCGCTGATGTGAATACTTGTAACCCGTGACGATTGATATTGGAAAAAATATAAAAGACACCTTCATGATAACGAATGCAAGGAGCCCAAATTCCTTGTCCGTATGATTCTTTTCCTTGTTCCAACCTAAACTCCTCGCCTAAATCAAATTCAGTCAAGGCATAACTCAGCAGTTCCCAGTTAACAAGGTCTTTAGAATGTAACACAGGCAGCCCGGGAACACTATGCATAGTGGTACTTGTCAAATAAAAATCTTCTCCAACCCTAATAATATCCGGGTCCGAGCATTCATCATAGAAAATAGGATTGGTATATGTCCCATTCCCATTATCCGCACTCCAAGATTGAGCCAAAGAATATCCCCAGCCAACTATTATGAAAAAAGACAGTATCAAATATCGTTTCATAAGTAAAACACACATTTAAATCTCATTTTTAAAAAGTCCAAGTACACATAAAACCGATGCAAACTTGGACTTTTTTATCACAGATATATTATCAATATCCCGGGTTTTGTGTTAGTTGATCATTATTTTGCATATCTGTTAATGGTATAGGCCATAACCAACCTTTTGCCGAATCAAATTCTCTTGTAGCTACCGTCACCTTCTCAAACTGCCAAGTAGAAGGACTAGAAGGATCTGAAAGTTTCGTCCGATTATATCCATATACGTCATGCACCAAAGATTCATCTTTCCATCGCAACATATCTACATATCTCATTCCTTCCAAAAACAATTCTACCCTCCGCTCGTGTCTCAAAATTTTGCGCAAAGCCTCTTGTGATAGATTCGTGCCTTCTGCCTCCTGAATGGTAGGCATTCCCACACGTTGACGTACTTTATTAATCAGTGTATAGACCTCATCCGTCAAGTTATTCGCTTCAATTAAAGCTTCAGCACGCATTAATAAAACGTCTGCATAGCGTAATACAATTTGATTAATGGCACAATTATCCGGATCGCTATTCCCTATATCCGCATATTTGCGCGGGCGCGTTCCGCATGGGACTTGATCATTAGCCGGAATGAATACAATTGAACCGTATTGAGCTCCTGGAAGAACTATGGAAGCAGCCAAACGAGGATC
>VOFF01000635.1_pt1 | contig 46000 bp, 72 predicted proteins | sample 5384061 | NCBI WGS metagenome assembly VOFF01 (sample SAMN12384725, study PRJNA508395) | human gut metagenome | isolation source: healthy gut E | host: Homo sapiens | reverse complement strand
GATTGTTAAAGTAGCAGTTGTCTGATCTCCGTGGATCCAGAGCTGGACTTTACGTTGAATTCCGCCAAGATCGGATGCGTAGGCTGTTCCGGTTCCGACTGTTACGATCAGGCATGTGGCAACTGTGGCTGCTAATGTTTTTAATTTGTGCTTTCCTATTTAAGATACTCATTTTATCTACCTCCAGGGAAAAATTGTCGGAGGTGGAAAGTGTATCAAAAGTCTGCTTGTATTTTTCTTTATTCGTCATCGTTCCATTCCTCCTTTAAGGTTTCTTTGAGAAGAGCACGTCCGCGGGAAAGCCGGGTCTTTACATTGTTGACAGAAAGATGCAGGATATCACTGATCTCTTGTGTTGTATAATCCTCATAGTAAAAGAGATGCAGGACAATCCGGTATTTTTCGGGAAGTTTCATCACTGTGTCAAACAGAGTTTCTGATTCCGGTGTTTCGAAGGTTAATGTTTCCATATATTCTTCTAAGTTGCATTTATTTCTGTGCCAGAATGAGCGGGTGATATTCTTTGCTTTATTGATTGCAACCCGGATCAGCCAGGCACGGATATGTTCTTCTGTATCAAACTCTTTTTTATATGTGTGATACTGAATAAATGTATCCTGAACGACATCTTCTGCATCTTGTTGGTTTCTGCATATATTAAATGCAATCGCATACAGATGCTTTTGATATCGTTCGATTAAAACTTGTGTTGCTGGTTTCATGAGTATCTACAGAACATTTGCCGTAAGACCTGCTATAAGCATCTCCTTACAAATGTGTTAGTGGGAAAACAGATGTTCATTTCTTAAGGCCTTTCACTTATAATACAAATGAAAACATAGAAAGGTTACAAATGGAGGTAAAGAATATATGTTTTAACTATATCTTACTATCGAGCATAAGCATTTTACATTTTAAAATATACGTTGTAAACTATATTATGAAAAAATAACTTCGAAATAAGAGGTGAAAGATAAAATGTATCTGGTATCGGTATATTTTGATGATAAAAGCAATAAAATAATTTCTGATTATATCAATAAGATTGCACAAAAAAGACAGGAAATACTTTTTATGACGGACAATCACGTTCCACCTCATCTGACAATTATGTCTGTAGAGGCAAGAGAGGAAGAAAAATTGACAGAGGTGATGGAACAGCTGGAGAGGTCCCTGACCAAAGGGCAGATCCAATTGGTCTCTGTCGGAGTGTTATTGCCATATGTATTGTATGTGACACCGGTTCTGAATCTGTATCTGGAAGATATGATTGAACAGGTACATGATATGGTAAAAGAATATTCCGGAAGTCAGGATGAGCCGGTATTATCAGCCAATGCAGTGGCTTATGATTAACAGAGAAGATATGCTGGAACTGACCAGAAGAATGACAGTAAAGCGAACATCCATGACAAGAATTGCCGGAGGATATCTGGACCGGGATGGATATATAGACGGAACATTTAATACCGGATTTTTGAAATTGAGCCCAGATGAGAAAGAAAAAAATTTACAGATAGCAAAAAAAAGTAATCCCATTTGCAGATACGAATCAGAATCTGAAAGAATATGCATTTTCCAGTGAGAAGATGAAAGGTGACAGTATGTGGAAGCTTTTAATGGGAATGCGTGTGTGTGGACTGAAAAATGATGCATTAATGGAGACCTTTTATGAGATTGTCGGGGAACAATATCAGGCAATGGGAGATTATGCGGTCTATGTATTTCATGACAGGTATGACATTCCGGCAAAGGGCAAAGATCATGTCCGCCAGGGGGAATCCGAGGAGATGTTCGAATATCTGATCTGCGCTATCTGTCCGGTGAGTGGAGACTATGGGCCCGGAGAGCCGGAGTGCGGCTTTCTGTTCCGGCATTTATGGATGGCGGAGCAGCACTCAATTATGTGGGCGTATATCAGAAGGATCAGGCACATCCGCATACAGAGCTTCTGAAAATGCTAGGCGTGCGGTGAGATAGAGAAAATTTCTTATAAATGAGTTTAATGGTTCCCAAATTCCTTCCGGATATCCTATAATATAGTGGATTGAGTTTATAGGAAAAGGCAGGGAATATACAATGCATACAATGAAAAAATTCATCCGGTATTATGCCCCGTATAAGGCGGTATTCTTTCTGGATCTGATCTGTGCGGCGGTTATAAGTCTGGTAGATCTTGCATTTCCGCAGATATTGCGGACACTTACAAAGACCTTGTTCGCAGAACCGGCAGACCGTATATTACAGGCCCTTCTCCCAATCGGAGCGGGGCTTCTTGTAATTTATATTTTACAGGCGCTGTGTAAATATTATGTCAGCTATCAGGGACATATGATGGGCACCAATATGGAACGGGACATGCGGCAGCAGCTTTTTGACCATTATGAGAAATTGTCATTTTCATATTATGACCAGAATAATTCCGGGCAGATGATGAGCAAGCTGGTATCGGACCTTTTGATATCTCAGAGTTTGCACATCACGGACCGGAGAACTTATTTATTTCGCTGATCAAAATTATCGGTTCGTTCATATTCCTGTTTCTGATCAACTGGAGACTGGCAATACCGCTTCTGGTTCTGGTAGTGTTCATGTTGTTCTTCTCGTACGGGCAGAATAAGAAGATGCAGGCGACATTCATGGACAACCGGCGTAAGATCGGGGATGTTAATTCGAGTCTTCAGGATACACTTTCCGGTATCCGTGTGGTACAGTCCTTTGCAAATGAAGAGATTGAACGGGAGAAGTTCCGAAAAAGCAACCAGGGATTTCTGCGTTCCAAGGATGCCAATTATAAATGTATGGGAAGCTTTATGAGCTCTAACCTGTTCTTTCAGGGAATGATGTATCTGGTAACGCTGGCATTCGGAGGATGGCTGATCGCACATGGGAAGATGGAGGCAGCGGATCTTGCGATGTACGCACTCTATATTGGGATCTTTATCAGCCCGATACAGATTCTGGTCGAGCTTACTGAGATGATGCAGAAAGGACTGTCCGGATTCCGCAGATTTCTGGATGTGGTAGAGACCGAGCCGGAGATCGTGAATGCACCGGACGCAGAATTAATAGATGAAGTAAATGGACACGTTTCTTATGAAAATGTATCGTTTCATTATAGCGACGATGATACACCGGTGCTTTCTAATGTTACATTCGACATTCCGGCAGGAAAATCCGTGGCTTTAGTCGGACCTTCGGGAAGTGGTAAGACGACGATCTGCTCTCTGCTTCCGAGATTCTATGATGTAACAGGCGGACGTGTTACGATTGACGGAAAAGATGTCCGGGATCTGACACTGGAAAGTCTGCGTAATCAGATCGGACTGGTACAGCAGGATGTGTATCTGTTCTGTGGAAGTATTAAAGAGAATATCGCATATGGGAAGCCGGGAGCATCTATGGAAGAGATTGAAGACGCAGCAAGGAAAGCGAACATTCATGATTTTATTATGGAACTGCCGGACGGATATGATACATTTGTTGGTGAACGTGGAACAAGACTTTCCGGCGGACAGAAACAGAGAATCTCGATTGCAAGAGTATTTCTTAAGAATCCGTCAATCCTGATTCTGGATGAGGCGACAAGTGCACTGGATAATGAGAGCGAACGCTGGATCCAGAAGAGTCTGGAAGAGCTTGCAAAGAACCGGACAACGATTACGATCGCGCATCGATTATCAACAATCCGCAATGCGGATGAGATCCTTGTAGTGGCAGATAATGGAATCGCAGAGCGTGGAACACATGAAGAACTGTTAAAACAGGGCGGAATCTATGCGCATTATAATGAGATGGGATAGGCAGAAGATAAGAAAAACGGAAGCTGCTCTGTGAGTAGAAACATAAAAATTATCAATAAAGAAATTTGCAAAAGAAAAAAAAGATTGTCGTGAAAAGAATATATGATATAATTTACAAAGATATCAGCGGCAGAAAAGACAGTGTAAAACTGTAAAGGAACAGTAGAAATGATTGATATCAGTGAATAAAAAACGGCCACAGAATAAGGCGGCAAATCATAAGAAACAGAGGTAGAATTATGGGAAAAATCAGAATTGGTATCGTTGGATACGGTAACATCGGACGCGGATTAGAGCAGTCTATCAAGCGTAATGATGATATGGAATTAAAAGCAGTATTTACAAGAAGAGATCCTGTAAGTGTAAAGATCCAGACAGAAGGGGCAGAAGTAAAAGCACTTTGATGATATGGAAGCTATGAAAGATGATATCGATGTAATGATCCTCTGCGGCGGATCAGCAACAGACCTTCCGGTAATCGGACCGAAGGTAGCAGCATCATTCAATACCATTGACAGCTTTGACACACACGCAAAGATTCCTGAGTATTTTGCAAATGTAGATAAAGCAGCAAAAAGAAGGAAAGAATGTAAGTATTATCTCTGTGGGCTGGGATCCGGGAATGTTCTCTCTGAATCGTCTGTATGCGGAGTCTATCCTGGTACAGGGAAGCACTTATACATTCTGGGGAAAAGGAGTAAGTCAAGGACACTCTGATGCGATTCGCCGTATCGAAGGTGTGAAGAACGGAATCCAGTATACGGTACCGATCGAAGCAGCGGTTGACCAGGTAAGAAGCGGAAGCGAACCGGAGTTGACAACAAGACAGAAACATCTAAGAGAGTGTTATGTAGTAGCAGAAGAAGGAGCTGACAAGGCAGCTATTGAAAATGCAATCAAGACAATGCCGAACTACTTCTCCGATTATGATACAACTGTAACATTTATCACAGAAGAAGAATTAAAGGCTAATCACAGCAAGATGCCTCACGGCGGATTCGTTATCCGTACTGGTGAGACAGGCTGTGAAGGTAACAAACATGTTATCGAATATTCTCTGAAACTGGATTCCAACCCGGAATTCACCGGAAGTGTTCTGGTTGCTTATGCACGTGCTGCATATCGTCTGTCCAAAAAGGGCGAATCCGGAGCAAGAAGCGTATTCGATATCGCACCGGCTATGCTGTCTCAGAAAACACCGGAAGAGTTAAGAGCACATATGCTGTAATACCAATGGGGACAGGAAAAAATGGTTTTTTCCTGTCCCTGTTGGCTTTAAGAAGAGCGTAAATAAATTCTATAAAATGAGAGATTTTACGTACAATACCGAAACGTACGATCGGTCAGAATTCTCGCAAATATTAGTCCAAGCGGCAACATCACAATAATCATAATCGCAGAAGTAAACCATGAAACCGCATCCGTCAGGGACATAATCCCGAAATTATAAATCGCACGGTACAGGTAAAGTCCCGGAACCATGATCACGATAGAAGGCACGGTAAGCGAGATTCTTGGATATCCATTACTCTTTTTTAATAAAAGAAGCGAGCAATCCGGCAGTCAGAGCTCCGATAAATGCGGCGGCGGCCGGAGGCATATGTGTGAAATCAACAAGTTCAAGCCGGAGTGTATTGGCAATGGCACCAATAAATGCAGCCGTTGCCGCCATCGAATGAGAACTGTTGAACATGATCGAGAAACCGAATACTCCGCAAAAGCTTGCAATCACACGGAAAATCAGACGGGCAGCAGCACTTAGATGCAGTGCCGTAAAATTGGCCGGTTCCAGATGCAGAAGTAAAGCCATGATCCATGCAAATAAAGTGGCAACCATAACGATAATGATTGCATAAGTAAGCCGCTCCAGTCCCGAACGCAGATCCAGCTTTGCAAGGTCGATTCCGCTTGTAATAAATGGAAATCCCGGGATGATGAACAGCATCGAGCAGATATAACCAGCTTCATGAAATTCCGGAATGTGAAAGACAAGTTCCGCAAGTTTCAGAAAGACTGCATAGGTAAAAACATGCTGCTGAAACAGAGACTGCTATATTCAAAAACAGTGTGTAATGGTGTTTGATCAGTTTCGTACGGATCAGATTACCAATCCCGGCGGCAATAAAAGCAAGAGCCATCTCAACCGGTCCGCCTCCGAGTAAAAAAAAAGTAAAACCGCAGCAGGCAAGAGCTGCGGCAAGCCCCCAGCTTTGCAGGTGAATAAAGAGCATGGATTTCTTCAATTTCATCCAGTCGTTTATGGATATCTTCACCGGTCATATGTGCTTCTTCTTCCGGAAAATGATCTACAAACTGTTCCATGCGGTAAAGCTTGGAGGTATTCACTCCCGTATTGGCAATACTCAACGACTGGGAAACACAATCGTTTCCATCGAAACAGTTAAATACAATGGACATCAATCCCACGTCTACCGTACAGGTTACACCAAGCTCTTTGGAAAGCCGGTTCATGGAAGTCCGTACACGCCATGCACCGGTTCCACAGGAGAGCATGATTAACCCAACACGGCCGATGACAGAAGCTTTCTCGATCAGTCCGGCTTCTGCAATCAACACATTACTGTCATTATTGGCGTAGTCATGCCATGGAATCTCCATATGATTTTTTTCCATAATATCAATAAAGTCAGAATTAGTTGTCTGCATAAATGATCGCCTCTGCTTTGGAAACGTGGCGTTCCAGATTTTTTTAAGAAATGTGAATTCGGAAGGAAAACTCCGATCTCATCATAACGGGTATTATCTTCAACAAGAGAATCCTGTCCATAGAATACATAGGACATAGGAAGCTCTTTCTGAAGTTTTATGACAATATCCAGAATAGCAGAATAAGCTTCTGCTTCGGTTTCTTTAATTTTACGGTATCCGGTAATTCACGGATCAACAGTACACCGTTATTCTTTTCCAGAATGTTTTGTTCAGGTTCCATATCGTCGGATGTATAAGAATGGATGTAGCGGTATGCCTGTGCCAGAAAAATATTCTTTGGAGCTCCGAGATCTGTATATACCTCATGGAAATGACGGTATTCCCGTTCATGAATCGATCTCTTATATTCAGGAAGTAACATTCCGTTTTCATCTGTCATGATCATCGGATTCTGTTTTCCGTCCGCATTGAACCGATAGGGAATCAGGAATGCATTTCTTAAAAAGATCAAAGACTGTATTCTGACAGATAGCCATCAGAAACGCAGATAAATCCCGATTGCGATAAGAATTAAAAAGAGCCTGTGCGAATTCTGTAGATGACGGAGAATCGGGAAGGTCTACCCCATCGTTACTGAATAAATAACTGCAGAATGTTTCCATCAGTTTTTCACATGCCCATTTATCTTCGGATATTTTCTTAAATAAGATTTCTGATTTTTCTTCTCTGGGAAAAAGTGTTTTTCCTCCATAATAAAACGCTTCCTTTCATATTTTCATCCGAATAAATTATACAACTGTGATAAAGATAAGTGAAAACTATAATTGATATAATGGATATATGATTATGGTATGCCGGAGAAGTTATCGGTGGCAGCTTATGTAGATAGTCGGTTGATGATTTGAAAGGGATATTTGATATAGTTTAAAACTATGACAAATACACATTTTTTTGTATTATACAAGTTTATCAAAACAAATTATAATAAATCCATCGATCGAGAACATCATCAAGAATATGAAAAATATAAAAAGAAAGCCATCAGGGACAACAAAAAAGACAGAAAACCTAAGTCCCTGGCGGCAAGGAGGAAATAATCATGAGCATACCATTTCGTTACGACATTGTAGGAAGTTTTTTACGCCCACAGAAATTAAAAAGACGCAAGAAAGAATTTCGAAGAAGGGACAATCTCACAGGAAAAACTGACCGCAGTAGAAGATGAATGCATCCTGGAACTGGTGGCAAAGATTAAGGAACTTGGATATCATGTTATAACTGATGGAGAATTCAGAAGGTCGACATGGCATCTGGATTTCATGTGGGGATTTGAAGGTATCGAGCATCAGAAGACAGTAGAGGGGAATACAACATTTGACGCAGAAGCTGCAATGATTGATGATACATACATGACGGGAAAGATTTCAGTAAAGAATCATCCTTTCGTAGAGCATTTCAAATTCATCAAAGCATTAGAAGATGAAAATACTGTCGCAAAACAGACTATCCCGTCACCGGGACAGTTCTATGCATACTTTACCGGGGCACAGCTTCTGAATACAACATTAGAAATCTATGGATCGGAAGAAGCATTTGCCGAGGATGTGATTAAGGCATACGGTGAATTCGTGCAGGAAATCTATGCAGCAGGCTGCCGTAACCTTCAGTTTGATGACTGCGTATGGGGCGGAATGGTAGATGCGAAGATGGCAGTTGCATTGACCGGAAGAACAGGACAGAGACTGGAAGATTACAAGAAACTCCTTCTGGAACTGAATAACCAGGTAGTAGCACAGGCACCGGAAGATCTGGTGATCAATACACATGTATGCCGTGGAAATTATCATTCTACATTCTTCAGTTCCGGAGCATATGATTCCGTAGCGGATTTGTTATTCGGAGAAGAAAATGTAAATGCATATTATCTGGAATATGACGACAAGAGATCCGGCGGATTTGCACCACTTGCAAAGGTATCCGGCGATAAGAAGGTCGTACTTGGACTTATAACAACCAAGATACCGGAACTGGAAGACAAAGAAAAAGTAATCGCAAGAATCCACGAAGCAGCAAAATATGTTCCGCTTGACCGCTTATACTTAAGCCCACAGTGCGGATTTGCATCCTGCGAGATCGGTAATAAGCTGACAGAAGAAGAACAGTGGGCAAAGCTTAAGCTTGTAAAAGAGATTGCCGACGAAGTCTGGTCGGACAGATAAGCCAGAACAGATTGGCCATAAGCCAGCCGATACCGGTAGCAATGGCAGGGGCTGCCAGCCCGAAATGAGGGAAGAAGAACCATTTTCCCAAGTCCGTTATAAGTACCGGTGAAGGTTCCGACGGTATTGATCGTACCTTGTACAAGCATTTTGCAATATACTCTTATAAGTTTATATTGAACAAAAATCAAGGATGGATAAATGATAAAAAAATGATTGTAAAACTTTGAAAAATGCAGATATTTCAGGAAGGGACAGGACCTGGATTTACAAAGATGGAAAGAACTCGAAATGGTCATTAAATGTGGAAGCCTGACAGCAGCCGCAGAAGAATTGGGATACACACTTTCCGAAATCAGCCGGAGTATGAAGACACTAGAAGAATCTGTCACCGGTGGCAGGAAAATTTCTGGAATTTATCAGAACAGAAGATCTGATGCCATAAACGTACAATTCGTTATGGAGACAATAAAAATCGTTCTGTCATCTGGAAGTATGATATACTGATAACAAGACCTGCAAAAAAAAGATGGAGGTGGACTACATGGATGTTGCAACGATGGTAGCGATTAATAACCTGAATATGGTTACGGTGATGGCAGTACAGGCGGCAAATAATGTAATCACGATCGTAAATGGAGAAAGGATGGAAGAAGATATGGATGGTTCAATGTTAGATCAGTATATGGGAAAAGATTGTACGGTAAGTCTGTTCAACGAAGTAGGAGCAATCAAAGGAAAGCTCATGGACGCAGATATACAGTGGGTATAGGTTGATACCAAGAAGGGAACACAGCTGATTAACAGAAATATGGTACGGAATATTACTTTTGATAATAAATAGAATGAATAAAAATAGTTGTTTCGAAAAAAAGTCAGAAATCAGAAAAAAATGAGTTGACATTTCGTGCAGGTGTTTCTATACTTAAACATGTGGATAAAACACGGGGAGCTTGTGTACCAGGCTGAGAGGAAGTTAAGAACTTCGACCCATATACCTGATTTGGATAATGCCAACGTAGGAATGTATGACGTAGATTTTAGGAGAGATGCATTTAGTTGGTATCTCTCTTTTTTTGTTGCTATGTGACGTAAATCAGGAACAATAGAATATCGGATAAGTTGAGAGTGAACGAGAGTTCACGAAGGGGTGCACCACCACTGGTGTATTTACTTCGTGAACTCTTTTTTTATCTGACAAGTACTTTTGAAAGTATGATCCGGGAAAGGAGAACGCATGATTATCGTAAATGGAAAAGAAATCAATCTGACAGAGGATACGACTGTTGCAGAATATCTGGAACAGAATCAGTATCAGGTAAAAAAGAATCGCTGTAGAGTTAAATGGAGATATTCTTCCGAAATACAGCTATTCCGATACCATGTTAAAAGACGGCGACCGTCTGGAAGTTGTGACATTCGTAGGAGGAGGCTAACATTCATGGAAGAAACCGGATTAGAAAATATGACGGAGAATACAGAGAAAGAAAAAAAGTACTTAGTAAAGAAGCGATTGTGGCAGCACTAAATGAGAGACATTCTCCGGAGAAACAGAAACTTCTGTCAGCGGGGAGGGTTGCGATCGCCGGGCTTGGCGGATTGGGGTCAAACGTGGCATATGCACTTGCAAGAATCGGAGTCGGCCATCTGCATCTGATTGATTTTGATGTGGTGGATATCACGAATCTGAACCGGCAGCAGTATTTTATGGAGCATATCGGGATGTATAAGACAGATGCGCTGAAATCATTATTGTTAAAGATCAATCCATATCTGGATATCGATACAGATTGCATAAAAGTCACAGAAGAAAATCTTACGAAATTATTTTGTGACGACCTGATTGTGTGTGAAGCATTCGATAATCCAGAAGCAAAAGCAATGCTGGTAAATGGAATACTGGAACATTTTCCGGAAAAGAAACTGGTATCGGCAACCGGTATGGCAGGATACGGAAGCAGTAATACGATTCGCACACAGAAGTTAATGAAGAACTTTTACCTGTGCGGAGACCGCGAGACGGCACCAACGTATGGAAATGGCCTGATGGCACCAAGAGTTGCAATCTGTGCGGCACACGAAGCGAATATGATCACACGTCTGATCCTTGGAGAAGAGGATGTGTAGGAAGACAGGTAAGAAACATAAGATTCATGCCGCAAAAAAAAGATAGATAAATAAAAAAAAAAGCATGAGCAGAAAATAATAGGAAAGAAGGTCCTGATTATGGATAAAAAAAGAAATAAAAAAATACAGATACATTTACACTTGGAGGAAAAAGAGTTTACTTCTCGTTTTATATTAGGTTCAGGAAAATTTTCACTGGATCTTGTAAAAGCCTGTATTGAAAAAGCAGATGCCCAGATCATCACACTGGCTCTGCGCCGTGCAAACGAAGGCGGTCTGGCAAATATTCTGGATTATATTCCGGAAGATGTTACACTTCTTCCGAATACGTCAGGTGCCAGAAATGCAGAAGAAGCGGTTCGTATTGCCAGGCTTTCCAGAGAACTCGGATGTGGCAATTTCGTCAAAGTGGAAGTGGTAAGAGATTCGAAATATCTCCTTCCGGATAATTATGAGACGATCAAAGCTACAGAAATTCTTGCAAAAGAAGGATTTGTTGTTATGCCATATATGTACCCGGATCTGAATGCAGCAAGAGCACTTGCAAATGCTGGTGCAGCATGTATCATGCCGCTTGGCGCACCGATCGGATCAAATAAAGGGCTTAGCACAAAAGACTTTATTCAGATCTTGATCGATGAGATTGATCTGCCGATCATTGTAGATGCCGGAATCGGACGTCCGTCCCAGGCATGCGAGGCAATGGAGATGGGTGCAGCTGCAGTGATGGCAAATACGGCAATCGCAACAGCAGGAGATGTACCGGCGATGGCGGAAGCATTTAAGAAAGCAATCGAAGCGGGCAGAAGTGCATACCTTTCCGGACTTGGAAGAACGATTGAGCGTGGTGCAAGTGCATCGTCACCGCTGACCGGATTTCTGCAGGATTAGGAGGACGACAAATGGGAACAAATCATGAAGATACACATATTAATGAAAGTATTTTAAGCGAGGAGATTCTGGAAGACCAGAAGAAGAACCGGATCGATCACATGACCTATCTTCCAGGCATGGAGGATATCGGATCAGAAATACTAGACCAGGTCGTAACAGCGATGGAAGCTTACGATTATAATACATATACAGCAGAAGATGTAAAACGTGCACTGGCACATGCAGAGCGCACACCGGAAGATTTTCAGGCGTTATTGTCACCGGCAGCACTGCCATTTCTGGAGGAAAATAGCGCAGGCAGCGCAGATCGAGACGAGAAAACATTTTGGTAACAGTGTCTATATGTTCACACCAATCTATATCGCAAATTATTGCGAGAACTATTGCATTTACTGTGGTTTTAATTGCCATAACAAAATCAACCGTGCACAGTTAAATGCAGAAGAAATCGAAAAAGAAATGGCAGCGATCGCAAAGACCGGTCTGCAGGAAATCCTGATTCTGACAGGAGAAAGCCGTAACAAATCTACAGTAGAATACATCGGTGAAGCATGTAAGATCGCCAGAAAATATTTTAAAGTTATTGGTCTGGAGGTTTATCCGGTAAATTCAGACGAATACGCTTATCTTCACGAATGTGGCGCAGACTATGTAACCGTATTCCAGGAGACATATAACTCAGATAAATATGAGACACTTCATCTTGCCGGACATAAGAGAATCTATCCATATCGTGTAAATGCGCAGGAAAGAGCATTGAAAGGCGGCATGCGCGGAGTCGGATTCGGAGCACTTCTGGGGTTGGATGATTTCAGAAAAGACGCATTTGCGACCGGATATCATGCTTACTTATTACAGAGAAAATATCCACATGCAGAGATCGCATTTTCCTGTCCGAGACTGCGTCCGATCATTAATAATGACCGGATCAATCCGATGGATGTGCATGAACCTCAGCTTCTGCAGGTAGTCTGTGCATACCGCCTGTTTATGCCATTTGCAAGCATCACGGTTTCGACACGAGAGTGTGAAAGAGTCCGCGATAATCTGGTAAGTATTGCAGCAACGAAGATATCTGCTGGTGTAAGTACCGGTATCGGAAGTCATGTAGAAGATATCGAAGACAAGGGTGACGATCAGTTTGAAATCTCGGATGGACGTTCGGTGGATGAGGTCTATCAGGCACTTCTGAAACACAATCTTCAACCGGTGATGAGTGATTATATCTATGTGTAACAGGGAGCATCTTGTGTTAAAAACATGCCGAATACAGCTGAAAGGAGTTGTCAGTGATAAAATCTGTAAACAATCAGGACTTTAAAATCATTGCAGTCAGCAATCGGAAATTATGCAACCGCACGTTTTTAGAGCAGATAGAAAGAGTCTGCAAGATACATCCGGAAGCTGTGATCTTAAGAGAAAAAAGATCTGACAGAAGAGGAATATGGGACATTGGCAAAGAAGTAATGAATATTTGCAGCCGTTATCAGGTGTCTTGTATTCTTCATAATTTCTGGAAGACTGCACTAGAACTGGGATGTACATCTGTACATCTGCCACTTCCGATTTTGCAAAAAATAAGCTGATGAAGAAAAGAAAAAATTTACAAAGATTGGAATTTCTATACATTCTGTAGAAGAAGCGAAAGAAGCAGAGCAATTGGGAGCTTCCTATCTTACGGCAGGGCATATCTATGCGACAGATTGTAAGAGGGGATTACCGCCAAGAGGATTGGGATTCTTAAAAAGAAGTTTGCCGGGAAGTCAGCATTCCGGTATATGGAATCGGCGGAATAAAGTTCGATGAAGAACAGTGGAATGATATGGAAAAATGTGGAGCAATTGGTGGATGTATTATGTCCGGGATGATGGAAATATAGTAATCGAAATAAAACAGCTCATTTTTAAAGAGCAGGAAAGCCTTCTGAGTCGGTACTCGGAAGGCTTTTTTTGCTTTGCACTGGCATATAAGTGCATATCAGATAGTACTTTACAAAATTATTTCTAAGTGTTATATTAATACAAAAAATGAATAGTTCAAAATTGAAATAAAAAGGAGACCTACATATATGAACACAGGAATCGAATTTGCAGAAAAGCTGTCAAAGGCATACAGTGAGACCTGCAAACCGTTATGTCATGAACTGAATATTCCACAGACCGCATTTGACATCTTACTTTTCCTGGCGAACAACCCAGAATACAAAACTGCCAGAGACATCGTAGAAATACGAAAAATTAAAGCCAATCTTGTATCGGTAAATGTGGATAAACTTGTGAATGAAGGCTATCTGGAGCGGAAAAGTGTAGAAGGTGACCGAAGAAAAGTCAATCTGATCTGTACAGAAAAGTCAAAAGAGATTATCCAAGAAGGACAGAAACTTCAGCAGTCGTTCGTTGAAAAACTATTTGAAGGAATGGATGAAGATACAAGAAAAGCACTTCAAAAAGGAATGGCGCATATGGAAGCGAATATAGAGAAGATGTTGGAGGAAAAGAACTAGATGAATACAATATTAATGATTATCGTAACATTTTTCGCGGGGATGGGAGCCGGACTCGGAACCGGATTTGCAGGAATGAGTGCGGCGGCAGTGATCAGTCCGATGCTGATCACATTTCTTGGAATGGATCCATATATGGCAGTCGGAATTGCACTTTCATCAGATGTACTTGCAAGTGCGGTATCCGCGTATGTATATGGAAAGAATAAGAATCTGGATATTAAGAACGGTGTGATCATGATGATCAGTGTACTGACCTTTACCGTAGTTGGAAGTTATGTGTCCAGTCTGGTACCATCTACAACGATGGGAAATTTCTCGGTATTTATGACATTCTTGCTCGGCATTAAGTTCATCGTAAAACCTGTCATGACAACAAAAGAAGCCATGGAAAAAGTATCGCCGAAGAAACGTGCGGTGCAGTCGTTAATCTGTGGTGTCATGATCGGATTTATCTGTGGATTTATCGGAGCCGGTGGTGGAATGATGATGCTTTTTGATCCTGACCTCTGTCCTGGGCTATGAGCTTAAGACGGCGGTAGGAACGAGCGTGTTTATCATGGCGTTTACGGCATTTACTGGTGCAGTTTCGCATTTTGCAATCGGGGGAATGCCGAATATAGCGGTGTGGATCTTATGTATTGTGTTCACACTGTTGTGGGCAAGGATTGCTGCTGTATTTGCAAATAAGGCAACACCGAAGACATTGAACCGGGCGACGGGTGTGGTATTAGTGGTTCTTGGGATTGTGGTTATGGCGTTTTCTATTTTAAATTAATAGAGAGCAGGAAGAAATTAATATTATAGGAGAGAATAAAAGGTATTAATAGAAAAATAATATGATGTTTTGTTTATTATGCATTCTACAGGGACTGCCGGTGGCAGGTCCTGTAGAAAGAAAAAAACGTTGCTTATGATTCTTTAATATTTCCTTTCTCTATATTTTCTTTGAGTATCTGGTCTGTTACTTTATATAAAGTCTCAGATCCCAGCTGCGTTTTCCGTTGTCTTCCGTATACCTGTTCGGAAGTAACCTGATGCTCACGCCAGTCGCCACCGCCGTTACTGTTATTGAGAAGCAATGGCTGCAGGTTATCCAGGGAATGTGCAAATTTGGATTCCGGTGTCTGGTAATTTTCGAATTCATCAAAAGAGTGCAGTCAGTTCTTTTTTTTCTGATCTTCTGGTAACAGTGAGAAAATCCGTTCTTTGGCAGCATCTTCACGTGCTTTCTGCGTCTTTAATCCTTCTGTATCGTAGGCATAAGTATCTCCGGCGTCAATTTCCACAATGTCATGGATCAGGCACATGATCATAACTTTTGCGATATCGACGGGTTCATTGGCATAATCTTTTAACAGGTATGCCATGATTGCCATATGCCAGGCATGCTCTGCATCATTTTCGCGCCTTCCGTGTCCGGAGAGGTGGGTCTGTCGTAATATATTCTTTTCTTTATCAATTTCGAGAATGAAATCAAGTTGTTGTTTTAATCTTTCATTCATGTTGAATTCCTCCTTGTATGATTGGTACGAACAAACTATAAGATAGTATAACATAAATGAAAGTAGGATGAAAAGCAAAAACACAGAAAACATATAAAACATATTGACTTAATAGGAAAACGGTGTTAAACTTCAGTTATTAAAAGATAAAAGAGCTCAGAAGGCAGGTGCAGGAAGTAATGAAACAGATATTATGCTTTGGGGATTCGAATACGTGGGGGTTAGATGGAGAGACCGGAAAGCGTTTTTCGTGGGAAGAACGATGGACCGGAATCTTACAGGAAAAACTGGCGGACCGAGATATTAGAATTGTTGAGGAAGGTCTGTGTGGAAGAACGACCATATTTGAAGATCCGCTTCGCCTGGGAAGACGGGGGAACAGAATTGCTTCCGACATTATTGGAGACGCACACGCCGGATGCAGTCGTGTTGATGCTTGGAACGAATGACTGCAAAACCATATTCGGAGCGTCAGCAGAAATCATCGGAAAAGGAATTGCCAGGTTACTGGAACAGATCAATCAGTATGCAGATAAGATGAAGGTTCTTGTGATATCTCCGATCTATCTGGGAGAAAAGGTATGGCAGGACGGATATGATCAGGAATTTTCGCCAGAATCCGTAGAAGTATCAAAGAAATTAGAACCGGTATATGAAAAAAGTGGCCGGAAAGTATGGCAAACGATTCATGCGGGCAGCAGATTATGCGAGTCCGTCGGAAGCAGATCAGGAGCATATGGATGGACAGAGTCATAAGATTCTTGCAGATGCGATTTATAGAAAATTAGAAGCAGAGATTTTGTAGAAAAGATAAAAATCCGTTGTCAGTCAATGGCAGCTCCTGTTTTACTGGATTTTCAGTAAAGGGAGCATATCAGGACAAGACAACGGATTTTCTGCTATTTTTTTGAATGTAACTTCTGCAACGGATTTTCCGGTGATTAATTCCATTACCGTACTTTTGGCATCGATAGCGGTAAACACTCCTGCAAGAATGAAAATGGCCCCGAGATATCCCATCTCCGTGAGCTTCTCATGCAGGAAGATGAAGGAAAAAAATCGCTGCAAAGATCGGTTCCAGGGAGAACAGGAATCCGGTATTCTCCGGTGTTGTATATTGCTGCACAACAGTCTGTACAACGAATCCGTAAGCTGAGGACAAAAGAGCAAGTCCAAGAACGGAGATCCAGTCCAACGCGGTGCTCGGAAATATCGGGGATCCGAACACCAGCAGACCGATTATGGAATAAAGACAGGTAAAGCCCTGCTGGTAGACTCCGAGTGCAAGTGGATCTACCTGTCTGGTAAAATAGCTGTTTAATACAATATTGATTGAATAACTGAAAGCCGAAAGCATACAAAGCAGCATTCCGGGCTTGACAGCAAATATATCACCGCCGTTGATCAGTACCATTCCGATTAATACGATAATGATTCCAAGCCTGACATGATGCGCCGGAAGTCTCCGGGAAATAACTGCATGAATGACCGGAACAAGCACAACGGTGGTGCTGAGGATGAATCCACTCTGAGAAGCAGTGATCGTATTTAATCCGTAAAGGATTGGCGTAAGGTTTGTAAAAAGCAGAAAGCCGGTGATGGCACTGTAGAGTAAAAGTCTTTTATTAACGTTCAGTAACCTTTTGAAAAATATAAGTACCAGAATCAGAAATGCGATTCCTGTACGCAGAGCCATCAGCATCAGAGGGAAAGTCCCTCAATTCCAAGTTTCATAAATATATAAGAAGTTCCCCATGCCATAGAGCAGGTTGTAAGAATCAGATTGGCTTTTTTGTCGACATAATCGGCGATTCCTCCTATGTAATAGTTTTCTTGTTTTTTTATTATATAGTAGAATAGAATAGATGCCAATGGGGACGTGAAAAAATGGCTTTTTCAGTGTCCCCTATGGCTTACAAAGCACATATATTAATAACAAAAGCATCTGGAGTTAATGTATGACCAGTCAGAAACTAGAAAATCTTTTAAATCTTGCACTGAATTCCGCGGAAGATGAGCGGGAAAAATCCTTGAATTTAAATGTTGGATATGATCCGCTTGACCGGGAATGGGATCTGATCATCAAATATTCCGTAAATCTGGACCGAGTCAGAAAGATAGCATCCAAAGTAACAGAACTTCAAAATGAATATGCAGTCATCCGAATTACAGAATCCAGAATCGACATCTTATCGGGAATTCCGGAAGTGGAATATGTAGAAAAACCAAAACGGCTGTTCTTTCAGGCAGCAGAAGGAAGGCGTGTGTCTTGTATCAATGCGGTACAGGATACACGCCTTTCTCTGTATGGACAGGGAATATTGGTTGCAATCATAGATTCGGGAATCGATTATGCGAATATAGATTTTCGAAATGCGGACGGAAGCACGAGGATTCGGTATCTGTGGGATCAGTCTCTGAATCCGGCAGATGGGGGAAACAGCACCGGTTGGATACAGCATCGGTGTGGAGTATACGAAAGGACAAATAGATGAAGCATTAAATGCACAAACTGTATCAGAACAGAGAAGGCTTGTGAGAAGCCAGGACATTTCCGGACACGGTACGGCAGTGGCGGGAGTAGCAGCAGGAAATGGAAGCAACAGTGGAGGACGTTATGCCGGAGTTGCCATGCAGAGTGAATTGATCGTTGTAAAACTTGGTAATCCCATACAGGAAGGATTCCCAAGAACGACAGAGCTAATGATGGGGATCGATTATATAATAAGAAAGGCACTGGAACTTCGGATGCCTGTAGCTGTGAATATCAGGTTTGGGAAATACATACGGCGGACATGACGGGACGACACTTCTGGAGCGGTAGATCGATGATGTGTCCAATATATGGAAGAGTGTATTTTTGCATCGGAACCGGAAATGAAGCGGCAAGTGCCGGGCATACTTCCGGTAGAATTATTTCAGAAGGAGAAGAGACAATCCAGCTTGCAATTCAGAGCAGACAGTCATCGATCAGTATCCAGATATGGAAAGAATATACGGATCAAATAGAGATTTCGATCATCAATCCATCGGGAGTGCGGGTCGGACCGATACCGGAGATATTGGGACCACATCGCTTCCGAATTGGTCAGACAGAAATACTGCTTTATTATGGGGAACCAAGTCCTTACAGCATTTCCCAGGAAATCTATATAGATCTGCTTCCGGTAGAAAGTTATCTGACAGAAGGAATATGGAGAATTGTTCTAAGTGCCGGGAAGATTGTGACAGGACAATATGAAATGTGGCTTCCAAGCGACAATGTATTGAATCGTGGAACAGGATTCTTGTTTCCAACAGATGCTACGACGCTCACAATTCCATCTTCTTCCAGCCGTGCAATATCCGTAGGAGCATATGACGCAAGGACATTTGCATATGCGGATTTTTCGGGAAGAGGATTTACCAGACTTACAAATATGGTGAAACCGGATCTTGTGGCACCGGGAGTGGAAGTTATGACAACAACAGTGGGCGGAGGATATGCGGCATTTACAGGAACATCCTTTGCCACGCCATTTGTGACAGGAAGTGCAGCGCTTTTGATGGAATGGGGGATTGTGAGAGGAAACGATCCATATCTATATGGGGAAAAAAGTGAAGGCGTATCTGAGACGTGGAGCGAAAAAAATACCGGGATTTGACGAGTATCCGAATGAGGAAGTGGGGTATGGGGCGTTATGTGCAGCACAAAGTATTCCCCAAATATGAAAAACGGCTGATTTGAAAAAGTAAATTTCAGTGCCCGAGTAATAAGGATAAAAGGTACATTTTTTTAGTGGGATAATGTTTCCAAAAGTGCTAAAATAAAATCATCATACATAAAGCGAGGCGTAAAACAATGAAAAAAATCAAGTGGGGCGTTATAGGAACTGCCGGAATTGCCAGAAGTTGTACCATTCCGGGAATGATACAGGCATATAACTGCGAATTATATGCAATTGCCGGAAGAAGCATAGACAAAGCTGAACAATTTAAAGAAAAATTCGGATTTGAAAAAGCCTATGGAAGTTATAAAGAATTGTTGGATGATCCGGAAGTGGAAGCGGTATATCTTGCGCTGCCAAATACTTTACATTATGAGTGGGCCGTGAAAGCTATGAAAAGCGGCAAACATGTATTGTGTGAGAAGCCGCTTGCACCGTGTGAAAAGCAGGTAAAAAGAATTATTTGACACGGCAAAAGAGAACCATGTATATCTTATGGAAGCTTTTGCGTATCAGCATAGTCCATATATCACTGCAATTAAGAAAGAGATAGAAGATGGAACGATAGGAGAAGTTCGTTATATAGATTCCGCATTTATCACATCAGATTATAATAAGGAAAATATCCGGATGAGACGGGAGACTCTTGGAGGGTGTACATACGATCTTGGAGTATACAACACAAGCCTGACGTTAGGACTTCTGAATGAAGAACCAGAAAAAGTCGAGGCTTCCGCAATCTTTTCGGAAGAAAAGATCGATAAGCTGACTTCTGTGGTCATGGAATTCGCAGATGGAAAGAAAGCAGCATTTACCTGTGGCATGACACTTGCAACGGATCAGGACAGGAGACTGGACCGTCTGGAGATAGATGGAACGAAGGGAAGCATTACCGGAACCAAATTTTCATTCAATGGTGATGGAGAATTAAGCTATACGATTCGTACGGCTGAGGGGCAGGAAGAAGTAAAGACGGTAGAAGTTCCACAGAATTATCGCTTGGAGGTAGAACAATTTGGCAGATGTATCGATGAAAATGAGAAGCCGGCGGTTACGGAAGAATTTTCGCTGAAAAATGTGAGACTTGTTGAGCGGATTCTGGAGGAGATCGGATATTAAGATGTAATCCTTGCAGAAACTGTGGAAGATGTTAGGAAACGAAAGAAAAGAGGAGAAAAATATGAATTATTCAGAATGTATAGAAAATGCAAGAACACGTATTGGAAATTATTGTAAAGCCTGTCCGGAGTGTAACGGACGTGCCTGAACCAGATGCCGGGACCGGGCGCAAAGGGAGTAGGGGATACAGCTATCCGCAATTATGACAAATGGAAAGAAATCCGTGTACAGATGGATACAATTGTAGAAAACAAACCGGTGGATACATCCCTGGAGCTCTTTGGAAAGAAGTTTTTATATCCATTTTTTGCAGGACCGGTTGGTGCAGTGGGATTACATTACGGCGACTGCCTGGATGATGTGAGATATAATGATATTCTTGTGTCAGCATGTGCAAAATACGGGGATTGCCGCATTTACAGGAGATGGTCTCGACAGTAATGTGATGGTTGCTGCGACAAAAGCAATCGGGAAAAACAGACGGAATCGGAATCCCGACTGTGAAACCATGGAACATAGATACCGTTGCAGAAAAGATGAAGATGGTTCAGGAATCAAAAGGCATTTGCAGTGGCAATGGATGTCGATGCAGCAGGACTTCCATTTCTTAAGAATCTTAATCCACCGGCAGGAAGTAAGACAGTAGAGGAACTTGGAGAGATCGCAAAGATTGCAGGAATACCATTTATTGTAAAAGGTGTTATGACAGTCAGAGGAGCCCTGAAGGCAAAAGAGGCCGGGGCATCGGCAATTGTAGTATCGAATCATGGAGGACGTGTGCTGGATCAGTGCCCGGCGACAGCAGAGGTGCTGGAAGAGATCGCCAGGGCAGTAGGGGATTCTATGAAGATATTTGTAGATGGCGGAATCCGGAGTGGTGTAGACGTATTCAAGGCCCTGGCACTCGGGAGCAGATGCAGTCATCATTGCAAGACCATTTGTGACTGCCGTTTATGGAGGTGCGGAAGAAGGCGTAAAGTCTTATATAGATAAGATTGGAACAGAGCTGGAAGACACGATGAAAATGTGCGTGGTAACGAGTCTCAAAGAGATCACCAGAGCGTCTGTCTGGATGAAATAATTACCAGATTCCCATGATATGCTGCATTCCGAGACTTACGATGGTAATTCCGATCCAGCAGCATCCACCGAGCATAAGTGGTTTTCCGCCGGATTTAATCAATTTCACAACATTGCTGTTAAGTCCGATCGCAGCCATAGCCATAATGATAAAGAATTTCGACAATTCTTTTAACGGAGCAAATACGTCAGCGCTGACACCCATACTCATACATACTGTTGTGATGATAGCTGCAATGATGAAGTATAAGATGAACATAGGAAATGCTCTCTTTAAGCTGAATTTGTTTGATGATGAGTCAGCATTTCCAGATTTTGCAGCAGATCTTGCACGGATCAGGGATAATACCAGTGTGATCGGAATAATTGCCAGTGTACGTGTAAGCTTTACCGTAACAGCAGTATTCAGTGTTTCACTTCCGAGCTTCCACATACTGTCCCAGGTAGAGGCAGCAGCGGTGACCGAAGAAGTATCATTAATAGCGGTTCCGGCAAATAATCCGAAAGAGCTTCCACTTGTAGTGTCAAAACCAAGTGCGCTTCCAAGTACCGGGAAAAAGTACGGCAGCGATAACATTAAAGAAGAAGATTACAGAGATTGCCTGTGCAACTTCAGTATCATCTGCATCGATGACCGGTGCAGTGGCAGCGATCGCAGATCCTCCGCAGATGGATGAGCCGACCCCTACGAGAATCGAAGTATTGGATGGGACATTCATGATCTTGCGGAGAACCCACGCAATGATCAGAGAAGTACTTATCGTACATACGATGATCGGAAGGGATTGCTTTCCAGTCTGTAGAATAACACCAAGATTCATTCCAAATCCAAGCAGTACAACAGCTGTCTGTAAAATAATCTTAGAAGTCCATTTGATACCTGGTTCGGCTTTTCCTTTATTGGTCCATACTAGTGTAATCAGCATTCCGGCCAGGATCGCGATGACAGGGTCCGCCGATAACCGGGAAAGCCTTTCCAAGAAGCCATGATGGAATCGCAATCACAAAACAAACCAGTATACCGTTTAGGTTTTGTTAAAAAAAAATTCATGTTTTTTCCTCTTTCTCATTCTTTTTTGTTGTTCATACAGGTTTCCAATAGAGATTATAACACTGGTAAACGATAATAATTATATAATTATAACGATAATAAAAAATTATCGAATGATAATAAAAAATTATTAAAAAATCAAATTGACAATGAAAGGAAAAAGATTATGCTGGATTTTAGAACAGATACATTTCTTACGGTATGTGAGACGATGAACTTTACAGAGGCAGCAAGAAGATTACATATTACACAGCCGGCAGTTTCGCAACATATTCGTTTCTTTGAAAAGGAATACGATGTCAAGTTGTTTTCTTATTGTAATAAACAACTGTATCTGACGCATGGCAGGGGAGATACTCAGAAAACGTCTGATGACAATGAAAAATGATCAGCTGGCAATTATGAATGAGATAAGAAATGAATCCCATAAAATGGAATCTCTTTCTATAGGTGTTACAATGACGATCGGAGAATATGCAATTGTAGATAAAATAGCAGATTTTCTGATCGGTCATCCGGAGATGAATCTACACATACATTATGGAAATACAACACAGCTATTAACATTGCTGGATGAAGGAATTATTAATCTGGCACTTGTAGAGGGGAATTATCCGAAGGAAAATTATGAACATAAAAATTACAGTACCGAAGAGTATATAGCAGTTTGTGCCAGAGATCACACATTCAAAGAAAAATTTCCAGAAACAATGCAGGAACTGGTGAAGGAGCGCCTGCTTGTACGTGAACCGGGATCCGGGACAAGAAATATTTTAGAGGAGTTACTTCTTGCAAGAGGAATGGGGATAAAAGATTTTCTCCATTATACAGAAGTGGAAAATATGCATACAATTATCGGGCTTTTAAAAAGAGATTGTGGAATTTCATTTATGTATAAGATTGCAGTAGCGGATGAACTTAAGAATGGAACATTGAAAGAAATCAGACTTTCAGATTTTAAAATGCAGCATGCTTTTGATTTTATCTGGGAAAAAGGGCAGTATTTATACAGAAAAATATATTGGAATATGTGAGGAACTTCTGAAAAAAGAGAATATCATATATTGATTAGTTGTACTTATCGATAATGAAAGAAAGTATAAATCAGGAAGGATGGGAATCATATGATGACAAGAGAAGAAGCATTAGCATACGGAATGTCATTTTATAATGTATATGAAGAAAAAAGAAAAGCCATTTCGTGATCCAAACTGGCAGCTGGTGCGGATCAAAGGAAGTAAAAAAACATTTCTGTGGATCTATGAACGGGAAGGCTATATCAATCTGAATGTCAAAGTGAATCCGGAGTGGAGAGACTTCTGGCGCTCGACGTATGAGTCAGTGACGGCCGGGTATCATCTGAATAAAGAACACTGGAATACGATCATTCTGGATGGGACCATTCCGGAAGAAGAGATCAAAAAAGAATGATCGCAGAAAGCTATGATCTGGTTACGGACAGTCCGACCAAGCGTATCTATGAAGCAGTGAAGCGTATTCCGAAAGGGCATGTGGCAACTTATGGGAAGATCGCAGAGATGGCGGGAGACCCCAGAATGGCAAGAGCCGTGGGCAATGCACTGCATAAGAATCCGGATCCGGAACATATTCCGTGCTTCCGTGTGGTCAATGCGAAAGGAGAACTGGCCGGAGCATTTGCGTTTGGAGGAGAGGATGTGCAGGCAGAACTTCTTCGGGCGGATGGAGTTGAAGTGATAAACGGCCGGGTAAATCTAGAAAAATACGGAATAAAAGCTGCCAGTGGCAGACTTCCAGAGATTTGAACGCCATGTAGGATAGACCAGAGGGAGTGGGGAAAATAACTTTTTTCTATATTCCAGGTGGAATAGTATGAAACGAAGAAACCGGGAGACGATACATTGTACTGTCAACTTGTAGATTCGGAGCTGCAGGTAAAATAAAAAAAAGAAAAGAAGATAAAAATGAAACAGATTGCAAAAGAAAATAACAGAATATGTAAAGAAAAGTAAAAGAGCAAAGCTATATGGAGTATTTGGTCTGATATATTTGATTGCAGTCATATTTGTCATGAATGACGCATGGTTGTATCAGACACCAATTGCAAAACTGACAAAAGTAGAGACAAGCGTGGCAGGAGAAAGCAAAAGTACCCGTGGAACACAAGAAATCAAATATAAGCAAAAAGATCCGGGGGTGATATTAAATGGAACGAATAAAGGGGAAAATCGTTGATTTTTCTAATGAATATACCTATACAGGAATGTTAAAACAGAAATATCACAAAGGGGATAAGGTATTGCTAAATGGGTCTGAAAATAATGTGGGATCTAGTATACAGTGTGTAAAAAGAGATACGGAACTTATTATTTTGCTTGGTCTTTTAATATTGGTATTGATGATGATTGCGGGAAAGAAAGGCTTGCTTACAATTGTGACAGTGGGAATCAATATTGTGATATTTACAGCAGGATTCCTAAAAAGCGGTGATGATGCGGATGTTGTAGCAATCTGTAATAAAATGGTAATCTTTTTTGCAATTGCTACATTGATCGGATTAAATGGAATTCATAGGAAAACATGGGCGGCATTATTGTCAACTATATGTGTATTGGCAATGATCATGGGAATATTTGAGGTAGTGATCAGTCATACCGCAGAACTGGATTATTCTACGATGGAATATTTGGGAAGCATTGATAATCCGGATGAGATTTTTCATGCGGAGATCCTGTTATCCGGACTTGGAGCAATCATGGATGTTACAGTGGCAATTGCGGCAGCTTTGAGTGAAATTGTTACGAAGCGGCCAGAAGTTACATTCCGGGAGTTATTCCGGTCCGGAAGAGAGATTGGATATGATATTATGGGAACGATGATCAATGTATTGTTGTTCGTGTTTGGCTGTGGCCTGATTCCGATGTGCGTGATCAGGATGAATAACAGTGTTCGGTTTATGACGATTATAAAATTACATATTCCGTGTGAATTATGCAGATTCTTCATAGAAAGTATTGGAATTGTACTGGCAATACCAGTATCTATACTGATCACATCTGTGATGATGAAATTAACGATAAGGAAGGTGAAGAAGACATGTTGATGATACTGGGATTGATTCTGTTATTTTTGATCATGATTATTGGCGGGGACAGAGGCGTGATATCATTGATAGCACTGGTTGGAAATATGTTGCTGCTTAGCCTGGCTATCTGGCTGATGGCAGCGGGAGCACCGGTACTTCTGGTTACGATCGGAATGGGAATCATCATTTCATGTGTCACATTATTTTATCAAAATGGTACCAATGAAAAGACGAAGAGTGCATTTACAGCCGTATTGATTACAATGGCGGTCTTGTTCTTCTTTATCTATATGGTGGTGTGGAGAAGTGAGGCAGGAGGACTGAATGAAATACAGGCTGCGGAAGATGATGTATTATATTACAATATGAATCTGGATATTAATATGAGAAATGTTGCGACAGCTGTGATCATACTCAGCACGTTGGGTGCTGTGTTAGATATGGCACTTACGGTTACCACTTCCGTTTACGAGGTCAGTATTCACAAACCGGAGATGAAACTGACAGAACTTGTAGAAAGTGGAATGCAGATCGGAAGAGAAGTAATCGGGACAACGGTGAATACATTGCTATTTGCGTATCTTGGAGAATCACTATTATTATTTTCTTATCTGAAGATGCAGGATTATACACTGGAAACATTATTAAATTCGAAAATATTGTTCCAGAATTGTGTATCAATGATATTTGGTGCGATCGCCTGTGTAGTGGTGATGCCGGTTGCGGCTGTATTGGTTGGTTGGCATTTGCCCGGGTATAATCAATAACTGATTATATCCGGAGCATTATTTTTGCAGAGAAAATACCATCTTTATAGGTAAAAGTCACAGGCACCGCCGTTTTTGTCGGTAATGTGGCGGACAGATTCGATTCCTATGCCGTTTCCGGAGCGTTTGGAGGATTGGAAAACATTGTTTTCTTGTTGTATTTTACCATCGAAGGTATTCTCCACATGAATCAGAAGGAGATGATTATGGTGGGGATAAACTTCCACAAATCTTTCTGCGGGCGGGCGCTGTTTTTACACTTGCCTGGATGGCATTTTCCAGCAGATTGGAAAACACAAGGCACAGATTGATCTCATCTATGGAAAGATCAGCAGGCAGGGAAACCAGAGCATGAAAAGGAATATTTTCTCTTTTGGCAAGTGTGGAATAATATCCGAAAACACTGTCAACAGCCTGATTTTCACAGAAATGCAGGTTATAGTCAGAGATTTTGCCGGTTGCAGCAGAGAGATATTCTTTAATTTTTTCTATGTCACTCTGTTCTGCCATAGTGGACAGACGGACAAAATGATGACGGATATCGTGACGTGCCTGCCTTGCTTCTTCAATGGCCATGCAGAGATTCTCGTATCTTTCCTGTTGAAGGGAAAGAAAATGGTTCTCCTGCTGAAGTCTGGCATTTCTGTTCAGGCTGACTGCCATCATAAGAAACAGGACATAGAACAGAAGCAGGATTATGAGCAGTACAAGACTTAAAACAATATAACACTGCAGGACACGCCCGGTATATAAAGTGTTGCGGTATTTAGGAATCATAAAAAGATTCACTCCTATGAAGATTACCGGAAGAATCCAGAATACATACCAGGTCTGGGCAAAGTTCTCGTCTGTGACCATTGTCTGTACACAGTGGCGGGCAGGATACCAGGCTGCCAGAACAAACAGCAGGCAGATGACATTATAGAAAATCCCGGCACCAGTGTGCAACCACAGTTCGTTTTCTGTAATATGCAGGTCAGCAGTCATAAGTGCATTGACTGCCCGGGACAGACTTTTGACACATGTAAAAACTGCGAAGACTGCCAGAAAAATACTGACGGATTTCCAGACAGAGATTTTTAATGTTTTATGGTAAATGAGCATAATGACAGGCAGCAGAGGAAACAGGAACCATCTGGTGGGAATTTGCAGGGCACAGCAAACTGCCCCTCCTAAAATACAGATTCCCAGAAGAAGGGGAAGAAGCCATGCTGTCAGCTTAAGCGGTGTCTGCCTCAGATAGTTCTTTACAGGCAGATATGCCAGCAGTATGCCGGGAATGATTACGAAAAGTTCAAGTACAGGGCGAAGTATGTCAGTCATTTCAGGACCTCCTTTGGAACAGAAATTCCATAAATGTCTGTCTGGCATTTTTCAGCAGCTTCCGGCTGACAGGGACATTGTTTCCGCTATCAAGGCGAAAGCCTGTTCCGTCAAAATCAACGGCATGCTCCAGATTGATCACAACGCCTCGGTTACATCGATAGAAACGTGAGTCCATTTTCAGGGAGGTGATGAAGGAATCAAAGGACTGACGGGTCACCAGTTCCCTTTCACCGTCAGTGTGGATGTGGATCATATGGGAAAAATGCTCTGCGTAGATTATTTTCCGGAAGGGAATCTGAATATTACTGCCGTTTACCTTTACATCTATGTATTTCCCGGAATCCGGGATGCGGGAAAGGATTTCATCGGCCAGTGCGGAAATATTATTTTCACTGTAGGGCTTCACAAGATAGTGGAGAGCCCGGACCTGGAATCCTTCTAATGCATGGTCGGTAGAAGTTGTTGTAAAGATCAGCAGACAGTCAGTATCTGATCTGCGAAGTTCTTTTGCTGTATCAATCCCGTTAGAACCATTCATATAAATATCCAGAAACACTACCGTGAAAGGACATTCCTTCGCTGCAGTGAGGAAAGTTTCTCCATTTTCATATTCAAATATATCTACGTGGACATTGCGCCTGGAAAATTGAGATTCCAGTCTGTTGCGAAGCAGTGTCCGTTCTTCTGAAATATCATCAACAATTGCAATTCTCATAGTAAATCTTCCTTATATATATTTATAAAATTCCGCTTGCTGAGACTTTTTCATCTGTGTAATCTATAGCCGCAGACAGGCAAGTGGAGTAGTTATTTCAAAAACGCTCTGGTAACAGTATATCACAAAACAATATCACGGAGTTACAATTCGTGCTATTTTCTGTCGCTTCGTGACAGAATTGTTGAAATGATTTCTGCCTTTCTTATAATGAGAATAACAAATGAAAGTACCTTAAATGGAAAGGAAGGGGGAGTGTTGTCGTGTATTGTATTGCCATATTGACCGACCAGGAACAGGAAGGGCAAAAAAGTGCGGAATATATCAGGAATTACTGTACAGAGAAGCATGTCTTTCCACTGATTGAAATTTATCAGAAGCAGGAACAATTTTTTGCACAGACATTGAAAAACAGTACCGACAGTGGTGTTTCTCGCATTACCGGGTGTGTCCGGCCTGAATGCAGCAGAACACCTTCGTTCTCTGTATCCGAAATGTGGAATTATCTGGTGCAGTGACCTTGATTTTTCGCTTCATGCGTTCAGGATGCGGATAGAATATTTTTTTTGAAACCTGTGGAAGAGCAGAAAATAAAAAGAAGGTCTTTCCATCTGGTTTGAATGTAAAAAAGGAGGGGGCTATGAAAGAAAAGAAAGTAATTGATTATACCAGAACCTATCGAAGAATTGAGGCAGATAAAAAGAAATGTATTCTGTATATTGTCATACTGATCCTGCTTGGTTTTCTGCTTATGTGGACTCAGATCGATGATCTGACCAGGATGATCTGTAAGATATGTGCCGGTGTTTTAAAAGAAATATGAACCGCATATGTATGTTGGAATCCGTTCAGAAACGTATCCTCTGTTTGGAAAAATCAGCTATCTCAGTGCAGAAACCGTATATCCGGGAATACAGATAAGCCTTATAAATGCAGGAATTTCTCTTGAGTAATCATTCTGCTGGCGTGCCTTCCATGGAAGGGTCGCCCTCTTGCTATATATCTGATTCTGTGCAGTGCAATTCATCTGATAAACAGTCTATGGTTTGTGTTTGGAGAAAATATTTTCCGTATACTTTAACCGTTTATTCAAAATTATATATGCTTCAGGAAATTGGCATATGGGTGATGTTTTTTGTTATGACAGTTATGGTCACCGGAATAATAGGAGACAGGGGAGTGATCTATAAGCTTTTGACGCTTCTTGCAATCATGTTGTATTCCATTGTATTTGGAACTGTTCGCTATGTGATCTTTATTTGGCTGCTGTCCAGATTTTCTGTGATCTATATGGCATTTTTTCTACTTTATGATAGGTCCTATGTTTGACTTTTTATATCTGGTTATGATTTATGCAGTGTTTGTCAACCGCATGATCGGTGTTTACGATTCAAGGAAGGGAAAAGGAGGTATGGAAATGGTCGTAGCTATTATGAAAGGTTATATTATTTTTGTTATTATTCTGATGCTTCTGTACACAGCCAGACATCAGGAAGAAGCGCCTGCGTTGGGAAAAACCAGTACTGGTCATGCGGGATACAACAGAACGTCCGGAAGGGGTGGAAGCAGGAACCTTAAAGCTTGCAGGCACGAAGATGGATGATATATACAGAGAATGCAGGCAGCTCCTTACAGAACTAGAGATTTACAGAAAGATGAGTAAGGCCAGAAATCCTTATGGTGATGGAACTGCAAGTATCAAAATCAGAAAAAAAATCCTGGAGGATATAAATGCATGAGCATAAACAAAACCAATGCAAAAAAGAAAAGTGAAAAATCGAAAGAACGTGGTGGGACTTATTATATTTTGCATAACTGTGGGGATTGTATTTTTGTATGCTTATTATCAGAATCTGAGAAAAGAAATAGATGCCCGTCAGAAATGGCTGGAAACAGAGAAAAAAAGCTGTCGGCAGGTATCTGGACTGGCATACCGGGATTTTGCTGGAAACAGATGGGAAAATGGGAATCTACAGGAAAGAGAGTGGAAAACTTATTTATAAAGAAAAGGTTGATTCCGAAGACGGATATCTAGGTATGTATCTTTTTCCTTATGGGAAAATACCTGGAAAAAGACAGAAAATACAGATTTGCCGGAATACTGGAAAAAAGGAATCAGCCTTGCATTAAAAAGATTCAAAGCCTGATGCGGGATGGAATCACACAGGTCCGGAAGACAACCGCTTATCTGATGGATAATCTGGAAGTATGGAAAAGGTCTGCACGAATTGGAACTTGCAGGACTGGAAGATACACAGGCAATCAGTGAAATGCGTAAAAAAGATACAGGCGCGGATAGAAAATATATTCTGGGATGATGCGATTCAAAGATGGAGAATTATTGGAAACAGTGATCTGTATGATCAGACAGAATTTTATCCGGATGGTGTTGCTCAGATTTATCCGCTGATCTATGAATTTCCGGTAAAAGAGAAGAAAAAGCAAAAAAGATATTATATGATCAGTTTACGGAAAAGTTTCAATGGCAGAAACTGAATAAAAAAATAAAATGGCTTTTTTGTGGGCAATGACAGGAATGGCTGCCGCACAGATGGGAGATATCAATAACCTTGTGGAATTAATAGGAAATTATGAAACAGAATGCTGTGAGAATCGAAAATATCCGCTTTACACAGGCGAAGCGGGATGGATATGCATGGAATGTGAGAAATTGTATAGATTATATGAAAGAAAAAATAAAAACAGGATTTATACTGTGTGCATGATTGCGGGGCGCAGATGTCTAAAATGAACCTGTCAGAAACTGTGCTGCTGTGAGATAAACCAGAAGTCGTTGTCGTAAAATGTGGTAGGAAAATCGAGTGCGAAAGAGAATGTTACGCCATGCACAGCTCGGGAAAGAATTCCCTCGCTGTAGGGCTGTCGCCCTATAAAATAGCAAAAAAGACGCCTTTGCAAGTAAACTAGCAGGGCGTCTTTTTTTAACCATTTTGCATGGCTTGCAGCGTTCACAAATTCTTTATAAAAAATTAGCACTCACCTATTGACAGTGCTAATAAAAAGATGTAATGTTATATTGCAAATAGAACAAGAGGAAAAAGGAGGTTGTCTATATGAATATAAATAAATTTACACAAAAATCACTGCAGGCTGTACAGAACTGTGAACGTATTGCAATGGACTATGGCAACCAGGAGATTGCACAGGAGCATCTGCTCTATGCATTGCTGACACAGGATGACAGTTTGATTGCGAAATTGATGGAAAAGATGGGGCTGGATAAGAATCTCATCATTAACAGAGTAGAAGAAGCCATTCAGAAACGTCCGAAAGTCCAGGGCGGACAGCAGTATGTCGGACAGGATCTGAACAATGCACTGGATACACGGTGAAGACGAAGCCAAAAGCTATGGGAGATGAATATGTATCTGTAGAACATCTTTTCCTGGCAATGATGAAATATGCAAGTAAAGAAGTATAAGGCACTTTTCCGTGAAGTGGGAATTTCGAGAGAAGGATTTTTACAGGCATTATCAACCGTCAGAGGTAATCAGAGAGTGACCAGCGATAACCCGGAAGATACCTATGATACATTGAACAAATATGGTACAGATCTGGTAGAAAGAGCAAGAGAACAGAAGCTGGATCCGGTTATCGGACGTGATTCCGAGATCCGTAATGTGGTCAGAATCCTTTCCCGTAAAACAAAGAACAACCCGGTCCTGATTGGTGAACCTGGTGTAGGTAAGACAGCAGTTGTAGAAGGTCTTGCACAGCGTATCGTGCGCGGTGATGTACCGGAAGGCTTGAAAGAGAAGACGATCTTCTCTCTGGATATGGGCGCCCTGGTTGCAGGTGCAAAATATCGTGGTGAATTTGAGGAACGTTTAAAAGCGGTACTGGAAGAAGTGAAGAACAGTGACGGAAGGATCATCCTGTTCATTGATGAATTACACACAATTGTCGGAGCAGGTAAGACAGACGGAGCTATGGATGCCGGAAATATGTTAAAACCAATGCTTGCGCGAGGTGAACTGCATTGTATCGGTGCTACAACTCTTGATGAATATCGGGAGTATATTGAAAAAGATCCGGCATTGGAGCGACGTTTCCAGCCGGTTATGGTCGATGAACCAACGGTTGAAGATACCATCTCGATCCTTCGTGGACTGAAAGAGCGTTATGAAGTGTTCCACGGTGTAAAGATTACAGACGGTGCATTGGTAGCAGCTGCAACCTTATCTAACCGTTATATCACTGACCGTTTCCTGCCGGATAAGGCTATCGACCTTGTAGATGAGGCATGTGCACTGGTTAAAACAGAACTGGATTCTATGCCGGCAGAGATGGATGAATTGAATCGTAAGATTATGCAGATGGAGATTGAGGAAACTGCATTGAAGAAAGAAGATGACAGATTAAGTAAAGATCGTCTGTAACACTTACAGCAGGAACTGGCAGAGCTTAGAGATGAATTTGCCGGTAAGAAAGCACAGTGGGACAATGAAAAGTCGGTGTCGAACGTGTACAGAAACTACGTGAAGAGATTGAACAGGTTAATAAAGATATAGAAAAGGCAAAGCATTCTTATGATCTGGAGAAGGCAGCAGAACTTCAGTATGGCAAACTGCCACAGCTTCAGAAACAGTTAGAAGAGGAAGAAGCAAAGATAAAAGACGAAGATCTGTCTCTCGTACACGAAAGTGTCAATGACGAAGAGATCGGAAGAATCGTATCCCGTTGGACTGGAATTCCTGTTGCAAAATTAAATGAAAGCGAAAGAAGCAAGACTTTACATTTGGGTGATGAACTGCATAAGAGAGTCATCGGACAGGATGAAGCGGTAGAACTGGTAACAGAATCCATCATCCGTTCCAAAGCCGGAATCAAGGACCCGACCAAACCAATCGGTTCGTTCCTTTTCCTTGGACCTACCGGTGTTGGTAAGACAGAACTTGCCAAAGCACTGGCAGAGAATCTGTTCGACGATGAGAACAACATGGTACGAATCGATATGAGTGAGTACATGGAGAAATATTCCGTATCTCGTCTGATCGGAGCGCCTCCGGGATATGTTGGATATGAAGAAGGCGGACAGCTGACTGAAGCAGTCAGAAGAAGACCTTATTCGGTTGTACTGTTTGATGAGGTAGAAAAGGCACATCCGGATGTATTCAATATCTTGTTACAGGTATTAGATGACGGCCGTATCACCGATTCACAGGGACGTACCGTGGACTTTAAGAATACGATCCTGATCATGACCTCCAATATTGGCTCTCAGTATCTGCTGGATGGTATGGACGAAAATGGCAACATCAGCCAGGAAAGTCAGAGCGCAGTACTGGAAGACTTAAGAGCACACTTCAGACCAGAGTTCCTGAACCGTCTGGATGAAACGATCATGTTCAAACCATTGACAAAAGACAATATTTATGACATTATTGACTTATTAGTAGCTGATGTCAACAAACGTCTGGCTGATCGTGAGATTTCAATCTTCCTGACCGAAGATGCGAAGAAATATGTCGTAGACGGAGGATACGATCCGAACTATGGTGCAAGACCACTGAAGAGATTCCTCCAGAAACATGTCGATACACTGGCAGCAAAACTGATGCTGCAAGGTGACGTTGGAGCACAGGATACGATCATCATAGACGTAGAAGACGGTAAGCTTGTGGCAAGGAGTCAGAGCGTGTGCGAATAATATTTCACATAGATGTCAATTCAGCTTATCTTAGCTGGACAGCAGTAGAACAATTGAAAAACGGAGCCGGGATGGATATCCGGACGATACCTGCGATCATTGGCGGAGACCAGAAGTCCCGCCACGGTATCGTACTGGCCAAATCCATTCCGGCAAAAAAATATGGCATTCGTACGGGGAACCTGTTGCGAATGCTTTTCGTAAGTGTCCGAATCTGAAAAGTTATCCGCCGGATCACCAGATGTACCGCGAATACAGCCGGAGACTCATGGATTTCCTGCGTACTTACACGACACATATAGAACAGGTCAGTGTGGATGAATGTTATATGGATTTTACAGAAATCGCAGACCGATTCACATCTCCTGTGGAAGGTGCGAATGAAATTAAAGATGAGGTGTATAAAAGGTTCGGATTCACGGTAAATGTGGGGATATCTTCCAGAAAAGTTCTGGCAAAGATGGCATCCGACTTTGAAAAACCGAATAAAGTGCACACGCTGTTCCCGGAAGAAGTTCCGGTGAAAATGTGGCCGCTGCCGATCGGAGAGTTATTTATGGCAGGTCGTTCCAGTGTAGAGACAATGAAGAAGCTGGAAATCTATACGATCGGAGATCTGGCGAATACAGATCCGGCGATTCTGGAATTACATCTGAAAAGTCATGGAAGAAAGTTATGGGAATTTGCCAACGGGCTCGATGATTCGGAAGTAGAAAGCGTCCGGGCAGAAGCAAAAGGAGTCGGTAATTCTACGACACTGCCAAAAAAGATCTGACAACAGAGGAAGAGGCATTGCCGGTGTTAAAAGATCTGGCTGCAAGCGTGGGACAGCGCCTGAGAAAAGCAGGACAGAAAGCCGGAATGGTGAGTGTAGAGATTAAATACCATACATTTAACCAGGTATCTCACCAGAAACAGATGGAGAGACAAACGAATCAGGATATGGATATTTATCAGACATCCATCGACCTGTTCCGTGAATTGTGGAGCGGGGAACCTATCAGGCTTTTGGGAATCCGGACGTCCAAATTATCGGAAGAAAGCGAACCGGAGCAGCTGAGCCTTTTGATATGAAGTTTTAATCTGAGGAGACGAGGAAGAAAAAAGAAGAACTTAAAAGAGGCATTAAAGAAATTAGAAGGAAAATACGGGGATGGGATTGTGAAAAAGGATGGTAGCAATCCCATCCCCGTATTTATTTTAAAAACTACAGATAACAGTTTCGTTCTGAACAACATCCTGCCCGGTAAAGAATCTGACATCCGGGAAGTCTTCGCAATTCGTAAGAACAAAGACGCATGCCGTGTCAAATCCCTCTGATTCAATAAAGGATTTATCAAATTTTTAAAAGTTTTGTTCCTGGTTTTACTTTCTGTCCCTCTTTTTACAAGGATTTTGAAGCCTTTACCATTCAGACTCACGGTATCTAATCCGACGTGAATCAGAATTTCAGCTCCGTTTGCTAATGTCATGCCGACCGCATGATTTGACCCTTCGGCAACCATAGAGATAGTTCCGGCGCAAGGTGCACAGATAAGTTCCCCGGAAGGAATGATTGCAAGTCCGTCACCTAATGTTTTTGCAGAAAATACAGGATCATTTACTTCTGTGATTGGAATTGTATTTCCTGATATAAATGCGTATACATCGTTTCCGGTATCTTTTGATTTTCTTTTAAATAAACTCATGATTTTACCTCCATCTGATAAATAAGTGTGCTGTATTCTTTGATCGTTCCATCGTATTTCCCAAACAAGATCTGTGCATGCCCGGGCAGTGTGAATGGGATTGGTGAATCGGTATAGTTTTTGGGCAAAGATGAATTCCTGGCGGCCGCTGCTTCTGCTGGATACCTCAATGCCTTCTGGAATGTGATCCATGATGACCGGGAGCTCCTGTTCCTGGATGATCTGTCTGTAAAAATCATAATAAAACGTATCTTCGGCGTCTGCACAAAGATAAAAAAGCAAGGCCATCTCCATATTTGTGAACAGTTAATGCAGGGTACCCGGCATAGAAATTATCGGCATACTGCATAAGAGGAACAGCGCCTTTTAATTGTACAAGATCACACAGATGTGTACAGAGATAGGTGGCAGGCAACGTCATAAAATTATTGCTGGCAGGAACCATATGGTTACATTGATTATCATATAATCCATCGATCTCTTCACTGCGGATACCAAGTACATCGATAAGATGATGCGGGGTTCCGCCAAGGTGGCAGAGATCGGTTTCATTTACGATGCCGCTCCAGTAAGTCATGATAAGAATGCCGCCGTTTTGTACAAATGTTCTTAATTTTTGTTCAATGCCAGAACGGAACATATAAAGCATGGGAGCAGCAATGATCTGATAGCCGGTCAGATCCTGATCCATATTGATAATATCGGTGTTCAGGCCGTTCTTACGGAATGCCTGATAAGATTTCAGAGCAGCTTCATGATAAAAAAAAGTCCCTCATTTCTTGGCCCTTTGGCATCTTCCATAGCCCAGCGGCTTTCCATATCATAGAGAACGGCAGCAGGTGCATGCACGGAAGAGGCCGGGACGTCGGCAGCGGTTAAAGTTTGTAATGCGATACCGGTATCTGTTACCTCTCGGAAAATGCGGGTGTCATCTCCGCCGTAATGATCTATCACGGCACCGTGGAACTTTTTCAAAACTTCCGCGGCTTGCGCGGATCTGAAAGAATTGTGCGCTGTCTGAACCATGTGCAATTGCCTGCAGGCTTGCATTCATAAGTAGCCCCGGATGTTTGGCTTTACTTACTTTCTGCCAATTTGGACTTGCTGGGCAGGATTCCATAAGAAGGAATGGCTGCTGCTTCATACTTCGCATCAGATCATGCTGGAAGGCGGTATCGTATGCGGTATGGATATCGGAATCTTTATGCCAGGCCGGATAGCTGTCCCAGGAGATATAGTCTACGTGCTGGGCAAGCCGGTAATAATTCAGTCCTTTATAATCATCCATAAAATTCACGACCGTCGGCTGCATGGCACCGGCATCACGAAGAGCAGTGATTTCGTGACACATAAAATCTGTAGTCTGTTCTGTGACGAAACGTTTCCAGTCGAGATTCAGGCCATGAAGTCCTTTGTCGCCGATGGAAGACGGACTTTCTATCTGGTCAAATGAATTGTAAGTGTGACTCCAGAAGGTAGTCCACCAGGCGTGATTTAAAGCATCTATTGTATGATATTTCTTTTTTTAACCAGACACGAAATGCCTTCTGACACAATGGACAGTGACACTCGTCGCGGTATTCATTGGAAATGTGCCACATGATAACGGCAGGGGTGATTCCGAAACGTTTCCGCGAGTTTCCGGTTGATTTTCCGTACCTTTTCTCTGTAAACAGGAGAAGTATAACAATGGTTATGTCTTTCGCCGTAGTGGTAACGGACCCGGTCTTCGCGGACCCGGAGAACTTCTGGATATTTTTCGGCAAGCCAGCGTGGGCGTGCTCCGGACGGAGTTGCGAGAATGACTTGAATCCCGTTTTCGTATAGACGATTAATCGTATCAATCAGCCATTGAAAATGATAATGGTCTTCCTCTGGCTCTAGTACGGACCAGGAAAAATACTCCCAAAGTTACCGTATTGATCCGGGCTTTTTCATAAGTACAATATCTTTTTCTAATATATCCGGGCGGTCCAGCCATTGTTCCGGGTTGTAGTCACCGCCGTAGATAAATCCTTTTCTTAAAATGTTCATAAATATATACCTTTGTGTCCTTTCTGCTACTAAGAGTTTAAATGCTTTCCTGCGGAAGGACAAGAAGGGAAGCGTTCACATTTTTGCACAACCGCATGGCAAAAACACGGCTTTTTTTCGAATGAAAAGTGGGGTAGTATAACGATATCAGATCGATGCAGATCAGAAAGGAGCAAGAATATGGGAATGAGACCAAATTATCATATCTCACCGAAACATGGATTTTTGAATGATCCAAATGGTCTGGCACAGTTTCAGGGAAAGTATCATGTATTTTATCAATGGCTTCCGGATGTTGTACCGCAGGGAAATAAGATCTGGCGGCATTGTGTGTGTCAGAAGATCTGATTCACTGGTCGGATCAGGGATGTGGGCTGAAACCGGAAGAGTGGTATGAAAAGAATGGATGTTATTCTGGTTCTGGAATTACAGAAGGAGATAGCTATTATCTGTTTTACACAGGAAATGTGAGAGATTCCGAAGGCGGCAGGGAAACTTATCAGTGTCTGGCAAGTTCTTCGGATGGAGTGAACTTTCATAAGGAAGGGCCTGTGGTATATCTTCCGGAAGGCTATACACCACATTTCAGAGATCCAAAAAGTATGGAAGAAGAATGGCCGCTGGTGGATGGTTGTCGGAGCACAGACAAAAGAGCTGAAAGGAAATGTAGCTTTATTTGTTTCGGATGATTTGAAAAAATGGCAGTGGAAAGGCAATATGCTGGATTCTTCCATGGATTGGGGGTATATGTGTGAATGCCCGGATCTGGCAGACATGGGAGAAAGACAATTCCTTATTGTGAGCCGTCAGAAAGAAGACGGATGCAAAGGGATGGTATTTGCCGGAATAATGGATTATGAACAGGGAAGATTCCATATAAGTGAAGACACAGGTGTACTTCTGGATGAGGGATTCGATTTCTATGCGCCACAGACATTTACTGATGAAAGTGGACGACGCCTTTTGATGGGATGGATCGGAGCAGGAGAGATTGAATATCAGATGAGTCAGCCGACCGTAAAAAGAAGGATGGCTGCATGTGCTTACGATACCGCGGGAAGTATATGTGAAGAACGACCGGCTGTATCAGAAGCCGGCAGAAGAATTAAAACATCTGAGAAAGAACGAAGAAAGCATTTGTGGAACCGGAGAGATTGCAATCGACAGACATTCAAAGTGCATGGAGATATTGGCAGAGGGTCTGGAAAATCAGACGATCACATTTGATTTTGGTAAGGTGATCAAGTTCTTATATAAGAAAGAATCGGGAAATCTGCTTGTTTTCAGAAAGAAGTGGAATGGAGAAGGATATGATGAGAAAGAGATCCATCTGGATAAACTGGAAGATTTCAGAATCTATCTGGATCAGTCTACGGCAGAGATATTCCTGAATCAGGGTGAAAAAAGTACTGACTATGAAATCGTATTTCACAGAGGATACGTTGATTCATATGAATTCTGAACTGCAGATAAAAAGTGAAAACATGGTTATTGGAGGAAGAATGATGGCAAAAAGAGACAGATTATAAAGCAGTTGCACAGCAGATCATCGAAGTTGTCGGTGGACCTGAGAATATCATTTCTGTTGCGCACTGTGCGACAAGATTACGCCTGATTGTAAAAAACAGGGAAATCATTGATGACAAACAGGTAGAAGCAATTGATATTGTAAAAGGATGCTTTTTCACGGCTGGACAGTATCAGATTATTCTTGGAACAGGTATTGTAAATAAAGTATATGATGAAGTAATGAAACTTGGAATTGAAGGTTCCTCTAAGAATGAACAGGCAGCCGCTGTCGCAAAACGAGGAAATAAATTACAGCAGTTGGTCCGTGTGTTCGCAGATGTATTCGTTCCGATCATTCCGGTAATGGTTGCAACAGGACTTTTCATGGGACTGAGGGGATTCCTGACACAGGATGCACTGCTTGCATTCTTTTGGAACTTCAGCAGATGCGATTCCAAAACAGTTCCTGGAATTTACACAGATTTTAACTGATACAGCGTTTGGTTTTCTGCCTGTACTGGTATGCTGGTCTGCATTCAAAAAGTTCGGTGGCTCTCCGGTACTTGGTATTGTAATTGGATTGATGCTTGTAAGCAGTATTTTGCCAACTTCATGGGATGTGGCTCAGGGAAATGCAAAACCACTGATCTTCTTTGGATTTATTAAAGTCAATGGATATCAGAGTTCTGTATTACCGGCATTCATTGTTGGTTTCTTAGGCTCTAAGATTGAACAATGGCTGCATGATCATGTGATCAATGCACTGGATCTGATCGTGACACCATTTGTTACAGTGCTTGTATCACTTTGCCTGGGACTTTTTGTTGTCGGACCAATTTTCCATTCGGTTGAAGTAGGTCTGGTAAGTATCGTATCTGCATTGTTCAGCCTTCCGTTCGGAATTGGCGGATTTATCTGGGGAGCACTTTGCCAGGTAATTGTTGTAACCGGTGTACATCATGCGTTGAATCTTGTTGAGATTGAGATGCTTGCAAAAACAAAATGGAATCCGGTAAACCCGGTAGGTTCTTGCGGTAATGTAGCACAGGCAGGAGCAGCAATGGCAGTTGCAGTAAGAACAAAATCAACAAAAATGAAATCCTTAGGTTATCCTTCTGCAATCTCTGCATTACTTGGAATTACAGAGCCTGCAGTATTTGGTGTAAACTTAAGACTGGTACAGCCTTTTGTATGTGGATGTATCGGTGGTGGCGTCGGAGGATGGATCGCAGCACTTCTCGGACTGAAAGGAACAGGAATGTCTATCACTGGTATTCCGGGAATGCTCTTATATCTGAATAAACAGATGCCGCTTTACATTCTGGTAAATGTAATTGCATTCGCCGTTGCATTTGTACTTACATATTTCTTCGGAATGAAACAGGATGTTGCAGAAGCAGAATAAAAAATGAAGACAGAATTATAAGGAAGAGTAAAATGGACAGGAATCAAATAAAAAGTTCTTATCCGGCAGATGACTCTTGAAGAAAAAAGCCGGGCAGGTAACGCAATTACCTTCCCGGTATTTTGCAATTCAGGGAAGTCAGCTGACCGGAACAGAGACAAAGCTTGGGATTAGTGAAGAAAAGAAGTGGCTGTGTGGGAGCATCTTGGGAAAACTTGATGCGGTATCTATGAGAAATATCCAGAAGGAGAATCTGGAAAGAAGCAGATTACAGATTCCGCTGATGTTTATGACGGATATTGTACATGGGTATCAGACAATATTTCCGGTACCGTTGGCTATGGCAGGATCATTTGACCCGGGGATGGTCCGGGAATGTGCCAGAATATCTGCGAAAGAAGGAAGTGCCGCAGGATATCAAGTGACATTTTCCCCGATGGTAGATGTCGTAAGAGATCCGAGATGGGGACGCGTGATGGAAAGCTTTGGGGAAGATAGTAAATTAAATTGTGACTTTGGAAAAGCGATGGTAGAAGGATACCAGGGGAAAATCTGAAGGATCCGGACCGTCTGGCAGCATGTGTGAAACATTTTGCAGCATATGGTGCGGCAGAAGGGGAAAGAGATTATAATACTTCCGATGTATCAGAATTCCGTCTGAGAAATAAATATTTTCCTCCGTTCAAGGCCTGTATTGATGCAGGAGTTAAATTGGTAATGGCAGCATTTGAAGCATTGAATGGAATTCCGGCGACGGCAAATCCATGGCTTTTGCAGGATATACTAAGAAAAGATCTTGAATTTGAGGGAACCGTGATCTCAGACTGGGGGGCGGTACTGGAACTGATCAAGCATGGTGTAGCAGAAGAGGAAGCAGAGGCCGGAAGACTTGCTCTGGAATCCGGGGTACAGATTGAGATGGCGACAGCAGCCATAGTAAAACACATAGAAGTATATGTTAAGAAATTTCCAGATCTGGAAGCCATATTAGATGAAGCGGTGGAAAAAGTCCTGATCTTGAAAAACGAACTGGGGTTATTTGAAGATCCATACCGCGGAGTTGATCCAGAGCGGGAAATGCGGGAACTTCGAAGTCCGGATAAAAAAGGGCAGCATTCCATGCGGCCACAGAGTCGGCTGTACTATTGGAAAATAACGGAATTCTACCACTGACGAAAGAGACGCCGGTTATTCTGACCGGACCATATGCAGAAAGTAAAAATATTCTGGGTCCGTGGTCGGTTGACGGTATCGTAGAAGATGCCATAACAGTAAAAGACGGACTTATTTTAAAGGGTGGCCGGATAAAGGAAGTGATTCAGACTGCATATGAAGAAGTGACAGAACAAGATTCAGACCGTATCGTACAGACTGTAGCATCGGGAGATGTAGTAGTACTGGCACTTGGTGAACCAGAGCTATGGTCCGGTGAAGCAGGAAGCAGATCTGTGATCGAACTGCCGGAACATCAGATCAGCCTTTTGAAAAAAACTTCATGAACATCAGATTCCGGTAGTAGTATTACTGTTTAATGGACGTCCATTGGACTTAAGAAAGGTGAAAGAATATGCAGATGCAGTTCTGGAAATGTGGTTTCCGGGAACGGAAGGCGGCAATGCAGCAGCAGCACTGCTGTATGGAGAAAAGAATCCTTCCGGAAAACTGGCGATGAGTTTTCCATATGGAAGCGGTCAGATCCCTGTGTCGAAAAACGGTAGTCCAGATTTATATCGGGAAGAAAAAAATCTTTGGTCGCAAGGCCGGTGAAAGAACTTGTGGCTTATAAAAAAAATTGAATTACAGCCGGGAAAGAGTAAAGAAATATACGTTATTCCGATAGAAGAAAAGACACTGGAACGCTGGATACCGGGAAAAGGCTGGACAAAAGAAAAAAGGGGAATATACAATATTGGTTAGTAATGACGGCCGGAACTTTCAGAGAATGGAACTGACGGTCGGATAAAAAAATCAAAGTAGAAGAAACAAACCAGGGTGAGTAAATGTATAATAGAAAGATAAAGCTGATCAGGGCGTTGCTTGGACATGAAAGAATGTCGTCTGCCGAATTGATGGATAAATTAGATATCAGCCAGAGAACATTGCGAAACGAAGTAAAAAGAAATTAATGAAATCCTGAGACAGGAGAATGTTGGAATTTATTCGGCTAATACTGGAGGGTATTATCTGAAAGCAGAAGAAAAAACAAAATGTACAGAAGGTCCTGGATCGTATGATCAGGAAGAGTAAGAATGTAATATTGCCGGAGACGCCGGATGAAAGATTTTTATTTGGATTTACCACTTTGTTTTTTTGAAAAGCGCCCGATTTCTATACAACGGACAGCAGAAAAAATTATTTGTATCTAAAAACAGCAATGCTGCAGACCAAGAAAAGAAATACAGGATGCATGCAGATGGTACCATGGACTGACGATAGAGGTAAGCAGTAAGGGGTCAAGAATTACGGGTCCGGAAAAAGATCCGCAGACATGCCCTGGCGGAGATCATGAACTATTATACGTATGGTGCGATATTGATGGAACGTGTGATCACGTTCCTGTTTGGAAGTGAAAAATATGAAGATTATATTGCACTATATAAAAGTACTTCCGGCGATATTACAACAATACGGATATCGGTTAATAGATAAAGCAATCGAAGGGTTTGCCCTGGATATATTTGTCAGTCTTATGCGGAGAGAAAAAAGGATTTGAACTGGAAGAAGATGCCGGAGATTATGAGACTTGGACATGTGTAGAAGAAATATGCAGATTTCTTGAAAAAAGGAATATGATATTCCAAAGCAGGAACGCAGTTATATGGCAGAGTGTCTGAGAGCAAAAAGTAATATTGTACACACAGGGAAAAACGTATGAAGTTCCGGAAGAATATACAGAGATTACGAAAGAATTTCTTGAAATAGTTGACCGGAAATATCATACAGATTACAGAAATAATGAAGAATTATTCACGAGACTGTCTGTACACATCGGAAAGATGATAGAACGGATAGAACAGGGATATTTTGAGACAAATCCGACACTGGAAAATGTATTGGAATATTACGAACGAGAAGTGCGGATGGCAGAAGAACTGAACCAGATACTGCAGGAAAAATATCAATTTATAGCCAATGTACATGAGATCTGTTATGTTGCAATTTACTTAAAGGCATATGACTTCCAGAGATTAAAAGCCGTTATTTTATGTGACATTGGTGAAAGCTTTGCGGATAATATGGCAAGGCAGATTACAGATTACTGTGGTGAAAAGATACACATTCTGGAGAAGATGTCTCTGGCGGAGTACAGACTGGATCCGGTTCCGGTAGATCTGGTAATATCGGGTTCCAGAGTATATGGTGTAGAATTTCCAAAAAAAGACAAAAATTATATACGTGGATTACTTGTTGAAAGAAGAAAAAATCTGAAAGCGATCCAGGAGTATCTGATGAAAGAAGGAACAGATTATGATAAAGATGATTGCAACTGATCTGGATGGAACAATGTTGAAAAATGACTGGTCAGTATCCGGGATAAATGCTAAGGCAGTAGAAACCGCGCAGGGACAGGGAGTCAGGTGGATGACGGTAACCGGAAGATCTTACAGAGGTGCAATGCCGCTTATGCAACAGTATGGGATCAACTGTGGATATGTATTAATGAATGGGGCAGAATTTCGGGATGAAGAAGGAAGACTGATATTTGCGGAGATGGATCCTGAAAAGGCAGCAGAAGTGTGCAGAAAACTGGATGCAGAGGGGATAAAGTTCGAGATCAATACGGATCATGGGGATTATGCGACTACGAAAGAGATGAAATATGCAGATTTTCTGGAAGAGGGATGGCAGCAGATTTTTGAAAAAGAAATACAAGATAAGAAAGATACTATGTTTCAGTAAAGATACAGAAAAGATAAAAAGACTTAAGCAGGAGATCTTTGAAGAGACAGGACTTAGCGTATTATCTTCATTTGCAGATAATATGGAGGTTACCGCACCAAAGGCTCAAAGGGGAATTATGCTGAAACAAGTTGCAGAATACTATGATATAAAGTCAGAAGAAGTGGTTGTATTCGGAGATGGATGGAATGATCTGTCAATGATAGATCAGTTCCCGGAATCCTATGCAATGAAGAATGGTACCAGAGAATTGAAAGAACGGGCAGCGCATATTACTGAATATACAAATGAGGAGTCAGGAGTGGGAAAGACCGTGTTGAAATTGCTGGCTAGGAAAAATCCTTGACAAAAAACTAATGAAATTTGATATAGTTATGAACATAAGAGCAGTTGCGAATTATATTTACATATAATTTGTGGCTGCTTTCTTTGTATGTTCATATAAATTAAAAAAATAAATAAATTCAGGAGGAATCGAAATGAAAAATGTAAATTGGAAAGAATTATTCATAGATATTATCATTGATATCGTAGCAGGTATGATCATCGCAGTTGGTATTTACAACTTTGCGCTGAATGCAGATTTCCCGGTAGCTGGATTTTCCGGTATCGCGATCATTCTGTATCACTTATTCGGACTGCCGGTCGGTGCCGGAACCATCATCTTGAATGTACCTGTTGCAATCTTCTGTTATAAATTTTTAGGAAAAGAATTTTTCTTAAAGTCCATGAAATCGATGATCATTTCATCATTACTGATGGACTACGTAGCACCACTGTTTCCGGTCTATGACGGAAGCAGACTGCTGAGCTCTGTGTATGGGCGTATTATGCGGAATCGGATATGCCATGATCTTCATGAGAGGTTCTTCAACAGGCGGACAGGACTTCATCAGCGTGGCAATCAAGAAAGTAAAACCACATATTACGCTTGGAATTATAACATTTGTCCTTGATATCTGCACGATCATTCTTGGAACAGCACTGGTATTCAAGGATATAGACGGCCTGATATACGGTGTCGTCGTTACTTATCTGATGGCAATGGTAATGGACAGAATCATGTACGGTATCGATGAAGGTAAGATGACCCTGATCGTAACCGACAAAGGTGCTGAGATTGCAGAACAGATTGACGCTTACTCAGGAAGAGGATCTACAATCTTAAAAGGAATCGGAAGTTATTCAAAGAAAGACAAAGATGTTGTAATGTGCGCCTGCAATAACAAGCAGATGTATACCA
>VOFF01000135.1_pt1 | contig 46000 bp, 74 predicted proteins | sample 5384061 | NCBI WGS metagenome assembly VOFF01 (sample SAMN12384725, study PRJNA508395) | human gut metagenome | isolation source: healthy gut E | host: Homo sapiens | reverse complement strand
CGGGACATACTATGTAAAATATGTGGTCAAAAACAAGTACTCTCCATACAAAGCGGCCACAAAAACGATTAAAATCACCGTAAAGCAAGGTGCCGTCAACAAAAAGCCTGTTCTCACAATTCCTGCGGACAGGACCGTCCTTATAGGCGCCGTCAACGCCTTTGAGGGCGTATCCGCAGTACATAATGGAAAAAGACGTCACAAGTCGCGTTAAGGTCAGTATTCTAGCTCCAGGGGAAACGGAGTACACCAGTTATACCCAAAGTGAGGCAAAAGCCTACACTTTCAATCAGACTGGCGAATATAAGATTCAATATTCTATTAAGAATCAATACACGCCGTATCAAACTGTGACAAAAGTACTGTCAGTGAACGTAAATGCTAATGAAACCTAAAAATAGAAACCTCCCAGCTAGATCAATCGGCTGGGAGGTTTTTTATAGCATAGGAAATATTGTCTTAGTATATTTTCTCCGCCATTTCCCTGATGACCTCCATAGAGCAAGTTCCTCCTACATGAAAAAAGATAGGTGCCGTTTGACCATATGAGGCTATTGTTGTCGTTGCTGGAGTAGGCGTACCCCTTATAGCCGTTTACTTTCGTCTCTTGCAAGTCGCCTGTCTCCTTATCCAGCCCCAATCCCAGCCCCTCAATATCACCCGTCTGAAGATATGAGATTTCTTCCCCTTCCTCGTTTTGATAGATAATGGAATACTGCTGTCCTTCAACTTTATCCTCGTAGATGACTTCATAACCCGCAGGAACCTCCGGCTTGATGTAAGTGAACTGTTTCGTCAGTCCGTCGGGATCGTCCACTTTAAAGGGAGACGTCTAAAGAGCCTTCTGCCTTATTGTCCTTTGAAAGCCACTGGACAATTGGTCTGCTTATAGCCGCAGCACCAGCAGCTACCGCCATAAGCATCGCTGCAATTAACGCCATCGCAGCAGCCCTCCTAATCCGGTGTCTGCCTACGCTGACATAATTTCTGTCGGCAAGTCTGGATATCCGCTTCATTTCTGTTTGAAAGCTGCCAGAAAAGGTGTCCTGCTCATTAAAATCATCTGCATCTGGAATACAACTAAACTCTTGCTTTACCGCCTCAAATAGCGCAGCCCGCAGCTGCTTTTCCATCTGCCTCACCTTCCTTTCTCCAGGTTATCCTTTAATATCTTCCGAGCCCGCTGTACTCTTTTTCTTTGCCGTCTCCGTTGTAATGCCCAGCAAATTTGCGATTTCTGTTATCTTGTAATCGTATACACCATAAAGGTACAGCGGATATCGGTAAGTCTCCGGCAAGCTGAGAATTTCGTTAATTAGTTCGTCGATTTCAACCTTGTCAAAAACCCTGTCATCTTGGCGCAGTTCGCTATCGGGCAGTAAGTCAATATCTTCTATAGAGCCCGCTGTCGCTTCCTTTTTTGCAATTGTCAGCGCTGCGTTTCTAACTATAATAACCACAAAATTTTTAGTTTGGGGACAATCAATTTCACCTACCTTGTAAAAATTTTTAGCAATGCGAAAAAAGGCCTCCTGTACCGCGTCCTCTGCCAATTGGTCGTCGGTAAGAATGCCTTTTGCTACATAGTGCATCAGCTTTCTATATTTCTCATAAAGCTTATCAAATTTACTCTTTTCCTCTTTTGCATCTAGGAGGGTCAGAAACAGAGTCATCATTATTTTCTCGCTTCGGCAGCCTTTGCGTGGCCTTCCAAACCTTCGCCGTATGCCATCCTGGCTACGAGAGGCGCAATCGCCTTCGATGCTTCTAAACTCATGCTCTGGTGTGTGCAGGTCTTGAGGAACGTGCCGACCCAGACGCCGCCAGTGTAGCGGGGAGGCTTTGACCGTCGGCAGGGGTGTGATTGGTGCCTGAAGCGTAGTCACCGAATACCTCTGCGGTATTTCCTCCGATAAATAGAGAGCCATAGTTATATAACTGTTCAACAATATCATCTGGAGTCTCAATATTGACTTCCAAGTGCTCGGGCGCATAATCATTAGAAATCGCCGCGGCCTCCTTCAAAGAATCCACTACGATGACCTCACCGTAATCCTCCCATGATTTTCGCGCAATGCCCGCCGTGGAAAGAACTGCAAGCTCTGCTTCGACATCAGCAATCACGTTTTTTTGCAAAGTCTCCATCAGTCGTCACCAGGATGCCCTTCGCATTGGGATCGTGTTCCGCCTGCGCCAGCAGATCTGCCGCAATGGTTTTGCTGTCGGCTTTATCGTCCGCAATGACTAGTACCTCGCTTGGTCCGGCCACAAAGTCGATGCCGATTTGTCCATAGCACTGACGTTTCGCCTCGGTTACATACTGGTTGCCCGGACCCACGATCATGTCTACCGGTTTGATCTCCTCTGTGCCGTAAGAGAATGCCGCAACCGCCTGCGCTCCTCCCACTGCATAAATCTCATCAGCTCCGGCAAGATCCATTGCCACCAGCGTCTTATAGTGAATCTTAGACGTACCTTTGACTGTCGGGGAACAGGCTGCCACTCTTTTGACCCCTGCCACCTTTGCCGGCGTAATCAACTGTGTCCCAGATAGATGCCGGGCTGCGGCGAATAGTTTTTAAGTTCCGTTACCGTGCCGCGCTGGGCTGCCGCAAACCCCTCTATATTGGCTTTTGCTTCTTTCAAATCTAAAAAGCTCCTGATCTGTCATCTGGTCATAGGCTTCCTCAATCTCTTCGCGACTAACTCTCAAGCACGTTCTTTTACAGGCATCAAAGCGTTCGTTGTACTTTTGTGTAATGCTTCGTCTCCCCCCCTTGCACATACATTATCTATGATTGCAGTCACCGCATCACGGAGGGCACGATTGTCCTCTGCGGTCCTTTCTTTGATTGCTTAATCACCTTCATTTTGTTACCTCTTTTTCTATATTCAAACACAAATCAATTCATCACATTACTATATTAAAGCAAAAAGATTGCCGCCTTGTCAAGGCTGAAATAGAATGGATGCTGCGGGCTGGGCACTAAAAGCAAAATAGAGGCTGATAGCAGCCTCTATTTCGTGTATTTTATTCTCTCTTCTCTTCTGCAGACCATCACAACTGCCGCTGCTGACAGCGAAGTGATTAACAGCAGCGTCCACAACATCAGTTGGGCGCTGTCACCAGTCTGCGGCTGGTTGGAATTTTCTGCTGTCGCCTTGCTGCCATCATTGCTCTTATTCGGTGTCGTCTCGTCAATCTCCAAATGTTCATCGTCCGGAAGTTCAGGTCTCACCACATCGTCACCGCCCGGATTTTCTGGGTCCTCCAAGTTCTCGTCTGGCGGAAGTGGTTTCGGGTCCGGCGTAGGATCTGGCTCCGGTAGAGGATCTGGCGTCGGTGTAGGCGTTGGAGGCAATGGCGTTGGTGTGGGCGGAGGCGTCGGTTTATCTTCTTCGGCGGTGTTAAAAACAGTTATCCCGATGCGCAGTGTGTTATTAGAATCACAATCCGCAGTAAACGGTTTCCCGTCAATCATGATTTCTGCACTTTTTTGCCCGCCAATCTCCGTTACATTACCGACAGCCATGGTATGCACGGTATTGTCAAGGATGTACCCTTTCGGTGCTTTTGTCTCTTTAAAGGTATATTCTTTCCCGAATTTTATACCCTTGTCAAAGGCGAGCTTCCCTGCTTCGTCACTAGTTGCAGTTCCAATTGCTTTTTACCAGCCTCATTATACAGAGTGAATTCAGCGCCTGGCAATAATTTTAAACTGTCTTCTGCATCTGTTTTCGTCATCTCTAAACGGATATTATCACCACTGATGGAACCGTCAAGGCCCCCGGCCATTAAATCCCAGACCCGCTAGTCGCATATACCTCTTCAGCAGAACCGTCAAAAGCTATCGTATTTTTGATTTCACTCAGGTTGTTCGTTATATCTGTCTTAAATTTAACGGTATATGATTTGGTCAAGTCCAGCCCTGCAGGCAGCTTTCATCTCAAGCGTCTTAGTGTTCTCATCATATTTTGTTGTCAATTCGCTGATTTCGTTTCCATCAGCACCATACAGCTTCGCACTTTTATCCTGATACTCAAGTCCTGGAGGCAAAACATCCGTAAGCAGCGCATTCTGTTTCGTGATATTTGCTCCATTTTTATTAATCTTGACTTCCCAGTTAACGGTATTTCCCGCTTTATAATTGGTGCTCTTATCTAAGGAAGGCTTGAAATTCACCTTTACGGGTGCCTTTACCTTTAGACTGCCCTTAAACTCTTTTGCTGTCGCCTGGCAATTATTCGTTACATCCAAGCTTTCTGTACCCTCCGCAATATCGCAAGCGGTCTTCAATGTAATCGTCTGTGACTCATTCACGGAACCAGGAAAATGAATAATCGGATTGCCGTCCTTCATTTCATAATAAGGGGACGTTTTGCTAACAGCTGTTCTAATGGCCTCATCGTTTACCATGAGACTGCCTTCGACAAAATCGTGGCCGTCTGGCAGGGCCTCTGTAATGATCCCATTGGTCAGCGCATATTTATTTGCATTAAAGGTAATCGTCCAATCGAAATAACCTTTTCCACCGTACGTACTGGCGGAAGCGTCAAAAGTTCCATTTTTTTTTCAGCAGTGCAGAGTGGTTAACATCAACTTTTACTTTTTGATCTCCTGCTCGTCAATTCCTTCATATTTGAGTGTTGCGCGGTTCTCAAAACCAGTGGTATTTCCGCCGTTTTCTACTCTGAATTCTGTAACTTCTGTTCTATAGGTGATGCTGACCGCCTTATTTCCAACATTATTTAAGGTAAAAAGTAATTTTGTTTGGATTTGCTTCATCTATTTTATACGTTACATTCTTCCCAAGCTGTTCCTCACCATCATATTTTATGCTGATACTTTTTTTCGTCCAGCTTCTGCTTATCACCAATGGTATCTGTAATAGTAACTGGTTTCACTAAATCTTTTTTTCCCATTGTTAACATTAATCGTCCAATTAATCCAGTTTTTCTCTTCACTTGTTGAAAACTTGCCATTTTTTGCAAAGTAGATAAACTTTATCATACGGACCGAGAGCGTTCCCCCCAGTCCTCGTAGTCGCCGCCAATTTTATGCGTGTCATCCACCCACAGCGCGGCAACGTTACTTATGGATAAACCCGTAAAACCATCATTGTTAAAATTATTGTCTTTTTAAGACTTTAATCGTGTAATATACCCAAGCTTTTGATGATCCGCAGACAGCGGAATGGTCATCGTCGGTTTGCCTTCCTTATTCGTGCCAAGTTCAGGCGTTACTGCTTCTGCTTCTGCTTTATTATCTCTTGTATAGTTGATGCTTACGCTGTCAGCCACAAATTCGGCACCACTCTGCGCATTAATCGTGTCTACAATCTTTGCAGCGGTAAAATGATCATTTCCTTTTCCGTATCTGACTTCGATTTTATAAGTGAGAAGATAATTACCATCCTTATCAAGCCTTTTTTCCCAGCTTACTGCTCCATCTTTCCCCTTCTGCACAAAGGTATCCCGCACCTTCACTTGGGCAGTTGCTTCTGCTTTTGCTTTATTATCAGCACTCTTTAGGGTCGCCTTGTTTTCACTGTCACACTGTTATCGAGATCACTGCCTTTTTGCTGTGTACCAAACCGTATCGCTGACAGTAGTTCTGTAAGTGAGTACGTGGGAACCTTCGCTGACATCATTGGGGAACGTGTATGAAAAGCCTTCGTCCGTCAGATGCAGTGATTCGTCGGCAATGACTTGCTCTTCCATTCTCATACTGCCAGAAACATAAGTCAGATGATTTTTTTGTTATACGCATCTGTAATGGTATATCCAGCCAGGGTATCTTCTTTATCCGGCGTCGCTGTAATGGTCCACGTCACAGTGTTATCATCGTTCAGTGTACCCTTCTTTTTGACGGTGATTTCCTTTTTTTCTTCTTCCGGTTTCTGATAAATATCAAAGCTATCCACATTGGCAGGGAATTTGCCTAGGTCAAACTTGATCGTGCCGCCTTTTGACTCATCTACTTGAGCGCTGCAAGTTATCTCCAAATGCCCGGAAACATTGTTTTCGGGCAGCGCTTTGGTGAACTTTACAGTGATCATTCGCTCTGCGTTAATTGACCAAACAGCGTACCCGTCTTTGCCTACGGAATAATCGTAGTCAATATTAATCCCTGACAAATCCAACTGCTCTGGCAATGCTGGCAGAACATAGCTTGTGCCTTCCTCTACCTCCTCCGGATTTGGAATAGTAAATTCATACCGAATCGCGACGGGATCGCCGTCCTTTACCGGATTTTCTTTGCTATATTCTTCTTTAGTAATGGTATTATAGAAACTAAATCTCGTCAAAAAGTCAGAAAAGTCATTGTTCATCACGTCTTGTTCGTCATCTTTTTTCTCGTCTTCTGACGAATCATTCCCACTTTCTCCGGAACCAATACTGTCTTCTTTCGGTTTATCGATTGTCTCCCCATCAGAATTGCCATCGTCAATCTGCCCCGCGTCACCGTCTCCAAGGCCTTCATCTCCATTTTCGGCGATATTTGTTCCATCGCCAGCGCCTAAACCATCTGCCGCCGGGTCCTCTGCAAAGGCGACCTGACAGACAGCGATAAATATCATACACATAGCCAGAAGGACAACAAAAAATTTCTTCCCCTTTTTAACATTTTACACTCTCCCTTACGTTTGACTTCTCTATATCAAATTGGTTATTTTTACATAATATAACACTTGATATTTTACCTTTTTCTTACTCGTTCGTAAAGGACTATGAGCAATAAAAACATTGAAATTCCAATAAATAACTGAAAAATAACTCACAGCAAAGACGTCTGGCTTAATAAACATATTTTTTTGTAAAATTTTTTTGGCAAAATGCACTAAAAAAAGACTTTCCTAATTAGGAAAGTCTTTCAATTGCATCTTATAAAATAAAATTAGTCTGCAACATATGGAAGCAGCGCAACAATTCTTGCTCTTTTGATTGCTGTCGTTACTTCTCTCTGATGTACAGCGCAAGTTCCTGTGATTCTCTTAGGAAGAATCTTACCTCTTTCGGTAATGTACTTTCTAAGCTTCTCTACGTCCTTGTAATCAATTGCTTCTGTTTTATCAGCGCAGAATTGGCATACTTTTTTTCTTCTCATGCCGCCGCGTCTTCTATCCATCATAGTTCTTATCTCCTTTCTTTAGAATGGAACATCTTCATCGATGGCCTGAATGAATCCGGCATCTCCTCAGGCATATCGTTGCCTCTAGAGCACTGGCGCCAGCATTGCCGCCGCCATAATTTGAAGATGCATTCTGTCGTGGAGCGGAACTGCCGCCTGACGGTCTGTCTCCCCACTCTAAAAATTCTACTCTGTCTGCTACAACATCGGTCGTATAAACAGTGACGCCATCTTTATTCTGATAGCTTCCGGTCTGAATTCTTCCCTGAACACCGACTAATCTGCCCTTTGCAAGATATCTCTCACAGTTTTCGGCCTGCTTGCCAAAAACCGTAATTCTTGGAAAGTCTGTCTGCTTTTTCGCCGCCAGCCCTAACTGGCCTGTCAATAGCGACGGTAAATGTCGCTACCGCCATCTGTGTTCCAGAAGTGTATCTGATTTCCGGATCGCGGGTAAGTCTTCCGATTAGTACTACACTATTCATTCTTAACTACACCCCATTCCTATTTAGCGTCTTTGTTGATGATGATGTGTCTCATTACATCGTCAGAGATTCTCATTCTTCTGTTCAATTCCATAGGTAATTCTGTACTTGCTTTAAATTCCATTACAACATAGTAACCCTCGAATTTCTTTTCGATTGGATAAGCAAGTTTTCTCATTCCCCAAGCATCTACTTTGTCGACTTCTCCGTCCGCTGCAATAATTGTCTTGACCTTCTCAATTGTAGCTTCTCTTTTTTTCCTCTTCTAAAGTAGGATCGATAATGAACATAACTTCATAATTTGTCATTGGTTTCACCTCCCTGTGGACTAAATGGCATAAGCCCTGTGCTTATGCAGAGATCTTGCGTTTAAATACGCCTTATTATTATACACATATCAAGTGACAAATGCAAGTACATTTTTTGCAAGCTTTCTATGCTTTCTTTTCTGGTACTAATTTAGAAGAGTCTTTGATTCTTATAGCCACCTGCGTGATGTATTCCTCTTCACTTGCCATGGCAAAATCGTTGATGCCCTTTTCAAACGCATAACCAGTTAACCTTAGCTGTCGTTCTTCTGCATAGTCAAACATTTTTTCATATAACTCCGGCAGCCTGTCCCATGTGCCTTCTAAATAACCGCACAAGTACACCCCACTTGGTTTGATCATGACATTTTTCACCTTTTCACCGTTCATAATCGGAGAATACAAACCATCATACTTGTCAAATTGTTTACTTTTCACTTTTTCTAAAGAAATATAACTGCCAACTCCCGCGCGATATTGTTCTGGAGGCCATGTATCTTGTACATATTGAAATACTTTTATAAAGTCGTCGTCTTCGAACTGATATGGAACTGTCCGTAAATACTCCGTTTTCTGCTCAATCATTTGTATTTCCATGCCGTCAATCTGTCTGCAGAGCAAAAGATGTTCCTGTTTTTTTGTGCCAGCACAGCCTTTACCCTCTTCAGCTTTTTGATTTCTTCATCAATGTCCTTCTGCTTACGCAAGATGGTCTGCAGGAAATCCTCTGTATTAAAGGAATGCACAAGTTTTTTGAATTTCGCTGATACTGAGATTAATTTCTTTTTTAGCATTCGTATAAATTCAAATTCTATGCTCTGTGTGTAGTCATAATACCGATATCCGTTCTCACCTTTATGTGCCGGGGAAAACAAGCCAATATTGTCATAATAATGCAGCGTCCTTTTGTTCACGTGATGCAGCCTTGCAAATTGTGCCGTTGTCAGTTTTATCATTTCTTTTTTTTCACAAAATTTCCTCCTTGACTTTACACCAACTAGATAGTTTACCATTAGTATATACCAAACAAAGGAGATAGAAAGGAATAGAGATATGGCAGAAAAAATCGTATTAAGAGCGTTAAGGAAAGCAGATTTCAAAGCACTGGAAAATGTAATCAGAAAAACATGGAGTTACGATAAATTCGCCACTCCCAAAGCAGCTGAAACACTAGCCAGAGTGTACTTATCAACCTGCCTTGCGAACCAAACGTATGCTCAGGTTGCTGAAGTGAACGGAATTCCAGCCGGTTTAATACTAGGCAAAAACATCGCAAAGCATCGGTGCCCGTTAAAATACCGCCTGCGGCAGTTCAGTGCAATCACACGGCTGCTGCTTTCAAAAGAAGGCCGTGACATCTTAAACTTTTATAAGGATATCAACGGTATAGACAGCCAGCTGCTAAAGAAGTGCAGCAAAAACTACAAAGGCGAAATTTCTTTGTTTGCATTATCCCCGGAATACAGGGACTAGGCATCGGCAAGAAACTGTTTCAATGCCTGCTGAATTATATGCAAAGCGAAGGTATCAAAGAGTTCTATTTATATACAGATACCAGCTGCAATTTTGATTCTACGAACATCAGGGGATGAAACGTCAGCAGCAGCATAAGCAGTTTGTCAATGTAAGGGGTCAAAAAGGAGAGTTGGAGTTCTACGTATATGATATGACAGTCTAATGGCTGTAACGTCAAAAAAGCTCGTACATACCGTTATGGTATTGTGCGAGCTTTCTCATTATGACTGGGCCATGACCTATTTCCACAGCTTATCGGGATAAATCCCTTTGTCCTTCATGGACTGCAGGGCGCTTACCACGCCTTCCTTGTCTTCCCTTATATGTGACGCCGTACCACCTGTCTTGTGATTGAAGCACCTTGACAGATGCCTTGTCTTCTTTAATCAGCTGATCTACCACCCCGGGCAGGAAATATTCTCCCTTCAGCGGGTTCTCCGCCAGCGCTTTATCCAAAAACGCTGGGAATCTCGCTTCCATCTCCTTGACAAAGGACTCTGTAAAACCCCAGAAGTTCATAGAGACGGTAGTTCCTTCCGCCAAAGGGTACCAGGAATCACCCTCATCCTCTGTATAAGCGATTTCCCCATTGCGCCACATGATTCTCGTTCTCTCCACGATATCCTGCAGAGTGCCGTCCTGGGAAACCTCGCAGACGCCCCTCGCCACATGGCCGTTTTCCGTCAAAGTGTTCTCCAGCAGATAACCTATCATGCAGTATCTATATTTTTTATCATCTTTCGCTGCGGCTAAGTAGTCGTAGATAGACTGAAAAGCGCCAGGACCATAATAGTCATCCGCATTAATTACCGCAAAAGGTCCGTCTATGAGTTTTCGCGCACTGAGTACCGCATGACACGTGCCCCACGGCTTTTCCCTCTCTGCTGGAATCTGGTAGCCTTCAGGAATGTCAGTAAGCTCCTGAAAGGCGTATTCCACCTGCAGGTGTTTTCCCGCTCTCTCGTCAATCAAAGCCCTGAAATCCGCTTCGTTCTCTTTTTTGATAATAAATATGACTTTTTCAAAGCCCGCCATCATAGCATCGTAGAGAGAAAAGTCCAAGATAATCTCTCCTTTATCGCTGACCGGATCGATCTGTTTAAGACCACCGTAGCGACTGCCCATGCCGGCAGCCATTATAATCAAAGTTGGTTTTTCCATCGTTGCCATCCTTTTCTCTGTGATATTATGATACTTATTTTATCCCATCTCATATAAAATTACAATAGGCGGTATGCCAGTGCATACCGCCTTAATTTATTTCCGCCTATTCAAATAAACTGCGATCAATGAATTACACCATTTTTCGCCGAAAAACCCTTTTTGTCACCACAAAGGACAGGATACAGACGGCAGCCATGGTCAGCATCGGCAGACAGCTGAAGTTAAAGGCAAAGCCACCCAGCTCCACCAGCGGAAACTGCAGTACGCTGCCCACCGTAGACATGATCACCGGCATAAAGGACAGAATCCGCTGCAGCCACTCGAAGCTCAAGGACGAAAGCGTAAGCGGAATGGTATAAATCAGCAGCGCCGTAATCAGCGCCATAAAGGATGACTTTGCGAAGGAAGAGCAGATCACCACAATACCAGTGAGCCCACACATCGCCGTCATCCAGAGCAGCACCGCATAGCTGATGGTCTGTCCCATGGTCATGGCATATGGCACGCCGGAATAATCGCCCGCTGTCATTTCGAGCTGAATACTCATACTCCATCCTTCTGTGCCGAAAAACAGCACCATCAGCAGCCAGTTGACCAAAATGACAACGCCGGCAACGACTGCGGTGAAAATCAAAGACGCCGTCACCTTTGATATGGCGCACTGCTTCTTTCCCATCTTTGACGTCAGAATCAGCGCATCTGTGCCGCGCATGTATTCATCCGAGAAGACAGGAGAGAGGGCTACGATGAGAAAATACCCCATGACCAGGAGCAGCATGGGCATATATCCTAAAACTGCTGTTCTCCACGGGCATAATGAAACTCCCTGTGGGAGGAGTCTGCACCGTAAAGTTCTTTGACGGACAATCCGTTGTAGTTGCCCGTTTCATCCAGAAACAACTTACCTACAGAGTCATAGGCGTAATCCATCCGCGCATAAAAATCTGTTTTCTCAATTTTTTCCTGATGATCCAGCAGAATCTGCTTTACGGTATCGTCAGTGAGAACGCCTTCATAGGGTTTCGTCAGTTCCCTGTCCACGGCAATGGCTCCAGCGCCTTTGCTGTATCCTCCCTGATCATTCATCACGCCCATGGACGGCATGGCGGTAAAGATATAGAATACGAGATTCAATCCGATCAAAGCAACCAGCCCCGCCCAGACGATCTTTCGTCTGCAGATCTTCTCCAGTTCAAATCCGATTAGTCTGCTCATTGTTCTTCACCTGCCTCTTCAAAATAATATAAATACAGATCTTCCAAAGTCGGCGCAACCTGTATCGCCTCTTCCATCGGCTTTTCGTCCGACACAATACGAAGCACTGTGTCGCTTCCTTCGTGTTTTAAATTTCCCACGTTATATTCAGCCACATAACGATCTACCTCTTTGCCTTGTACTCTGCACTCCCATACCTTGCCTTCAACCTCTTTCGTAATTTCCTCTGGCCGTCCCTGATGCATAATCCTTCCACTCTTCATCACAAGAATCTGATCCGCAATATACTCGATGTCAGATACGATGTGAGTAGAAAAGATGACAATCTTGTCTGAAGACAGAGAACTGATCATATTTCTGAATTTCACTCTCTCTTTTGGGTCCAGTCCGACAGTCTGTTCATCCAGAACCATGACCAGCGGATCGTTAAGAAGTGCCTGCGCGATACCCAGTCTCTGCAGCATACCGCCTGAAAAGGTTTTGATCTTCTTGTTCCGCACCTCCATGAGTCCTACTTCTTCAAGAAGCTGCAGTGACTTTTCCTTCGCATATCCCTTGCTCAGCCCTTTCAGAGAAGCAAGATACAGCATGAATTTATAGGCAGTAAAATCAGGATAATAACCAAAATGCTGTGGCAGATAACCCAGAACGTTTCTATACTCCTCGCCCAGACCGGTGATATCCTCATGATCGTATTCCACGCGGCCTCCCGTAGCCTGCTGAATATCGCAGATAATTCTCATCAAAGTCGTTTTTCCAGCGCCATTGGCGCCCAGCAGCCCATAGATCCCCGGTCCCAATTTCAGCGTCACGTCATCTACGGCTGTTTTCGTATCATAGACTTTTGATATATGATTCAAATATAATTCCATTTGTTATACCCCTTTCCGCTGCTTCGCAATAAGATGGCTGCGGCAGTAATGACCAGTACCAAACTAGCTGTCAGTATTGGCACCGCCACCATGTACTGAGAAAAAACCTTCGCAAATAAGGTCTGATTCAGTGCACCGTTAATCCACAGCATAATCAAAGATAAAAAAACTCCTGTTCCCGCCAACACGTAATTGGTACACCTGTGGCGCAGTTTTACAATCAGCCATAAATACAAGCTGTTAGAAAGATTGAACGGGACAAGGATCATGACAGCCGTCAAAGCGAATTTTGTGCCGCTAAGTCCTGTTATAAAGATGGCAGCGCCCAAAACGAAAAAATCCACACATCCCAAAATCAACATTTTCACGGCAAAGATACTCCGCAGATTATATCTGCACGACATTTCCAGTTCCCACATATTGTGTCCGTAGCTTCTGATTAGTTCGCAGCCGCCGATAATTCCCAACAGGGGAGTCACGATTGAAAGCGTTGTAAAAAGCTGCGCCGCATTAGATCCTGTAAGTCCGCTCAAGACGAGCAGGAGTACCGTTGCCTGAAGACTCCAAGTTGTGGGGGAAATGTATGCCGCCAGCTCTCTCAGCCGCTGTAAAAGGGCTTCCCCTGTGTCAGCGGCTTATTCGCAAGAGCCTTTGAAGCCAGCAGCTTTGTCATTGCTTTCTGCTCTGGTCTCGGGACAGGCACAGTATATTGACGCAGTGCTTTCCGCAATCGTTGCTCTTCTATGTGTCTCCTCAAAACAGTCCCTCCTTCTCTAATATTTTTTTTTAATTTGTTTTTTTCCCTGTCTGAGACGTGATTTCACTGTGGGAATGTTAACTCCCGTAACCTTAGCAATCTCATTGATCTTTAAATCGCTGTAGAAACGCAGTATGATCACATCTCTCTGCATCTGAGGCAAAGCATTCAGCGCCGTCCTGACGGTATCCGCCACGGCTATCTGATTCCCTATATCTTCTTTATCAAATGCAGCGGTAAGCCCTTCTTTTTTTGCCTCTGCCTCATCTTCAATAAAACAGTCGTCCCTTTTGCGCAGACCGTCATTGCAGGCATTGCCGGCAATCTGAAATAGATACGGCTTGAACCGGTCCTTTTCAATATAAGAGTCCATGTAGCGGATCATTCTCAGAAAGGTATCCTGCGCGCAATCGTAGGCCAAGGCTTCATCTCCTGTCTTATAATAGCAGAATTTGAAAATCTGATCGTAATACCTTTCTATGAGAATTCCCAGCAGATCTCTTTCTCCCTGTTTAATTCTCGTAATTAATTCTGCGTCTTTCACCGGGGGAGCTCCTTCCTTTATAACATAGGGACTATCGTTCAAAAAGACATATCCCTATGTTTCAAAAAGAACGTACTTTGCGAAGCGTCGCCCCTAGCGGGCGGCATAAGTGCGTGGAAGCCCCGGCACAGCGACTGGTGAAGTCAGCGCTGATGCAGGTCTCATGCCAGAACGCCCCCGCTTTCGCTAGTTCGCGTTTACGGCTGGGCGAAGGGACCTCATGCACTCATTTTTTTTAAATCGAACGTTCTATAATAGTAAACCCGTTTGATATACCAAAAGGATTCAAATCTAAGGAAAAATAAAATTACTTTTTTGTTATACTTCTCATTTGCTTTTCGATATCTTTGAAATTCAATGTTTTCTTTGCATTTTCCCAGGAAATATGAAACAATAAACACGAGGTATAAAGTTTCCAAACTGGTCCCAGAAATAAAATAGGAGATAATAAAATGAAAAACAATATATGCACAGGCCTGCCCTGGCAGCGTCGTCTTACAAGAGAAAGAACTACCTGCTCCAGGTCCGGGACAATTGCTTTTAGAAGCCCAATACTCTACCATGAGCCCAGGCACAGAAAACGGACTTATGGGAGAACACATTGTTCCGCTGCCAACCAGCATTGGCTACAGTATGGCTGCAAAAGTCATTGAAACAGGTGAGGGCGTTACCGATTTCAAGCCCGGCGATAATGTGGTCACCACCGGCGAGCACGCCCAATACCTAATTATGGACCAATACAACTGTACCCCTGCGCCAAAGGGGATTGATATGGAGCAGGCCGCCTTTTTTCAACCTGGGTCATACCGGCATGTATGCCCTCAGAAGGGCTAATCTGCAGCTGGGTGAGCCTGCCATTGTCATGGGTCAGGGGCTTTGTCGGCGCAATTACCGCACAATGTGCTAAATGTGCCGGCGCGCTTCCTATCATTGTAACAGATTTAGATGAAGAAAGACTGGATATGGCAAGAAAAATGGGTGTCGACTTCGCCATCAACCCGGCCAAAGAACCAGAAAAAAGCTGGCCGAAGTCGTTAAATCCCCTAGACAGAGGCGGCTGTCCTGTCATCTTTGAGGCCACCGGCTCCAGACAGCCTCTGGAACAGGCTTTCGAGCTGGTCAGCGAAAGGGGAAGGGGTCGTCATGATCTCCCAGGTTCATGGGGAATCTATGCCTAACTATGACGATAATCTAATGCAGAAGGGCGCCAGCCTCATTGGCACTTATGTCAATTCCAAACCGTTTGCTCTCAAGCGTGCAGATTTGGTCATCAAAGGGGCTTGGCCGCCTATAATGGATGCCAACCTGCAAAGATATACTGGTACTGACATCTGGACTTGCGATGAAGATATCAGAGTCTTCTTGGATTTAATCCACTACGGCAAATTAAATATCCAGCCTTTAATTACGCACAGATTCAATTATACAGATATTCCAGCCGCCTATGAGCACGTTTGGAATTTAGATCCGTCTCTTGTCGGCGGACTCATCAAATGGAAATAACCAATATTTAACCGTTTTTTATAGTTTTCGGTTTTGTAGCGGGTCCCGTCATGGTATAATGAACACAACAATATTGACAGCGTTGCTGCAAGGAAGCGTTCATTGAATCATGACCTTCGATTCTATTTTCAAAGGTATCGTCATGGTATAATAAACACAACGATATTGACAGCGTTGCTGCAATGTAGTGGATGTTTAGGAGGGGTCTGTTATGAAAATCGAAAAAAAAATGAGAGAGAAGAAGAGAGAATACGGGTATACATATGCACAGATTGCTGATTTATCCGGTGTTCCCCTTGGCACTGTACAGAAGATTTTTAGTGGTGAAACCCAAAGCCCCCGGTATGACACTGTCATGGCGCTTGAACGAGTGTTTAAGGAGAAGATGGTAGTAATGGAATACACACCTGCCTATCAGGTGAGCAAGAAACCGGGAGAATATACCATCGATGATTACCGTGCGCTCCCAGAAGACCAGCGAGTTGAGCTGATTGATGGATATTTCTACGATATGGCGGCACCTACCACCTTCCATCAGTTGATGGCGGGAGAGCTATATCGGCAAATCGCCAACTTTATTGTAGACCAAGGTGGAGATTGTACGCCGTTTATCTCACCTGTGGATGTGCAACTGGACAATGACGAGAAGACCATGATTCAGCCGGATGTAATCATTATCTGTGATGCAGAGCAAATTATAAGGCGTAACATTGTCGGCGCACCAGATTTCGTTTTTGGAGGTTATTTCTCCGGGAACGAAACGGAGAGATCACGTCATCAAGCTTTCCAAATACGCGAGCGCCGAGGTGAGGGAATACTGGATTGTAGATCCTTATCAAGGGCGAGTCATCGTATATTTCTTCGAAAGCGAGACTGGACCCACAATCTACCCGATTGACGCTGACATCCCTGTCAATATCTATGACGGGGAACTGGTGTTGAAATTTCAACGTATAGCAAAATGGGCTAAAGATGAATTATAAAATTAGAAAGGGATTTCCCATGCAAATATGCTAGGAAATCCCTTTTGTATTACTGTCACGCAAAAGGCAATATGTCTTTCAGATAGACTCTGCTCGCAGGACAGGTTTGATTGGTCCCTTTAAGATGAAGATACCAGATTCTCGAATCATGGCGTTCAACAAAATCTATGTTTTTTAATGTTGACTGCAAAAACCTGTGACATCTGATTACATCATCCGAACAGATTTCTTCCAGAACCCTTATGAGGCTGGTTCTCTTAACAATATACTTTCCCTGCAGCGTATAGATCGAGCAGGTCTTATTCTGAATTTCCAAGTACAAAATACTTTTCAAAGGCACCTTTTCAATTCCTCCAGACCCCTTTAAATCCAAACACCGCCTGGATTCCTCGTTTTGCCGCTGCCTGTCAGCAATGGCGTCCAGATAGAGACTTACTTTTGCTTGTATATCTATCTTGTCTAAAGGCAGAGACAGGTAATTGCATCTTTTATATGCCTGAAAGGTTGCGAGGGGCGGAAATCCGATTAAATTATAGCTCTCTTCCGTTACAAACAATATCGGCGTTTGCTTGTAAATGTGGTACTGACGAATCATCTTCTCCATGATATAGCCGCTTCTTTTTTCCAGCCTGACCCCCAGTATAAAGAGATCGAAGGTAATCTCTCTTCGCGTAATGATCGTTTTGGCCTCCTCTGGATCGACAGTGGAGATCAAACAGAGCGAATCTTCAACACATCTGCAGATACTGTCCGAAAGTACAGCAATATCCTTTTTTTTTTTCTTTACACAAGATGAGAATATGAATCATGAATACCCTTTCTGACTTATCAATTCCAAAAGCACTTTCTTTTCGAGTGCATTTTCTGCATCTGAGGGTCAGCTTGTTGAAGCGAAGTCACTTTTCAAATACTATTACTGTATAATCTTTGCGATTCAGATGAAGAAGGAGGAAATTATGACAATTTTACCTTTTATTTGCCTCGGTATGGGAATCATTGGCGGTCTTTTTTGTCACCGCTCCCAAATTTACGTCCGCATCAGAAAAAGTTTCGACTGTCGCGCTAATCTTTCTAATGCTGTCCATCGGCGTAGGAATCGGATTAGATCAATCTGTCATAAGGCAATTCGGCACCATCGGTATCCATTGCGTGGTCATTGCCTTATGTGCCATTAGCGGCAGCGTACTCTTTACTGTTCTATGTGAAAAGACAGTTTTGCCTTTAGATCATCTCGACAAACAACTCAGCGAGAAAAATCTGACCCTTAGCAGTGCCGCCGGACAAGAGGAAACGGAGAAAAAAAAGCACCAGTCATCTCGTCTGGATCATGCCCTGCAGCATCCTTGCAGGTCTTTTTTTGCTGGCATTTTCTTCCGTTCTTATCTAAATTCAGATATAATGGATACTATTTTTACTATTTCCCTAATCGTCTTATATGTCTGTGTCGGTATCTCCCAAGGAGCTAACAGAGAAGTCTTCCGATTTGTAAAACGCCTGGGTTTTAGAATCATCTGGTTGTCAGCAGCAATTCTGCTGGGCAGTATTCTGGGAGGAATCATCGCCGGTATCCTTTAAGACTGCCTCTCTGTATCGGTAATCTCAGCAAGTGGTATGAGCTTTTACAGCATCACTGGAGCTTATATGACACAGGCTTATGGATTGGAAATAGGCACCTACGGTTTTATCGTCAACGTACTGAGAGAGTTTTTACGGTCCTGCTGATGCCCCTGCTCATAAAGATCAGCTTAGGCAGCCCGATAGCAGGCGGTGCTGCAGGCAATATGGATACGATGCTGGCTCCCGTCACTAAATTCGTCGGCGTGCGTCTTGGCCTGGTGACCCTGATTACGGGCACCATATTGACCTTGCTCGTTCCCATCCTCCTGCCCGCTGTCGCTTATCTTTTCCATCTATAACAGAAAAGTTATTTTTCCTGATTAAACATGAAGATCATCTCGCTGACCAACGCGCCGATTGCCGGATTCAGATTGCCTTCTTTCCAGGCCAGAATCACATCGTTAGACACGCCTAAATCGATAGACAGAAAGTCTTTTCCGGCTGACTGTAATGCCCACTCGTCGATAATCGCAATACCAAAACCATTCTGTACATTAAGCAGCATGGACTCTATGTTGTCTACCTTTACCTGGGTCGGCACAAAACCGAAAGGTTTGCAAAAACGCTTGTTATTGACTTCTGCCAGTTTGGTCTCTTCCGTAGTCGGCACAAATAGCTTTTCTTCTTTAAAATCGACAGGTGTCAGACCTTCCTGCCCAGCATACTTGTGATGGACAGAATAAATCATCTTCAGTGGTACAGTGGTGATCGTCTTGGTCATAATATCCGGATAGTCATCTGTATTGCCCTCTAAGGAGAGGATGACATCGACTTTGTCTGAACCCAGCGCCTTCAACTGGCCTCGAAAGCCATAACTGCTCAAAGCGATATCCACATTCTGAAATCTCTTTTTTAAAGTTCTGCAGTGCCATAGGTATGGCCTCCACGTTTTTCCACCCATCCAAACAAGCCAATCTGACACTGCCGATCTGCGCATTGGTCAAACGGTAGGCCTGTTCCTTTGCCCTGGCCAAATTCTGTCTGTACTCAGAGAAGAAATCGTAAAAGAGACCTCCCGCCGGAGTCAGCTGCGTCGTCTTCTTGCTCCGATCAAAAAGGGCGAATCCCAATTCCTTTTCCAAATGTGAAATATGTCTGCTGATGGCAGGCTGCGATACATACATCTCTTCTGCGGTTTTGGTAAAGCTCAAATTCCTCGCTACGGCCAAGAAATAATCGATCTGTAAGTCATTCATCTCTATCCCTCCATCCCAAACATCAAAATTTTCTGAATAATACTTTTTTAGTTATAATAATTATACCAAATTATCGATTTTACACAAGGCTCAGAATCTAGTATATTTAAGGTAACAAAGGAACCAGTTGGAAACGGTTTATTATATAAGGAGATAACATGAATAAGACAATAAAAAGGAATGCGCATGGAGAAGCCTGCAAGGAAAGAATCCAGCAACATGTTGATGATGACAGATATCATCAAAGGCGTCAATGCAGTTCTTAACCCGGGTAACCCCGAGATAAACTGGTTTGCCCCCGACCCAGAGGCCAAGGCTGCCATTCACATCAGAGACGGCAGAATTGATAAGAGCCTTTCTAACAGCAAAGCATTATACGGCGGAACCATAGACGATCAAAATCTGAAGAATGTCAAAGTCGTTGCTTACGACGGCCGGGACGGAGGCATCTATGCGGAAGGCCCCGGCAGTAAGGTTACCGTGGACGGCGCATATATCAGTACCGCTGGAAACGGCAGCGGTATTGGCGGCCCCTCAAGCGGTGCAGCAGTAAAGCGCGGCGCCAGCATGACCCTAAAAACGCCGTTATCAACACCAGCGGCAGAACTAGATACTCCACTGCCGCAGAAGAAAACGCAACACTGCGGGTTTACAATTCTGTCATCTGGTCCCACGGCATGCCTTTCGGTGATGAGATTCCTGAGCCGACAGAACTGATGTCCACACCGCCGCCGGCACTGGAAATCAAGGGCAATACTGTACCCACTGTACGATGAGCAATTCACAGTCCTATTTTTACAATACAAAAATCATCTGTGACGGCTGGGCGGCTCTTTCAACGGAAAGCTCAGAAGGGTTTGTCTATTTAGAAGCCAATGACTGTGATATCATCTGCACCAAAAGCGGCTACGGCGCTTATTCAGACCCGGGCTGCCACGATGTATTCAACAACTGTTACATCGACACCAGTTGTATGATGGGCATCGTTGCCGGAAACAGTGATATGACCTTTAACAACTGTAAGGCAGAATGCGGCACCTATTTTGGTCTAATGCACTGCGTCAACGGCTGGCAGGAAGAAGTCGCAGAAATGATAATCAACGGCGGCGAAATCCACACAGCAGCAGAAGCATTTTTAATCAAGAGTCACAACGCATTGATCGACTTAAAGAACACTAATATTCAATCCGGCAAAGGCATCCTTGTCAAAACAATCATTAACGACGACCCATGTACAACCAAAGTGACCGAAGACGTCTACGGCGTCAATGTCAGAATGAAAGACATGGAAATCGAAGGTGACCTGATTCATGGAGACAGCGAGAGAACGATGTGGGTTGAATTAACCTCCACATTGATAAAAAGGCAAGATGGAAAAACGTAACTCTCGCTATGAATACGGGCAGCAAGTGGGTTGCCACAGCCGACTCATCCATTACTTTGATTACAGATATCAATACAGCACAAATAGATGCGCCAGAAGGGGTGACCATTGCGGCCATCGCCTCAGAGACGGCGGAATATACCCTTGCCAGCGGCGGTAAATTTGTCGTGACAGAAAAATAGGCGGAGGCAGGAACATGGCAGAAATTATAAAAGCATTACATACAGGAATCAGCGTTCTCAATATGGATGAGTCGCTGAATTGGTACCAAGAGAACCTGGACTTTTCCCTGGTTAGTGACAACTATGCGGAACCTCTTCACGCGAGAATCTGCTTCATTAAAAAGGGAGATTATCAGATTGAATTGTTTCAGTATGATTTCCCGACCCCCTGCCAGACAGCAGGAGGATGCCCAACGACGATCTTCAGACTGTAGGCACCAAACACGTCGCCTTCGAAGTCGACAATATGGCAGAAATGAAAGAACGTCTGCTAAAGAATCACGTGGATATTGCTCATGAAGTCATGATGGAAGGAAACAACGTCATGTTCATCCGGGATAATTGCGGCGTCCTCATCGAGCTGATTCAGAACAATTAACCTTTGATTATATTAAGAAGCGCTTCTATATATATTTGCTATTATTTACCTTATTTTGAGAGGAGAAATCAAAATGTTACAGAATAAGAAATTCGCAAAGTATGCGATCCTGTTCATGATACTGGGTATCGTCTACATGTTCATGTACTCCGGTCTGCAAAATGACCACATCAACATTATTAAAACGTTCAGCGCATGGGACAGCAACAAGACTATGTCGCCATTAACTGCAGGAAACTTTGCCTGCATCGTACTGACCTTTATCTACGGCACCTTCTTTATCAAGTTCGGCGTCAGAAAAACCTTGATGCCGTGCTTTATCCTAGCAGCAGCAGGCTGCGTAGGAATTGCCATGGCTAACGGTTTAACCGCCTTTGGCGGAGAAGGCAATTATACGCTTTACGCAATCTCCATGTTTGTCGTCAGATGCACCTGCATGATTTTCCAGATGGGCGGCTTTATGCTCTGTGCCAACTGGTTTATCAGATACCGCGGCCGCGTCATGGGGATCATCACAGTAGGTTCTCCTTTATTTTCCGTCATCGGCACCTCCGTTATGACTACATTTATTCAGAACAACCTGGGCGGTGACTACAGACCGTTTTACATCGGCATCGCCGTCATCATCATTGCTATGGCGCTCGTTACCTGGTTCGGTCTCAAGGATACGCCTGAAGAAGCTGGCCTCTATCCTGACGGAGCAGATCAGCCGCCTAAATCAGAATCAGAAGTCGAAGAAGTACAGCTTACAGTCGGCCAGGTACTGTCATCAGTAAAGGGCTGGAAACTGATCATCGCATTCGGTGCATTTACCTTTATTATCAATGCCTGCATGGGTTCCATGGCCGCCCGCTATATGAGCCTTGGCATGGATGAAAGCGGCCCATATGTATGGTTTGCAGCACTAAAATGGTTATCTGTCGGTGCAATTCTGGGAATACCAATGTCCTACGTCTTCGGCTGGCTGGACGACAAATTGGGATCTGTCAAGACCTCCATTATCCTGGGGCTCTGTGAACTGCTTCCGGTGCTGGGTCTGATGTTACAGCCAGAAGGCGGCAGTGTTCCTCTCATGGTTATGTGGGGCTTTGGCGTAGCCTGCATGACTGGCAGGGGTTCCAACTATGCATCCTTGTATCACAGCGTACTGCTACGGCCGAAGAGAATATCAGTCAGCTAACCGAATCATCATGGCGATTCAGTTGATTCCATCAGCCTTTGCCGGTCAAATGATGGCTGGCTTCATTGAAAGCGGTCATGCCAATACCGGTTACATCATCCTTCTCGCCGTCGTTGCAGTTGGCGTTATTGCAACAGTTTCCATGCTGAATATGAAAGATGCAAATGCGGCGGACCGTGATTATGGCGGTAAAGCAGCTTAATCAAATGCGGCTTCAATATCTAAACTTAATATAACGAGAAAGACTGTTCCTCTAAGGGGAGAACAGTCTTTTTTGCGTCTTTCTAAGCCGCTAACAATATGATACAATATTGCCATACATAAAAAAGGAGGAACTGAATTATGATAAAAATCATGGAAGACGCAGAACGAGATGCCGCCTTACAGGTTGCGGACCTGATGGCAGCTGCAGCGAGAACTGCGCCAAAGGGCAGCGGTAAAGATAAGATTATCACTGTTATTTTGACAGGAGAAGACAAGGATCTACTGGTACAGAAAATGCATGAAGCGGCGAAAAAGAGTATCAGGAAGAATTTATTGAAAGAGACGCTATTAACGTAGAGAATAGCCACTGCATCGTCCTGATCGGGGGTGACTTCCGAACCCTTCGGTCTGAACAACTGCAGTATGTGCGGCTTTAAAAACTGCAGCGAGATGAAAAAGGCAGGGGCGAACTGCGCATTTAATGTGACGGATCTAGGTATAGCTGTCGGTTCAGCCGTATCCGTCGCTGCCAACCATAGAATTGATAATCGAGTCATGTACTCCGCTGGCAGAGGCGCTGTCAGAATGGACATTTTTCCAGAAGACGTCAGAGTCTGTTACGGTATCCCTCTATATACCGGCGCCAAGAGCATCTATTTTGACAGAGGTCCCGGAGCTGTTCTGAAATAAGGTACCTGCGAAAAAGGTTCTGAGCCTTAAAAACGATAAATAAAAAAGAATAAGCGACGTTTGGGAAACATTTCTGTGTATGTGTGTGTTTTTGGATTTTTTAATGGATTAATTAAGTGTAGGATTTTATTTTATTTTTTTCGGACTCTATTATGGGTAGAAACAATTTCCCAAACGTTTCTTATTTCTCTATAATGATTATATTTTAGCAAAAACGAATAATTATGTCTTTGTAATATTTTATAAATTTTGGGAAAATTCTTTGTTTTTTATACAAAAACAGGTTTTATCTGTTGGACAAGACCTGTTTTTTACATAATAACTGTTATTTTTTTATCAATTCATTCTAAAAAATTTTGTGTTTCCTCTGCTCTTACACATTTCTAACGCTTTACATTTACAGGATACGTATACATGTTGTATATTTTATCCAAAACTGAGAAGAAAAAATTGAATTTATGCGTTCTCCTGCCGTACAGTAATTGCCGGTCTTACAGGCGTTAACGGATAGCAATGGTGGAGCAGCAGGTCCTCTGTTCCGCGCTTTTGGTCTTTGTAAAAAGCGGTCTCAATTCTTTCGGCAATCATCTCGGCCAATTCACATGTGACGTCAGAGACCATGACCAAAAACTGCCCGCTGCTGTACTGTGTGAAGACGTCTGCTGAGCGCAGGCATCCTTGTATTCTATCTTTTTAGATATCCCATACCAGCTTCACGGTCGGCCAAAGACGTCAAATCCCCTTCACCATTGGTCAATGTGAAGAGAATGATATAAACATTGCTTTTCGTTCTGTGTAATCTTCGTTCCATAAAACGGTAAATGCCCTTAAACGTCTCATAGTCCTGGCAGTAAGCGCCTTTAATTAAGTCGTGTTCAGAGAGTTCTTCTCTGATCTGCTTGATATCCATCTCGATTCCGTTATTGGCCGGGCAGCTTTTTCCGTTTCTCCTTCGTCCCATTTTTGTTTTGCTGTCAGCAAAATTCGATCTACACGTTCAAAAAACACTCTGGTAATTGTCATTCTCCTCAGCTACTGCCCATCCTGCCGAGACAGATAACATGACAGCGTCATCAGGCAAAGAAATCGCTGCAAGGCGGTTTTTAATCTGCTGGCTCCGTTCTTGAGCAAAATGGCTGTCTCTGTTTACAGGCATGAAAATGACAAATTCGTCGCCGCCAATTCGGGCGACAATGTCTCGCGGCAACACCATAACACGCAAAATCCTCGCAATTTCCTGCAGGGTATGATCGCCAGTAATATGACCGCAGCGGGTATTGACTTGTCTAAAGTAGTCCACGTCAAATACCAGCATAATGCCTGTCCCGGTCTTTGCCAATGACTGGTTAACCCTTTTCTCCACCGCACCGCGATTATACAAACCTGTCAGCCAGTCTGTCTCAGCAATACGGCTCAATCGTTCATTTTCTGCTTTTAATTTCGCAATGTCTTCTCTCATTTTCTATCACGCTCCAGATCACTTAAACCAATACTCTATTTACCTTTTCAAGTATAGCAAGTTTTCATTCTAAAAACAAGAAACGTGTAGAAAAAAAACGTGAAAATGACGAAATCAAGGATTTCTTTTTCTTATATTATAAAAAGAGTGGTTAGATTCATCAACCTTTCCACTCTTTTTCCTACGATATTGATACTTTTAGCCTATCGGTTCAAAATCCTCAACGCCGTGTTTACAGATCGGACAGATGAAATCAGATGGCAAATCTTCCCCTTCGTATACATATCCGCATATTTTACAGACCCAGCCTTTTTGCCTTTGGATGCTCTTCCGGCTTCGGTTTGATATGATCGAAATAATACTGATATGTCACCGATGGAACGTCAGAAAGAACCTGCTCTTCTGTTACTTCACCTACAAATAGCAGATGAGACCCCAAATCCAAAGTCTGATTTACCTTGACGGAGACCATAGCGTTGACCGCCTTTGTCAGATACAAAATTCCATTCTTTCCTCTTTTTTGCATCCTGAAAGTCCTGAAACTTATCTACGTCTCGTCCGCACTGAAAGCCAAAGTGCTGAAACAGGTTAAAATCGGCTTCCTCCGTCAAAAAACGACAGCGTAAAGTGACCCGTCTTTTTCTATCATTTCACAGGTATAATTGGCTTTGTTTACACAGACAGACACCTGTTTCGGCTTGTCGGCGGCTTGTATTGCAGTATTGATAATGCAGCCATTATCCTTTGCTCCATCCTTTGCTGTCAGAACAAAAAGTCCATAACTGAACTTTATGCATTGCATTCATAGACACACCTCGTTACTCTGCCTTTTCTTCAAAGACTTCTTCTTTTCCAAGTGCGCAGAGAGGGCATACCCAATCTTCCGGCAGATCCTCAAATGCTGTTCCCGGTTCGATTCCATTATCTGGATCCCCTACTTTCGGATCGTACTCATATCCACACGCTCCACATACATATACTTTCATTTCTCTTCCTCCTGTTTTTTATCTTATTTAATAATAAATATACTTTAATTGCTGCAGCAAGATTCTGATAGAACTCTTTTTCGTTAGTCAGAGGATCTACTTTCTCCTGCAATTTGCCAATTCGATATCTTATCGTGTTTTTTATGACAAAAAGCCTTTCTGCAGCTTTGATCGTATCGCCCTTTGCGAGAACATATTCGATCGCAGTCTGGAGCAAATCACCGTCTTTGTCTTCCTCTTCAAAGATCGGCGCCAGATACTCCCCGCATGTATTCTTCGGTTCCCTTAGAATTAATATGGGTTACGATTAGCTTGTATATACCCAAATTTTTATAATGTTTAACATTTTCATTTTTCAATTTCTGCCACTTTTTCTGACCAATAGGCTTCTCGAATATTTAATTCAAAACGATCATCTATATTCCTGGGTTGGCTGATTCCTATCGTAAGATCGTTTCCCGACAAACCATATGCCACCAGCAAATCATCAAAAATCGCCCGATATCTGGCGGGGTTCATTTCGTCATGGGAAAGCAGGACTATAAATTGGTCTTTCAGCTTTCCTACAAAGGTCTTGCCGCGAAGCCTCTCGTCCGGTTTGCTGCGCCGAATGACCTGCATCACCTGACATTCATCCATGTCCTTTACTTTGACGCACAGGGCTACCACAACTGGACGCAGCAGAGGATTAATCCGATCTCTGGCGGCATCCGCTTCTTCTTTCGTAACCTCTCTGTCGAGCATTTCCTGCAGTAAAGGCTCGATAAAACCGACAGCCTTGTCTTTGTCTTTTCGATTAAACCGCGACTACTGAAAATAATTTCTTCAAAAAAATTCGTCGTCTCCGAACTCCAGGATAGGAAAATTCATTTTTTCCGCATACTCCAGAGCTTCTCTTGGCAGTTCACTAAAAAGACCGGTTTATATGCAAAAGCGTGCACATTGAGGCACACCAGTTTTTTAATCGCCTCAAAGATCAGCTCCGGCCTGTCTTTGGCAAACAGCAGGCTGGATAGGACGAGGCTGTTGCCGTCAAAAGTGCGCGTCCGGTAGCCCTCTTGGACGAATTCAAAATCCAGAATTTCTGTAGCGGTGATGGTCTTTGTCAGTCCCCGCCGCCTGCAATTAATTTGAAATTCTTCATGATATCCAGTCCCAACAGGTCTTTTACTGTAACTGCCATATTCCCTCCTTACTCTTTATGATTCATCAAAGAGAACTGTCGATAAATAGCGCTCCCCTGAATCAGGTAATACTGCGACAATGTTTTTGCCTCTATTTTCTGGTCTCTTTGATAACTGGACAGCCGCCCAGAGGGCTGCTCCTGAGGTAATGCCAGCTAAATAGCCTTCTTCTCTCGCCAGTTTTCTGGCCAAATCATAGGCATCCTCCTCGAGAACTGTCATTATTTCATCGATGATGTCTCTCTCCAGCAATGCAGGAACAAAATTAGCGCCGATGCCCTGAAGATTATGAGCTCCAGTTTTTCCCTCTGATAAAAGGGAGAGTTCCTCGGTTCCACTGCGACAATCTGTACATTCTGATTCTTCCCCTTAAGGAATTTACCTGTACCAGTAATGGTGCCTCCAGTGCCGACACCGGCTACCAGGATATCCACCTTGCCGTCGAGATCATTCCAGATTTCTGGGCCCGTCGTTTCGATATGGGATAACGCATTGGCAAAATTGACAAACTGCCCCGCTATGATGCTGTCGGGGAATCTCCTTTTTGCAATTCTTCCGCTTTCTCTACAGACCCCTGCATCCCTTTTTTTCCCTTCCGTAAGAACCAGTTCCGCGCCATACGCCGCCAGCAATTTCCTTCTTTCAATACTCATGGTATCAGGCAGTACAAAGATTGCTTTGTAACCCTTTGCCGCAGCGATAGCCGCTAATCCGATCCCTGTATTGCCGCTGGTCGGCTCAATAATGGTACCGCCTTCCTTGAGAAGCCCTTTTTCTTCTGCGTCTTTCACCATCCACAAGGCAGCCCTGTCTTTAATGCTGCCGGCCGGATTCATGGCTTCCAACTTTCCATAAATAGCCGCCCCCCCGCCGTCAGGGACGCCTCTATTTTGGAAAGCCGCATCAAGGGCGTTTTCCCTATGGCCTCTGTAACTGAATTAATTATCATATTCTCTACCTCTTATTTGCTCTATTATAATAATTGCTGCGGTCAACACCGCGATGCCCAGACTCCAGCCGCCCAGGATATCGGTAGGATAGTGTACCCCCTACGTAGACCCTGCTGCAGCCGATTGCCACAATCAGCAGACTGAGCAGTACTGTAATCAAGTTAGCTGCCATCCTATTCCTGCAATAACGCCTAGTCAAATAAATTAAAATCCCGTAAATCACGATACAGTTCATAGAATGTCCGCTGGGAAAGGAATAACCGCCCTCTTTGATAATTCGCACAGAAAGATCTGGTCTCGGTCTCTGAAAAATCGACTTCGCTACTTTGTAGATTATAGTGGAGGACGCCGCCGTGATGGCAAAAGGCAGGCCGATTTTTCTGCCTGGTCCCCGGATGGACCAGTAAAACAAAACCGAGAGTGACAATGGTCTGCCAGTTGCCCAGATATGTAATTCCAATCAAAATCTTATTCAGCACCGGAGATCTCTGGGCGTATGCCCATTCTCTAATTACAATATCAAATGTCAGCACATCGTAGCTAGAAATGGTGTATGCAATATAGGCGAAGCATATCAATGCTCCGCCTATGATAATGGACCGTAAAATAAATTTTTCTCTGTCAATTCTCTCCATCAAATTTCCCCTTTTGATTTCGTTTTATTTGAATTTTACTGCGGTTCCATAAGCGATGACTTCTGCAGCCCCCTGCATGATAGCTGACGAGGCAAATTTTACGTTGACGACAGCATCTGCACCTAGGCTTTCTGCTTCATCCACCATTCTCTTCGTCGCAATCTGTCTCGCTTCCTGCAGCATTTCCGTATAGCCCTTCAATTCTCCTCCCACCAGAGTCTTAAAACCAGCACCGATATCTTTCCCTAAGTTCTTGGACTGTACCACATTTCCTTTTACCATGCCCAGTACATCAAATTCCTGCCCTGGGATATAATCAATATTTACTAGCTTCATCTTCTTCGCCTCCTTTTAATCTCATTGAGTCTTTCAATTAACATATATACTGTGAGAGCTGCCGCTCCAATGGGAATAAAAAGCAAAAGCATGAAGCAGATAGCAGGCATGCCTTCAAAGAGCGCAAATACAAAACCAATTCCCATCAGCAGAAAATATATGACAGCCAATATTGTAATGATAATTGGAGCAATATATCTCTTATCCATCGCTTTCTCCTCTCATCCGCCATTAATGCTAATATTATACTCTTTTTGAGTAGATATTTCCACCAATTTTATGTTATATTAATAGAGAGCAGAATTCTATCTGGGAGGTATACGAATTTGAAATTATTTAGAAACATTCCCAACGGTATCCGGCTATTCAGGTCCGTAGGTATATTTAATAAGCATATGAAAGATATCGCTGCAGCAAGAGAGGCAGGGGATAACGAAAAAGAGCGGGAACTAATCGCATATTGGACTGCTCTGTGGGTAGACAGGGTCATCGATATTTTCGATCTGACCGTCAACATCAGCGGCAAAAAAAATGTACCGGATAATGGTCCGTGTGTGTTTATTTCAATCACGAAGGGTATGGAGATATAGTAGTATTATTTAAGGCATTGGAAGGACGGCAGATCGGCTTTATTGCGAAAGACGCATTGGAGAACGTTCCCTACTTCGGCAAATGGATCAAGGCAATCAGAGGCGTCTTTATCAAAAGAGGCAATACAAGAGAAGCGCTCAAGTCCATACAGGCTGGAGTGGATACACTGAAAGATGGTTTTTCACTGGTCATATTTCCTGAAGGGACCAGAAGTCGCGGACCTCGAATGGCTGAGTTTAAAGCCGGAAGCTTTAAACTGGCTACAAAAGCGAAGGTTCCTATTGTCCCGATTACCATCAACGGCTCCTACGATCTCTTTGAAACGAGAAGCATCATCACTGGCGGCGCCGTCATCGACGTTGTAATCCATCCGGCAATCGATACCGCGTCCTTGGACAGACATCAGATTGCGAATATAACTCACGAAGTTGATAATACTATTAGGGACAACACTAACGCAGCTAATTGAAAAAAGAGAAGCGGCTGCAAAGGAAAAGGAGTAGAGAATATGATTATTAACTTAACAAAAGACACTTTCCAGAAGGAAGTTTTAGAATCCGATGTTCCCGTATTAGTAGATTTTTGGGCGCCGTGGTGCGGACACTGCATCAATCTGGCTCCCACCATCGACCAGATTGCCGAAGAGTACGATGGCAAAGTAAAGGTATGCAAGCTCAACACCGACGACGAGCAGGAAATCGCACTGCAGTACGGTATCATGAGTCTCCCGACCGTTGCCAAATTTGAAAATGGTGAAATCAAAGCAAAAAACTATGGGTGCGCTTCCAAAGGCTGCACTGATTGCTCAGCTAGGACTTTAAGAGTTGTATGAGCAGGCCGTTACACACGGCCTGTTTTTTTTGCGGCCTGGAAAAGAGTGGAGGCAAACCCGGTCCCAAGTTCGAGATCAGGTCACAGGGGCGCTTTTGGCGGCAGGTCGTTACGCAGATTCTTCCCTTTTGCCGTTTCTGTTAAGCAAATTAGCACTGTACTGCATGCTCTGCATAACCGGGGCGCTTTTGGCGGCAGGTCGTTACGCAGATTCTTCCGTTTTGCCGTTTCTGTTAAGCAAATTAGCCCTGCACTGCATGCTATGCATAACCGGGGCGCTTTTGGCGGCAGGGTGTTACGCAGATTCTTCCCTTTTTGCCGTTTATGTTAAGCAAATTAGCCCTGTACTGCATGCTATGCATAACCGGGGCGCTTTTGGCGGCAGGGTGTTACGCAGATTCTTCCCTTTTTGCCGTTTCTGTTAAGCAAATTAGCACTGCACTGCATGCTCTGCATAACCGGGGCGTTTTTGGCGGCAGGTCGTTACGCAGATTCTTCCCTTTTTGCCGTTTCTGTTAAGCAAATTAGCCCTGTACTACATACTCTGCATAACCGGGGCGCTTTTGGCTGGCGAAAAAAGCAGGCAGTTCAGAGCCGAGGACCTGATGCCAAAAACAGAGTCCCGCCCTCTCGAACGTAAGCTTTATTTATTCAAAGATAAATACCTCATATCAGGCACGGGATAAGGCCATAAAGAGAACAGGATATTTCAGAGCATGCCCGGAAAAACTGCTTCGCTATGAAGTCTAACCAATGGGGGCAATTCAGATTGTCCGCTGAAGCGCAAAATAAACTTTTACATTTCTCTGTAACGAAACCTTTCCTTTGACGATATATGGGTAAAGCAGAAAAAGAGGTGATAACATGTTAGACATGGACGTCGTATACAACGACTACGCTCAGACTGTATTCAAATTCCTAATGACGCTGTGTCACGATGAGCATACTGCTGAGGAACTGACCCAGGAGACTTTCTATCAAGCTGTAAGATGTGCCGGGAAATTTAACGGAACATGCAAAGTCTCCACCTGGCTCTGCCAAATTGCAAAAGCACCTTTGGTACCAGGAGCTGGATAAACGAAAGCGCTGTGAAGCATCGCAGCGACAGAAAGTATCGTTTCAGAAGAGGAGTCGCCAGAAAGTGCAGCATGCCTAAGAGACGACAAGATGGAATTATTCCGCAAGGTCCATGTTCTATCAGAAGCTGAAAAAGAAATTGTTCTGCTTAGGCTAACTGGGGCTTTTTCTTTTTAGAGAGATTGGAGACATCTTTGAAAAAAAGCGAGAATTGGGCGCGTGTAACTTTTTACCGAGCAAAACAGAAAATCACGAAAGGATAGGTGAATAGAGATGAAGTGTGAAATAATTAGAGACCTACTGCCAAGTTACATTGAAGGACTGACAAGCGAGGAAAGTAATCAGAGCATTGAGGACCATTTAAAGACTTGCCCTAAATGCAAAAAAATTTTGAAGAGATGCAGGCCAGCATTACTGCGCCAGAAATTGACGCTGCAAGCAAAGCAGAAATCCAGCCCTTTAAGAAACTGAAAAAGAAAACCTGGAGAGCCATTGGTGTTACAGTGATCATCTGCGCCCTGGTCTTCGGAGGCGTAACTTATTACTACAATCACGGATGGATTCCATCATCTGAAGACGTCAACATGACCTGTGAGAAAGTAGGCGATGTCGTAACCCTGAGTTTTTATAATAAAGATAAAAACGTCACTATGACTGCTTATTTAGACTATTCTACAAAAAAAGACGGCTCAGAACAGATCACTTTAAATGCACGGCATGCCAACCCATTTAAAAAATCTATGAGACAGGGAGCATATTACGGCTATACATTCATCGACGACAGCATCGTATATAATGAAGACGGCAGCAAACGTAAGCTGACAGACGAGGACATCCTTGTCATTAAATACAAAGACAAGGATGTAAAGATCAAAATTAAAGACTTAGCGGATGGAAAATTGTAAACAATATAAAACTGTCGCTGCAACATCTATTTCATCGTTGCAGCGACAGTCTATTCAAATATCCACACACTTAACACATTTACACTTTTTTTGTCGATTACAGATCATCATAACGCTAAGAAACATCAACGCAATTCTATCGTAATCAGTATTTCCCCCATACTAGTTATCGCCGCCACGAAAGAAAGCATAATAAAAACAATAACCCTTTTTTTCCTACTTTTCTTTTATAAACCTTCTTTTCATTTTCTGACAGCGGTTTATTCTTATGTCCAGACGGCGCCATAAAATAAATAAGTCCACCCATTAAAATAATGCCGATCAGGGCTATCGTCTCAGGAACATTTGTTACGCGAATCAGCATCAATGCCGCGATTACCATGCCAAAAAGACAAGATATAGCATCTAAGCTGTGTCGACGCATGATATCCCCCTGCATAAACCCGCAGGGACATATAGACCACGAGAAAAACGATGGTCTCCATCAACATCCCAAAGGCGGCACCAATTCCAAGCATAATTGAGTAGGTAAAAATCTGCGAAAACAACTCTTTTATTCCAAATAAATATATTTCCCTATCTTCCGCAGAAATAATACCCTCTTTAATCATACCGCCTAACAATCGTTCTGAAATATTAGTCATGTTTCTTTAGCTTGTCCGCATCTTTAGGCATCTGCGGTTGATACATAATGTTCCTGCAGGTTGAATTCACACTGAACTTCGTCATCAACTTGGCTTCCTTCGCAAGCATTTCGATGGATTTTCTTTTTAACACGTTCATTCTGTCACCTCTTCCTTAAGTATATCTGTAGCTATTATTATACATATTATGGATTGCTGTGCGAAGGATTGTAACCAACGCTATGCTATTTTGTAACCAAATAGGAAAACTACTTAACACCTGCAAAGTCTTGTGCTAGAATAACTCAAGAAGTTAAAATTTAAGGATTTGATAAAATGTTTAGAATAGCTATTTGCGATGACGATAAAGCCATATGTAATCATGTAGACCAAATAATTGCCAATTACACATGAGAATAAATTATCTATTGAAACAGAAGTGTTTTTACAATGGAGAGGATCTCTGTCGGCATCTTAATACAGAATCACAATTTGACCTTATCTTCTTAGATATTGAAATGACTGTGATGAGCGGAATTGATGTAGGATATGAAATTCGCAAAAAAGAGAAGTGATTATGCTACGGAACTTATTTACATCACTGGAACCAGTCAATATACTCGTCAGTTGTTGGATATGCGCCCCTTAAGTTACATAGAAAAACCTTTTTGCAGATGAAACAATCATCGAAGCATTAGAATTGGCGCTTCGTCTTTCAGATGAATTGGAGGGTTATTTTCGTTTTAGAATCAAAGGCGCGGATTATAAGCTAAAATTTAGCGAAATCCTTTACTTTGAGAGTCGATTGCGGAAGATTCTTCTTGTAACAGAAACGAAAAGTTATGAATTCTATAGAAATCTTAATGAGCTAATCACGGATCTTCCAAAGTATTATGTTCAGATACACCGCTCCTACGTCATAAACATTAAAAAAGTTACAGCGTTTTTAGGTAATTCTGTACTGATGCAAAACGACACCGAAATTATGGTCAGTCAGACTTACAAGCACAGACTAAAAAAGAAATCGAAAAAAAAAGTGAGCTAGAGGCAAGAGGACTACTAAAATGAATGCATACACGACAGCCTACATCATCAATAATTTTTTCTATGCTTATGTGCTCTACCGTATGTTCAGAATTTTTTATGCCGATAAGAGGACAGCGAAATCAATTGAACTCACTGCCTATAGCCTTTATGCAGTAATTATCAGCATTACTGTTTTTCTTTAATACACCACCACTAGTATATTTGCTGTTGAGTGCAGGCTCATATTTTTTTTTTTCTAACTTTTCTATATACTTCTACCTTGGTAAAACGTTGTGCTTGCACCATGTTAGCCTATATCATAATGACCTGTGTTGAACTCACCGTCAACTATGCCTCTGGCTATTATATTCACAATTTAGGCACTGTAACTAATTATGACTCTGTCGTTGGTATTACAGGTATCACCATTTTAACTTTCTTTATCGTCCTTCTGCTGGAGAACTTTGTCAATCTAAAGAATGGTGCCAAAATAGCGCCTTCTTATTGGATTTCGATTATCCTGATACCTCTTGGCAGCCTGACTTTAATCCTAAACAACTTAACCGATCATACAAAACCGAATCAGGTCATCATAGACTCCATCATCATATTGGGGATCAATATTCTTTGGTTCTACACCTATGATCAGATCTCTCGTCTTGCCAGGCTGGAGATTGAAAACTATATGATGCTGCAACAGAATAGATCTTACAAGCAACAACTTTTAATCATGAAGGACTCTGAGGAAGCGACTTGTGCCCTAAGGCATGACCTGAAGAATCATTTAACTGCCCTGGATGCATTGGCAGATGAAAGAAACAAAGAGGGGTTGAGCCAATATGCCCAATCCTTGACGCAACAATTACAGGATAACCAAAGTATTTCCAATACCGGGCTACTCGCTCTGGACAGCTTGATCAATTATAAACTAGGGCCTTTGAGCGAAGAAGATATTAGAATAACTTATCAGCCGCATATTTCGTCTGACATACCTATTCATGATTTTGATTTGACCATCATTCTCGGCAATCTGATCGATAACGCCCTGGAAGCCCTCGAAAAGGTACCCTGCGGTCAGAAAGAACTTTCTCTGCTCATCAGTTATGATAAGGGGCGTTTGGTAATACAGTTAAAAAATTCTTATATTGGCAAGCTGGAAAAATCCCTCAATACGACGAAAGCGAACAAACAGTATCACGGCATTGGACTAAAAAACGTGCGGTCTGTGGTGCGAAAGTATAAAGGAACGTTGGACATCTCTTTCGATAAAGGTATTTTTAATGTAGAAGTGATACTCTACCTGCTCAGTCAAAAGTCTCAATAATAAGATATAAAAAAACAGCGCGGCAGATGGAGAGCAACTGCCGCGCTTTTGACTATTAGTACACAGAAGATTTGGCTGGAATCCTCTGATCATTACATTAATTATTTTGAACAAACTCCCTTTTTCAACATAGAGATGATTCGTTCGTTTTCTTTTTTTCGTAGAAACTTCCTTTTCCCGTAAAATAGCCTGCGGCAGCTGTGGCCTGCGCCACCAGCATGGAAAGACCGCTGGCAAAAGGAATGTTCAGGTCAACTGCCTGCTTGATGAGGGCCGTATAATACGGGTTATATATCACGTCGAACACACCTTTACAACAAGGAAAGGCCCTCAGATCAATCAGGCAATCAGAAACACCCGGGTACATACCCACCGGAGTAGCGTTGATGATGATTTCAGCGTCAGCGTGATCGGTCAGCCCCTCGTAATTTACCATGAGGCAGGCACTGCTGCCTGTAGAGGCTTCGAAGGATGTCTCCACTTTACGCGATGCGACAACAAGCTGGGACGCACCTCTGTCCGTCACCGCTTTCTTAATCGTCTGGCAGGTGGCGCCATTTCCCAGAATGACCACCTTCTTACCGCGGACAGAAATCCCGGCTGTATCTATTGCATATAAAAATCCTGTATAGTCTGTATTGGTTCCATGGAGTTCATGGTTTTCATCAAAATAAAGGCAATTGACCGCGCCGATTTCCGCAGCCAGCTGCGAGAGATGGTCACAGTAGGGGATCACTGTTTTCTTGTACGGTATTGTGACCGACAAGCCTTTAAAATCCCTGCTCTCAAGAAGTGCATTCAGTTCTTCCGCTTCCAGGGAGCGCAGTTCATAAGGGTATGCGCCCAGCGCCTCGTGAATGATCTTTGAATAGCTGTAGGTCATATTTTGGCCGATTGATCCGTATTCCATAAACACATCTCCTTACATGGATTTCATAATGGTGATTTCTGTATTTCTATGGCCGATCGTCTCTCTCATAGCATCCGCCAAGTTCCTCATGCGTGTCTCCGTCGGTTTCTCCGTGTCAGTCAGGGCATACTCCCGTCCCAACTGACCGTATTTGACCTCACCCAGGTTGTGATACGGCAGAAGCTCAATGGTCGGAATACCGAGGGATGCGGCATATTCCGCTGTCTTTGCAGATTCTCTGTGCTGTCGTTGATGCCCGGAATCACCGGTATTCTCACTACGATGTTGTCGTGAATCTCAGCCAGCGCCGCCAGATTTGACAGAATCTTTTTTTGTTGGAAGCGCCTGTAATTTCTCTGTGGGTTTCGTCGTCCATGTGTTTTACATCGTAGAAGACCAGATCCAGCAGTTCAGCAGTTTCCAGCAGCATTTCGGTATCTGTCATTCCTGTGGTTTCTATGGCTGTATGTACACCGTTTTCCTGCAGGCAGTCAAAATTTCTTTCAGAAAAGCTGACTGCACCAGCGGCTCGCCGCCTGAGAAGGTGACGCCGCCGCCTGACGAGTCGTAGAAGGATTTATCTTTGAGGATTTCTTTCAGCAGCTCATCCACAGTGTAGTCTTCACCTACCACCTTTTTTTGCATTGGTACAGCATTCTTTCACGCAGATCTCGCACAGATCGCATTCCTCGCGATTTGTGATTTCAAAAAAGAGGCTGTGCCTCGATCAGTCCTTTCGGACAACCTTTGGCACAATACCCACATGTTACACATCTGCTTTGAAAACAAGCCACTTCTTTTCCACCTTCTGGCTTTCCGGGTTGGAACACCAGAGGCAGTTCAAGGGGCATCCTTTAAAGAACACCGTCGTCCGGATGCCCGGACCGTCGTGGATGGACATTTTCTGTATATTAAAAATCGTTCCTTTTTTTCATTAAATACTCACCATTCTTAGCAGCAGCATCCGCCTACATTTTTGTGAGCAGTTCTGCCGATGATATTATTCTGTACATCTCTGTCCAGCTCGATAAAGTATGCGGAGTAGCCAGCTACTCTGACGAGGAGGTTCTTGTAATCCTGCGGATTTTCCTGTGCAGCCTCAAGAGTTCCTGCATCTACGACGTTGATCTGAATGTGTTCACCGTTCATATCAAAATAGGACTTGATGACATTCTTCAGAATCTGTTTGCCCTCTTCACCCTGTACGATGTTCGGATCGAATTTGATGTTGAACAGTGCGCCGTTGTTGCAGTCGCTCTGGTCGATAGATGCGACAGATTTGATGGTTGCAGTCGGGCTGGTTACATCGCGTCCCACCATCGGGGAAGCATTGTCGGAAACTGGTTCGCTTGCCAGTCTTCCATCCGGTGTCGCGCCGATAGTCTTACCCTGCAGCACGTTGAAGGAGGTGGACAGGATGCAGTTCTCATAAGTGCCTCCACGGCTGTCGCGGTATTTCACCATCTCTTCGTTATATGCGCGAATCATACGATTTGCATATCCGTCAACTCTGTCTCTGTCATTACCATATTTGTCAACCTTATTGAGGATGATGTTGCGCAGTCTTTCGTTTCCTTCAAAATTATTCTGCAGAACTTCGTTAAACTCGCCGGCTTTCATCATCTTTTCCTGGAATACTACATAATCAATGGCTTCCAGACAGTCGGCTCCATTTGCCATAGCTACGAGGAATACGCCGGAACTGTTATAAAGGGCGCCGCCCTCTTCCAGGGATTTTCCTCTTGCGATGCAATCAGTTACCAAAGCAGATGCATATCCCTTTGGTACATAGACTGCGTGCATTGCGCAGACCTTTGTGTAAGCTTTCGCACATGATTTTGACAAAGTGTACGATCTGCTTGTGCAGGGCTTCTTCAAAGTCTTTGATGCTGGTGAATGTATTTGGATCACCGGTCTTGAGGCCCATTTCGCATTTCGCCACCGGGTCCCAGCCGTTGTTCATAACCAACTCAATACATTTTGCTGCATTGACATAGCCTACGTTTGGACGACCGTCGGATTTACCCATAACATAAGGTTCTACACAGCCGTGAACCGTCCAATCTCTGGAATCTTCTTCGGTTGCGCCTTTGTTCTTGAGCAGGTTTCCAACCAGGTTATCGTTATAGAAGGCCGGAATTGCATAACCTTTCTGTACCATTGCAAGGGCAACGTCCATCAATTCATCCGGTGTGTTGTCGTTGACACGTAAGGCCATGGTAGGCTGTACGGTCTGCACCAGATCCCATGCCTTGAATACGGAATAAGTCAGTTCGTTGGTCGCATCTTTGCCGTCTCTGCCAAGGCCGCCGATTGCCATCTGCTGCCACATCGGATAAGCTGCAAATCCGAGAGAGTCAAAAAGCGTCTCTCAGCTTCAGAATCTCTGTACATTTGATGTATAATGCCGCCAGCAATTCTTCTGCATCTTCAGCAGGCATATCGCCATCGACAACTGATTTCTTGTAGTATTTATATAAGTTCTGGTCAAGTCTGCCCACTGCGATGGAATGTCCGTTGTCTTCAATCTGAATCGTCAGCTGTAAGAACCATACGAACTGCAGTGCTTCCCAGAAGTCTCTCGGTTCATTTTCAGGTACATTGGAGCACACGTCTGCAATCTTCAGCAATTCCTTCTTGCGCTGTGCATCTGTCTCCGCCTCAGCCAGCTTTGCCGCATGGTCTGAGAACTTGTGGGCAAAACGGATCACTGCTTCGCAGGAGATGATGTTGGCATTCCAGAAATCCACTTTTCTCATGTCTTCCGGCGTCAAAACCGGTGTCTTTTCAATCATCTCTTTTTGCCTGATTGATGACGCCGCGAAGTCCCATCGGCAGGATTCTCGGATAATCCGGTGAGATGTGTCCCATACCGGTCGTTCTCGCGCCTACGGACAATACGCCGCATTCCTGTGCTTTCAATACGTATGGATCGAGCACTGCTGTTGACTGCATGTCAAAAGTGTTGTCTCCCCCAGCTTTCCAGAATCGGCAGGATTTCTGCCTTTGTCTCTGGTGTTACGACGATAGGGTCTGTACCGCGAGTAGGGAACATGTCGATTTCGTCGATGACCCACTTTGCACCGAATTCAGGGAATACTGGTACACCTCTGACTCTCTTTGTCTGGCTGCCGACGAGGAGTTCTCCCTCCTGCATGTTCGGTTCCATGTTGTCCAGTATGTATGCAAATGCGTGCGCCCTGCGAAGCACCGGTGTGCAGTCAGCATAGATCTCATAGGCCTCTGTCACCAGTTTTGCTCTTTCTACATCAAGCTGTGGCTTTGAATCTTTGAGACGTTCGTTCATCATATCAATTCTATCTTTGTTCATTTTCCGCTCCTCTTTCTATCAAAAAAGTATGATTTATATCTTACATAAATCATACTTGAAAACCAGTCATAATGGTAGCGGACAAACGTCAATATCACGTTGACAATCCGTACGAAGCCCTGCGCTGTCAGTCCTTGATGCAACTGAGGAATCGTTTGAGTGACGGGGAGATATCTGCTTTTGATTTGACGGCAAAACCGATCTTTCGGTTCATATCCACGTCGATGGGTCTGTATTCCACATCAAAGAGGGATACGGCGTATTTTGCAATCAGTTTCGGCATGATGGCAACAAAACCGTTTTTGCTCCACCATGCGGATGACTGTAAAATCCGAATTAGAGGTATAGCCTTCATATTCTTTTACATCCACGTATTTCATGATCTGAACGATATCCTGATCCAGGCCTTTGTGGGACTTGAACAGCAAAACTCTTTCTTTGAACAATTCTTTGACAGGAACTACCTCGTGGCTGCACAGCGGATGGCCTGACGGGAGAAGGGCGACATATTCGTCGTCTATTTCTTTCAGCCATTCAAAGTGATGGTGAGGCTGCCGGCTGAAAATACCGATATCAATGATGCCGCGATTGAGCCACTGCTCAAGCTGCTCGAGGCTGTGCTCTTCGAGAACCTCGATCTGAATGCGCGGATACTTGTCATAGAATTTTCTCAGCAGGCCAGGTATCAGTACAAAGGCCGTCGTTGGAAAGCAGCCGATTCGCACCGTACCCTTCTCAAGACCGTTGATTAAAGAAATCTCCTCTTCCAGCTTCTCGTTCTCTTTAACAATATTGCGAATGATCGGCATCAGTTTCTCGCCTTCCGGCGTGAGAGTGATGCCTTTGTTGTTTCTTTTGACGATCTGAAAGCCCAGCTCTGTTTCCATGCTGTTGAGCATTTTCGATATGCCAGAATGGGTGTAGCCCAAATCGTAGCTTACATTGTTGATGTTGCCCCCCCGGTCTACTACTTTCAGCAGTACCTCGTATTTCTTTAAGTCCATTTTCTTGCCCTTTCGTCTCATTTCCTGGCGTTAAGAGATAAGTTCCACTATGCTCATTTTAAAAGCCTCCGAATCTATTGTCAATGCTGAAATAGCATATGGCATTTGCTGACTTTTTTTCAGCCTTCGCACTGGAGCAGCTTGCAATCTTATTCCCCAGGAAAAATGTACTACACTTTTTTAAAACTATGGTATTTGCGGGCTGCCATACCCCCCATCACGTCGTCGGCAAGGGCTGTTCGCCCAGTCCGCATTTTCAGCTCATAAGAAAAAAAAGTCCGCAGCCTTCCCTCTCAAACGTGGATACTGCGGACTTTTCAGCTTATTAGTGCCCAGTCTCTATTCTCAATCAATTAATAGAAGTATACCGGCGATACCAGATTGTTTAGAAGCGATACAACGCTCCATCCTACCAGGATTGATGACTTTGAGTAGATCTTCATTTCTGCCGACGCCTGGTCTGAAGCCACTTTGATATACACATCATCATCATTAGGCATATTGGGATCGGCGTAGATTCTGATGCGTGTCTGGTCGGGACCGATGGTGGCAAGAGACGTTGCCACACCGATGTTGATCATTCTCGGCAGCAGGGGAATCGCCTCTGATGCAGTGCCCTCAAACAACAGCCCTTTTTCGCCGGAGTCGAGCACTTCCTGACTGAATACAGGCGTGTCTCTGTATGTCGATGCCTCTCTTGTCAAAGTCAGCTCCGCCTGTGCTCCGCCGATCAAAGCGATGGTCTGCATAACGTCAAATCCGCCGATGGCTCCTGATGAAAAATAAATTCTCGTATTATGATCCCGGGCTGTCTGCTTTGCTTTTTCATAGAATGCAGCATCAACAAACGCACCGATGGACAATGCTACGAACGGAATCCCGTGTTTCAATACTTTAATCACGTATTCCTGTACGGCTTCTATGGACGCTACCTCTACGACAATATCCGGCTTTGTCTCAAGGAGTTCGTCTACTGTCTGCGCCACTTTGCAGCTGCATTTTCTGCAATCTGCTGCGACCTTTCGTCACCGATGCCAAAGACCGCTGTCAGCTCATACTCAGGCATCGCACCTCTGCAGTATGCGTCTGCGATCGTGCTGGCCAAAAAATCCATTACCAATCATTGCAAATTTATTCTTTCCCATAATCAATTCTCCTTTTCTTTATAACATAGAAAATATCGTCCGAAGGACGTATTTCCGTATGTTTCATCGTTCGCGTTGCTCACTCCTCCAGTCGCTAATGCTCCTTTCGCTGTCCGTATCGCCTAGCCAGCTTAAGCTGGGGCGTTTTTATATCCAGCCATCGTATGGCCGCTGCTGACAGGCATTTTCCATCCAGTTAATTAATGTGATGAAATCAAAGACGGGACGCTTTGTCGCTTTCTGAATCTCCCAGGCATAAGGCGGCATATCACTGCACTCGAGAAGAATCGCACCGACATCTGGGTTTTCCTCTACCAGTTTCATCGCAGCATTTACCACGTCATCGCGAACCCCTGTGTTGTCAAAGCTGCCCTGATCCTCCATAATGTTATGGAAGTTTTCGCCGTGACGAAGATCTGCTATGACCAGATCATCTGTCTTATTGATACCGCAGCTTTCAAAGATCTGTTCACTCATGGCGATGGCATTGGCAGTCATGATACCGATTTTTCGCCCGGCTTCAGAAGGGTGCGAATCCACGGAACCTGCACCATGCTGGAGATTGCTACCGGAATATCCATATCTGCGGCAAGGCGTTTCTGGAAGTTTCCAAAGAATCCACATGCGCCGGAAATCGCTCTGACGCCTTCCATTTCCAGTTCCTTTGCCGCTTCCAAAATTGCGTCATAAGCTTCTGGCGCCCCGCTGTGCAGCGTAGGCGTATCAAGACCTTTACGGCTTTAAAGCGGACTGGATACTTATAGGTCCATGCATTGACCACATTACCCGGTACAATCGGATACCATACCTTATCGAGGAGCAAGATGCCGATTCCATAACCTGCGATATTCTGTCCCTTTTTCATCTCCATCCATGTATTTTCCTTGTGAGACGGCATCATGTAGCCGTATTCATTTATTTTTTCATATTTATGTGTCCTTTCAAATTTAATCCCATTGCTGCATCGCTCCGCCAAAGCTTCAGCCGGAAGACAATTTTTTAGCGTAAGTGCGCATAAATCCTCTCGCCAGCTTCGGAGGCGGTGCCACATACTGTCTCTTTCTCTCTTCGATAATCTGTTCATCAACCAAGAGGCTGATAGAGCGCTTTTCAATGTCGATTTCTATAAAATCACCGTTCTCTACATAGGCAATCAGACCGCCTGCCGCCGCTTCTGGCGATACGTGTCCTACAATAGGACCGTGATTAAAGCCGGAAAATCTGCCATCCGTTACTAACGCAACACTTTCATCTAACCTTAGGTTGATAATCGCCGAGGCCGTACATTCTACCTCTACCATACCAGGCGCACCAATAGGACCTGCGTAGCGGACGACAATTACGGAACCCGGCTTTACCTCCCCGTTCATCAGTGCGTCATAGGCAGACGCGTCACTGTCATATACCATAGCCTGACCGCAGAAATGATACATGGAGGCAGCCACGGAGGACGACCTCATGACGCAGCCGTTAGGTGCCAGATTACCCTTGAGTACGGCAAGGCCTCCGTCTTTGGTCAAAGGATTCTCCATTCCATGTATCACCTCATTGCTGGCAGCAGGTGCACTTTGCAGGATTTCTCCCATAGTGTGACCTGATACATTGAGGCACTCTTTATGCAGTTGTCCTTCAATCTGTTTCATAATGGCCGGAACCCCTCCCAGATAGAATAGCTTGTCAACGGTATGCTCTCCGCAAGGTTTTATATTTGCGATACACGGTGTCTCATGGCTCATCCTGTCAAAGAGCTCTAAATTGATTTCCGGGAGGTTCAATTCATTGCCAATCGCCAGCAGGTGGAGAATCGCATTGAGAGAACCGCCGATGGCAAGATCCAGTCTGATGGCATTTTCAATGGCTTCTCTGGTCATAATCTGCGACGGTCTCAGATCCTCAAAGACCATCTCTACAATGCGCCTGCCTATGCGCTGAGCGCTGACCATTTTGTCGGTATATGCCGCCGGAATCGTCGAGGAGTATTCTGGTGTCATTCCCAAAGCTTCCACAAGAACCTGCATCGTGTTAGCAGTGCCAAACAGCGGGCAGGCGCCGCCAGTGGGACACGCGCCCATTTCCAGCTTTTCCATATACCGCGCATCGACAGTCCCACCGTTTTTGTTCAACTCACCGACAGATATTTCTAAAACCTCTCCTAATGCCAGCGGCTCTCTGTCAAGTCTCCTGACAACAACATCGGACCGCTGACAAAGCAGATGGTCGGCTTATCGCATCTGGCTGCTGCCAGCAATGTACCGGGGACGATGTTGTCACATCCGGCCGCCAGAACCAATCCATCAAAATGCTGAATGTTGGAGACCAATTCACAACTGCCAGCCACCAAATCCCGCATAGCCATGTCCTGCTCCATTCCGCAATGTCCTATGGCAACCTCGGCGCAAGTCGATGGAATGCCGAACTCAAAGGGAATTCCTCCCGCCTGCCAGATGCCGTTTTTAATCGCCTGCACCTGCTCCCGGAGAGGCTTATGGCCTGGGCTGTGCTCAGAAAATGCGTTGGCAATCCCTATATGTGGGCGATTGGCCAAATCCTGCGGATCATATCCGCTGCCCTTATATGTAGCTCGGCAATGCGTCGCTATCGGGCCATCAAAAAAATTTTGTTTGTGAAATCCATTTTGATTACCTTTCTACCGTTCTTTTTGTAATCAGTTTACAACGGGAATATAAAGGTGTAAAATGAATATATCATATGTTATTTATTCAAGTAGTGAATGAAGAAGATCTTTCTCAGGAGAAGGGGTTTCATCGGGAAAAACACTGGCGCTTTCATGTTTTATCTCCTCACCATTCCATAAATCAATATAATTTATTCCAATCTTGAATGAGATAAGGAGGGTCCATGAATCTTATAAAATATCAGGCATTTATCAAAGTCGTAGAAATGAAAAGCATCACGAAAGCAGCGCAGTCTATGGGGTATTTCCCAAACCAGGAATCAGCCATATGCTTGATTCTCTGGAAAAAAGGTCGGGTTTCCCCTTTTAATCAGAAGTAAAGATGCTATCAGGACTACGGACGAGGGAGAACAGCTCCTTTATTATTGCAGACAGATTATTAAAAACTCCAACGATTTTCAGGAAACGGTTGATGCCATCAACGGCTTACTTTCTGGGTCTATTCATATTGGCGCTTATAACTCTACGCTGCTGTCCTCTGTTCCTGCTCTAATTGCAAAGTTCTGTCGCGCCTATTCCAAGATCAATATCTCTGTGCAGGAGTATTCCCACTCTGACTTGGCTCATAGTCTTATAAACGGCAACCTGACTTAGCCTTTATGAGTCCGCCTACGCCTAACAAGTATGAGTTTCGTCCGCTATTTCACGATACCTATTGTGTCATCATGAGTCACGATCATCCCCCTCGCTGCTCACGACAAAATACCCGTAAAAAAGCTTAATGGCTGTGATTGCATCATGCCTATGGACGGGTGCGATGACATTGTGAACCAAATCATGAGAGAATATCCATTTACGCCCCATATCACCTTTCACACAGCCAGCGATGCAGCCGGTATCGCCATGGCTAAAGAGAATCTGGGTGTATACGTCACATCGACTCTGCAGCTTACAAAAAGCTTTCCCGACGGTGCCATTGCAAAAGAGTTTGCAAAGATTTATATCGAGTGATCGGAATCTGTCTTCGTTCCTTCAAACATGCCTCGCCCGCAGCAAAAGAATTCGTAAAACTGGCAGAGCAGACAGCAAAAATATGTAAATAAAAAACGTGGAAATGACGGAATCAAAGATTCCTATTTCCACATGTCGCCCGCAAGGGGCGACGCTTCGTAAATACGTTCTTTGCCTTTTCGCCCCAGCTTTAGCTGGCTAGGCGAAAACGGACAGCGAAAGGAGCATTAGCGACTGGAGGAGTGAGCAACGCGAACGATGAAACATACGGAAATACGTCCTTCGGACGATATTTCCTATGTTAAAAAAAACGCCGCATGTTTCATTTTCAGACATGCGGCGTTTATAGAAATTGGCTCAGTGATTGTGCAGATCCGACTGTTTTTCTGGTACTCTTTCTGTACCTCCCTATCATCGGAAATACTTTTTCTAACACAGAAAATGGTTACAAAGAGCAGCACAATGATAAATATGAGAATGACAATAGCTCCAGGTTGCATGGTTTTCTCCTTTCTTTAAATGAACAGCAGGATAAACGATCTGGCGCAGAAGAATATGAAAATCGGTACTACGACAAACTGTACCCAACGATCAAACCAGCGTCCACGTTTCACCTTCGCTGTCGGGTTAAGAAATTCCGTACGAACGCGCTTTACCCCAAAGGCATATACGTATGTAATCGAACCCA
>VOFF01000103.1_pt1 | contig 46000 bp, 40 predicted proteins | sample 5384061 | NCBI WGS metagenome assembly VOFF01 (sample SAMN12384725, study PRJNA508395) | human gut metagenome | isolation source: healthy gut E | host: Homo sapiens | reverse complement strand
CATTTACCGGCATAGATACAATCATAACCGGCATCCTGCATCAATGTTCCCAAAGTCCGGGTACGCAATGAGTCCGGTATCGGCGTACCGTTTCGGGCAAGTCCTACTTCGTGCGAAGTATAGCCTGTAAACATAGCCGCTCTGGCAGGCCCACTCAGGGGCGTAGAGCAATAGGCATTACGGAACAGGATACCTGCCTGTGCCAGCTTATCCAGATTCGGGGTATGCAAGTCATCGTTTCCCATGCAACTGATCGCAGAGGCGGTCTGCTGATCGGTTACAATATAGATGATATTAGGCAACTCTTTCGCCCAAACCAAGGAAGGAGTGAGAGCCGTTGCACACAACATTATATTCTTTTACTTTCATCACAGCGCTATTTTAAGGATTAATTTCATTATCTCTTCAGCTCCACATCGAAGCTGGCGGCATCCCTACATATAAAACGCAGAACCGTTTGCTGCTTATCTTTGGAAATCATTTTGCAATAGGGAGTTTCTGCAACATTCCATTCACCCTTTAAAGTAACGGTTACAGGTATTTCACCACTATCATTGTCAATCCAGGGACGTGAATAGATGCTGCGTTCTATGCGTTTGCCATCCTTGTCAAAGGCCTCATCACTCGAACCCCGATACAGTGCCAGGTCCGGTTGGGAAACGGTCAATAAAAGTTTATCTCTGTTTTCACGTATCATAACGAGGCAGGAAGTATCGGCTTTCTGCAGCAATCCCTCCTCAGGCAATGCCTGTGGTGTTTCAAAAAGTACGTATGAAGTCAGGTTATCAGTCAGAGAACGAACGATATGAGCGTTGCGGTCCTGTTGCAATACCTTGTAAGACGGTTTCTTTGCGAAAGCTTTCAAGGAAACTGCATCCGTACGGGGCAGGACAGCATATTCATAGGAAGCACCTTTCGGAGCTTTTCCATGCTCTAATACCAATGAAACCCAATCACCGGAAGTAGGTTTCGGATTACGTTCACCTACGGTAACTTGTGGGAAATTCTTTTCATATTTTGCCGCTTTCATCGAGTTTTTCGGCAGATAATAACCTACTCCGTTAGGATCGATATAGGTCTGTCCGTCACTTTTATAAGCTGCCCAGTAATCATGCATTTCGGGAGTAGTGGCTGCCAATTGGAAAACGGTAGTCTCTGTCGGGAACTCTTCATTTGTATTCTCAATATCCGTACCCAGACATACAATCGTTCCATTGAAGAAGTGATAAGACTTGCGGGCACGGTGTGAGCCGTTGTACTTGTCATGCTCATGAAGCTTCATGCCGAAGTTACCATTCAATTTCGCCTGAGACAAGCCACCAGCAAAAGCCTCATCGGAATAAAGCATTTCTTCCATGCCGGAAAAAGTATCTACATTCATCACTTTAGCGCGAAGCTGATCGAATGGTAAATGAATAGTCGTCGTACCGGGGAAACGGTTCCAATCGAATCCTGCTTCTTGCCAGCCACTGGTGGTAAAAGTAACCATTTCATCGGGCTTTCCGGTTAATATTTGCATGCTGCCGTGAGCCAAATAACGACCGAAGAAGTTGGCATCCAGATAATGTTCTGCTGCCCAAAGGTAACGGGAATGTCCGCGTACCACAGCTGCCCAGTTATCCCGGCGCTGTACTGAAACACAACCGTACCCTAACGCCAGATTACCTTGCGGATTGGGTTCGGGGCGGAATCCCTGTGCTTCAAATAGCTGTTTTAGCTTTTGTTCGTAAGCGGTAGATGCCTTCGGCAGATAGTCAGGAGCATTCTTATCAGGAGTTTCCGTATAAGAAACCAGACGCAGATAAGCAGCAGCCAATTCAGGATCGTATTTTTGTTTCCCATCGGGAGTGCCAGCTAATGCCAAAGTAGCATATTGTACGGGGATCAATTGTCCCTTTCCATTGGGATGGCGTCCTGACATGGAGAGAGCCCACTGTTTGGTATTACAATAGAAACGCATGGTGAGCAATGCATTCTTTACTGTTTCGTGTGCTATTTCAGATACTTTGAATCCTGTTCCGCTCAACAGATAAATCATATTTGTGGCACCATCCAGACCGCCGACCGCATAAGCCGGATAGTTATTGCGATGGTGGAAACAAGCACCATCTTTTTTGAAAGAGCCGGCTAATCCGGGTGCCGGACGGCAACCATAATCTATCCAGCGGGAGAAAGAACGGAGATATTGAAGCTTTTCAGGAGTATCTTCCATAATCAGGATACTTGCCATGCGGCCCTGTGTCTGTGTATTGAAAGTATCTATATCAATGCCATTGACCGTGGGTTTAGGATATACTTCATTGGTGATGGCGTACCAACGCAAGGTGCGTTCCGCTTCGTTCAGCTTTCCGGCTTCCCTCAATACATCTTTCATCAGGAAATAGGCCACATACAAACCGCGCATACTGTATCCGTAATGATGGATATTCCCCCAACAACTGCCATAAGCCACTCCCTGATCGGTGATGTGGTCGTACATCGCCAGGAATTTCTGTTTCAGCTCATCCTTTGTCACAGCATCCGAAGCATTGTTATAGGCATAGGCTATCCGACGCATCAGATTGAAATACTCACTCATCTCCATCCCTAACTTGGTGAACATACCTTTATCCCAGTTGGGATACATGCGTTCGTAAGCTTCTGCCTGGCGTACCATGAAGATAGGTAGCCCGCTTACAACACCATTCTTATAAGTAATCCCATAAAAATCATATTTCTTACGGATGCCTTCCATCTCTTTTTCTGTCAGTTTAGAAGGAGTATAAAGCATATCGCGAAAACGTTTTTCCATCAACTGCATATCTTGTCTATCCTCCTCACTAACCGGAGTAAGGGCTATTTCCGGTTTCCACAAGGAGTGTTCATAAATCACCAGCCAATGGTTGGTGGTTCCTTTATTAACGAAGGGTACCTGCACATCGGCTGTTTGCTGACGGGCATCCACTTTACTGGCAGTTATCAGATGGTCAATGAACAGCTCTCCTTTTACATCAGGTGCAATGATGCGCAGTTCATTCATCCCGGATTCAGGAATACCTTGCATATCACGCTCATAGCAGACCCAGGCAGCACGCCAGCCGGTGAAGTTAATACCGAAAGGAAAAGAAGTGCACTTCTTTCCGTCTTTCAAGAATTCAAACTCAATAGTAGTATCTTGGGCTTTTGCGTTGTACACCCAAACAATGAAAGCGGAAAGGTAAGTATCTTTTCCGGTAGGGTCTTTCTTCTCGAACTTCAGATCACGCTGAAGAGTCAACACAGAGCCAGGTTCGAAGGTCCATCGCAAACTGTGTGTACCGTCTTTATAATGTCGGTCGCTGATGCCGAGCGTGGCTTTCGTTGCGCTTAAACCGGTAGGAAGCTCGGGTTGTTCAAAAGAGAGTAACCGTTCATTCCTTACAATCTGTGCCGACAGGTTAAAGGAAAATAGTACAGTACATGCAGCAACAAGGGTAGATTTCATCAGATTAAGTTTCGTCATCATGGTATGAGAATATTAATAGAGTTAATTCAAATGTTCGGTACGGAAATTCGTGAAGCGGACATGATTTTGAAGAAGGCGCAAGCCAAAATGTCCATCGCCTGCACCGGCTTCAAGAGGCAGACGGAAAAGTTCCTCATCATCTACTAAGAAAGTGGTGCTATTATTTCGAACACGAATCCGGATATGATACCACCGGTTTGGCTTCAATAGATGAACGGGATCGGTATATTCTTTAATCAAAGGTTTGATGCGAGCTTCATCTATATCGTAAAACTGACCGTAGTAACGACGGAAACGGGTAGTGGTATTATCATTACCACCATAGCCTACATAGAACAGATTCAATGTATTATAGTTACGGAAGATACCATTTCGCCAAGTGGAGCGGGCTAATAATTTGCCGGGGTGTTTCGGATCATTTGCAGCCCAGAAACAGTTCATGTCGCTCAGGCGGTCGTGTTCTCCGCCATTCATCACCATGCAAATATGATAACTGATTTCATAATCACCGGTCAGGCGGTCTTTATACCATAAAGTAAGCCCTTCGGGCACGATAAGTTCAAGCGTATCTTCACGGATGGTGAAGTCCATCATTCCCGACTGGTCTTCGGCAATCCAATGACCCTAAGGAAGCGCGCTCTTGCGCCAATAAAGTACAAGGGAGAACAAGGAAAATACATTTCCACAGAATATGTATGAAAGTTGAATGTGTCATTTCCGGTATTAGTTTCGTTTACAATATTTCCACATTGCAAAGAAACGGTACTTTTTAGAGAAAATGACACATAAATCGTACAGAAAAGGTATATTTTAGTAATTTAAGGATGCATCTCCTCAAAGGCCTTATTCTCCTCTTCTATTGTAGTGATAGTTTCCGGCAACTCACTGATAGGAAGATCGAAGTTATACCAATCGGTATAGCAATCGGTAACATACCACTTTCCATCAATCAGCTCGAACACTACGCGAAGGGAAGCTTCCGACTCATCATAGCCAGCCTCAAACTCTTTTATGCTTGGGGTGTTCACGGTAAACCGGGAGACATAAACTCCGCCCTCTTCGTCTGTGATGCGTTCTTCTTTAAACGCATCTTCACCCAGCAACGCCCACTTATCACGTGTAAACGGAAAAGTTTTCTCCGTCTCACCATCTTCCTCTAACAGGGCAATGGGAGTTTTCAACGGAAACTTGATACGGGAATACTGGAAAGAAGCACTGGAAGTAAATTTCTTGAGGAATGCCTGGAAGTCCTCATTAGCTGCGGCAGCCTGACTATTCGTAGTCGTCAGCATAAGTACCGCGAAAAGACAAAATACAAAGTGAATTGCTTTCATCTGGTTACAATGTCAAAGGGTTTATTAATCAGGCGCAAAGATAATGCAAAATCCGAAAGCGATACAAAAACAAACTTATTTAATATTGTTAAGGTGTAGTTTATCTTATCCGCAGAAAATAAGAATAATCCATCCGTTACCATATCTTCAAACATATGAGATAATATTACAAAGAAGATACATATTATATCCGTTCCTTTACTACCAATAACACGATATATCCAATACTTATGAAAACAATAATATCATTTATGCTTTTTTAGTATTCTGACATCATGTATCCAACAAGAAAGTCAGTTAGAGCAAGCAATATCGCAAAGTGGAGACAACCATATTGAACTGGAAAAGGTCTTGCTACACTACTCCGTAAACCAATCCGATAGTTTGAAATTAAAAGCAGCAAAGTTTTTAATAGAAAACATGCCGGGACATTATTCCATTCTGTCAGATGAATTAAGCAATTACAAACAACATCTTTTGCAATATGACGCATATCTTAAAAGCTCCTGCACATATAAGAGCCATGTTTGATGTTTACCCTTATCAGGCAAGCTTGCTAAAATTAGCCCATCCCCAAAAGGTGGAAGATATCAAGATTATCAAGGCTGATTATTTAATAGATAATATAGACAAGGCTTTTCTCCATTGGGAAGGTCCCTGGGGAAAGCATTTGACGTTTGACGAGTTTTGCGAGACATTACTTCCATATAGAGTTGATATCGAACCTTTATCCCATTGGAGAGATTCATTGTCACCGGAATTCTCCCCTACCATAGACTGGCTCTCACATATAGATGAATATGCATATTCTCCTTACCAAGCATGCCAGGCTGTAAATGATATACTTTATAAATCAACCGTTTACGCCAATCAAATATTCCACGGATTTCGGCATCCTTTAATATCACAAAATGCAAAAGACTGGAATTGTGTTCAATATGTCTATGGCGTCCAATATGTGATGCGTGATTTAGGAGTACCTGTCCACATAGATTATACTCCACAATATGGCGTTCGCGGAAACCGGCACTATTGGAATAGTGTATTGCACTATACAGGACATTCTTATCCTTTTCAAGGATATAATTCCGGTCCCGAACGCTCCTTAAATCCACATAACGGTACGATTAAGGTTTTTCGTCGGTCATACGCCCGCAACAGACGTTGGATATCGGAAATCGTGAAAGACGAACCAATCCCCCCTTTTTGAGAACCCATTTGTGAAAGATGTATCCCATGAATATCAGCGTACTTTCAACATCCATATCCATTTGACCCATGAAAGTACGGAAAAACGGAAATTCGCCTACCTATGCGCATTTAATAATGAGAAATGGGTCCCGATACATTTCGGAGAGATCAGCGAGAATACAGTAACATTTGAAAATGTAGGAACCGGCATTGCCTGCATTGCAGGATATTGGATCAATGATGAAATAGTTCCCGCATCCTATCCGTTTCTAATAACCAGTACAGGAAAGCCCCACTATTTGCGCCCCGATAAAAAGCAGACGCAGACACTGCGCCTCAAACGTAAATATCCGCTGGTTAATTGGGTCAACCGCAATAGCGACAAAATGGTAGGGGCAAAAATAGAAGCTTCACATCTCCCCTCTTTCATCCCCTCAGTCGAAGTATCCACCTTGTCAGAAAACGCATATTCCAACTATGCGGATCATTTCATCTCTCATCCGCATAAATACCGGTATTGGAGAATTTTGATTCCAAGAAAGACCTCAATCGCTGAACTGGAATTTTTCTCCGGTAATGACACCGTTCCATTAAAAGGGAACTTTTTCGCATCACCCAAGGAAAAGGGATTTGAACAGAAAAAGGCAGCCCTATCCGACCGGGACAAATTAACTTCCGCCGAAACACAGGATTGGGTGGCTATTGATTTGGGCGTTCCGGCCAGCATCAGCCGCATTCATTACTTGCCTTTGACGGATGATAACAATATAGTACCCGGTGAGACTTACGAGCTACTGGTAGGTGACGACAAAGGCTTCAACAGCCTGGGCATGAAAGTGGCCGAATATTCATACATTGATTTCGATTCGGTACCCGTCAACGGGCTGTATTGGATCAGAAACCATACGAAAGGACGCGAAGAGAGAATTTTCACATTTGAAAGAAACAGAGTCATCTTCAGATAAAAAATGATAAAACAAGCCTTTACATATACCGACTTATACGCTTGCGCATTCGCGCTTTACCTTATTTGCCACACCGTTGGAACGTCCGATAACCTTATGGACAAAAATGATTGGCTGATATGGGGTTGCGTTGCACTCTGCTATGCAGCAGTGCGTTGCTTGACACGGTCCTGTCAATACAAGTTATTGGGTATAATCGCAATTACCGGATTTATTCAGTCCCTCATCGCATGGGGGCAATTTTGTGGTTGGGCAGAATCCAACCACAACAACTTCCCGGTTACAGGCAGTTTCAAGAATCCGGCACCTTTGGCTGGTTACATCGGTGCCTGCCTGATATTAATCGTAGAATTTATGTCATTATGCTATAAGGAGAACAGAAAAACAATCTTCACCCTATTGATACCCGCAGCAGCCTCAATATCGGGAATTATCATCCTCTCCTATTCCCGAGCCGCATGGATAGCTCTGCTCATATCCCTTATACACCTATTGGCAAGGCACCGCAAAATCCGATACCGGTACCTATTTCCCGTAGCGGTATTGTGCCTTTCTTGCTTGGCGGCCCTCTACTTCCTGAAGAAAGAATCTGCCGACGCGCGATTGTTTATATGGAAAAACAGCGGACAGCTTCTTTATACTTCCCCATTAACAGGTTCGGGCGTAAACACCTTTGCATCCCGGTACATGTACACACAAGCCGAGTATTTTGCAAACCATCCGGACTCTCCCTACAAGCTCAAAGCGTCCGATAACAGCCATGCTTTCAACGAATACCTGCGCATCATAGTCGAATATGGAATCATCGGACTTATTCTGCTACTTTTGTTGTTCAGAAGCATGTCGTTTTTCCACCCCGTATTATCTTTCTATTGCATCTTTGCCTTTTTTTTCATATCCGTTGGAAATCACGCCCATCATATTGCTGGTAACCGTCATGGCGGCATCATATCCGGGAAAAAACATCTGCTATTATCCCCGATATATCTTGATAACCATCTGCCTGTCGGCGTCATGCCTCCTTAGTTACAGAGCATGGCGATTCAAGTCCGAAGAACGGGAATTAAAAAGTATGATTCATGAATACGGGTACTTGCCCGGTGCCGGACTGGAGGACAAACTATTCGGATATTATCCTTGCTATAAGAATAACCATATATACATTGCTTCCTGCGCTATGCAGTTCTACAAAAAATAAAAGCTATCCCAAAGCAGAAGTCATGTTACGGCGGGCATCCGTGCTATTTCCTTCCTCAAGGATCTTGTACGACTTAGGCAATTGCTGTCACCGGCTTCAGAAATACGAGGAAGCAGAACGGTTTCTGTCCATCGCCTGCAACATGGCTCCGGGACACGTCTTGCCGCAATACTATCTGTTTCGCCACTACGCCGAAACCGGCCAAACCCATAAGGCACTGAATAGCGCCCACACGATCATTCATAGCAAATTCAAACAAGAAGGCTCTACCGCTCTTCAAGTGAAACATTTGGTAAAAGAGTATTTGAGCAAAACAAAGGAAGGAGGTGAGAGACAATAAAAGAATTTTAACCGGAAAAAAGAATGTATTATTAATCAACAAAAACACATTAGTTATGAAAAAGAAAAAACTAATATTCATCTTAGCCCTATTCGCAGTGATATGGAATTCGTGCTTTGATGATTTACCCTACTCGCGACGGCAAGAGCGGAATCAGAAAACAACGGATGATGCCATAAGCCTCAACGCAGTAAAAAAGTATTATTCGCACATCCCCCTATTGACTTTGCCACAGACACAAGACAAGGCAAAAGGTGGTCATGGAATGAATGATAGCATAGATACCGCGAAAGACAGTACCCACGTACACACTGATGCGTGTCAGCACAAGCATCACACACGCGGCCTGCCGGATATTCAAGAGAGTAACATTGTTCCTCTATGGGATGAAGCCAGAAAATGGTCGGATTCAGTATCCGTCTATATAGAAATACCTCTGAATATCAGTGGCGGGAAATTATATGCCCATAAAACAATAAAACGAAAAGGAAAAAAACTATCTTTGAACGTGTCAGACCGGAGTCCATGCTTGTGTTTGAACAGAGGCTCGGGAAGAAAAAGACAGATTGCTATATGGTTACCCTGATAGGAGAAAAAGACTATATGAAAAAGCACGGAAAAAAAAATGAAAACAATGCGTCATATTCCCGATAACCATGCTTTCACCGGAATATGGTACAAGTCTTATCCGAGCGGACGCATCCAATCGGCCTATTATTATACCAATGGCAAAAGAACGCACAAAATCTTCCGGGCCGGATGCCAGCAACAATCTGACTATTCGAAAGACAACGACTTCCTTTCCATCAGTCTGGTAGACCGTTCCTTATCAGCTTCCAGTTATTCTATCGACTGGGAAAATGATGTCTACTATTGTGCCTTTTGTGGCTTGTATCATACATACGACGGTGGCGGATGCGAAGTCTTGATTGAGTATTGTACCAGATGCGGACAAAACGTTGACGACTGCAACTGTTGCTATTATTGCGGGAATGATCCGTGTACTTGCAATGTGTGTTTCGTATGTGGAAGCGACCCTTGCACTTGCTATTCCCAATGCCCCGATTGTGGACACGATCCTTGCATCTGTTGTCCGGATTGCCGTAATTTTCCCTGTACTTGTTGTCCTAATTGCGGCAATGATCCTTGCATTTGCGATGATGAAAATACAGAGCCGGACAATCCGGATGACTGTAATGGTCCCAAATGTCCGGAGTGTGGAGGACTGATTATGGATGGCATAACCACAAGGGCGAGTGTTTCTTGTCCAATATGTGATGGAAAAAGATGTCCGGTTTGTGAGAAAAGACACTGTAAAGAAGTCCATAGCAACTGTGATCCAATCCCTGCTTCCGGCAAAATCAAAGCAAGTGCGAACACTATGTATAATACGATGAAGAATACCTATCCTGATGGTCCCGAAACATTTGCTTTCAGTGATTTTGAGAATCTTCTCAGAACCAATGGACATAATGAAAACTCTATCGGCCTGTCTTATTATTCGGATGAAGAGGTGTATAGACTAAGGGAGTTAAAAACAGGTAATTCTCCAACCAGTGTCAAAGTCACTATATTTACTACAACTGTGGCTACCATACATAATCATCCTAACGGTACTCCACCGTCCGGAATCGACTTCTTGAATACAGCCAAATGGGTGTCTGATAATAATGTTTATTCAACCACGTATGTCTATACCACCAATGGTAATTATGCACTATATATTGAAGATGTCCAAAAAGCAAAACTGTTTTATTCTAAATATTCGAACTGTCTCTCAGATACAGAAACAAAGATGTTTAAAGCAGAATCCGATTTAGATAAAAAAATGGGAAAGTATCTATAAGGAACTGAAAGGACTATCCGATACCGACAGACACATGATGTCGCTTGCCGAATTAGCCGAACAGACTAATTCAGGGATTCGCATATTGAAAAGTGAGCCTTCAAGCAGCAACTCTTTCGGATTATACTATACCCAAACGATTGATGATAAAATTATACCGTATAACTGTAAATAACAAACTTATGAAAAATTTAATTCTCATTTGGTCACTATTGGTGGCATCCATATCCGCTTTTGCACAGGATAGATATATATCCTTGCAAGAATGCAATAACGATACATTAGAATATATAAAAACTAATTTTACAGAGAAGAAAATAGAAAAGTATATCAATAAACCGTTCGGAATATTTGCAGATGATTTTGAATTAAAATTCTATTATATAGGAAGTTCTAGGAAGGATTGGAAAAATTCGGGAGAAATAATAGGTATAAAAATATCATATTGGGGAGATGACAAGTTTCATCTTATAAAGAAATTTCCAATATATTGTTGTTTTATCAAATTTTATGAACCATACCCAGATAGTGCCGGGATTGCAGAATACGAATTTAAAAACAGAGTAGATCAAAATAAAGCCATAAGGGGATATCTCCGTGATTTCATTATAGAAGATATGGAATTTATATTGTTTTTACAACAATGGAGATACCTCTAAAGATAAATTTTGGTATTGGAAAGGATTAGGATTTGATTAAAAATTTATATCATTGCTGTCCACTAAAAAAGTGGATAGCAATGACTTTATATATAAAATGAATAGCAAACGATAACATTGGGTCGGTATATAAGCAAATATATCAACTTGACTAAAAGTATATATAGTTTTAGGGAGCACAAGACAAATTTGAGTTGTTTTTCTATTTTCAGTTGTTCATTGTCAGCTTTGTTACTATTGAAAACAGAAAAACAACTTTATCAAGCATGAATGCCTACTCGTGCATTACCTTTCCATAACCTATTTCTCTTCCTGCAGTTCATTCAGCCCTCCCTGAATCCCCCTATTCATCGGCTTTCCGGCTGAAACATCCAGTCTTCTCACCACCTCGTACACATTGCCGTATTCGGTATGTCTCCTTTTCAGTCCCGCCCGAAGCAATACTTGCCCGAAGCGCATAGGGTTACTGCCTCGCATGGCGGCAGGGTTGGCCGTCTGCAATTCGCTGAAAATGTCGGCAGCGGTCAAGTCAAGGCTCTTTTCATGGGCAAGCGGGGTGCGGAACCGGGAAGCGAGTACCTCTTCAACAAGGCTGGTGCGGTAGAACTTTTCGTTATGTCTTTGCAATTCTCCCTCTTCTTTCTTGGTGAACCAGTTACGTCGTCCGGCAGACAGTTCAGCTTTCAGTTGGGCAAAAATCTGGTCATGTTCTATGTGGGTACAGTCAATATCATGCTTCACTTCCACGCATAGGAAACGGCGGCTGCCCGTCGGGTCGGTGAGCAGGTCGAAGCGGTTGCTTGTGCCGATAAATGAGGCCACGCGGGGCAGTTGCCGGAAATTCTGCTGATAGGCCTTGCGGATGTTGAGGGCGGACATCTGCATCAGGTTCTTCAGCAACGGCATCTTGTTTTCGGCGTATTTATCAAATTCATCCATGTTCAGCAGTCCCATTTCCGCAAGGAGCCGTTCGGCTTGTCCCTGCGAAGTGAGTTTCAGGTTGTCGGTGTAGTAACGCATCAGCACGTCGGGCATCAGTGAGCGGCAAAGGTACTCTTCCGACGCCCCTGCTCCCGGCTGACGAGAATGGGCGCCACGCTATTGGCATGCAGCACGGACTGATCCATCCATTGCGAAGCAAGCCCCAGCATCCATGTGTGGAAGCCTTGTACCCACAACGGACGGCAGGAAACGCGTAGGGCAAGTGCGGTCAGCCGGTCACGCCCGTCCCAGGCGGGCAGTTCGTCCATATAAAGGTGAAAGGGATGATAAGAGGCGATATAGGAAGAGTAGACGTAGCGGCTCAGGTCCTTGTCCCAGCAAGGGATGCCTTCGTCATGCGCTTCAATGCATAAGGCGTTCAGTTCACGCTTGCCGATTGGAGTAAAGGGAACGGTACGTTGTCCGGCGGGGCGGAATTCGGTCTCATCCGTCAGCAGGTTGTAGCGGAAGTCGTAACGGGATGTCAGGAATTCCTTTACATTGCGGGTCAGGAGCGAAGTCGCATTAGCGGCATGCTTCGATGTTTTATGTTTTGTTTCCGGTTTTTCCGTTTTCAGCTTTTCAGCAATAGTCAGTAGTTGGCTTGCCTCGCGCAAAAGTCGGTGTTGTTGCAATAACGTTCGATTCTTCTTCATGATGTTTTTTGTTTTCTTTTAATAGTTAATAGTATCGGCTTGTCGAGCTTGATGCTACGAAGTTACTATGCGGAATAGGGGTTTTGCAAGCTTTTCCCTACTATTTTTGTCACAAAGACGCTTGCAGAAAAAGATAGGGATTTTATACGTGCAACCCGCTTATTTTAGTATCTTTGCATGCTTCTTTATAAATGACCGACCGAAGTCATTCGATCGAACGACCGGAGTTATCCGACCGAACGACTGGAGTTGTCCGATCTTCCGACCGGAGTGGTTCATTTACAAGCGAACACCTTTGGCACAATAAAGTAAGGATATTAACCGCATAAAGAGATAAGACTTATGTCAATAGTATATGATTGGTACGAGAACCCCAATGCTGAGGGTGATCCGGAAGAAAGGGGATTGCATCCCCGCCCGTTGCTTAACGGAAAAGTGACAATGAAACAACTGTATGCCCGCGTGCATGCCCGCAGTTCGCTCACGACGGGCGATGTGATGAATGCGATAGATTGCCTGACGCAGATTTGCGGTGAGGAGTTGCGCGAAGGCCGTGAGGTACACATTGAAGGTCTGGGGTATTTCTCCCCAACACTGGAAGCTACGCAGAAAGTAACCCGCAGCACACCGAACAAGCATCTGAAGGTACGGCTGAAAAGCATCAGCTTCCGTCCCGACGTCAATCTGAAAAGTGCGCTGACAGGCATCACGGCCACCCGGAGCAAATATACCCGCCACTCCCAACGCCTCTCGGAAGTGGAGATAGACATGCGCCTGAAAGAGTACTTCACCGAACATGACGTACTGATCCGCTACGATTTCCAGAATCTGTGCGCTATGGCACGTACCACCGCCAACGGACATTTGAAACGGCTACAGGAGGAAGGCAAACTGATAAACGTGGGGCGACGTACGCAACCCATCTACCGCCCCATGCCGGGATATTACGGCATGTCGCGGGATGCAGAGGTGAAGCGGTGAAAAGAAAAAATAGTTTCAGCCGGAGCACCGATGAACAAGGAGCTCCAGCAGGAACTGAAAGAACAGAACCCTCTTATTTCTGTCTCAGATACTCAAACCCAAAGCGGCAGCGCAAACAGTCTTTCTTATCGCAATACTCTTTCTGAAGCTGCAACAAAGCCTGCGAATCAGCAGCAGTAGATACAGGTAGCCCTGCCCCACTCCAGTGGCGGATGATATGATTATCTTCCGCTTTCAGACTTTCAAGAAACCCCGTAGCCCGTTCGCAAAGCAGCTCATCGGCTTTATGCAGACCATAGGCGTACAAGAAAGGAATAACAGTATTGATAATAATCAGGTTCTGAGCATTCTTCCCCACTTGCTTTTCACGGGAGGAAGATACTTTCCGGAAATTGAAATGCTCTTCCCAATACGGAGAGGTAGTGACAGTCAGTAGTTTCCGGACAGCCTCCAGCGTATCCGCTTCCATAATACGTGAGAATAAAGACCGTTCTTTATAATATAGATTTGCCAACTGCGCCAGGCGGACATGGGGAAAAATTGCCGGGACGCAAACGGAGAAAACGCCATTGAGTGGCGGTCATCGGAACTGACAGTTCAAACTTATGCTGCAAGTAGCGAAATTCCTTCTGCAACTTCAGATAATACCCGTCCGCATCCGGTAGTTCCTCATCCAGCAATCCGGCTTGTCCAAAAAAGAAGGCTTCTACCTGGAAAAGATCATCCCGGTGCTTATCTATCGCACGAAAAGGCAGACGGCTGGCCCATGCTTCAAAAGCATCTCCATTCAGACCGAAACCAAAGTTACGAGCTAAAGTGATAAAGAACACATCTTCCCAATGATTATTGCATCGCTCCAACCGGGTGGCAATCACACGCGCTTTCTGCTCGAAACGTTCCACCTGCAAAGCGGAAAGCCAGGAATGGACTGTCAGTTTCGGAAGAGAAGACAATATAGAATAACAAGGAGGATAGATTTCCGCATGGCTCAGTTCATCATAACGCTGACGGACGGGGTCAGGACAGGGTAGTTGCAGTTGTGGCACCGGTACTCCATTTGCGCGAAACACCTCACAATCCACTGTTTCCGCTACGTGCAGAATGACATTGTCATAGGCCGCATCTTTATCGTGACCATGCCTCATCCAGTCGGATGCCAATGTATGCACTTCGATGTTTCCCACCCAAAGGGTACCGCCGATTTTTAGTTTGGCATTGAAGAAGTCGGGGCCTGCGTTTGTGTTCGGTAGTCCGGCATCTATCACTTCAACCGGTTCGCCGGTAGTGGTCTGGAGCATCTTTAACGGAAAGATTTTATGCTTCCACACATAATGCAATAGTAGTTCCATTGTTAACAAGAAGTTAATGTACGCAACAAATGTAAGAAAAAGATTATCTTTGCGACCTATAGAACGTTGATAAAGTGAATTTAATCAGAAGAAAAAATGAAAATAGCATTAATCGGTTACGGTAAAATGGGTAAGGAAATCGAAAAGATTGCCCTCAGTCGCGGACACGAGATTGTCAGCATCATCGACGTAAACAACCAGGAGGATTTTGAATCGGACGCATTCAAAAGCACCGACGTCGCCATAGAATTCACAAATCCTATGGTAGCCTACTCCAATTATATAAAAACCTTCGAAGCCGGAGTGAAGTTGGTTTCCGGCAGTACCGGATGGATGGACAAACACGGTGAGGAAATCAAAAAACTTTGTACCCAAGGAGGCAAAACGCTGTTCTGGGCATCCAATTTCAGCTTGGGCGTGACTATCTTCTCTGCCGTGAATAAGTATCTGGCAAAGATTATGAACCAGTTTCCTGCCTACGACGTGACGATGAGTGAAACACATCACATCCATAAACTGGACGCACCAAGCGGTACAGCCATCACGCTTGCCGAAGAGATCCTGGAAAACCTGGACCGTAAAGAACGCTGGGTGAAAGGAACCATGCAGGCACCGGATGGAAGTGTTTCCGGCTCTGCCGAATGTGCCGCCAATGAACTACCTGTCAGCTCTATCCGCGAAGGTGAAGTACCGGGTATCCACGTAATCCGTTATGAGTCGGAAGCAGACAGCATCATACTTACGCACGATGCCAAGAACCGCAAAGGTTTTGCGCTGGGGGCCGTACTTGCCGCCGAATTTACTGCCAATAAGGAAGGTTATCTGGGAATGAGCGACTTGTTCCCTTTCCTGAAATAATAAACAGACCATAAACAACAAGCTAAAATGAGAAAAGCAACTCGCGCCCAATGGGTTAAATTCGCAATCGTCACCGTACTTTACCTCGCTTTCCTGATATGGGTGAAAAGCTGGCTGGGATTGATCGTCGTACCTTTTATCTTCGACATTTACATCAGCAAAAAAATCCCTTGGGGCTTCTGGAAAAAATCAGAGAACCCGGCTGTACGCAGCGTGATGAGTTGGATAGACGCTATCGTGTTTGCACTGGTAGCTGTTTACTTCGTCAATATCTATGTATTCCAGAATTACCAGATACCTTCTTCTTCACTGGAGAAATCATTGTTGGTAGGCGATTACCTCTACGTCAGCAAATTAAGCTACGGTCCACGCGTGCCCAATACACCATTGTCCATGCCGCTGGCTCAGCACACCCTGCCACTGGTAAATACTAAATCGTACATAGAGTGGCCCCAATGGGACTACAAACGTGTTCCTGGTCTGGGTAAAGTAAAACGGAACGATATCGTAGTCTTCAATTTCCCTGCGGGAGATACCGTAGCCACCAACTATCAGCAAACGGACTTTTATTCTCTCGCCTACAACGAAGGGCAGCGGATGTATCCGAATCCCGTAAATATGGACAGTCTGACGCGTAAGCAACAACGTGCCGTTTACGATTTGTACTACAATGCCGGAAGAAACCTGATACTTTCCAATCCTAAAATGTATGGTGACGTTGTAGTCCGCCCTGTAGACCGCCGCGAAAACTATGTAAAGCGTTGCGTCGGATTGCCGGGAGATACGCTTGAAATCAGGGATGCCCAAGTTTATATCGACGGGAAGCCTCTTGAAAATCCGGAAGACATGCAGCTCAACTATCTGGTACAGACCACAGGTCCGTACATCACAGAAGATATGTTCCGCGAACTGGGCATCAGCAAGGACGATCAGGCAATGGTTACTAACGAAAGCCTGTTGATGGAGATGGGATTAACTCACCGTGATGCACAAGGACGCCTGGCTCCTACCTACGATCTGCCGTTGACAAAGAAAATGTTTGAAACGCTATCGGCTAATAAGAAACTGGTCAGCCGTATCGTCATGGAACCGGAAATATTCACCGGTCAGATGTATCCGCTGAATCTCTACACAAAGTGGGATCGCAATAACTACGGTCCAATCTGGATACCGAAGAAGGGGGCTACCATCAAACTGACCGAGGATAATCTGCCTATCTACGAACGTCCTATCAGAGCATACGAAGGCAATACGCTGGAAGTAAAAGAGGACGGTATCTACATCAATGGTAAAAAGACAGACGAATATACCTTCAAGATGGACTATTACTGGATGATGGGTGATAACCGCCACAACTCTGCCGATGCCCGTTCCTGGGGATTCGTTCCGGAAGATCATATCGTAGGCAAGCCGATTGTAGTTTGGCTGTCACTCGATAAGGATCGCGGCTGGTTTGACGGTAAAATCCGTTGGAACCGGATATTTAAGTGGGTAAAGTAAGCGCCTGAAATGAAAAAGGCATGGAAGATAACGGGAGCAATCATCGGAATAATACTCGTTGTAGTGTTACTCCGGGGTTGCGTTATGACTTCCTACCTTATTCCCTCATCGGGTATGGAGAACTCCCTGTTTCAAGGAGAACGTATTCTGGTAAATAAATGGAGCTATGGGCTGCGCCTTCCCCTCATGGCGTTGTGGAATTATCATCGCTGGGGAGACAGTCCCGTAGAAAAGGAAGACATTATCGTCTTCAACAATCCGGCTAATCTTTCAGAGTCTGTCATTTCCCGACGTGAGGTATTCATCAGCCGTTGTATCGGTGTACCGGGAGATACGTTGCTGATAGACTCCCTGTTTTCCGTCATTCCATCGGAGAAGAATGCTCCCGACCAGAAGTTCCTGTACGCCTATCCCCGGAAAAAGGAGAAGCAGCTTGATTCATTACTCACTCTTCTTTCCATTTGTGATAATTGCCTGATGGGACAGGATAGCATAAAGAATGTACGTAGTTTCAGCCGTTACGAATATTATCTGCTGGAACAAGCCATGAACGGAAACTGCTGGATAAAACTACTGGATAAAAAAGACTCCATAGAGGCCTTACGTCCGCTGATTGTTCCCGGTAAGGGAAAAGCCGTACGTGTATATCCGTGGAACCGGACTCTGCTACGCAATACCTTGGTGTTGCATGAGAATAAACAAGCCGAGATTAAAAACGATACCTTATATATAGAAGGTAAACCTGTGCAACATTGCTACTTTACCAAGGATTATTACTGGGTAAGTGCTAATAACTCCATCAATCTCTCTGATTCCCGCCTGTTTGGCTTTGTCCCTAAAGATCACATTATCGGCAAAGCCTCGCTCATCTGGTTTTCCAAGGAGAGCGACACCGGGCTGTTCGGGGGATATCGCTGGAAACGTTTTTTCAGTCCTGTACAATAGAAAAAGGAGAAATCGTAAGAGAACTAACCAAAGAATGAATTCAAAATGAAAACCGTATATCTTTCTTCCGCCTATCTGGCACCCATAGAATATTATGCCAAGTTACTGGCTTATGACAAGGTCTTTATCGAGCAGCACGACCATTATGTGAAACAGACCTACCGCAACCGCTGTACCATTGCAGCACCGGACGGTGAATTGGTGCTTTCCATCCCTACCGTCAAGCCCGACACCTTGAAATGTCCACTAAAAGACATCCGTATCTCCGATCATGGTAACTGGCGGCACCTGCATTGGAATGCTCTTTCATCCGCTTACAATCATACTCCTTTCTTTGAATACTACAAAGATGATTTCCAGCCTTTCTATGAGAAGAAACATGAGTTTTTAATCGATTTCAACGAAGAATTATGCCGTCTTCTCTGTTCACTGATAGATATACAGCCGGACATGGAGCGTACCGATATGTACAAGATCGACTTTACACCCGACGAAGATGATTTTCGCGAACGAATTCATCCGAAGAAAGATTATAAAGAGGAAGACCCGGACTTCATTGTCCAGCCTTATTATCAGGTCTTCCAAGAACGAATCGGCTTTCTGCCTAATCTCAGCATCGTCGATTTACTGTTTAATATGGGACCGGAGAGTTTACTGATATTGCAACGTTCATTTTGAGAATTTCTGTAGGAATTCTGCAAGGTTCTCCCCTTCTTCCACTCCCAGCTTCTTACGCAAACGGTAACGGCTAATCTCTACCCCTCGCAAAGAGATATTCAGGAGTGGAGCTATTTCCTTAGACAGCAAATTCATCTGAATATAAGCACAAAGCAACTTATCTTTGTTATTCAGTTCCGGATATGCCTTTTCCAGTTTACGGAAGAAATCATGATGTACAGAGTCGAAAGTACTTTGAAATGCTTGCAAATCGTCATCATGCTCAATATTCGTATCGATCTGCCCCAACAACCGGAGTGTCTTCCGGCGAAGGGATACAAGATTCTCCTCACTGATGGAATGAGAAATACCCAGCACTTCCCTCTTGATATCCAATAAGATTTCATTCTTGCGCACAATATTCAAAGTGGTACGAATCAGTTCCTCCGATTTATAACGTAATTCTGACTGCAGGTTTTCTTCTTTCAGGATATCTATCTTCTTATCTTTCAGTTCACTTTCTTTCTTAAACTCTTGTTTCTGACGATAAAGTTCCAGTTCTTTCTGCATCAGCAAGCGCTTGCGGCTATCGGCAATACGATAATATATATAGTAGAGCAAGCCACTTAACATGACAGCATAGATCAGATAACTCCACCATGCACGATACCAGGGAGGCAATACCTCAAAAGCAAAACTCGTAATCACCAGTTCCTGATCTTTATCTGTCATCAGCTTTACACTAAATACATATTTCCCTTCGTGCAAACCTGTAAATTCCTTCACGCTATTCTCGCTATACTCACTCCATTGACCTTTATCACTACCATTACTGAGGCGGAATGAATAAAGGGATGCCTGGGAAGGATCATAGGTATTCACATTGTACTGAATACGAAGAGAGTTGTGATGATAAGGAATAATCACCGGTGAATCATCATACCGGTAACTACGCCCATAGATCAACGAGTCACGTTGTCCGGTCAGATATACCCGACGAATCTGCAAAGACAATGGCGTAACATCCGTAGTAACCGGAGAAAGACTTACCAATGAGAAACCTTCTTCTGTGCCTACTACCGCCTGATCGTCACATATATTTACACTCTCATTATTTTCAATCAACGAACCTTTCAGAAAAGACTCATGAGGATTCTTATAATAAGTATTTTTCATGGCATCATAGCGCAACAGTTTCAATGCTCCGCCCACTACATACCACATATTATGCGAAATATCTGTAGTAAGATAAGTATAGGAAGTCTTCCCATCCAATAAAGATTCCAGCTCCGAATACTCTTCCAAGCTATCCGTAACCTGATTATAACGCCATAAGCCATAGTGTGACACCACTACGGTTTCATTGTTTATCTGAGCCAGGCAAGCATCATATCCCGTAGGAAAAGAATGGTTATTATAGTTCTTCAAATTTATGACTTCTTTCAAGTCATCAGACAGTTGAAGGCGACAGACACCTCTATCCTTATTAGTAATCCATAATACATTACCTGTTTTCTCAGCCAAAAGACTTTTTGCAGAATAGGTAAAGTTCCGAAGCCGGCCGGCTACTTTCCACTTTCCGGATTCCTTCTGCAACAAATGTAGTCCGCTATATTTGCCATATGTTCCCACAATCAACACATCCGGTCGGTGGCTGAGAGATACGAGCAGACGCGTCCCCCTCAAGCCATCCAGATGTTCCACATTAGCACCATCTATTACAAAAATGCCATTATCCGAAGCACAGAACAGCTTATCATCATGATTCAGAAACGACCACACCTGACCACCCGTACCAGGAATAAACTCCATTGGTATCGTCTGATTCAAATCTACAGAAGGCACGGTATAATACAGTCCCTGGTTGGTTCCTAAATATAGTTTATCCCGATAGAGATAAGAAGTGTATCCCGAACCTATAACCGGCTTGTTGCCATATAAAGAGGATATACGAGAATTCAAATGAATATAGTCAATTCCATTATCCAGTCCTAACCAAAGATTTTCCTGTGTATCAAAAGCCATACTAAGCACTGTTTTATTCTGTAATCCGCTACTAATAGATATGACATCGATCTCATTTTTTTCAAGATTCAATAAGCACACCCCGTCTTGTACAGAGCCTATGGCCAACAAAGAATGATTAAGAGCTGCACAAAACACACGGTTTTTCTTCATGAACTCATCTGCCGCACAAGTATATTTCTCGATCTTTTTCACCATCATAAGTAAAGAGTCCGTTATAGCGGGTAGCTATCAGAACCTTACCGTTATAAGGTAACAAACTGGAAATTCTTCCCAATATCTCCGAACCGGGTACTACAGTGAAGTCTTTCCCATCAAGAATGAGTAATCCTTCGGCAGCACCTATATAAAATTTATTGTATACGATAGAAGAAGTATATATTTCACCGCTACATTCCAGATACTCCAAATGGTCATTTTCCCAATAAAACAAGCTACGATCCGACTGAAAACAGATTCGGTTTTTATCCTGCAGAATATTCCAGATAACACCTATAGAAGAGTTAGGAGGCAAACTATCCGAAAGACAAGTATAATCTAACCCTCCCAAACGATTCGGAGTAAAATAGCCAAAACGACCGATTCCACCGATGTAAATCCGTCCGTCATTTCCTATTTTCATAGCACGGGCTTTTGCATTATGCATGGGATAAAGATTCCATCCAGCGCCATCAAACTCCAACAGTCCATTGGTATTGGCCACATACATCCAGCCATTTTCATGTTGGTGTAACCCCCAATTCTGATTACCGGCTTTATAAGCATGGCGTGTATAGTTTGTTATCGGCCGTTGCCAACCGGCACTCAATGATGAGCACAATAAGAGAAGAAAAAAGAATGTAGCATACGTCTTTAGTTTCATAGCGGTCAACTTTTTTGGTTTCGTAGAAGCAAAGATAAGATCTTTCTGATGAATAACACTCTATTCTTTGAGAAAAAGAGAAGTAGTCTTTTAAACTCAAAACATCCATTTATATAATTAATAATCAATACATTAATTTTACACAGAGAAAGTATTGATGTAGTCAGCAAGCAATACTGATGTAGCTAAGATGTAGCCATATTTCCAATGCGAGTATGAAATACCGATATATTTGCCATCACTTTATAAAACGATTTAGAAAAGCATATTAACCATTAAAAGAGAAAGGACGCCTATGAAGTAATACTTATGAATCACACATCTTAAAGAGGGGCATATAAATCCACTTCCACCTTAAGAAGTAAAAGCCCTCAGTTCTTACATGAAATTAACCTTTTATTATTCATTTAAATTTAAGCTATATGAAACATTTTTTGGTATTCCTATTAGTCTTTATTGGTATCGGAAGCGTCTCGGCACAGCAAGCCAAGATTACCGGTACGGTAAAAAGATAACACAGGAGAAACGATTATCGGCGCTAATGTCACCATCAAAGGAGGTACAGGTGGTACTATCACAGACATTGACGGTCATTTTAGCATTGATGCCTCAACAAATGCCACTCTTGTGATATCCTTCATCGGATACACTACACAAGAGGTTGCCCTGAAAGGCAAAACAAATATCGTTGTAACCCTCAACGAAGACTCACAAGCATTGGACGAAGTTATAGTGATTGGTTATGGTACCCAGAAAAAGGTTAACCTGACCGGGTCGGTATCAGCAGTGAAGATTGATGAAGCAATTGCCAGCCGTTCCATTTCCAATGTATCCTCCGGGCTTTCCGGTTTAGTGCCGGGATTGGTGGTAAACCAATCTACTGGGTTTGCAGGTTCCGATGGAGCATCACTGAAAGTGCGCGGTTTAGGTTCTATCAATAACTCCGACCCGCTCATTGTAGTGGATGGTATGCCTGATGTTGACATCAACCGTATCAATATGAATGATATCGAAAGCATTTCCGTATTGAAAGATGCTGCTTCATCAGCCGTTTACGGTTCGCGTGCTGCTAATGGTGTTATTCTGATTACCACCAAAAACGGTCTGGGACAGAGTAAGGCAAAGATTACTTATAATGGTTCTTATGCCTGGGCAAGCCCGGTAGAGTTCTACGACTACATGAATGACTACTCTCGCGCACTAACTATGCACATGCGGGCTGCCGGCACAGGAAACAGTTCAACCAACTTCCGCCAAGGAACAGTGGAGCAATGGATGGCCATGAGTATGGTGGACCCTATTCTGTTTCCCAACACCGACCAATTTGATGAGATGTTCCGCACAGGTGGTACACTCAACCAGACTATTTCGGCTTCAGGTGGTTCGGACAAAATGAATTTCTACGCATCAATCGGTATTATGGATCAGAAAGGATTGCAGATTCATAATGACTACAGCCGCTACAATATGCGTTTCAACCTGGATTATAAAATTCGGGACAACTTTAAAATCGGTATGAAGTCAGACGGCCAATGGTCCGAAACAACTGCTCCCCGTGGAAGTGGTTTGGAAAATGCCGGTTTGAAATATGCAGTATCTGGTATATTGAACAAGCATCCTGAAACGGGCGAATATGGTGGTGCCATGGCTTATGGTGAAAACTCTGCTGCCGGTAACGTAGCTGCCGAATATGAAGCATACCGTACAACTACCTCCCGCAAGGAATTCAATGGAAATGCTTATGCGGAATGGGAACCTCTGAAAGGCCTGAAACTGAATGTAAGCTATGCATTGAGATATTACAATCAATTCTCAAAAGCTGTTCAGAATCCTTTAAAACAATGGAATTTCCAGAGTAATACGGTAGCCCGTGAAATGCCGGACAACGGAGGAGATGGTATTACCGACTCTAATTATGAAGGGTATAAAACATTATTCCAAGGTAGAATCAGCTATGACCGTGAAATCGCTCCGGGACATCACATCACTGCAATGTTCAATGCTGCTGAAGAATTCTGGTCTGATCGTCAACTCGGCGCCTGGAGAAAAGACAGACTCCATTCAAGCCTCGAAGAACTGAATGCAGCCTCAGCTGCACAACAAAACCAACTGGGGTAGATCCGAATCAGAAGGCTTACGTTCTTTTATCGGTCGCGTTAATTACGCAATGTTCGACAAATATTTGTTTGAATTCAATTTCCGTTCGGATGGTTCTTCCCGTTTTGCCAAAGGGCATCAGTGGGGTTTCTTCCCCTCAGGAGCAATCGGCTGGCGTATTTCTGAAGAAACATTCTTCGCACCACTGAAGAAAGTTATCAGCAATGCCAAGTTCCGTGCTTCTTACGGTACATTGGGTAATAACTCCGGTGTAGGCCGTTATGAACAAAAGGAAACGATGAAAACGACTAATTACATCATGAATGGTAAGCTAGTACAAGGATTCAGTGCCAGTAAAATGATCAACCAGGATCTTTCCTGGGAATCAACACGTGTCATCAATGTGGGTCTGGACCTTGGTTTATTCAACAACCAACTGACGGCTGAACTTGATTGGTACGATCGTTTCACCACCGGTATGATTCGTGGCTCCAGCATTTCTTCTATCCTTTCCGGATATGACGCACCCCGTGTAAATATCGCCGACTTGCGCAATCGTGGTATTGAAGCCAATATTACTTGGCGTTCCAAAGTTGGAAAATTGGATTACAGCATCAACGTGAATGCTTCTTACAATGTGAACAAACTGGAAGAATGGGGTGATCATCTTGACAGAGGTTGGACAGCATTAAACATGCCTTATCACTTCCTGTATATTTATGAGGCCTACCCCGGATTGGTACAATCTTGGAACCAGATCTATAATGCTCCCTATCAAGGTAACTATACCGCACCCGGTGACATCCTGATTAAAGACCTGAATGGCGACGGACAAATCGATGATAAAGATAAAAAAGCATGGAAAGATAAGTATCGTGAAACTCCACTCGGACAATTTGGCATCACTCTGACAGGAGGATATAAAGGTTTCGATATCCAGGCATTGTTCCAAGGTAGTTATGGTCGCGCAGACATGTGGTTGGACGATCTTAATAATGTAAGTGTACCCTCCGACCGTTATGCTTTCCAGAGTTTCCACTGGAATGACACCTGGTCATTGGATAATCGTAATGCTTCCATGCCAAGGCTGGTTACAGGTAGCGGAGGCTCCTATAACAGAACGGAAAGCACTTTCTGGGCGGAAAACATGAATTATGTACGTCTGAAAAACTTGCAGATAGGTTATTCAATCCCAACCAAGTTACTGAAAAAAATTTCATTTGAACGTGCCCGTATTTATCTATCTGCAGAAAATGTTTTCACAATAACCCCGTGGAAAGGTGTTGACCCGGAGAAATCTATCAGTAGTTGGAATCAGCAATACAATAGATCGGATGCCAATGACCTCTATCCTTTGGTTAAAACCTATTCTATCGGTATTAATGTTGAATTTTGATAACCACCTTAAATTAGAAAAACGAATATGAAATACATTAAGTATATATTATTTGCCGGACTGGTCGGAACAATGTCATCTTGCGTAAGTGATTTACTGGACAGACAGCCGACTACAGAAGTATCTTCAGACCTCTTCTGGAAAAGCACAGATGATGCTTTGTCATCCACTTACGGGGTCTACAATGCTATCCGTGACTTGTATGCTACCGATTATTATTACGACGGACAGGGTGAATTTCAAAATACCCGTGGCAAAAGTATCGGAAGTATCACGGGATGGAGTCCTGCCGCCTGGGTGACAAGCGGATTTTCATCTATGTGGAACAATGCCTATAAAACTATCAACCGCGCTAACTTTACTATCCAGAACATAGAGCGGATGATTGAAATAGAGGGGAATGCCACCACCCGGACTTCTCTAGAACGCATCAATGCTGAAAACTATTTTCTTCGCGCGCATTAGCTTACTTCCGCCTGATTGAGAACTGGGGTGATGTGCCTTACTATCGCCATGTACTCTCAGGAGATGCTGAAGCTTGTTCTTTGGAACGTATTCCTATTGCAACCATCAAGGATGATATTCTGCAAGACTTGCAATATGCTTACGAGAAACTGCCTGCAAGCGTAAGTGGTGGCGAGGCCGGACGGGCAACTCAAGTAGCTGCTTTGGCTTTCAAAGGTAAAATAGAGCTTTACTGGGCATCCTGGAAGAAAAACGGTTGGCCGGAACTGAAAGATTTCCAGCAAAGCACAAGCGAAGCTCAGGAATACTATAAACGAGCTGCCGCCGACTTCAAGAAAGTGATCTATGACTATGATCTGAAACTTTTCGGCAATGGTGACCCGGGAGAGTATCAGACTCCCAACTATTGGAAGTTATTCCAATATGACAATGAGTATTGCCAGGAAATCATATTTTCTCTTCAATATGGAGGTCCTAACTTGGGTGACGGTCAACGGAGAAAGCTTATTACGTGATTTCGGAACACGTTCTACAGCCAATGCACAATGCTGGATTATGCCAACTAATCGCCTGGTAAACCGTTATCAATCGACTATTACAGGAGATTTCTTACCTGAGTTAATCTTAAACAATCAGGAAAATCAGGAAAACGGCGCATGGAACCGCAAAAGTTACGAAAATCGTGACTGGCGTATGAGAAGTACTATCTTATGGAATGGTGAGAAAATGATTAAGGTAGCTCTGGACGGCATGTCCATTGGTGATAGCCTGACTTGGATGTTTGGAGTTAGAGGCGAAGAATCCAAAGGCTTTATCAATAACGATGCCAGCAGTCAGACTGGTTATATCTACCGTAAATGGGTACGCCAAGTAGGTATTGCCGAACGTACACAGGGTCCTCAGGATTTCTATCTGATGCGTCTTGCTGACGTCTACCTGATGTATTGTGAAGCCGTAAATGAAACAGATGGTCCATCACAGGAATTAGTAGGATTAATCAACCAAATCCGTAACAGAGGCAACCTGCCGGGATTGAAAGAAAGTAAGTATGCTAATAAAGAAGAGTTCTTTAAGGCTATCGAGCAAGAACGCATCGTAGAATTAGCTACCGAAGGGCATCGTCCGTTCGACATCCGCCGCTGGAGAAAAGTCAACGAAATATGGGGTGAACCGAATAGTGATGGGCAGACGCTGTATGACACTAAAGGAACCAGACTCCGTGACGAGTTCAAAAATGCTTCCGAACGCGACTTCCAGAAATACTATATTTATCAGATTCCGGAAGGTGAAAGAAGCCGTAATCCGAAGTTGACTCAAAATACCCCATGGTATTAATACTCAGCTTGAAAAACAATACTTATTTAAAACAAGAACGAACATTTATGAAAAGTGTATATAGAATACTAAGTCTTTTGTTTGTATGCCTCCTGATACAAGCTTGCGGGGACGCCCCGTTGGATGACAACAATTTGTTGATTACCGACAGTGAAGAATGCTATATGTCCAACTTCGAGTTGAGAGGTCCGGACGATCGTAATGTATTGGTTGAAACCAATATTCAGGATATAGAAACAGATGCCACGAAAGGTATAGTTACAGCTGTAGCCAAATTCGGAACCAATCTGAAGCATGTTAAACCTCACTGTTCTGTAGCTAAAGATTGCATTGTAACCCCTTCTATGGGTTCATGGATCGACTTTAGTCAATCACGTGAATATACGGTTATTTCGGGTAACCGCCAGGTGAAGAGGACTTATACTATTACTGTAGCTTTACAGGGAGAATAATTTTAAACAGTATCAACTTTAAAAAAGGAGACTATTTATGAAACTACTGAAATATGTAATGCTGTCTGCCATTGCACTTTCCTGTTTTTCATGTAGCGATGACGATGATTCTACGCTGAGAAACGATCTGATTAAAAAGACAGTTGCTCCTGCTATCGCAGGTGAAAAAATAGAGTTCGCTTATGCCATGGGTGCCCAGATGGGACAGTTGGGTCAAGCCGAAGCAAGGGCTTCTATCTCAGGAGCCGAAGGTACAGGATTTGAGCTCAACTCCTGGTTCACTGCAAGAAACAAACTGGTGGTAAATGGAGTGACGTATCAGGCAGGGGATGATGTTCCAGTACAAACAGTAAAGGACGCTTCCACGAATGGTGCCACATCTACTGCCACTATGATGGATAAAGTAGATGAACACTATATGAATCCGGCAGTGGCTTTCGGTACCAGCCAAGCATCACTGATCGCTGCTACTGTACGCTATGCATACGTGGTACCTGCAGAAGCTAAAGGAAAGAATATCTCTTTCACTTTCTCATCAACTTCCAGCACAGGCGCCAAGGCTTCTTACAGTACCCCGTCTTACCCTGTTTCTAAGATGGACATGAAACGACTCATTGAATTGGGTAATGAAGGAGCCTGTTATTTCTCTATTGAAGACATGAAAGCTTATACAAAAGAAGAAGTAACCACCCAAAGTCTGGCAAGCAAAATCGACTTTATTTACATTTATCAGGCCAAATTGAATGGCTACGATTATAAGCATTCATTCGTATCGCCAGGTACCGACCCGAAATACATTGCTATTGCAGGAATTGTTCCTGCCGAAGCCACCAATAAGACCCCTATGGAAAAACGTGCCAATGTACGTGACGCACAGCTGAAAGGTGAAGCGCCCAATGTTTACATTGACGATGTTGACTTCAGAGTTTGGATCTCGGCGCGGCAGTTGATTATGCGTTGACATTCAGTAAGGATGACGGTGCATTTATGAAAACAGCAAATGGCAAGTATGCCGCTTATGTATATGTGAACAAAATTGATGATAGTGGTAAAATGACGATTAGCATCAAACGTTACCCGTTATAATCTCATGCACATGAATCGTCTCAGAATCCATATTTTCTTTTTAATTGTGATCCTCGCAGGAGGAATACAAGCTCAAAATCCCCGGTCGGTCTTCACCGACCGACCGGGGGGACTCTGCAGCCGTATATTTTACTCCGGAATACTTCCCTATCAAACCAGATGGAAGCACGGACGTATCTGATGCTCTGCAAGAAGCACTGAATACCGCCAAACATAAAGAATCGGGTTGCGGTATTCTTTTTGTACCCGAAGGAGTTTATAAACTTAGTAAAACGATATATATACCTTCAGGGGTACGTCTCATTGATATGGGACCAAACGTCCGGTATTCGTCCTTGGTAAAAATTCACCCGGCTTCCAGGAAGTGACGCATGAAACAAATAAAGGAAAGTATCTTTTCTGGTTCATCAGCGGGAACTACCGTTCTGAACGTCCAGTGAGTGACGCTAATGCCGGAACTTTTTATAGTTCGTTACTAAATGCAGATATTCGTATTGAAGATGGGAATCCGAATGCTTCAGGAATTCGCGCCCATTTTGCCCAGCATTGTTCCATCTCCAATGTGACGATTCACGTAGGAAAAGGACGTGCAGGAATTGTAGATGCAGGTAATCATCTGGAAAACGTATCCGTCTTTGGAGGAGAATATGGTATTGATACGGATAAATCAGCCCCGGGATGGCCCATTATGTTGCTCAACAGTTATTTTGAAGGACAGCGTAAAAGTGCGATCCTGACTAATGAAGGTGGATTGACTATCGTACGCATGAAAGTAAAGAATGTACCCGTAGCTGTAGAGATTAAAGAAAATGCACCCGATCGCCTGTTTATGGAAGATTGCATCTTTGAAAATGTAAAACGAACGGGACTCATTCTGACGGATGCAGGCAATGCAGCTACACAAATCAATCTTCGGGGTATACAGTGCAAAAATGTTCCGGTATTTTCTCTGGAACGTTCTACAAATGAACAGGTATCCGGTAAGGGAAAGGCTTACCAGATTACTCGTTTCACTTATGGCTTCAATGCCAACAGCCTCGAAGATATTCCCCAGATAGTACGTGAAGCTGAAATCGTACCTATCGAAAGTATCATCCCACTGGATGTCGGTGATACTCCAATGCTTCCCACAATGAATCATTGGGTTAATATCCGGGATTTGGGTGCCAAAGGAGACGGTTTTAGTGATGACACGGAAATCTTCCGGGAAGCCATAAAGAAATATACGAATATCTATATTCCGCAAGGCTGGTATGTGGTCAAAGATCCATTAGTTTTAGAGCCGAATACAAATATAATCGGGCTACACCCCGGAACCACCATCCTGCTAACATTAGGCGGTAATCCTGCATTTAGTGGCTTTGGCGCACCTCAGGCACAGTTAACGACTCTGAAAGGAGGTACTAATATCGTATGTGGTATCTTCCTCAACGCTGATGCATATAATTATCGGGCTGTAAATTGTAAATGGATGGCAGGTGAAGGTTCGTACTTATACGATGTAAAATTCAGCGGACATGATAAGAACCGCTTCTTCTATAACGGGCAAAGTGCAGCCAATCCATTAGAAAAGCCTATGCCTGTAACCCCGGAAACTCATGACCTGATAACCCGTGCCTGGGATAACCAGCATTGGAGTTTATGGATAACTAATGGAGGCGGAGGTACTTTCCGGGATTTATGGACGGCTAACGAATATAGCTCGGCAGGTCTTTATGTGAGCCATACTGAGACGCCCGGACGCATCTATGGAATGTCGCTGGAACATCACTTACGTAATGAAGCGATCTTTCGCAACGTTGCCAACTGGAAAATCTATGATTTTCAGTTTGAGGTAGAAGCTGAAGGTGTCGACACACAGCCATTGGATTTGATTGATTGCCGGAACCTGACTTTCGCTAATTTCTATTCTTACCGTGTATCACGTATGTTGAAGTCTTATCCATCGGCCATACGCACCTGGAATTGCAAAGATATTGAATTTCTCAATCTGCATAATTATGCCCATGCCCGCGTGAAGTTTACGTCCAATGCCAGTCTGTATGATGTAAATAGCCGGCATGAAGCACGTCGTTGGGAACTGGCACGATTGCAACTGACAGGTAAAGAGAAGCGAAAATACTCATTGAACAATGAAATAGGAAAAGCTGAGATTATAGTCACCGGCTTTGAATTTATTGACGGATTGACCAAAGACAGCCAGGGCAATATCTATTTCTGCGAGTATCGCATACGACGTATCTACAAACTGGATATTAAAAGTGGGCAAGTGACTTCCATTGCCGATTTCCCTTGAATGCAGTGGCACTGACCTGTGATACGCAGGACAACCTGATTGTTGTCACCAAATACATATCCCAACCCGGTTATAAAAACGATGATACACGCAATGACAACCAGCCATTATTCGGATGGCGTGGATCGGGTGGCTTATGGGGATTCACCTATGTTCCCAAGCTTTATTCAATCCGCCCTGAAAATGCAGATGATAGCTTTCAGGTACTTCCTTTAGTAGACATGTCACAAGTACAGAAGCCTCAGAAGGTATGTTATTTAGCCAACCGGACTATTACCCAAAATGAATATTACGGTGGTAGAAAACCAACTCACTGCTTTGTGGCTCCGGATGGAGTAACTATTATTCCATATTATGAAGACCTGTTCCGTTGTTCATCTATAGTGGAAGCCGTTCCGGGAGAAACAATCTATACACTGGATGAGTATCACCAACGAGTTATTCATTCGGAAACAGATGCCCAAGGTTTCTTACAACATAGTCATGTATTTGCAGATGGAGGTGACCGTAGTGTAGTAACAGACCAAACCGGCAATGTATATGTAGCAAACGGAGATATCTCTATTTTCGATTCTACAAGCAAACCTATAGGAACAATAGAGGTGCCCGAACGCCCGACATCCTTATTGATAAGCGGGGATAAGCTCTATATTACAGCAATATCCTCACTTTATCAAGTAAGATTAAAAATAACAAGTTTTTCCCATCCAGACTAAGTTAGCAATAAGGTTAATTATCTTACCATGAAAAGAAAGAAAACACATCCAGACAGACAGCTTTCCACAGGATAGCTACTACCGCCCTATCTCTATTATTCCTGACAACTGTACAGGCACAACGAGAAAGTAAAACCATCAATGACAGCTGGAAATTCTTACAAGGAGAATGCCCTACAGCAATAGATAGTGCTTTCAATGATGCAAACTGGACATCCGTCCATCTGCCACATACCTGGAATACGGATGCTTACACTGAAAAGGATTACTATCGGGGAACAGGCTGGTATCGCCGGCAAATATCAATACCGCAAAGTTGGAAAGAAAAACAGATATTTCTAAAACTGGATGCTGCCAGCAAAGCAGCCACCATTTATATCAATGGGAAAAAGGTAGGTGAACATACCGGAGGATATACCGCCTGCACACTCGATATTACCCCATTTTGCTCATTGAATACTCCCAACTCTCTTGCTGTTTGTGTAGATAATTCCCGTCAGGATATCCCTCCTATTTCAGGTGACTTTACATTCTTTGGCGGCATATATCGGGATGTATGGCTCACAGCTGTCTCGAAACAACATTTCCATCTGACGAATTATGGCTCGGAAGGAATTTTCATCAGTACCCCCAAGGTATCCGAGGAAAAAGGAACAATACTTATCCGTGGAGATATAAAGAATGACGCTACCCAGAAAGCATTACTCGAACTGGAACACATCATATATCACCCTAATGGAAGCATTGCCCAGAGCCTGAAACAGTCCATACAAATCAAGGCCGGAGAACAGTATTCTTTCCGTTCTGAGACCTCTCCAATCTTATCTCCTCAGTTATGGACTCCGGAAACACCTCATCTTTACAGAGTGGAAAGTATCCTACGTGATAAAAAGACTAAAACGGTTCTTGACCAAAGTAACCACTATACCGGCTTCCGCTGGTTTAGTTTTGATGGTGAAAGAGGATTCTCCCTCAACGGAAAGCCTTATAAGCTACGTGGCATTTGCCGTCACCAGGACCAGAAACCTATTGGGGTGGCACTAACGGATGAAATGCATCGTCGCGACATAAAATTGATGAAGGAAATGGGAGCCAACTTCATCCGTATCTCTCACTATCCACAAGATGACGCTTTACTGGAAATGTGCGATAAACTCGGCATGTTAGCTTGGGAAGAAATACCCATCATTGACATTGTACCCGATACCCCCGGTTATACGGAAAACTGTGAACGAAATCTGCGGGAGATGATACGCCAGCATTATAATCATCCCTCAATCATCACCTGGGGATATATGAACGAAATCTTACTCGTCACTCAACGACTCTATAAAAAAGAAGAAGAATTAAAGCCCATACTGGAACGAACACTGGCACTGGCCAATCGACTGGAAGTAGTGTTAAAAGAAGAAGATACAACCCGCGTCAGCACTATGGCATTCCATGGTAGCAATAGCTATAACGAAGTTGGCTTAGGCAGTATTACCGATATTGTCGGCTGGAATCTTTACCAAGGCTGGTATGGAGGTAACCTCACCGGATTCGAACAGTATCTGGAAGAACAACACAAAAAGTATCCTTCCCACCCCATGATTGTCAGCGAATACGGTGCAGGATCTGACAAGCGCTTACATTCGCTACAACCTCATGCATTTGATTTCAGTATCGAATACCAGCAGAAGTATCTGGAGCATTACTTGCCTGTACTGGAGGAAACATCTTACATCTGTGGTGGAACACACTGGAATTTCATCGATTTCTCTTCCGCATTGCGTGATGAGTCTATGCCACGGATCAACAATAAAGGATTGGTATACTCAAACCGCACTCCTAAAGATATATACTATTATTATAAAGCTGCCTGGCGTCAAGACATTCCAGTATTACATATCGCCAGCCGCGACTGGACACATCGTTCCGGTATACAGCATGGGAAAAGAGCCGGTCATATTACCGGTTAAAATATATACTAACCTTCCTGAAGTAGAGCTTTTTATTGATGGGAAGTCTTTGGGCAAACAGAAAACCAAGAATTTTGCAGTAACATTTGAGGTGCCATTCTGCCAAAAAGAACACTTTATCGCTGCTAAAGCAGAAAATAGAAAAGCCGTCCAAGATATCTCTTTTTGTAGAAGACGGAATCCGCTTAAACTTTACCCCTATCCCTGCAAATTTAAATGGAACAAATCTACGGGACTTAGAACTTGCCATCAATGTAGGAAGTTATTGTTTCTATACTTCTGACGAAAGTAATCTCACCTGGCTGCCCGATCAGCCTTATACTGAAAATGGCTGGGGATATATTGGCGGAGAAAGTAAAAGTAGCCAGATACAAATAAAGAATACCAATGACGGACCTCTATTTCAGACTCTTCGCAACGGAATTGAAGGCTACCGTTTCGATGTTCCCAACGGAGTTTATGAAATAGAATTTCTTTTTACAGATATATTCCGCGAGAATGCAACAACAGTCTACCAATTAGGTCGTAATTCTGATGTGGAAAACCGTGAAAACAGATTCGACATAATAATCAATGATCAAACTATCGAAGAAAGCTTTTCCTCTTGTCGCGAAAGTGATTATTTTCATGCTCTGCGGAAAAGATACAATATTACAAACTTTCGGAATAAAATTGAAATACGCTTCTCTGTTCGGAATGGAAAAAGCTTTCTGAACGGTATAAAACTCAGGAAACTTTATTAACTTCAAAACAAAAACACCATGAGAGTCAGAATTAACTTAGTCATTACCTGTTTATTACTTGCAGTAGGCCATATTCATGCACAATCTATTTGGGATGGAGCACATCTGCAAAAAGTAAAACAATCATTACATCAACCTTACTTCTCTACCACATATCAAGAGTTGGTAGCAGAAGCTGAAAAATTGCTGGATGTACAACCTCTATCCGTCGTGATGAAAGAGAAGACGCCCGGCAGCGGAGATAAACACGATTACATGAGTCAGGCACGCTATTATTGGCCCGATCCTCCAAACCTGACGGTCTACCCTACATCAGCCGTGACGGTGAGTCGAACCCGGAACTGAATAAGCTGGATCGAAACCGTCTTGGAGCAACTGCCCAGCGCGTCACCACTCTTGCACTTGCGTGGTATTTCAGCAATGACGAGAAGTATGCCCAAAAGGCTACTGAACTGATTCGTGTATGGTTCTTTAATAAAGATACGCGCATGAACCCGAATTTGGAATATGCCCAGATGATACCGGGACATCATAACAACAAAGGCCGCTGTTATGGTGTCATCGATACTTATTCGTTCGTTGAGATGCTGGATGCCGTACAACTATTGGAGAAGTCGAAGGCTTTCACACCCAAAGACAGTAAACAACTGAAAGCATGGTTTGGCAAACTGCTGACATGGATACTGAATAGTCCGCAAGGACAGGAAGAAGCTAATCAGGCTAATAACCACAGTACAGCACATGATGCACAAGTTATTGCTTTCGCCCTATATGCAGGGAATGTGAAAGTGGCACAGGAAGTCATCAATGCTATCCCCCAAAGACGTATCTTCACTCAGATCGAGCCGGATGGCAGGCAACCACATGAGTTGCGCCGTACCCTTGCATTTGGCTATTCACAGTTCAATCTGTCCCATTTCATCGATATTTTTCTTATGGCTCAGAAGATTGGTATTTCAATTGATAACGCCACATCAACGGACGGCCGCAATTTCTACAAGGCAATGGACTTCTTAGCCCCATACGTTGGCAAAGATGTAAAAGACTGGCCCTACCAGCAAATCAGCGAATGGGATTACAAACAACAAGAATTCTGCAAAGACCTGTACCGTGTTTTCCTGTTAAATCCGGAACGTACAGACTATCTGAAACTTTATAGAGCACATCGCACCATTGATTGGAAGGATCGTTTCAATCTATTGTGGGTAAAACCTGATGATGTAGACAATGCATATGCTTTTTGCTTGTGGCCAACTGCAATTTGCCATGAAATGTGCAAATAAGGCCAGAAAAGAAGCTGAGAATCAATGCAAACACCGCGTAATTCCCCGGAGTATCAACAAAGACGGTTCACTGCGAATGATACATCCGCACGACTGGTGTTCGGGCTTCTTCACCGGTTCATTATGGCAAGTATATGCTTATACAAACGATGATTTCTGGCGTCAGGAAGCTATCAGCAATACCTGGATGATAGAAGAGGCTAAGTGGCACAAAGGTACTCACGACCTGGGTTTCATGATGAACAATAGCTTTGGCAAAGCTTATCAACTAACAGGTGAACGTTCTTATAAAGATGTAGTATTACAAAGCGCCAAGACTTTGATTACCCGCTACAATGACAAAGTAAAGAGCATTCGTTCATGGGATCATAACCGTGATAAATGGAAGTATCCCGTCATCATCGACAACCTGATGAACCTGGAAATGCTATTCTGGGCTACCCAAGAAACCGGCGATTCCATCTACTGGAAAATTGCTGTAAACCATGCCAATACTACCATGAAGAATCATTTCCGTCCGGATTACTCTTCATATCATGTAGTAGATTACGACCCCGAAACAGGAGAAGTGCGTGCCAAACAGACAGCACAAGGCTATGCCGATGATTCTTTCTGGAGCCGTGGACAAGCATGGGGATTATACGGATGTACCATGTGCTATCGTTTCACAAAGAATCCAGCCTATCTACAACAGGCACGCCATATTGCAGACTTCTTTTTTGGCTTACCGAACCTGCCGGAAGACTTTATTCCTTACTGGGATATGAAAGCGCCTGGTATTCCCAACGTCCCCCGCGATGCCTCTGCTGCTGCCATCATGGCTTCAGCCCTGTACGAACTCCGGACCTATGTTTCAGCAGAAGATAGCAACCGTTATCAAAGCATTGCCGACAAGATCGTAGATAGCCTCAACAAACACTACCAAGCTGAACCGGAAACAAACTATGGCTTCCTGTTGCTACACTCCACCGGACACCATCCGGGAGGTGATGAAATCGATGTTCCTCTCAACTATGCAGACTATTATTACCTGGAAGCATTGGCCAGAAAAGACGCTTTTAAGCAATAATTAATACTTTTTGATATAGGAGTTCACCTTTTTGAGACGTTTGTTATAGTAAACAAGCTACTTTTCCACTATTTTTGTAGCACAGAGATTTAGAATAAACTTATAAATGAAAAGACATGAAAAACTTATTCGACATTAAAGACAAAGTGATTATCGTTACCGGCGGTTGCGGTATCCTGGGTAAAAGTATTGCTAACTATCTTGCAGAACAAGGTGCCAAAATCGTAATCCTTGACCGTGTAGAAGAAATTGGTAAGGAACTGGAAGCAGAACTCAGTCAAAAGACAGAAGCTATGTTCCTTGTAACAGACGTTCTGAATAAAGAAATATTAGAAGAAAACAAAAAAGCCATCCTGGAACGTTTCGGTACCATTGATGTCTTGCTGAATGCTGCAGGTGGAAATATGGCAGGTGCTACTATTGCTCCGGATAAAACCATTCTTGACCTGGAAGTAGATGCTTTCAGAAAAGTAGTAGACCTGAACCTTTTTCGGTACGGTATTGCCTACAATGGCATTCGTAGACGTGATGGCAAAGAATAAAAAAGGAGTTATCGTTAACTTCTGCTCTGAATCAGCTCTGCGCCCTCTTACACGTGTGGTAGGATATGGTTCTGCCAAAGCTGCCATAGCTAACTACACCCGTTATATGGCTACGGAACTGGCTACCAAGTTCAGCCCCGAGCTCCGCGTAAACGCTATCGTTCCCGGCTTCCTGCTGACCAACCAGAATCGTGCCCTGTTGACTAACCCGGACGGGTCTTATACTGATCGCGCAAAGACTATCATCGCCCACACCCCATGCGGACGTTTTGCCGAACCGGAAGAACTGTTCGGAACCATCCACTACCTTATCAGCGATGCTTCCAGCTTCGTAACGGGTGCCTTGTCTGTAGTAGACGGTGGTTTTGACGCTTTCTCTATCTGACACTTACAAAGTGAATATGGAACACTTACGTAGTACAAATCAATAAATCAAGCCCATTCATTATGATATTATGTGAACAAACCTGGCGCTGGTACGGTCCTAACGATCCGGTCAGCCTGTGGGACATCAAACAAGCCGGTGCAACCGGTATCGTGAACGCCCTGCACCACATCCCCAATGGCGAAGTATGGACAGTAGAAGAAATCATGAAACGCAAAGAAATGATCGAAGCTGTCGGTCTGCGCTGGTCTGTAGTAGAAAGCGTACCTGTACATGAACATATCAAAACCCAGACGGGAGAATTCCAGAAATACATTGATAACTATAAAGAAAGCCTGCGCAACCTCGGCAAGTGTGGCGTGAACATCGTAACTTACAACTTCATGCCCGTACTGGACTGGACGCGTACCGATCTCGCTTATGAACTGCCTGATGGTAGCCGCGCCCTGCGCTTCGAACGTGCCGCTTTCATTGCTTTCGACCTTTTCTTGTTAAAGCGTCCCGGTGCTGAAAATGACTACACCGACGAAGAAAAAGCAAAGGCAAAAGCCCGCTTCGAACAAATGACGGATGCCGACAAGCAACTACTCGTTCGCAACATGATTGCCGGACTGCCCGGTTCGGAAGAGAGCTTCACACTGGAACAATTCCAGCAAGAGCTTGATCGCTATAAAGACATCACTCCGGAAAAGTTGCGTGCCAACCTGATTTATTTTCTGCAAGAAATCACTCCTGTTGCCGATGAAGCCGGTGTAGAGTTGGTTATCCATCCGGACGATCCTCCTTGTTCTATCCTTGGATTGCCGCGTATCATGAGCAGTGCTGCCGATTTCCAGGCATTGATTGACGCTGTTCCTAATAAGAGCAATGGTCTTTGTCTCTGTACCGGTTCTCTCGGAGTCAGCAGTTCCAACGATCTGGAAGGTATGATGAAACAATTCGGTGACCGCATTAACTTCGTACACTTCCGCAGCACACAGCGCGATGCAGAAGGTAATTTCTACGAAGCCAACCACCTGGAAGGTGATGTAGACATGTACCACGTTATGAAAGCTTTCCTCGAATTACAGCAAAAAAGACAAGTATCCATTCCTATGCGTCCCGACCACGGCCACCAGATGGTAGACGACCTGAAGAAGAAAACCAATCCGGGATACTCCTGCATCGGTCGCCTGCGCGGATTAGCAGAATTAAGAGGTTTGGAAATGGGTATAGCAAAATCTATCCTCAAAGAATAAATTCTCAAACCACATAGTTCAGAATAAAATAATAAGGGTATGCCTAAGGAGAAAAGCACATCTCCGGCATACCCTTCGCTCATTTCATAGAGAACTTAAATCAAAATAGAGAGCTTATATTAAATCACTACAACTCCTTCTGGCAAGGAGACTTACATATCTCTCATCAAGCACCTTCAATCTTGTTGGCAGGGTATAGGTAAAATCAACCTTTCCGCCTGCGTGAATCATCATTACCGGGGAATATTCTCCCGGCTCCAATGTGGGCAGGATCACCAACACCTCTGTGTCAGTATACTTAAACACTCTTTTAACATGTATCAATGTGCCCTTATCGGAGACGGGGAGAAAGCCCCAGGTAAATGGTTCCAAGTGAAGACAGGCACAGGTTCTCACCTGTAATGACTACCGGAGCATTAGGAGTAATAGTACCGTCACGCAAACCTGTCAACGGATCATATATCTCCCTTAATAACAGGAACATTCTTTCCGAGAATTACCGGATATTCATTTTCTTTCCTGTTTATTATGATGCAACTCAGCCACTATTTTTTTTTTCTATCTTTCCTCACCATTCTATTCCTTTTTAGTTAGTCATTACAGTTTCCTAAACTGCACTACAAAATTACACCACAACCCGTATACTTTTGTGGCAAGAAAAAGAAAGGTCAAGCAATCCGGCTTTCTATATATGACTAAACAAGCTTCACCAAACATATTTTTCGGAAATACACCCTATCTCGAAAAGAAATGTTACGAATTTCGAAACAAGTAAGCTGCCAAAAGCGTTAAATAGACAACAGACAAACCTCTAACTCAAACAGAAGATTATGATAACAAACGAGTTAAATACAGGATTAGTTAATGCTGTCAGAGAGAAACTTCCATCCAAAGAAAATCTTGCCAATACTTTAATGGACATTCTTTATATAGGCAAAGAAGCTATCTACCGCCGGCTTCGGTGTGAAGTACCCTTCACCCTAGCCGAAGCAGCCGTTATATCCCGTAAACTGGGTATATCGCTGGATAAGATGATAGGCGTGAGCTTCCAGAACAATGCCGTTTTCGACATGAACATAGTGGATAGCAGCCAGCCGCTCGAAACCTACTACTCCATCTTGGAAAAGCAGGTGGAGCTGTTCCGGAAAGTGAAAGAAGAAGAGAACTCGGAAATCGGGACTTCATCCAACATTATTCCGCTAACTCTCTCATTGAACTATAATATGCTTTCCAAATTCCGGCTATTCAAATGGATGTATCAGAATGAAAACATAAAATGCAGGCATTTTGAAGAAATGGAAATTCCGCAGAAGATAGTAGATAAACAAAAAGAATATGCCAGTGCGGTAGCCCATATCCGTTCTGTAGATTATATCTGGGATAATATGATCTTCAGTCATCTGGTGAATGACATCCAGTACTTCTGTGATGTACACCTCATATCCGATGAAGACAAGAACCTCCTGAAGGAGGAACTGCTCTCGGTAGTAGACGACCTGGAAGAGTTGGCTGCCCGGGGAAAGAGCAAAACGGGCAACGACATCAAGATCTATATTTCGAATATCAACTTCGAGGCTACCTACAGTTATCTGGAGACTGACACAATACAGCTCAGTCTGATCCGGATATATTCCATCAACTCCATCACCACGCAAGATAGCGAAATGTTCCGGGGCCTGAAGGAGTGGATTCAGTCATTGAAGAAGTTCTCCACGCTGATATCGGAAAGTGGCGAAATGCAGCGCATCCAGTTCTTCAAGCAACAGCGAGAAATTATCGATGCACTATAGCTCCTTTTTTCCGAAAACTGAAATTTTTCAAATAATAAGTGCCTGATTTCGAAAACAGATAGAACTACTATCTGTTTTTTTTTCATCTTTCAACTATTTACCTTCGCATTCTTTTCAATCAGAAAAAGACTATCGTTTTCACCACATGATTTCAATCACAAAAAGTTCCGTTAACAAGCTCTATATTTGTATATGTCACAAATTCGTCCTATGACATTTGATTATTAACAAAAAAGAAAAAGGCTATGACCAAAAATTACATTGTAAAAGAGTTGATTAACGAAATGAAAGAGAGAATTCCCCCAGGGCAGAACTTAGCCAATTATCTGACAGATACATTATATATGGGGAAAGAGGCCGTCTACCGCAGATTGCGGGGGGAAGTCGCATTCACCTTTGATGAAATAGCCGTAATTTCCCATAATCTGGGTATTTCCATCGACCAGATTATCGGAAACCATCTATCCAACCGGGTTACTTTCGATGTGAATCTTCTGCATTCACCCAATTTATATGAAAGTTATCATGAAATAGTAGAGCGTTACCTGCGAATCTTCAATTCCATGAAAGGAGACAGTGCCACTGAAGTGTATTCTGCAACCAATACAATTCCTTTTACCTTTTACTCGGCCTATGAGTATCTGTCCAAGTTCCGCCTGTGCCGGTGGATTTACCAGAATGGGAAAGTGAAGACTCCCAATTCTCTGAGCGACATGCATGTGCCCGACAAAATAGTCGCTTCTCACAAGAAATTGAGCGAAGGATTAAAGAGAGCCGGAAAAACCTACTTTATATGGGACAGCAACGTATTCAGTTCTTTTGTAAAAGAGATTAAGTATTTTGCCGGATTGAATCTGATATCTACGCCAGACGTCATGTATCTGAAGAACGAACTGCAACAGTTACTCATCGACCTGGAACATTTATCAGTGAAAGGAGAGTATAGCAATGGACATGAATTGTACATTTACCTGTCGAACATTGATTTTGAAGCGACTTATACCTATGTTGCCAATAAGGATTACCAAATCAGCCTTTTTAGGGTATATTCCATCAATTCCATGGATTCGCAAAGCCCGCAAATCTGTGAGATACAGAAGAACTGGATACAGTCGTTGAGAAGACATTCTACTCTGATTTCAGGTAGTGGAGAGGCACAGAGGATTGCGTTTATCGAGAAACAAAGAAGTATTATTGAGACGTTATAGAAAAAAGGAACACCGAAGTAGTATAAAAATGAGTTGTATCAAGATGCTTTTGAAAAGTATCTGATACAACTCATTCAGGTTTTAATCTACAACAGACCGCACACAGCGATAGCTGGGCCAGGTCGATGTTCCTGCACCTGTCCATGCACTAAATTCATTACGACTACGGGCTGACTCCCAATTATATCCTACTAACCAATAAGTATTATCCCGTGCGGTCAATGCCCAATGCATGGTGGCAATTTTTTGAAAATTAGTTCCCCAGTCTGCCGAAGCACCAAATCCTTGATTATCGAGACTAAGTTCAGTTCCCCCCAGACTAACGATCATATACATTTCGCGCTGGGTAGGCAGACGCCATCCGGTCCCTATACTCTCACACGCTTCCTTTGCTTCTGACCAACTCTTACCGCTGAGACTGGTGTTTCCCACCAGAAGTTTCGGAGCAATCTTATTCATTTCATTACTTGTATCAGGAGTATCACCCGAAGCAAACAGTAACGTAGGATCTACTCCTCCATCCGCATCGCGGGAGACGATAGTAACTCCTGAAGAAGCTACCGAGAGATAGGGATACTTTTTCCCGCTATTTTTATTATCTCTCACACAACGAAAAAAATTAGTGGCAGACCCTGATTTCGGGTATCCTGCTCCAAAGTCGAGTTCCAAATATGCACCTGTACTTCCTTCGGAATAATACGAGGACGACCAATAATTACCTGTCCAATTCTGATACCATCCATATATATTCTGCCCATATGCTTCACTGCTTCCCAACGCATTACCACCCAACGCATCTGCATAGGCAAATGACAGCAACAATTCACTTGCAGTAGGCAAACGCCAGCCATCACCTATATTATTACATATAGTTTCCGCATCAGAAATACTCGCCACACGTCCCTTGTTTTGACCACTCGTAACCAGGAGCCGATTGTCATGCCTGATAGGGTAAAGGTAAAAAAGAGGGTTTCCGGCAGTTGTATAAGATTTTGTTTCAGATACCATCTGAAGGTCAATCGTGCGATAAAATGGGAAATATTCATTCGCTACAGTATGCATCACATTCTTAAATGTTATTCTTATCGTTCCGCTTTTTCCTTCCTTCCATTTTCCGGGATGGAGCTTCAGTCTGAAGTCATATCCACGGTTTACCACATCGTTAGCCTTACCATCATCATCATTATCTACTACAGAGCCCTGATACATCTTCGACTCCGCATTCGTTCTGCCCACAACTATATCGCTATCTGCGTCAGGTCTGAGCAATCCGGTTCCGTCATCACCAACAATGTTCAATTCCTCAACGTTCTCAATTGTCCAGTTATTATTGACAAACAACTGCAAATATTGCTCCGCCCCTAAATGAACTTTATAGGTGCGGCTATTGTCAACAGTGGGATAATACCGGAATGAGAGCTGCAGTTCGCCCTGATTGATTGGCAAAGTAATAGAACCAGTATAACTGCCATCCTTATCATAGAGATAGAAATTGAATATATCCCAACGCCACCACCAGCCAGAGGTACTTGCACTGGTGCCATCGCCCGCAAGCCTCGGATTGGGATGCACTGTAAACGCTTGCACCTTTTCAGTGAATGACCTCCTGCTGTCTCTGTACAATTGTGGAATAAGACCATCTGCAGGATACTGAATCGTGGACAGATCTTCAGATCCAAAAAGCTGGACATTGATTTTATCCACAGAAAACATCACATACACCGTCTGTGGCTCAATAGGCAATTCATCTCCATCAGGATTTCTGATAGGGAAAAAAGGCCATTTTCCAACACATTCCCATATGCATCTACAAATTTAATGATTCCCGGGTCTATCACTCCCTGCGTCACTTTAATATCGTAAGTTAACCGACCCGCTGTCAGCGTAACCGTTGCCATACGGGTCATTCCGGTAATTCCGTTATTAAAATAAGGAATCCTCAATAGAAGTTGCGTGTCTGCATTCGCAGCCCCTGAGGCCTCGGCCATTCCACCTGTGAAACCAAGCCAATCATTACCTTCCGTAACAGTAGCCTTCCAGCCGCCGGGATTGTCAGTAAAAACATTGATAGCGTAACCATTATTCTGATGTTGCGTCACACTGACCTCCGATTCCCCACACCAAGCATATACTGCCCATTGTAAACCACATCCTTGACCATATCCCGGTCATAATGTATCAACCGGAACTTAAGATTGGACATGACTGTATAAGATGCCAATGCCTCCCTGAAACTTTCATAGCCAATGCCCGAAGCTTCCGTTACGGTGATGATGTATTTATAGTTTCGCTTCAAAGACAGATATTCAACTTCCTCTCCTATCTTTCCGGTTTTTGTGAAATCCACGCGGTAAAAAGTGGATTTACCATTACCAATCTTTTCCCTTCACAATCAAGCAAACAGCATCCTTGCGCCTCGAAGCTCCGTCTTGCCCCACACCGCCGGCATCCACTGCAGCAGGTGCTTCGAATGTATAAATCTCCCCGTTGTAGGGTGTGCTTCCATCCACGGAATAAAGAATTGCCTCCCCTTCCCCCATCTTCTTGCCACCGTCAGCCGGAAGGTTCGTAGCATCCGGAGCCGGATCGATAACCTTTCCGGCTGCATCCCATGCCGGAGCAATATATCCTATGGTATTGTAATTGGCCAGATAAACTTCCTCTACTGTGAAGTTAGATGCAGAATTACGAATATCAATACGCGCCAGCATGCGTTTCATATTGATGCCGGTTATCGGGTTCATCGAAGGAGCTATTTTCGCTATTTCCTTTTCACCGTACATAGGAATCCGTGTGTAACCACCAGTCGTCGAACCGTCTGCCGTCCATTTGCCGGTGTGGGTATGGAGCAGTGCTTCCATCGCCTCAACTTTAGTGGTTTCCCCCTTCTTGAATTCCGACGCAATACCGTCAAGTTCCCTATTTGCCACAACCACGATGCATGTCGATTCGGTAGTGGGATAAAGTACGGCAGAGAAATTCACAGTAGAGTTATTATTTGCCAAATCCTGTGTAACTCCCGTGCCACGAACCCATTCCAAAAATACCACAGGTGTTTTTGACGCATCAAATACAAGGACATCTACAGTCTTTATTTCGTCTTCTTTCTTGGCTGTCCCCGCTCCGGCCATTGTGCGCGAAGTCACCGACGGAATATCCACATCAGGAACCGTCAAGGTGAATTGTACTCCATTCCCTGTTTGGGGAGGCATTGGTTCAAAGTCTTCTTGTACACATCCGATAAACCCCATCAATGCCAACAAAGCCGACAAAAGAAAAATCGTTCTGAATATTGAAGTCCTATATTGCATATTTTTATTTCCTTTCTTAATCTATTTCTATATCCTCCATTAGGGTACAGTCAATGTTACTGTCATAGGGGGATTATCACCATTCGTATTGTTTAATGTCAGCGTGGCCGTCTTATCGGATATTGCGTTAGCCTTGAAGTAGAAAAAAACCGTACCACCGGTCGAACCGTGCGCTTCTATCATGGTCTCACGGTTAAGCAAGATATCATCCGGATCATTCACATCGGTTATTTCCCACTCCCACCAGCCAGGACTACCTGAAGTAAAAACGATCTTGCGGCGTTGCATGATTCCGGTCCCTGCATCACTGCTATCCAGTTGTACATCATAATTCATCCATATTCCGTCTCCGCCCCATTGCTGAAGAGCCACCTGATGATGCAGATTACCTGCATTAATATAGCATCTTGTCCACCGTTCGGTTCCTACTCCCGAATCAAACTCAGGCATCACAACACTAACATTATAAGTATACACTCCTTCTGAAAAGGACGTTTGAGTCATGTTGACCGTTACCCACGATTCCATACCATTCTTATCCAGCAATGCACCCGCTGGATAGCCTGTATCCGGATTTGCATCATAATTTGTTTTCACCTCTATATCAACAGTAGCAGCATTACGGGCTGTCTGCACCTTGGTCTGCGACAACTTAAGATAGTACTGTTTGTCGAAAATCACATTTACCGGACTCTCGTCCCACTCAAGGGGAGGGCTGACAGTTGATAGGTCTCGTTTGATATCGTAAGGTTATAGTTGATATACTCTCCTGACTCCCACGAGTGTGGATTAGCAT